>Ga0206125_10000070_pt1 | contig 133388 bp, 99 predicted proteins | sample Helgoland_Spring_4_FD_148598 | JGI IMG/M metagenome (GOLD analysis project Ga0206125, IMG submission 148598) | Pelagic subsurface seawater microbial communities from Kabeltonne, Helgoland, North Sea - Helgoland_Spring_Bloom_20160331_1 | ecosystem: Environmental > Aquatic > Marine > Epipelagic ...
ATTCAATCCTCCCTCGAACGAAATATAGGTTCTACAACCAGTTTTTACAGAACCAAACTTTAGAACAGATCCCTTCGACACTTTGATTGTCTCATACATCGTTACAGGTTTGTTGTCTATTGTAGCATTCATAGCTGCCCCCGTAATACCTATACACGTTTCTCTTGTAAATAAAATTTGTGGCCCAATAAGCGTAACTTCCAGCACCGCAGCATCTAAGGAGTTTCCAACCAACCAATTTGCCAATAGATAGGAATCGGAATCCATTGCTCCAGACACAGGCACACCGCAGTCCATATACGCTTTCCTTCCAGCATCTTGAACAAGACTCAAAAAACCTGGTTTTAGTATTTCAATCATAGGTTAAACTGCTTGTATTGTTCTAGGGTTATTTCATAAAACTGAACGCGATCTCCTTGGCGCACATAAAAAGGACGATCTTTTCTGTCTTTATCAAACATCGCAATCGGAGTTTTTCCTAGCAACTGCCAACCACCCGGACTCTCCAGTGGGTATACACCCGTTTGACTGCCAGCAATACCAACAGCACCTGCCTCAATTTTAATTCGTGGTTTTTCTTTACGCCCGCAATGAAGACGTGTATCTAAACCGCCTAGATAAAAGAAACCAGGTACAAAACCTAACATATGGACTTGATATTCAGGAGTTGTATGCAATTCGATGATTTCATCTCTGCTAAGTCCTGTTTGAAGCATCACCTCTTCAATGTCCAAAGAAAATTTTGTGTCGTAACAAACAGGAATTCGGACCAAACGACCCAGCCCAAGGTCCTGAACTTTAATTTGAACCTTTTCTAATTCTCTTTTTAGTTGTAAAAAACTAATTTTAAAAACATCATAAACTATGACAACTGTCGTGTATGCTGGTATCCAATTAATTACACCTTCAATCTTATCCTCTTTCAATTGTTCGGTAAAAGAAAGTATTTCAAGACGTGTCTGCTCGTTTATCTCTGTACCAAATTCAATTAGGACCGCTGAATCTCCATAAGCTTGTACACTAAACATTTCCAAATGATTGAATTTGTATATTGTTTTTCTCACATTCACTACGAATTTCCCTAATCAAATCTATTGCATTTTCAGTATCACCATGAACACAAATACTAGCCGAATCTACCTTTAAAACAGTCCCATTTTCTGCTTCAATTTCCTTTGATACTATCATGCGATTTGTTCTGGCTGCCACCATACGTAAATCTTTTAAGACAGCATTGGCGCTTGATCTAGAAACTAAACTACCAGCAGCGGTATAACTTCGATCCGCAAAAGCTTCTGCCGCAAAACGAATTCCCACATGTGCAGCTGCCTTCTCCATTTCTGAGTGTGCCATACCTAATAAAAACAGAGAGGAATCAATTTTTTGAATCGTCTTTGCAATAGATAATGCCAGTTCAAAATCTGTAACAGCAGCATTGTACAACGCACCATGTGGTTTTACGTGTTGCAATTTTCCACCTTGTGCTCTTACCATGGATTGAAGTGCACCAATTTGATACAGCAAGCATGCCTCTAATGCTTCTGAAGACATGGCCATATACGTTCGTCCAAAATTCTCTAAATCTGGAAAAGAAGGATGCGCGCCAACGGCTACATCTGATTTTAATGCCAATTCAATTGCATTGTGAATCGTTAAAGGATCTCCACCATGAAAACCACAGGCAATATTGCAAGAGCTTATCAATGGGATGATTTCTCTATCATTCCCTATTATTGTATCGTAATAAGATTCCCCTACATCACAATTCAAATCTATCTTTAACATCGGTATTTAGATTTTTAAGTAATTCTAATGCCTAATTATTGAATATTCAACACAAAAGGGATGCGCATTTGTATTCCTTTTTCCTCGCGCAACTTGTTTAGACGTTGAAATAGTTCGAAGTGCTCTTTCCCTACCCATTCTTTTAATAGTTTATTTTTAACCGACATAAATGGAATCCCCATTAATGATTCTCTTAAGTCTTTGTCATAATTAGGGAAATTTAACACCTCGTAATCGTCAACTTCGGCCAATGATGCGGCATAAGCTATGGCATCATCCAACCCTCCTACAGCATCTACCAAACCATTCTCATACGCTTGTTCCCCTGTCCACACTCTTCCTTGCGCCAAGGCATGCACTTGATCAAAAGTCATTCCTCTTCCCTTAGAAACATTACCTACAAACGTTGTGTAGACTTGATCAACACTTTCCTGTGTTAGGGTATAAAACGCTTTATCTATAGGCTTAAATGGACTGTAAGATGGTCCTTTATTTGTAGCAACTTGCTCCGAATGAATTCCCATTTTATTCGTCAATTCACTCACATTCGGCATAATTCCAAATACACCTATTGAACCTGTGATTGTTGTGGGTTCCGCAAACACTTTATTGGCATTACAAGAAATATAATAGCCCCCAGAAGCAGCATAATCGCCCATTGAAACCACTAAAGGTTTTTCAGTTTTGACCATTTCCAATGCTCTCCAAATTAAATCGGAAGCCAACGCACTCCCTCCTGGGGAATTCACTCTAAGAACTACTGCCTTAACATTGTTATCCTCGCGAATTTTATTCAATTCTTTTACAAACAAACCTTGTCCTATAGTCTCTTCATCCCCTTCCCCATAAATAATATCGCCTTGAGCATAAAGTACAGCAACGCTATTTTCCTTTGTGTTTATAGGCATTTCTATGGTACTTGTCATATACTCCATCAATGTAACTGACTTCAGTTCGTCAACATTAAGAACAGATTTTATTCGAGAATCATACATATCTTTATAAAGCACCTTATCTACAAGTCTGTGTTTTACAGACAAGGTTGCTGTACGTCCCATAGCATTGTCTGCAATAGCATTGAGTTCAGCTATTGTAATATCTCGAGAAATAGAAATGACACCTACCAATTCATTCCACAGAGAATGTAGTAAGGATTCCATTTGAGATCGATTGGCGTCACTCATTTTATTATCTAAAAATGGCTCCACTGCGCTTTTGTATTTTCCATGACGAATCACTTCCATTTTCACACCGTACTTGTCTTGAAAATCTTTAAAAAATAAAATCTCAGAAGACAAACCTTTAAAGTCTACCATACCAACAGGGCTCACAAAGATAGAGTCTGCTATGGAACTTAGATAGTAGTTCTTCTGATCATAATTATCTGCATAAGCATAAACAAACTTCCCCGATGTTTGAAATGCAGCTATTGCATTTCGTATGCTACCCAATTGCGAAATACCTCCTTGTAATTGGTTTGTTTCAATACTAATTCCTTTAATTCTAGGATCTTTAGCGGCATCTTCAATTGCTTTAACAAGGGTATTTAACCCAATATACTTATTGGCTGTTCCGAAAACTTCGCCAAATGGGTCAAACTCCTGCGGAGCGAAATCTTTAATTATCGCTTCGAGCTGGATCGTCAAAACACTATTTTCCGAAACAACTGTTTCTGTATCGTCTCCAAAAGCAATTGCTATGGAAATTATAAAAATCGAAAGCAAGCCAAAGCCAATAAAAACCCCTAGGGCCGACGAAATAATATTTTTTAGAAAATTCATATGGTACATCTTTTTTGTGTAAAACAAATATAAACTTTTCTAGATTCTTTTAGTTTCTTTGTAATTCAAAAAAAACCCATATAAAATTACGCTAAGACACATGAAATATCTGCGCAACCTTTTCGTTAATATAATTGTGGGTAAAAACACTTAGCACAACCAAATGAAACCAAAACACACCACATACCTTTCTTTAGGAAGCAATTTAAACGACAAACTTTTGTACTTGGAACAGGCCGTGCAAAGCATACACAGCACTTTGGGAGTCGTAAAGAATATTTCCTCAGTATACAAAACGCCTGCCTGGGGTTTTGAAGGCAATGACTTTTTCAATATTTGTATTGAATTAAAAACAAATCAGGCCCCAGTAACGCTTCTAAAAAACCTACTAGCAATAGAAACAAGTATGGGACGTGAACGAACCAACAAGGAACAGTACGAAAACAGGTGTATAGACATAGATATTATTTTATATGATAATATCGTCTTTCACAGCGCTATATTAACACTTCCACACCCCAAAGCTACAGAACGAAAATTTGTACTTTACCCACTCTACGAAATAAATAAATACGGATTATTTCCAAATACTGAAAAGCCAATATCCGAATATATACAAACATGTAAAGACGAAAGTTCTATTGAAAAAACGAGCTGTAAAATAGTACTAAACTGACATAATTTTAATTATTTTATAAAAAAGAAACGTCTACACAGGTATATTTTTTTATTAAAAAGGGAATTCTAAAAATATAATATTATTTTTGTTCCTTGTATCTAATCTATAATCAAAACAAAATTTTAAAGTATGACTATAAAAAACAAAGCCTTACAACTCCTCCTAACCTTTATTATTACGAGTACTGTATTTGCTCAACAAGCTGAAAAAAAAGCTGTTAAGGAAGAGGAAAAAAGTGAAGCAAAGGATGCTTACAATATATGGGCTATAGGGTTCGGAATGAGCAGTCTAAAAACGTATGGTGATTTTACTTCATTTGGCGGTGAAAATCATGACCGAAATTCAAATTTTGGAGCCTATATCTATGTTGATAAAATGATCAATCCATTACTGGGAGTAGAATTTAAAATTGACTACTCTTCACTAGGAGCTGGCGGACAAGGATTTACTGGGGACTATGCTATCAGAGGAATTGACGAATCTATATATGGGAATCAAGTGCTCACAATGGATGGCTATAAAATCGGTTTCGAATTGGATGCAATCGTCAACATAAACAATCTTTGGAAACTCGACAGTAAAAATTGGAGTTGGAGTCTTATGGCTGGTATTGGTGCGCAATATTACAGTAACACACTTTATGATGAATCAGACAACATACTTTTGACGCACGGAAACGACGACCTGTATGGATCGCTCTATGTCTCAGGAGCTTTAGGAGTTAAATACAAAATAAACAAAAGATTTGATGTAGAAATTAGACCAAGTATCAATATCAATAATGCCGACACTTTTGATGCTGCAGTATCTACAAAGAAAATCTATGAAAGTTTCTTAACAACACATATTGGACTTGTATACAAATTCGGTAAAGAAAAAAGATATGCTATTTGGGCAAACAACGACGATATTGGTGATGAGCGCTTTAAAATCTCAGATACCGATGAAGACGGTGTTATCGATGAGGTTGACAAGGAACCTGAAACACCAAAGGAAGCACAAGTATATGGTAGTGGAGTTGCCGTTGACACCGATAAAGATGGCATACCTGATTACAAAGACAGATGTCATTTAATCCCAGGTATTGAAGCCAATGAAGGCTGTCCGGAAGATAAAGATGGTGATGGTATTTTCGATTATGACGATGTATGCCCTGAAATTAAAGGTGTTGCTGAAAATTTAGGCTGTCCAAAACAGAACACGCCTGATGACATCACAAAAAGAATTTTCCTTCTTGCAAAGAGTATTTACTTTAAGACGAATAGTGACGTAATTAAAGACGATTCTTATTCCATCCTAAACGAAATTGCAAACATCATGTTGCAATACCCGAATACACAATACACTATTGATGGGTTTACAGACAACACAGGACAACCAGATTACAACTTGTATCTCTCTGAAAAAAGAGCTGTAAGTGTGTCTAATTACCTAGCCGATAAAGGGGTAGATTATTTAAGGTTGTATTCTGTAGGACATGGTGAAGAAAGCCCTACTCATTCAAATGACACAGAACAAGGAAGAAAATTCAACCGTAGGGTAGAAATTAATTTTATTCAACCTGATTCCGAACAAGGACGTGAAATTTACGACCCTGAAACGAACATCACTGAGTCTATTGAAATTGTACAACCGCAGACAGCAGGAATGTTGCAAGACACGGATAAAGATGGTGTTGCTGACGTATTCGATCAAGAGCCCGACACGCCTGTTGGGGCTTTGGTATACGGAAACGGAGTTGCAGTGGATACCGACAAAGACGGACTACCAGACTATATGGATGACTGTCCAATGCAGTATGGCTCTGTTGAAAAACAAGGCTGTCCAAATAATGTAGAAATGACTACAGAAAGTGGTGAAACCGTTAGTCTTAACGACGCTGATGCCGATGGTGTTATTGATGCTTTAGACCAACAACCTAACACACCGCAGGGTGCAAAAGTATACGGAAATGGAGTTGCAATTGACACCGACAAAGATGGTGTTATCGATCTAGAAGACAGCTGTCCTCTAGCTCCAGGAACCGAAGAAAACAATGGCTGTCCTGCCGATGGAATTGTTGTAGCCGGTGCTTCAAACACTCCTAAAGACAGTGATAATGACGGTGTAATGGACGCGTTGGATGCAGATAACAATACTCCTGCAGGAGCTAAAGTATACGGTAATGGTGTTGCCATTGATACAGATAACGACGGAGTCATTGATTTACTAGACAGCTGCCCTCTAAAACCTGGAACGGAAGAAATGGGAGGTTGCCCACAAAATATTGAAGTGGCGAGTAATGTATCTATCAACGATTCTGATGGAGACGGTGTTATAGACAGTCTCGACAAGGAACCAAACACACCTCTTGATGCTCGTGTATATGGAAATGGTGTAGCTGTTGATACAGATGGTGACGGAATTGCCGATCATAAAGACGCCTGTCCTCTTAAATATGGTTCGACTGAAAAAGAGGGTTGCCCTATTTCACAAGATAGCGATGGCGATGGTGTCCCAAATGAGTTTGACAAAGAACCAAATACACCTTTTGGAGTTAAAGTTTATGGAAATGGTGTTTCTATGGATATTGACAGTGACGGAACTCCTGACCACAAAGATGCCTGCCCACTGCAACCGGGTAAAAGCGCATATGGAGGCTGCCCGCAAAACACTGAAAAATCAACTACGAGTGTAGCCACTGGCACCCCAAATACCATTAGTTTAAAAGATACTGACAAGGATGGTGTTGTTGATCAGTTTGACTTGGAACCTAATACGCCACAAGGCGCTAAAGTTTACGGAAACGGAATTTCTATTGACACTGATTATGACGGAATCCCTGATCATTCTGATAAATGCCCTATCAAACCTGGAACTGCAGAACAAGATGGTTGTCCGGTTGCTTCTGAAGCACCAGCTAGTCAAATTCAGTTAGTAGACAGTGACAACGATGGTGTGATTGACCAATTCGACAGGGACCCAAATACACCTGAAGGAGCCTTGGTATATGGTAACGGAATCCCAATTGATTCTGACAGAGACGGACTACCAGACTACAAAGACAAATGTCCTTTAAAAGCAGGTCCTGTAGAACAAGAAGGCTGTCCAACCAGAGCTGTTGAGTTTGATTGGAATGACGATGATGGAGATGGTGTAGTCAACCAATTTGATAAAGAGCCTAATACACCAAAAGACGCTAGAGTTTATGGAAACGGTGTTGCCGTCGATTCAGATTATGATGATATTCCAGATCATATCGATGAATGTCCATTCAAAGCAGGCCCTGTTGAAAACAAGGGATGTCCTAAAATTGAAGGTGCAATCGAAAGTAGCAATGTCGACTCCGATAAAGATGGTGTTATCGATCTATACGATAAAGAACCAGACACACCATTCGGAGTAAAAGTATATTCTAATGGTGTTTCAATTGATTCTGACAAAGATGGAATTCCAGATTACAAGGATAGATGTCCATTAATAAAAGGACTCCCTGAAAATGAAGGTTGTCCTGAAGAAGGTGATTTAGATGGCGACGGTGTTGCTGACAGCAAGGATTTATGCCCTGATGTAAAAGGAAATGCTGATAACAACGGCTGTCCTGATAAGAGCTTCGATAAAAGTGTTTACCTTAAAATAGAAGCCTTAGCACAGAAAATCTCTTTTGAGCGTACAAAAAACACATTGACCAATGAAACTATGGATGTTTTAGATCAAATCATTGCAATTATGGCAGACTATCCAGCGACAAAATATCAAATTGCAGCCCATACTGATAACAAGCACAATGAAAAATACAGTTTGTTTCTATCAAAAAGAAGAGCGAACGCCATTCTTAAATATTTAGTAGATGGTGGCGTGAATGAAGACCGACTCTCTTCTGAAGGCTATGGAGATACCCAACCTAAATATTCGAATTCAGGAGATTTGTCTACAAGTGAATTGAACAACAGAATTGAATTCAATTACCAAGCACAATAACTTTTTTAAAACATAAAATTGTATAGGTCGGTTTTTACCGGCCTTTTTTTTGCCTAATTTTATGGTATTTCAAGGATGAAAGGTGAAATCATAAACAGCCTGAAATTGATTCTATTTTTTTTATACTTTTACTAAAAAAACAGCATGCTTATTATTGGTATTACAGGAGGAACCGCTAGTGGAAAAACAACATTGGTTTCAAAAATAGCGAAATACTTTGCACCTAATGAATTGTGCGTTATTTCGCAAGACTCCTATTACAACACAACAGATCATTTAACCGTTGATGCTCGTAAATCTATAAATTTTGACCATCCAAATGCTATTGATTTTGACCTTTTAAGTTTGCATCTTGTACAATTTAAAAAAAAGAAAACCATTTCCCAACCTGTGTATTCATTCATCACACATAACAGAACCTCCGAAACCAAAGAAACAACTGCAAAGAAAATAGTCATCGTAGAAGGAATTCTGATATTTAACGACAAAAGATTACGCAATCTATTTGATCTAACTATTTTTGTAGACACCGATGCAAATGAACGACTACAACGACGCATTCAAAGAGACGCTAGAGAGCGAGGACGGACTGCTGATGAAGTAAAATCTAGGTATAAAAACACACTTAAACCAATGCACGATTTGTATATTGAACCTTATAAGCAGAAAGCAGACATCATAGTTCCTTATACCACTGAAAATAAAGAAATAGTTCGTAAGTTAGCAAAGCTGATTCGCAACAAAATGGAAACGGTTTTATGAAGGTAAATGAAAAAATACAAGGCAACACTTTTCTTAAAATAATTACAAATAGGTACGTCCTCATTTTTATTGTATTTCTTGTATGGATGCTGTTTTTTGATGAAAACTCGTATCTGAACCATAGGGAATACAATAAAGAAATAGAAGAACTGAAAAACTCTATAGAGTTCTACCAAAAAGAAATTGATGCGAACAAAAAGATGATTGAAGCTTTACAAGATCCTGAACGACTTGAAAAATATGCCCGTGAAGCGTACAGAATGAAAAAAGAAAACGAAACGCTATTCCTTATAGAATTTGATACTCTTGATTAATTCTCATATTTCAGTTATTACGTCGAGATATACAATTTTAAAAAAACAAAAATAAATCATATCTTTGCAATAGATTATTGTCTCCCCCGGTAGTATCCCCCCATATTTTAAAACAAAAAAACGGGTATGGATTCAATTAAAACTTTTTCTTCTTCTAATTTAGAAAAGCAACTTTCAAAAAAAGAGTACCTCATAAAAAACTACAAGAATTCTGTATTTCCTGTATTTTTTTTATGTGTGATTTTATTAATATTATACTTGTACGTATATCATTTTTTTTGGTCTCCTATAAACACAATAGAAACTCCAATTCTTTTTATGCTTTCTAAATTATTAACAATATATGGGCTGTACCTGTTATTTGTTTTTATCCGAATTTCCTTGATAAGAAAAAGCATTAAAAAACTCAAAAGACAATTATACGAGTACATGAAATTATCCTAGTGACAAAAGTTGTTTTTTTAATTGGATTCCCTCTTCAAAATAGCGTTCAAAAACCCTAAACCGTATCCCAAAAACTGAACGAGAGTTGTAACTGTAGTGAGTGTCGCCACAAAACCATTTCTAGTAGTAATTAATGCATGTATTAGCAGTAAACCAAAATATCCTAAATAGAAACTAAGCCCCACATAGAAGTTAAAAACGCCAGCAAAAACAGAACCTAACACCCCTAAGACAAACAAGCTAGGAAACCAATACGTGAGCTTCGCTGTTGATGGATATCTACGATTCAACATGGGTCTGGCTTTTCCAAAGGCATAGGTTTGCCTATAAAATTGTTTTAATGTACTTCTTCGTTTGTGATACACAAAAGCAGCTTCTATCAATTGAGTATCAAAACCTTCTTTCCACAAGCGAAAAGTTAAATCGATGTCTTCCCCTATTCTCAAGTCCGAGAAACCACCTGTTGCCTCAAAGACTTTCTTTGAAATACCTAGGTTAAAACTCCTCGGTTGAAATTTACCTAGTCCTTTATTCTTCCCTCTTATTCCTCCTGTAGTTAACGTTGATGTCATTGAGTAATTAATAGCTTTCTGAAGGTTTGTGAAACTTGGATGGGCTGCATCTGGACCTCCATAGGCATCTGTGAAGTTATCATTCAAATGATTATCTACAATTTTCAGATAATCATTCGGTATAATACAATCAGAATCAAAAATGACAAAGTAATTTCCAGAAGCCTTCCGCATACCGTAATTTCTACTTTTTCCTGCGCCTTGATTCTCCGTTAGAAAATATTGAATATTTAAATCGGATGTATACTTTTCTAAAACGGCTTCACAGGTATTCGGAGAGCCGTCTTCTACAATCACCACCTCAAAAGGCAGATTTGTTGTCTGTAGCGTTAAACTCTGTAACAACTCATCGATTTCATCGGGTCTGTTGTAAACTGGAATAATGATAGAATAAGCTAATATCATAGAAAAAATATAATGATTTCAAATATACAAAAACAAAGCTACCGGGTAAAAGTCAAAAAAAAATGCAAACCGAATACGATTTGCATTTTATGAAATTATTGAACGTGTTTATTCTTCACCTACAAATTTCGACATTACGCTAGTACTTACTCCCATATTTGAGAAACCACCGTCATGGAATAAATTTTGTAAAGACACTTTTCTAGTCAAGTCTGAAAACAAAGAGATTGTGTAATCAGCACAATCAGCGGCAGAAGCATTTCCAAGAGGAGACATCTCTTCAGCATAATTGATAAATCCATCAAATCCTTTGACTCCACTACCTGCCGTAGTAGGTGTTGGAGATTGAGAAATGGTATTTACACGTACTTTATGATCTCTTCCAAAAAAGTAACCAAAGCTACGTGCAATAGACTCCAAGTAAGCCTTGTTGTCTGCCATGTCATTATAATCAGGGAACACACGTTGTGCTGCCATATAGGTAAGGGCAACGATAGATCCCCATTCGCTCATCGCTTCTTTTTTGTACAACAAACTCATTACTCTATGAAAAGAAAGCGCCGAAATATCAAATCCTTTATGTGTAAAATCGTAGTTCGAGTCAGTATAATGCTTTCCTTTACGAACATTCAAAGACATCCCAATAGAGTGCAATACGAAATCTATCTTACCTCCTAAAATCTCAACTGATTGATCAATTAGGTTAGATAAATCTTCTGTAGAAGTAGCATCTGCAGGGATTACCTGTGAACCAGTTTTTTCAGCCAATTCATTGATTGTTCCCATACGCATTGCGATTGGTGCATTTGTCAATACAAAAGTAGCCCCTTCTTCATGAGCACGTTCTGCAACTTTCCAAGCAATTGAATTTGAATCCAATGCGCCAAAAATAATTCCTCGTTTTCCTTTTAGTAAATTATACATATATATAAATTAATGGTTTTATGCTTCTTATTAAAGGAAGTTAACTAACAACTTCCTGCTCTTATTTACGATGGCAAATATAGTAAAGATTGTCTAATAATGGAGTTCAAAACAAAAAAGTAGCTATGAAACCCATTGTCTTTAGCTGAAACAAAACTAGTCTACTTCTTCAAAATCAACATAATCTCCTGCAGTATCGTTCGCTTTACGTTCTGTATGAGAAGGTTTCTTGTCTATAATTGTTTCACCTACTTTGGCCGAACTTCCATTTGCCTCATTGGGGTTTGCATATTGTTGTGCTCGTTCCTGCGCTTTTCTCACCGCTCGGCTTAGCACCAATGGTAAAATATATTTGGCAATAAATTTCATTCCATATATGACCAATAAAATAATCGCAATGGTCCTTAAAAAAGTAACAAATCCTGCTTCTTGCATGTACTAATAATAATTTTAGCTCAAAAATAACAATTTCACAGGAACTAATACGTTCCTATTGATAAAATCTTATATTTGGAAAAATATTTTTATTTGAGAATGACTAAAATAATTGGGCCCCTATTTCTATTGATTTGTGTAAGCACATTACGCGCCCAATACACAGACGTCATTAACGCTAACCGACCCGGCTTTACGGAAAACGCTTATGGCGTTGGTAAAGATGTGTTCCAAGTAGAAGACGGCTTGACATTCATTTATGGCTATCCAGACTCCAATCAAGTTTATACTTCTTTTCAAAATCTATTGTATCTACGTCATGGTTTCTTTTCTGAACGTTTAGAGGTCAATTTACAATTTCAATACAACTACAGGCATTTACAAACCAAAAATCTGTCTAGTGTATCCAGTAGTGCATTTGAACCCTTAGGTATTGGTGCTAAGTATTTGATATATGACCACACCATAAAAAGTAAATCACATGAAATTCGCAGCTGGAAAAAACGAACTTCTTTCAATTGGTCGAAACTCATTCCTTCCGTAGCCATTAAAACGAATTACCTCCTTACACCTACAAATACGGAACCAGATGGTTTTGCTGCAGGACTTTTGTTACACAACCAAATGAGTACTTATTGGAACATCGTCACCAACGTATCTTATGTAGGTATCGATTCTAAGAATCCACAAATAGAAGCACTCATCTCCTCTACCTATGGAATCAATGACCAATGGTCGTCGTACTTAGAAAGTCGGAATTTGTTTTCAGATTTACAAAAAACTTATGAAATTGGATTGGGCTTTGCATACCTGATTAATAAAGATTTACAGATCGACGCTTCTGTGAGAGGTGGTTTAGTAAACAGCGAACCAACCGCCGGCATTTCGACTGGAATTTCTTGGCGATTGGACCGTCACAAAGATCAATTTGTAGCGGTAAAGCCTGAAAAACCTAAAAAAGAAAAAGACCCAAATCGAGCTAGTTTTGTTAGCAGAGCAGCTTCTAGTACGAAAGAAGCAGTGGTTGTGGCTGGAATCTACACGGGTATGTTTTTTTCAAACCTTGGAACAGATATCAGTATCTTTGTACAGAGCCTATTCTTAAAGAAAGAAAATCACATACCAAAACGCAATCGCAATCGCAAACCTAAAAAAGCAAAAACAAAAGACGTTAAAAAACCCGTAAAAGGGAAACGTTTTGAACAAGAAAGCAAGGATTACAAAAGTGGAAAAACAGCTTTTGAAGCGGCAGAAAAGGAAAGAATAGCCAAAGAGAAAGCGGCTAAAGAAGCTGCGGAAGCGCAAGCAAAATTAGATAAACAAAAAGCCAAGGAAGCTAGAGAAGCTGAAAAAGCGGCCGAGAAAGCCGCGAAAAAAGAACGAAAAGCAAAAGAAAAAGCAGAAAAAGAAGCGCTAGAGGCCCAAGAAATACTGGAAAAACAAAAAGAAAAAGAAGCCAAAGAGGCTGAAAAAGCTGCAAAGAAAGCAGCTGAAGAAAAAGAATCCTAAATTTCGAACATCGTGCAGTTATTTTACAATGCAGACATTTCAGAATTGAGTACTTCTTTTACTTTCGACAAGACCGAAAGTAGACATATTGTACGAGTACTTAGAAAATCGGAAAGTGATACTTTACAAATCACCAACGGACGCGGACAGCTTTTTTTAGCAGAAATTGTACTTGCATCGGACAAGAAATGCCAGGTACATATATTAAAATGCGTACAGAAAAAGAAGGCCTGGGATTATCATTTGCATATTGCTGTAGCACCAACCAAACTAAACGACCGTATGGAATGGTTTTTAGAGAAAGCCACTGAAATTGGCATCGATGAAATTACGCCTATCATCTGTGACCATTCTGAACGAAAGGTGGTAAAACTAGAACGATTTGAGAAAATCATACTATCTGCAATGAAACAATCTTTAAAGTTTCACTTGCCAAAACTCAATTCACCGGTTACTTTTAAGCAATTCATAAAAGGGAACCCGAAAGGAGCGCTTTACATTGCACATTGCGAAGAACAAGACAAGAAATCATTTAAAAAGGAGCTAGAAGCAAATGATGACATTACGATTGCCATAGGTCCTGAAGGAGATTTTTCCTCAAAGGAAATTGCATTCGCATTACAAAACAACTTCATTCCAGTAACGCTAGGAGAAAGCAGATTAAGAACAGAAACTGCTGCCCTAGTTGCCTGTCACTCCGTTGCGTTTTTAAATGAGCATTAGCATAACAAGGGTTTAGAGCAATCCATCTCATACACCCTTATAAAAGTTGATTATTCTACTATCGCATCGACTGCTAAGCCTTGGATCTTAGTACGAATATCTTCTTCTCCCAACTTGTTATTTTCCATAGAAGGAAACGTTCTATTTGATAAAAACACATAGACCAGACCAGTATCTGGATCTGCCCAAGTATATGTCCCAGTAAACCCGCTATGCCCAAAACTATTGTCAGAAACACAACCACAAGTAGATTTCACCTCAGGGTCTAGTTGCGGTTTATCGAAACCTAAGCCCCGACGTACTTCGTCTTCTTTAAAATAGCGCTTGTTAAATTTTGCGATCGTTTTGGCTTCCAAAAAACGATGACCTCCATAAAAACCGGATTGCAGATACATTTGCATAAATTTAGCAACATCATTAGCATTCGCAAATAGCCCCGCATTACCACTTACTCCACCCATCATGGCTGCTCCCATGTCATGTACTTGACCTTGTAATTTTTGATGTCGGAAATAAGTATCAATTTCTGAAGGAACAATTCTTTCTTCACTATAACGATGCAATGGATTATATGTCAATGTTTCTGCACCTAAAGGCATATAGAAAAATTCATCTGCTAAAACATCCATCCCCTTATCGAAACTTGTCTCCATATACTTTTTAAAAATATAAAAAGCCAAGCCACTGTATTTATACCCATTTTTCTCTCGCTGGTCAACCGTTCTTATTTTTTCATAAATGCTATCCCGGTAATCGGTTCGTAAATACAAGTTTTTTGTTACCTCTATAGAGAAGTCAGGATTTTTTTGGGTACGATAATACTTTGTCAATGGTTTTTGAGTAATACTATCTAAAGTTTCCAAATAAAAAGGCAGCCAAGCTTTCAGCCTACCTGTATGTGACAATACTTCCTTTACGGTTAAGGTATCTTTGTTACTATCTTGATATTCCATGAGTAGTTCACCCAAGTTCGTTTGTAAATCGAACAAACCTATTTCCTCACTTTTCATAATTAATGGAAGTCCTCCTAAAATTTTAGTGAGTGAAGCCAAATCATAGATGTCAGAATTTTTAACTTTTTTAATGGTATCGTAGGTATGAAAGCCAAAGCTCTTTTGATACACCACTTTTCCGTGTCTGGCAACTAACACCTGTGCTCCTGGGGTCATTTTCTCTTGAATGATATAATTTACCAAGCTATCAATTCGTTGTAACTTTGCACCATTCATACCCACAGACTCAGGCAATCCGTAGGACAAACGCATTAAGTTTACTGAATTTAATCCTGTACCTTCAGGAAAATCACCTCTTATAGAAACAGGAATCTTACCTTTTGTTTCTATTGCTCCGAAAACCATTTGGGCAGCTGTACTTTGTGCAATATCACTATTTTGGTAGGCGAGTAAAACTCCTTCAATATCGACAAACGAATCTATTTCTAACAGACTGTATGGGCTTGCAAATCCTACGAAAATGACAGCGTGTTGTTCCGCTATTTTTTGCAACAAAGTCAGTTCTTCCTGTTTGAATTTGAAAGACTTCCACGGATTGTCATTTGATTTATGATACCCAATAATTACCTTATTGTATTCCGATAATTTTTCGAGAATTTGTTCATCTGATTTTCCCGTAACCGGAGTTACGGTCTTATAAAGATTCATGTTTTCAAGAAACGTCTCATTCGATGCTTCCCCCAATTTTACATAAGCAATTTTAGCACTTGCCAATTCGGCTATTGGAAATACCGCTTTTTTGTTTTGCAATAAGGTGATTGAATTTTCAACCAGTTTCGCGTGTAGTACAGAGTCTTTCGCTGTGTTTAACTCTGCTTCGAGATAGTCCATCGCCACAGGCTGGTATTCGTAGAGTCCTGCCCAGTATTTTGCTTTGAGTATTTTCTCTACAGAGCTATTCAACCGATCAATGGTTAAAACATTACTCTTCAATGCCTTTTTTATTTTCTTTACGGCAGCTCCTACATCTTCCGGGATTAGCAACATGTCATTTCCAGCAAGCAAAGCTGCCAAATCTATATCCCCGGGTTTGGCATAGTTTGCAGCCCCTTTCATATTCAACGCATCGGTAAATACCAAACCATTAAATCCCATTTGTTGTTTTAAAAGCTTTGTAATGACTTTATAAGATAAGGAAGTAGGCACAGCTACATTTGGTTCTAACGAGGGTACACTCAAATGCGCCACCATAACACTTGCTAATCCAGTATCGAACATCTTGCTATAGGGATACAGTTCTATATCTGTTAGGCGTTCTATATCGAATGACAGCTGAGGTAAAGTTTTATGTGAATCGGTTGCCGTATCACCGTGGCCAGGAAAATGTTTGGCATTGGCGAGAACATGCTCACTTTGCATTCCTTTTATAAATGCAGCCGCTTTACTGGTTACATTGTATTTATTCTCTCCAAAAGAACGATTTCCAATAATAGGGTTTTCTGGATTGGTATTGATATCTACGACAGGAGCAAAATTAATATGAATCCCTAAACGCTTGCAATGCACACCCAAACGTTGGCCAAATTGATGAATCAAATGGTCGTTTTGAACAGCTCCTAGTGTCATATTCCATGGATACCGAAATGTATTTTTAAGTCGCATATCTAACCCCCACTCTCCATCAAATCCAATCAAGAGCGGTATTTTAGACTTTTCTTGGTATCTATTATTTAGTACGGCTTGTTTTTCAGGTGTTCCTTGCATAAAAATAAGCCCACCGATATGATACTTCTTTATTTCACGTTCAATGGCCTTTCGATGCTTTTCATCTTTGTTTGAATAGGCCTGAACCATAAACAATTGCCCAATTTTCTCATTGAGCGACATGGATTCCATTTGATGTTGTACCCAATCTTCTTGCTCAGCACAATCCTTTGTCAACAAAGGATCTAATTGTTGCCCTGTTCCTATACTAATGCCTAAGGCTATTAAAAAGAAGCTTATTGCATAGCTCCTACGGTTATGCTTTTGAAGTTTTATCAAAATATTGCAGAATTTTAGTTTTGCTTAGTTTACAAATCGTGCGTGCCAGCTGTCTTTAGCCGGAACTTCCCATTTGGTTTCTAATTCTTCTTTGGTCTGAACCATATTATTGAACACAGTAGTAGTTCCTGTTATAGCTCCTTGTTTTGCTAAGTTCTGAAATTCAGAAAGACTCACAATATGTATGGACTCCTCGTTTTTATAAGAAATATTGAGTTTGTTCATCAAATCAACCCCAAATAAATCTTCTAATTTTTTAACAAAACGCACAGAGGCATCTATGGAACAACCCGATGCATTGGCAAAGGATTCATCGACAGCCAAAGCTAAAAACTGATTGTGTTTCAAGGTAAAACTTCCCTTTAGATGATCACCGTGACGTGTCCATGACTCAATAAATTCAGCAGCTTCTTTTTCGATAATATGTTCTTGTTCTGCATTAAATTTCCGATTCGACTGGTACACCCAAACTCTAGCACTGTTGGGCAAGGTATTGTATTCTACAAACATAATTTACTGTTTTCGTTTTCTTTTTTCCAACATCTTATTCCAAATTGTTGGTTATTTGTATTGCATCACATCCATATGGATGCATTCATTTTTATTCAATTCGACCACTTCAATAACATGTATTCCATAAAAACACATACAGATTAACATTTTATACTCTGAACAAAGAATGAATTCTTTCGAAATTACTTCTCACTATTTTCTATCTGTAGAACAGCGAACCAAACTAACTCCCAATGTATCTATTTCTTAAACAAAAAGACAATTCTACCCAGCGATAAAACTTGGTAAAAGTATTTAGAATTTTGTATTTAAACTTCTCAATTTAATCTGTGTCAACACTTTTTTGGTATATAATGGAAAATCGGCATTTTGAATCCAAGCATAATAACCAGGGTTTTCTTCGAACACTTCAGTAACTTTTTTCCCTTTGTATTTCCCAAAAGAAAACACCTCATCATCAGTATCATCGTATAAAATAAAACCTGCAAAATCAGCTCTTTTATTATGAGATGAATAGTCACTTAAACTCTTTACGTCATTTTCAAGGTCCTCGTATTTTTCGAGTTGCGCCAGTAATATTTCATAAGTCGCTTCTGTATCTGCTTCTGCTGAATGTGCATTTTCTAAATCTTTATCACAATAGAACTTATAACCAGCACTTAGTGTTCGTTGTTCTTTTTTGTGGAAAATCACTTGCACATCAATGGCAACCCTATTGTTCATATCAAAATCCATTCCAACACGCAACATTTCTTCAGCTAATAGCGGAATGTCAAAGCGATTGGAATTGAAACCTGCCAAATCAGCCCCTTTTATCATAGCTTCAACATCTTTAGCTATCATTTTAAAACTAGGTTCATTCGCTATTTTTTCATCTGTAATCCCGTGAATATCTGAAGATTCTTTAGGAATAGGCATTTCAGGGTTTACCAACCAAGTTTTACTTTCTTTGGTGCCGTTGGGATTCACTTTTAAGATTGCTATTTCAACAATTCTATCTTTTGCTATATTGATCCCTGTTGTTTCTAAGTCAAAAAACACAACGGGCTTTTTTAAATTCAATTCCATATTCCAAGTTTTACCTGCTGTAAAGATAGTATTATATTGATAATTGGCTGAACTTCTTTTTAGAAAAAATTGTCCTATTTAATATTGAAATTTTAATTTGTCAAGCCAACGTTTTCTAATATCTTTGCATACTTAAAAATAGATTCATGATTAAAATCACATTACCCGACGGAAGTATTAAGGAAGTTGCTAAAAACAGTACTCCTTTTGACGTTGCAAGAAGTATTAGCGAAGGATTGGCAAGAGTTATTATCTCTGCAAAATTTAACGGAACTACCGTTGAAACTGTAACCCCGCTAACGACAGACGGAAGTTTGGTATTATACACTTTTGACAGCCCAGAAGGGAAGAACGCTTTTTGGCATTCCTCTGCCCATGTCTTAGCTCAAGCGGTACAAGAATTATATCCTGGCGTAAAACTGACTATTGGACCGGCGATTGAGAATGGATTTTATTATGATTTAGATCTAGGCGAAAATTCTATTTCTGAAAACGATTTCCCTGCCATTGAGAAAAAGTTCTTAGAATTGGCAAGGGGAAAACACGCTTTTCAATTGCGTGCCGTTTCGAAAGCAGATGCTTTAGCAAAATACCAAGCAGAAGGAAATGAGTTCAAAGTAGAACTCATCGAAAATTTAGCCGATGGAGAAATTACCTTCTGTGATCATAGTGATTTTACTGATTTGTGTAGAGGTGGCCATATTCCACATACTGGACTCATTAAGGCCGTTAAGGTAATGAGCGCAGCAGGTGCGTATTGGAGAGGTGATGAAAAAAACAAGCAATTAACTCGTTTGTACGGTGTGTCTTTCCCTAAGCAAAAAATGCTCACTGAACATTTAGCGCTTCTAGAGGAGGCAAAAAAACGTGACCATAGAAAATTAGGTAAAGAATTGGAATTGTTTACTTTTTCTCAAAAAGTAGGGCAAGGTTTACCGCTTTGGTTGCCAAAAGGAGCTGCTTTAAGAGAACGATTGGAACAATTTTTAAAGAAGGCTCAAAAGAAGGCTGGCTATGAAATGGTAATGACACCACACATAGGTCAGAAAGAATTGTATGTGACTTCCGGTCATTATGAAAAATATGGTGAAGATAGTTTTCAACCTATCAAAACGCCAAAAATGGATGAGGAGTTTTTGTTAAAACCTATGAACTGCCCTCACCATTGCGAAGTTTACAACTATAAGCCGTATTCGTATAAAGATTTACCGAAACGTTTTGCTGAATTTGGTACAGTATACCGTTATGAACAAAGTGGAGAATTGCATGGCATGACACGTGTTCGTAGTTTTACTCAAGATGATGCACATATTTTCTGTACACCAGAACAATTAGATCAGGAGTTTAAGGATGTGATTGATTTGGTATTGTATGTTTTTAAAGCCTTAGGTTTTGAAGATTTTACGGCACAGGTTTCCTTAAGAGATAAAGAAAATCACGATAAGTATATTGGAAGTGATGAGAATTGGGATAAAGCTGAACAAGCCATTATTAATGCCTCAGCAGAAAAAGGACTAAAGACAGTAGTAGAATACGGAGAGGCTGCTTTCTACGGACCAAAGCTAGATTTTATGGTAAAAGATGCTTTGGGCAGAAGTTGGCAATTAGGAACCATTCAGGTAGACTACAACTTACCGGAGCGCTTTGACCTCACGTACAAAGGGGCTGATAATGCTTCACACAGACCTGTCATGATTCACCGTGCGCCTTTTGGGTCTATGGAAAGATTCATTGCTGTTTTACTGGAACATACGGGTGGAAATTTCCCACTTTGGTTAATGCCAGAGCAAGTTATCATACTGCCAATCAGTGATAAATATCAAAAATATGCGAAAAAAGTTTCAGAACTGCTAGAAAATTCCGAAATTCGCGCCCTAATTGACTCTCGAAGTGAAAAAACGGGGAGAAAGATTAGAGATGCAGAGGTTAAAAAGATTCCTTATATGATTATCGTTGGGGAAAAAGAAGAAGGTGAAGGAACTGTATCGATTCGTAAACATGGTGAAGGAGATTTAGGTTCGTTCAGCATTGAAGCATTTATTAAATTAGTTCAAGAAGAAGTAAACAGTACATTAGTACAATTTTAATTAACACCTGGTTAAACAGGACAAAACAGTAAAGTCATAGCAATACGTAGAAACAGAGCGCCTAGAAAGCCTTGGAGAGTTCAAAACGAAGACCAACACAGAATCAACAGTCGAATTCGTGATGTTGAAGAAGTACGATTGGTAGGAGAAAACATCGAAGTTGGTGTCTATCCTTTCAGAAAAGCCCTAGACCTTGCCAGAGAGCAAGAGTTAGATTTGGTAGAAATTTCACCAAAAGCGGTCCCCCCTGTTTGCAAGATTATTGATTATAAGAAGTTCTTATACGAGCAGAAGAAAAGAGAGAAAGCTCTAAAATCAAAAGCGACTAAAGTTGTTGTTAAAGAAATTAGATTTGGTCCTCAGACAGATGAACACGATTATGAATTCAAAAAGAAACACGCTATTAAATTCCTTAAGGAAGGAGCGAAGTTAAAAACATTTGTATTCTTTAAAGGTCGTTCTATTATTTTTAAAGACCAAGGACAAATCTTATTGCTACGATTGGCTCAAGAATTGGAAGAGTACGGAAAAGTTGAGCAAATGCCTAAACTTGAAGGAAAAAGAATGATTATGTTTATTGCTCCCAAAAAGAAATAAACAAAATTGTTTTTAAAGAGAATATAAGTAAGAATATATAAAACTAAGGAGAGATGCCTAAAATGAAAACTAAGTCTAGTGCTAAGAAACGATTTAAAGTGACTGGTACTGGTAAATTGAAAAGAAAGCATGCTTTTAAGAGTCATATTTTGACAAAAAAATCTAAAAAGCGTAAATTAAAGCTAACTCATGATGGTTTGGTTCACAAAGCAGACGAGGTAAGCATTAAACAACAATTGAACTTAAAATAATTAGTTCACAGGTAAAATAGTATTAACCTTGGAGTGGGCTTATAAGTGCAACTTGTTGCCGCCTTACTACAAAAAAACATTGAAATTATGCCAAGATCAGTAAATTCAGTAGCCTCAAGAAAAAGAAGAAAAAAAATCTTGAAGGCAGCAAAAGGTTACTTTGGACGTCGTAAAAACGTTTATACAGTAGCAAAAAACGCGGTAGAAAAAGCGATGTCATATGCATATCGTGACCGTAAAAACAACAAAAGAAATTTCCGCGCATTGTGGATCCAACGTATCAACGCTGGTGCTCGTGCTCACGGAATGTCTTACTCTCAGTTTATGGGGAAAGTTAAAGCTAACAACATCGATTTAAACCGTAAGGTTTTAGCTGATTTAGCGATGAACAACCCTGAAGCTTTTAAGGCTATCGTTGACAAAGTAAAATAAATTATTTAATCTCTTACTTATATAAAAGGCTGTCTATTTTTTAGACAGCCTTTTTTTTGTGTTTGGTTGAGGACATTTGAAACCTGTCCGTACGCTATCGCAGGCGTTTTAGCATAAGCGTTAGCAGCTACACCTGTCTGCAAGTAAACTTTAGAACAGGCGCCCTCTGGCGGCGTAGGAATCAAAACAATATGAGGCAATTATCTATTCTACAATCCCCCCATAATCATCCCCCCATCCTTCAAAATAAAGAACAAAAAAAAGACCCTCTTAACAGACAGTCTTTTAAATTAATATGTTGCAACAAAATTAGTTCCCTTTTGCGTAGTCTTCTAAAAACTTAGCCAATCCACTATCTGTAAGAGGGTGCTTTAACAAACCTTCAATCGCACTTAAAGGACCGGTCATTACGTCCGCTCCAATTTTTGCACAGTTCAAAATATGCATCGTGTGTCTAACAGAAGCCGCTAAAATTTCGGTTTTAAAACCATAATTATCATAGATCATTCTAATTTCTTCAATAAGATTCAATCCATCTGTTGAGATGTCATCCAAACGTCCTATAAACGGTGAAACATACGTTGCTCCCGCTTTGGCTGCTAACAATGCCTGTCCTGCCGAAAACACCAAAGTAACGTTGGTTCTAATACCTTTAGATGAAAAGTACTTACATGCTTTCACACCATCTTTAATCATTGGGAGTTTTACTACTATCTGTGGGTTCAATGCTGCTAATTTTTCACCTTCAGCGATCATACCTTCATAGTCTGTTGAAATTACCTCAGCAGAAACGTCTCCTTCAACGGCTTCACAAATGTCTACATAATGTTGTATGATATTTGCTTCCCCTGTAATCCCTTCTTTCGCCATCAACGAAGGATTGGTAGTTACTCCATCTAAGACGCCTAATGCTTCGGCTTCTTTAATTTGCTCTAAATTTGCTGTATCGATAAAAAATTTCATAATTGTTCTACGAATTAATTAGATTATATTCATTTTTAAGTTGGGCAAAGTTAGGGTATTTGTACTAAAAAAAACAAGCACATCTCACTTTAATTTATAAAAGTCGATTTCAAGAAAAAAAAGGAAACTTTAGGGCACAAAAAATGGCAAGCTACCTACATCACACCGCTACAACCTTGTACCCTTGCTGTGTTCCCACCCTGGGGGATTCCAAAGGAGCTAGTTGTGTAGGACTTGCCGATGCAAAATTACAATCATTTTTCATTTTCTGCAATGTTTTTCTTGCAAAAATATTCGATTCATGACAACGTTCTCACTACAAGGATTTTATATCTACTCAAAAATAAATGGTAGCATAGTTTTCTTCAAAAACTATAATTATATCCACGCAAATAGCCCAACTGAAAGCAGCTAACCTAATTTGATTGTGTATCTTTGTTTTTAAAATAATTTTCTTGAGATATTTCATCGAACTTTCATACAATGGTAAAAAATATTTTGGTTGGCAAATTCAGCCAGATGTTGTTTCTGTGCAAGAAAAAGTGAATTTGGCATTTTCCACTATTTTAAACACTCCTATCTTAACAACTGCTGCTGGAAGAACCGATACTGGCGTACACGCTTCTCAGATGTTTGTCCATATTGATACGGAAGTAACGCTCGATACAGACGATTATATCTATAAACTCAATGCCGTACTGCCAGATGACATTGCTATTCATTCCATATTCAAAGTACAAAAAGAGGCACATACTCGGTTTCATGCAAACAGTCGCAGTTATGAATACAAAATTTTTCAAGGAAGAAATCCATTTTTGTTAGATACTACATGGCAGCTGTACCAGCAAAAATTGGACATTCCTAAAATGAACAAGGCCGCAGAAATATTGTTAGTTCACCAAAACTTTAAATGTTTTTCAAGATCGAAAACAGATGTAAAGACCTATAACTGTACTATTACGAGAGCTGAATGGATTCAAGATGGAAAATTACTTACCTTTCACATTACTGCCGATAGATTTCTTAGAAACATGGTGCGTGCTATTGTAGGAACGCTTATCGATGTAGGGAAAGGCAAAAAAGAGATCACAGATTTAGAAAAAATTATTAAAAGTCAAGACAGAAGTAATGCCGGAAGTTCTGCGCCCGCACAAGGGTTAACACTCACCGGGGTTACCTATCCAGAAACCATTATACATGTCTAAAAGTAAATCAAAAAGCATCTTCGATTTAAAAATATTTGCACGACTTATGAGTTTTGCAAAAAAGTATCGAATTCATTTTTTTGTGGCCTGTATAACGTCGATTTCTTTGGCCATCGTTGCTGCCATTCGTCCGTACTTGATTATAGAAACTGTTGACAATTATATTACAGGAAAAGACCCTGAGGGTTTACACTTATATACCCTCTTTATTTTGGCTGCCTTGTTGACAGAAGTGTTATTGCATTTTTCTTTTATTTATATCGCAAACTGGTTAGGCCAACATATCATCAAAGACATTCGAATCCGACTGTTCGAACATGTTATCAAATTTAAAATGTCTTATTTCGACACGTCTTCGGTTGGACAAATGGTTACTCGTGTAGTATCTGATGTAGAAACCATTGCACAGTTTTTTGGACAAGGTCTGTTTATGATTATCAGCGACCTTTTAAAGATGTTTGTTATTGCAGGATTTATGCTGTATAAAAATTGGCAATTGGCATTGATTTCTTTCGCTATGTTGCCTATAATTATCTATGCTACCAAAGTATTCCAAGGAGCCATTAAAGTGGCATTTCAGCAAGTGAGGCGCCAAGTGGCCAATTTGAACAGTTTTGTTCAAGAACGTGTTACGGGCATGCAGGTGGTGCAGTTGTTTAGCCGCGAAAAAATTGAATACGACAAGTTTAAAGCCATCAACGAGATTCATAAGAAGGCCCATATTAAAACGGTTTGGTACTTTTCTATTTTCTTTCCAATCGCGGAAATTCTTTCGTCTATAGCGGTGGGACTTTTGGTTTGGTACGGAGGCTTGCGAGTGGCATTGAATGGCACAGTAACCTTAGGGGAGATTATGGGCTTTATCATGATGGTGGAAATGCTCTACAGACCACTGCGTCAAATTGCCGACAAGTTCACTACCTTACAGATGGGAATGGTAGCTGGAGATCGGGTTTTTGAAATGATGGACACCCAAGCGTCTATTTCAAAAGAAGGACTTGAAGAAATTACCAAATTAGAAGGCAGCATTGAATTGGAGGATGTACGTTTCAGTTATGTAAAAGGTGAAGAAGTACTAAAAGGCATTTCTTTAAAGGTACAGCCTGGTGAAACAGTTGCCATTGTAGGCGCAACAGGTGCTGGAAAGTCTACCATTATCAATCTTCTGAATCGGTTTTATGAAATTGACTCTGGGAAAATAACTATTGACGCTATCGATATCGACGATTTTAAATTGCACAGTCTAAGAAATCATGTTGCCGTGGTCTTACAAGATGTTTTTCTTTTCTCTGATTCCATTCTGAATAATATCACTTTAAAAAATGAAAATATTAGCTTAGCAGACGTTATTGAAGCTGCCACGCAAATTGGTATACACGATTTTATCATGAGCTTGCCCAATGGATATCATTACGATGTAAAGGAAAGAGGAAATATGCTCTCTTCGGGTCAGCGTCAATTGATTGCTTTTCTGCGTGCCTATGTAAGCAATCCGTCTGTTCTAATTTTAGATGAAGCCACTTCTTCTGTAGACCCACATTCTGAGCGAATGATTCAATTTGCAACAGATAGAATTACCAAAGATCGTACTTCAATAATCATTGCCCACCGACTGACAACTGTTCAAAAAGCGGATACGATTGTCGTTATGGAAAAAGGAAAAATTGTAGAAAAAGGAACGCATAAATCCCTATTGCAAAACGAAGGAGGCTATTATAAAAATTTGTTTGAAAAACAATTTAGCGAAACCGAAACTGCCTCGTTATAAATGTGACTTTATCTTTTCTTTCAAACCTTCTTCATCGGTAAACAGTTCAAATTCGCCATCCTTAATCAGGGATATTTTTCCTGTTTCTTCTGATACTACCAGACAGAAACTATCTGTTCGTTCGGTAATACCTATCGCTGCTCTATGTCGCAACCCAAACCTACTCGGTAATGTGCTTTCTGAAAGTGGCAATACCACACGAGTTGCGGTTATAAAGTTATCTTTTATGAGTGTGGCTCCGTCATGTAAGGGACTGTTTTTATAAAAAATACTTTCCAACAAGGGCACGGTAATTTCAGCATTCATATAATCTCCGTTTTGTTTGGCAAAATCGAGACTGTTGTTTCTTTCTATCACCAACAAAGCACCTGTTTTCGATGCTGACATTCTATAACAAGCGGTTACGATGCTATCGACATCTACTTCAGAACTTATTTCGGTTTTCAAGAATTTAAGTTGATTGATAAAACTGCGTTTGGATCCTATATTGGCGGACCCTAACATCAAAAGAAATTTTCGCAACTCGGGATGAAAAATAATTAAGATTGCTATGGCACCACCTCCTACTAAGACCTCCAAAATACCGCTTAACATATCCATATTAAGCACTTGTGTTATCTTATAGATGAGAAATACTATAGAGATCCCAATAAAGATATTGATGGCTACCGTACCTTTTAATAATTTATATACATAATACAACAATAAACCTACCAGGGTAATGTCTAAAAAGTCTAAAAATGTAAATTCTATAAAATCCAATGATGAAGCTTTCTGTAAATGTAATAATTAATTTAAAGTGTTCAACTATAAAACCTATTCTTTCATTGCTTCTGGCACTTCACATACCGGAATTGGATTCATTTTGTGCTGATTGTTAGCATTTAATCTGCTATAGATGGTAAAAACTTCTTTTTCTCTTCCCTGTAATTCATCTACAGACAAACCGCTATCTGCTTGTTTCATCGCTAATTCCAGTTCGTCATAGGAAGCCCCTAATTGATCTTCATCTGTTCTGCTATCTCCAAAAAGTCCATCCGTTGGTGCTGCGTTCTGAATCGCATGCGGAACTGCTAGTTCTGCACCTAAAGCAAACACTTCAGACTTCACTAAATCTGCTATTGGACTAATATCTACACCACCATCTCCGTATTTTGTATAGAAACCAACACCAAAGTCTTCTACCTTATTTCCGGTACCAGCCACAAGGCATCCATTCATTCCTGCAATATAATAAAGTGCCGTCATCCGAATTCGAGCTCTGGTATTGGCCAAGGTAAGATCCTTAACCGCACTGGCATCCGAGCTTTCAAAAGCTTCTTGAAACACTTCAAATGAATTGGTCAAATCGGCGCGTACACTCCTCACATTGCTATAATTCTCTTTTAAGTTATCAATATGTTCCAAGGCACGAGACACTTGGGAAGGATCTTGGTGAATAGGCATTTCAACACAGATAGTCTGCAATCCTGTTTTCGCACATAAGGTTGAAGTAACCGCTGAATCTATACCTCCTGAAACCCCAACTACAAAACCTTTTACATTTGACTTTTCCGCATAAGACCGTAGCCACCCTACGATATGATTTGCAACTTTTTCTGAATTCATTTCTAAAGAATTTTAGTATTTTTGATACCTCACAAAAGTAAGCAAATAAACAGTGTTTTTTGTCGTTTTACATTAGAAAGAAAACAAAATTCATCAATTTTTTCCACGATACATGAAAAATCTGATTGCCATCCTTATCCTAGCTGTATGCTTGACTAACTGCTCCAAAACAACTCAGACCGAACAAACCATTTCTCAGATTCATTTGGAACTCGACTTTGTACCGTTTCACCATGAATTCTTTTCGGCAAACAAGCAAAGTTTGCAAGACATCAAACAAAAATACCCCTATTTATTCCCAACCGAAATTGAAGACAGTCATTGGCTATCGATGCTTAACGATTCTGAGGAAAAATTGCTCTACCAAATGGCAGACAGCGTTTTTGGCGATTTGAAAAATGAAAAAACAGCCATCACAAGTCTTTACAAACACCTTCGCTACTACCAACCGGATTTTACTCCTCCAAAAACGTTTAGTGTGATTGGAGGCTTGGATTATGAACATCCTGTTATCTATGCAGATACTCTTGTTTTTGTCTCCTTGGATATGTTTTTAGGTGCAAATTCTGAAGTTTACAACAGCTTCCCTCAATACATCGCTAACAATTATACACCAGAACACTTAATTGTTGCGCTGGCAAATGCACTTATCGATGTAGAATTCCCTACAAAAAATGGAAGAAGTTTTATAGAATCCATGCTCTATTATGGTAAAAAGCTTTACTTGCTTGAACTCTTGTTACCTAACTGTCCTGAACATATTCGTTTGGGCTATGCAAAAGAAAAAATGCAATGGAGTATTGAAAATGAAAGACAAATATGGTCTTATTTTATTACAGAAGATATGCTGTACCGTACAGACAGTTCTTTACAGAATAGATTTTTAAATACAGCTCCTTTTTCAAAGTTTTACTACGATTTTGATGTGGAGTCCCCTGGAGGTATTGGTCAGTGGGTTGGCTATAAAATAGTGCGCTCCTATATGAAAAACAACAAAACTTCCTTGACAAATATGCTCAGTCTAGATGCTGAAACCCTGTTTAGAAAGTCGAAATACAAGCCGGAAAAATAGTTTTGTAAAGAAACAATGCTATATTATGACTTCTAAAAGATAGAACGACCTCTCGACTCCACTCCAGGTGACAAAGAAATCCCCAATAGGATGTTATTTTATTTGGTTTTAACCATAGCCTCCGGTAGCAGGTGGATTTATGCCGACCTCTTAAAACTTCATTAAAAAATTAATAAGTACTTTTGAATAATACAAACCTTAAAAAAATGCTGAAAAACAATACCGTTAAAATTTTTATTCTCGGTTTTCTTTGGGTGCTTGCAGGCATCATCATCAACCTATACAAGCAAGAAGAAGGTGCCGGAACGCTTGTTCTAGCGATTGGCCTTTCTATAGAGTCGGTTGCGTTGTTGCTTTACTTTTGGGGAAAAATCAAAGAAAAATAAACGATCCTTCAGGTTAAGAAAGCAGCTTATCTACAAAATAATTAAGCATGGTTTCCAATTCATCTGCCTTATTTTTATGTGCCGCAACATCTGTAAGTCGCGGTAAATGTTGCGCAAAATAAATGTGGTTGTTCGACATTTCAAACAAATTGGTTGCTAAGGTATACGGATATTCAAAGTTTGGATTTACTTCAGAAATCACCTTAGACACTGCCGTTGCCAATGCTTTATAGCTCTTAAAAAAACCTTTGGAATTTTCCTGATCGACATCTTTTGTATGATAGGCTTTGTTTCCTTCAGATATGACAATATTGTGCAGTTTATTTTCATTCACATAGGCAACCCCCGGATCTTCCTTTGAAGCAGAGACAATAGAATGCACCACTATTTTTAGCTTTTCTTTAGGATTCGCAATGTTCATAGTATTGATTCCAATAAGGTAATTCACCCATTCCCAATACCAGTTCACCAAAAACAACAACAAAAGGTGTTTGTTTTCAAAATAGCGATAAATGGAAGCCTCTGTAGAGTTTATTTTTTGCGCAAGTTTTTTAAAAGTAAATGCCTCAAAGCCAAACTCATCAATCATTTCAATACTGTATTGCATGATTTTTCGTCCCAATTTGGAATCTTGAGGCTCTTTGAGATACAACCCTTCATTCAAAGATATTTTTATAGCTATGCTCATTTACACTATGAATTTTAGTAGATGCTAAACGAAAAATAGTTATCCGTTGTGTGGCAAATATAATAATTTTAACAACTATTTATGATAGTAATACTATCATTTTAAAAAGTATCGTTATATTTGAGGCAAATTATTAAAATATTTACAGTAATGAAAAAAAGTTTTATTTCAAATTTAAGGAGCGACATACCCGCAAGTATTGTCGTATTCTTTGTGGCATTACCTCTGTGTTTAGGAATTGCCTTAGCTAGTGGAGCCCCATTATTTTCGGGAGTAATTGCCGGAATTATTGGAGGAATTGTAGTTGGCGCATTAAGCGGTTCTAAAGTAGGTGTCAGTGGTCCAGCAGCTGGACTTGCAGCCATTGTTCTTACAGCCATAGGGTCACTTGGAGGTTATGAAAACTTTTTGGTAGCCGTTGTGATTGCCGGAGTCATTCAAGTTATTTTTGGCATTATCAAAGCAGGGATTATCGGTTACTTCTTCCCTTCATCCGTTATTAAAGGAATGTTGACGGGTATTGGTATCATCATTATTTTAAAACAGATTCCGCATTTTATCGGATACGATGCCGATCCTGAAGGCGACTTGGCTTTTTCTCAAATGGATGGGGAAAACACCTTTTCTGAAATTTTTAAATCAATGAGTTTTATCCAAGCAGGTTCTGCATTGATTGGACTTATTTCGCTGTCAATTCTTATTTTCTGGGACAAAGTGCTTTCGAAAAAAGGAAAGATTTTTCAGGTGATACAAGGACCATTAGTTGTGGTAGCCTTGGGTATTATTTATTACCTCATCACTAAATCCAATGCAACATTTGGCATTGCATCTTCGCATTTAGTGAGTGTACCCGTTCCAGATGACTTTGATTCTTTTTTAGCTCAATTTAGTTCTCCAAACTTCGCCGCTATCTCCAACCCCGAAATTTGGGTAGTTGGTTTTACCATGGCATTGGTAGCCAGTCTGGAAACTTTGTTATGTGTTGAAGCAACAGATAAAATTGATCCAAATAAAAACGTAACCCCTACCAATAGAGAGTTGTTGGCTCAAGGTGTTGGAAATATCTTTTCTGGAATGATTGGAGGACTTCCTGTAACTCAGGTTATTGTTAGAAGTTCTGCAAACATTCAATCCAAAGGAAAAAGCAAGATCTCTACCATTTTACACGGTTTCCTCTTGTTGATCTCTGTGATTGTCATTCCTGATTTATTGAATAAAATTCCATTATCTGTGCTTGCCGCTGTATTATTGATGGTAGGTTACAAATTGGCAAAACCGTCTTTATTCAAAAAAATGTATCTTTTAGGATGGAAACAATGGATTCCTTTTGTGGTGACCGTAGTGGGTATTGTCTTTACAGATTTGCTTACCGGAATTGTCTTAGGACTTTCTATTGGAATTTTAGTAATCTTGATCAAGAGTTACCAAAACTCTTTCTTCTTACACAAAGAAGGAGAAGATGTGGACGACGGACGTATCAAAATGACCTTAGCCGAAGAGGTTACTTTCTTTAATAAAGGTGCCATCTTAAAAGAATTAGATAATTTACCTGAAGATTCTTATTTAGAGTTAGACGTTCGAAAGACTCGATATTTAGACAATGATATCATTGAGATTTTGGAAGATTTTGCCTTTAAAGCACACGACCGAAAAATCACTATTAAATTGATCTCGGAACGCGGTGTCGTTGAAAACCCTGACAGTTATATTGAATTTTTTAAATTGAACCCTAAAAGAACAAACCAATAAAAATACAAGATATGAAAGCACATACTAAAGAAACACAAGCAACCATGACCCCAGCTTCTTCCGTTCAAGCTTTAAAGGATGGAAACACACGATTTTTACAAAATCAAAAAGCAGATAGAAATCTTTTAGAACAGGTAAATGACACTAGTAAAGGACAATTTCCTTTTGCTACGATTTTAAGTTGTATCGATTCTAGAGTCTCATCAGAACTTATTTTTGACCAAGGAGTTGGAGATATTTTCAGTGTTCGTATTGCAGGTAACTTTGTAAATACAGATATTTTGGGAAGTATGGAGTTTGCTTGTAAATTGGCAGGAACTAAAGTAATTGTAGTTTTGGGGCATACGAGTTGTGGAGCCGTTAAAGGTGCTTGCGACCATGCCGAATTAGGAAATTTAACAAGTATGCTCGGTAATATTGCTCCAGCTGTAGATGCTGTTGCTGAACCTTCAGATGCCAGTTTGAGAAATTCTGGTAATATCGAATTTGTAAATACCGTTGCAGAGAAAAATGTGCAACTCACCATCGATAGAATTGTTGCAGAAAGCGAAGTATTAGCCGAAATGAAAAACAATGGAGAAATCGAAATTGTTGGTGCTATGTACGATGTAGGTTCTGGAGCCGTAAGCTTTTTATAAACATACCTCATATCTAAAAAAAAGATGCTATTGATTAGCATCTTTTTTTTTGCTTAAAACCCAGTCTCTTTCCTCCTCGTTATGCAACACAAAACATATTCTTGGTAAACCCCATTAATTGCCAAGTATTTTTGTATTTTCATAACATGAATTTCTTAGCACACCTCTATTTAGCCAACGAACACCCCGAGCGACAAATCGGTAATTTTATTGCCGATGCTATTAAAGCAAAAAATTACCAACACCTGCCCTTAGAAATTCAAAACGGCATCATACACCACCGCGCCATTGATACATTTACCGACACTCACCATATTGTAAAGCGAAGTAAAAGAAGGCTACATGATAGATATGGGCATTATAAAGGCGTTGTCATCGATATTATTTACGACCACTACCTCGCAAAAAACTGGGATGCATATTCAAACACTTCTCTAAAAGATTTTTCGCAAAATAGCTATCGTCTGCTCGCCAACAATTTTGACTTGCTGCCCGAACGAACGCAATACTTATTGCCTTTTATGACCGAACAAGATTGGTTATACAACTACAGAACCATACCGGGAATTTCAAAAATATTATGGGGAATGAACAAACGGACAAAAGGCATTTCTCAAATGGATCTTGCCAAAGAAGACCTAGAGGCCCATTACCTAGAATTTGAAGCAGATTTTTCAGACTTCTTTAAAGAACTAAAGCTATTTTCAGATCAGTTTATTGCCAATCTCCCAAGCTCTTAAGCTTTTTGCTCTCGATGTATGAGTAGCAGTACCAACGGCACCAATCCATGTCCTAATCGGTAGAGGGTCCCATACAATTCTTGATGTATGGATTGCAAAGCAAAATCAATATGAAAGCCTGAGACAATACGGGCAAAAGCCGTCAACAACCCCCACACTACAGCATACCATAAAGCAAAGACCTTTACCCTAGGCACAAAAATATAGAAGGCCACTAAAAAATCCATAAAACCTGCAACAGACAATAAAATCTTAGCTTGTGATTCGGACATCGGGAGAATTCCCAATACCATATCCACAAAATTCCCAGGTACCGGATAGTAACCAATCGCATACAAACCATGCGACACAAAAACAATGGCCACCAATAGTTTTAGCACGATTTCTAATCGTCTGAGCGTCCATTCCTCTCGAACTGTTTTTACAAACACAAAAGGCAAGGAAAATTGAATGGCATGCTCGAAAAACTGAGCAAAATGATAAAATTTTTCCTTCATCAGTAAAAAAGAAAGGAATATCAGATTTGCACCTCCAAAAATGATGATGTAATACAACAATTTATTTCTGTACTTTTCGTAAAACAACACAGCAATGGCAGCCATCAAATAGAGCACACCAGTATAAAAGATACTATTTTGAATAAAAACATCTGTTGAAGTAGCAGTTACATAAGTTGTCCATGAACCTCCAAACAGTCCTTCTACAACCGGCTTTAACAAACTTTCATCCCATAACAGACTGCGATACGGCGCATCCCAAAACAGGTGTTGCCATGCCCGTCCAAAAAAGACAAAAAAAGTCGAAAATTTTAAAATAGGTAGCCATTGTAATCCCTTCATCCTAACAAAATTGAAGCTACAAGTTTACTAAAAAATCAAGCTAAGTCTATAAAATGAATGAAAAAAATTCAAATCGAAGTTAAAATATGTTATTCAGTAGATTTTGCTTAATATTGTAAGCATCAATTTACATTAAAATCCTAATGAAAAACACATACTGGCTCTCGGGCATCCTATTTCTTTTTGTATTTTCTTCTTTTGCCAAAACCGATAAGTATCGTTTGACAATTCGAAGCAATCCATCGACTTCTATTGTAGTCTGTTGGAATCAAATTTCGGGAGATGCTCCCATTGTGTATTACGGCACAAAAGATAGAGGCACACAAGCAGACAACTATAAATATCAGCAAGAACCGAGTCGTATTATTGCCTACCAGGGAATGAACAATCACTTTGCAAGATTGGAGAATCTAAAACCCGACACAGCATACTATTTTGTCATAAAAGACAGTGAAGGCAGCAGCGAACGCTTTTGGTTTAAAACTGCTCCTGCTAAGAACGAACCCTTGTCATTTATTGCTGGAGGTGATTCTAGAAACAACCGTTTACCAAGGCAAAATGCCAATATACTTGTTTCCAAATTAAAACCGCATGCAGTATTATTTGGAGGCGATATGACCGCTAGAGATGTAGAAGGACAATGGAGAGACTGGATGGACGATTGGCAGTTGACGACTTCAAAAGACGGTCGTATGATTCCCATTATTGCCGCTCGAGGAAATCATGAAAAATCAAATAAATCTGTTTACAACCTTTTTGACACCCCTTCAGAAGATGTGTATTTTGCCATAACTTTTGGTAAAAACCTCTTTAGAAGCTACACCCTAAATAGTATGATTGCCATTGAAGGAAACCAAACCGATTGGCTAAAAAAAGACCTAAAAGAAAACAATGATGTTATCTGGAAATCAGCGCAATACCACAAACCCATGCGTCCGCATGTTGCTAGCAAAGCTGAGCACAACTTACAATATGCTGCGTGGGCACAATTGTTTTACGACGAAGAAGTTCGCTTGGTGGTTGAATGCGACGCGCATACGGTAAAAAGAACATGGCCCTTAAAACCAAGTACGGGGCCAGATAGTGAGGAAGGATTTATACGCGAAAACAACAAAGGAACGGTCTATGTGGGTGAAGGTTGTTGGGGAGCGCCGCTACGTCCCGCTAACGATGCCAAATCATGGACACGTGATTCAGGAAAATTCAATCAAGTAAAATGGATTTTTGTCGATACTGAAAAAATTGAATGTAGAACGTTACTTGTTGAAAACGCTGAAGATGTTGAAGAAGTTCCAAATAACAATCCTTTCAAAACACCTAAAAATTTAAAGATATGGACTCCTAAAAACGGAGCTGTTGTAAGTATTCATAAATAACAACTTAAGGCATGGACTCAAAAACACTTTCTAACGGAATTATCAGAGCTTTACTTATTGTCACAGGAACCTTTGTGTTTATTTGGTTTTTATACACCATAAAATCGGTTATCGTCTACATTTGTATCGCTGCTGTTTTGAGCTTAGTGGCACGTCCGTTGGTACGATTGTTACGCGATAAAATAAAAATTCCTAATTCCATCTCCGTCGTAATTACCATGGTGTTTTTTGTGATGATTGTCATTGGCTTGATCAATATGTTTGTCCCTTTGATATTGAAACAAGGTGAAAACTTATCCCTTTTAAACACAGACGGATTTAAGAAAAATGTTGAACATATCTTTCAACAGCTCAACAGCTACTTCTTATCAAAAGGAATTGATGTTTTTGAAGAGTTAAAAAGTTTGGATTTACTCTCCAAAGTAAAAAATATTCCTGACTTGTTCACCACCATTCTTGGCGGCGTCGGTTCTTTTACCATGGGCTTGTTTTCTGTTTTGTTTATCACTTTTTTCTTAATGAGAGACAACCAGATTGTACACAATGCATTTTTTGCTTTTATTCCTGACTCTAAGGAAGCAAGAGTTTCAAAATCGGTCGATATCATCAAAGAATTACTTTCGAGATATTTTATCGGCTTGCTTATTCAGATAACTATTTTGTTTGTTATCTATACCGTGGTGCTGCTTATTTTTGGTATCGAGAATGCGGTAGTCATTGCGTTTATTTGTGCCTTGCTAAACCTTGTCCCATATATTGGCCCATTAATTGGTGGAGCACTTATGTTTACTTTGACTATGACCGAAAATCTTGGTCAGGATTTTCAAACCGAAATTCTACCAACCACTTTGTATGTTATGACCGGTTATCTGATAGCTCAATTGATAGACAATTTTTTCAGTCAACCCATTATTTTTTCAAAAAGCGTAAAATCACATCCACTAGAAATATTTTTAGTTATTATTATTGGTGGGTTGCTATATGGTATTTTAGGAATGGTACTCGCCGTACCTACCTATACGGCCATCAAGGTAATCTTAAAAGAATTTTTGTCTGACAATAAAATTGTAAGCTCGCTAACAAGGGATTTGTAGTTATTTAACTTAGGACTGTGACTCGGACTGTGACTCTGACTGTGACTGTGACTATGACTCTGACCAAAACTAAGACTAAGCACTAAAAAAGTGAATACAAAACTGCTTTTACCGGAAGTTCAAAAATTTATCTTTGATAATTTGGACAAAGACTTAAACAAAGTCATACTCAAAGGCAGTCCGTTTGAAGGGATTCGCATACAAGATTTGGCGCAACAAATTGAAGGGAAACAGAAAGCCAAAAAGAAACTTCCACTGTGGTTTGCAACTGAAAACATCTTATTTCCACCAAAACTCAACCTCGAACAAACATCTTCTGAACCTACTGCCTTATACAAATCAGCGCTCGTTACAGGAGATAGCCTCATTGACTTAACAGGCGGTTTTGGAATTGACGCTTCCTATTTTTCTAAAAGCGTAAATAAGGTAGTGCATTGTGAATTGAATCCAGAACTTTCGGACTTGGTAAAACACAATGCTGCAATACTAGGCATTGAAAACCTGAGCACTTTTAAAGGAGACAGTTTTGAAACCTTAAAAGAAACGAAGCAACATTTTGATTGGATTTATATCGATCCATCGAGAAGAAATGACGTCAAAGGAAAAGTTTTTTTATTGGAAGACTGTGTGCCAAATGTGCCCCAAAATCTAGATTTTCTTTTTGAATATACAGATCGTATACTTCTAAAAAACTCTCCGATACTCGACATTCAAAACACCATAAACGCTCTTAATTTTGTTAAAGAGATTCATGTTGTTGCGGTACAAAACGAAGTAAAGGAACTGCTATTTGTGCTCGAAAAGAATTATACAGCCCCCATCACAGTTAAAACCTGCAACCTACAAAAGAATAACACACAAAACTTTGAGTTCGAACTCGGTCCCCATTCACATGCCAACTACGCACTGCCTGCCTCCTATTTATATGAGCCAAATGCAGCCATATTAAAATCGGGTGCCTTCCATCAGATTGCGACGCATTTTAACCTTCATAAACTTGAACAACACAGTCATTTATATACTTCCGAACAACTTTTAAAGGACTTTCCTGGGCGATCCTTTTTAATAGAACAAATTCTTCCCTACGATAAAAAGCAGCTTCTTAAAGCCTTACCAGAAAAGAAAGCCAATATCAGCATTCGTAATTTCCCAGAAACGGTAGCTCAAATTCGTAAAAAAACCAAAATCAAAGACGGAGGGTCGGTCTATTTATTTTTTACAACCAATCTTGAAAGTAAGCGGATGGTATTGAAGTGCCGAAAGGTGCAGTTGTAAGCCTCTCGCCCTCTGGCGAGTTTTTAGTGTAAACTTCCACTACCGTATCACGAATACCCACCTACCAGCGGGCTGGTTTTCGCATAAAACAAGTGCCTAAATGTCTGGTCGAGCGGAGTCGAGACCCCGCTGCCGCACAAATCCCTTCGTGTGCGCAACGAACTAACTATCTAATAAACGAAATTCATATCAACTTTTGAATTTTTCTAAAACTACTTTCAGTTAACTTCTAAACTTTTTATTTGCTGTCAAAGCACAAAACTTTTTGTTTTAATCAATATCGGAGTATTTTAATTAAAACAAACCACACGAAAGGATTCGTGCGGCAGCGGGGGGGGGTTGGTTTTGAGTCTGAGCATGCCTAAATATAGGTACCTTATTCTAGTATTAATGTTTAATTATCGTGTTCCTAAATAAGACCTGTCTTTTTTTTATAAAATATCATAATAGACTACAAATATTGTAGTTCTCATGATTCTTAATCTAGTTTCGGGGTTTGTGATAAAAAGCGAATAATAAGTAGTAAATTTGCAGTTCATAAAAAGTAAAATCATGGCTACACAAACAAAAACCTCTCAAGAATCTTCGGTAACCTTAGCAGAATTAATGTTGCCTTCACATTCTAACTTTAGCGGTAAAATTCACGGAGGTTATATCCTGAACCTTATGGATCAAATTGCTTTTGCTTGTGCTTCGAAATACTCAGGAAAATACTGTGTTACGGCCTCGATAAACACGGTTGATTTTTTAAATCCGATCGAAGTTGGAGAACTGGTTACCTTAAAAGCCAGGGTGAATTATGTAGGACGAACGTCAATGACGGTTGGTATCCGTGTCACTTCAGAAAATATTCAAACCGGTATTAAAAAACACTGTAATTCTTCGTACTTCTTAATGGTCGCTAAAAATGAAGATGGTAGCAATGCAGAAGTTCCTAAGTTAAAAATTGAAACCAAAGAAGGGGTGCGTCGTTTTATTCGCTCGTTAAACCGACTGGAGATGAAGCGCAAACGAAAACAAGATTTTCACAAAAATGAGTTTTCTTACGAAGCTTATAAGGATGAAATTAAAAAGCACAATGTGCTTATTCAGCTAAACGATGACTAAACGTCATTACCTCCATACACAATAAAAGGCTTGCGCTTTGGCATGGTAATTCGTTACCTTTGCCCAAAGTAAACCCCTCGCCGTGTCAAAAAAAACTGCTTTCCTCCTTTTACAACTCATCGTTATTTTATGGGGACTTACGTCCATCTTAGGCGCCTTGATTAGTTATGACTCCGTTCCACTGGTATGGTGGCGTTTGGTGGTAGTCAGTTTCAGCTTACTGTGCTATTTTTTACTGAGCAAACAAAAATTAAAGGGCACAAAAAAAGTCTACCTAAAATTATTTTTTATTGGGCTGATTGTAGGCGTGCATTGGCTCTGTTTTTATGGAGGTATTAAGACGAGTAATATCTCTATCACCCTTATTGCTTTTTCTTCTGGAACGTTTTTCACGGCCTTGATAGAACCCTATTTTTACAAACGAAAATTAAACTACAACGAATTGTTCATTGGTCTTGCCATTGGGGTTTGCATTGCTTCCATAGCGCTGAGTGAACTAGAAACCGTTAAAAACCCAATCCTTGGTGTTGGTTTTGGTGTATTGGCAGCATTGACGGCCGCATTGTTTTCAACCTTTAACGGCTTACTTATCAAAGAATCCAATGCATTTACCATTACATTTATTCAATTGGTCGCCGCCCTATTCTGGGTGAGTATAGCGTTTGTCTGTTTTTTTGATATTCCAGAAAACTTATTTACGCCGTCAAGGATGGACATTGTGTACATCCTTATTCTTGCCATACTTTGTACCGCCATACCTTTTCTAATAGCTGTGGAAATCATGAAATACCTCACTCCTTTTACGGTAAACTTATCGCTGAATTTGGAAATAGTATATTCCATAGTACTCGCGTATTTTATCTTTGGAGAAGAAGAAAAAATGTCACCAACCTTTTATATAGCATCTTCTTGTATCGTGGGCTTAATCCTTCTCAATGAATTGATAAAAAAGCGAAAAATAAAACAAGGGCGGCAAATTAATTAGGAGATTTTCATTCAGAACTCTTCTTTTTTTGTAAAATTATGCCTTGAATATCTTAAATTTGATAAAATACTTTTATATTTATTTCTCAATAACAAAAACCTTAACATTATTTAACAATAATTACTATGACCCCTCAATTTTGCAAATCTTTGTTTCAGCGAGCACAAAAATCTAATTTTTCAGCAATGGGTAAATCGTTTCTTTACTTCCTTGTAGTCCTTATGCATATAGGATTAACTGCACAGGAAGAAAAACTGGACTACAACGAAGTAAAAGATATCGAAAACTTCGGAAAATTCAGATATGTTCAGGTAATCGGTCATTTTGGTTCTCATTTTTATTCAGGACAAGATCTAGACGATGCTCTTACCTCAGGCTATGGTGCTTTGGAGGTTAGACTTGGCTGGCAAAACAACGACCCAGAAGATTGGAGCAACAAATATTACAATGCCATGACTTATGGTGTTGGATTTTACAGCGGTTATATTGGAGACCCTGCCGTACTCGGAAATCCAAATGCATTGTACGGGTTTTTAGACATGCCTTTTGGAAATTATTATGGAGACAAAAGAACTACTTGGCATTTCAGTCCCGCTTTTGGACTTACCTATAACCTTGTGCCTTACGATGAAACGAACAACCCTACCAATGATGCTATCGGAGCAAAGTTTGCAGTATATATCAATTTTGCATTTAGCGGACATACGGCAATGACCAGAGATATGGATTTTACCTACGGTCTAGACTACACTCATTTTAGCAATGGTAGATCGTTCACCCCTAATTATGGGTTGAATATGATTGGTTTGCATACAGGTTTAAAATACCATTACAACAAAGCCCAAAAGGAAGTGAATAGAGACTTGTTTACAAATGAAGTAATACAATCGCGATTTAAAAGAATTCAGAGCACACCAATTGAAAAAGCAGGCAAGAATAAAATCCACATACTGACTGCCTTTGGTTCTGTTCAAAATGGTCATACCGAAAACGAACAAGGAGGCGGCTATGAAGACAATCGCTACAACACCTTTTCGGGATCTATTGAATACACAAGAGAATTCGACATGAAACACGGAGTAAGCGTAGGTTTTGACTTGTTTTATGACGAAAGTTTGATTATCAATTACCCTGATCCAAACGACCGCTATTTATACGCTTATCACTTTGGATACGACTATACATTTTGGAAAATTACTGTAAAGACCCAACTAGGAGGTTATTTTGGAGAAAACGGTGACAAAGGAAAAGAAAAAGTATGGGCACGCCCAGCAATACAATACAATGCCTGGGATTGGATGAGTTTTCACGTAGGACTAAAAACCAGACGTGGATTTGCAGCCGATTGGGCAGAATTCGGTGTGGTCTTCCATCCGTTTGCATGGTAAAAAAACACGAACAAAAAAACCTTCTGAAATTCAGAAGGTTTTTTTATAGACCATAGGTATTCATTCCCTATAAATTAGCATTGCGCTTACTTTAAAACAATTTCCAACGGGTTGTTTATTCGATCGGCAAAAGCATCTAAATAAGCAATCCAAGATTCCTTTGTAGGATATTGCTTGCTTTTCTTCCAAGCAAAACCAGCGTAATACACTACTTTATTCTCTTTGACGTTAAGTTGTGCATAAGCATTGCTCAAATCTTTTTCCAATACTTCGTGCTTCTCAAAACTATTAAAACTAGGTTTTGCTGCAAGTATACTCGTACCAATTTCAGAATCAGCATGTGGTTGCCAATAAGTAACCCAACCTTTTTCAATATTTCCAAAAACCTCACCATCATTTTCGTGTAAGGTAAGTCCTGCCGAGATTGTATCAGTCCCTTCAATAAAGGTTTCAAACTTAGAAAGGTTATTTCCAAGGTCCAAACTAATAATTTTACTTTCTTTAATAGTCTTACCACCAGCGTCCCAGTTCTCGTATTCTAAATAAAAACTCGTTCGCAAAGGACCTGTAGTAATGGTTCTCCATTTCACGTAGTTCTTAGAATAAAAGAAGGTACCGTTATTTTTTACGGCAATGCCTCCAACACCTCTACTTACACCTACATGAAAATTATCCAAACCTTCACCCGTATCTTCGTGATAGCTACCTGTTTTATCAATCATGGTTTCTTTGTACCACTTATCAATTACAGGATAGGACACTCTTTTCAACCAAGCATCTACACCACTAGAAAGCGTTCCACCTGGTTTTCCTTCTTCGGTTAAACGTTGTGCAGTAGGTCCATACACACGAAAAGCAATTTTATCGTTTTCCCATGTATAATCATCAATACGTTCAGGAACAAAACGAGAATAACACAAGTTTTCTGCCTCAGGTTGTTCTTTATCTGTCAATGCCACCACTTCAAAACTGGCGGTACTGTTTGCTTCCACAGCGGTTTGAAATAACAGAACATCCATAGTTCCATCACCGTCTTCATCGACCAATTGTGTAACCTGTAGGGCTCCAGAATTCATGTCTCGAATGCCTAAATTAGTAAGATTCGTCTCTTTTAAAAATGCCTTAGACAACGAAACCACTTCCGAAGATCGCGCCTCGTTTAAACTGTTCTTTACTAAAATTGTTTTGTTCTGCTCGTCCTGCGAACAAGCAGAAATCAAAACCATACTTAGTAAGCAAACTAAAGTATATAAAATTCTCATGGTGTTGGGTTTAAGTTTTTGTGATCGTTTTATTAATCTTCGTTAGATGGCTTTCCGATGGTAGCCAAAATACCTCCATCTACATAAACGACTTGTCCATTTACAAAATCACTAGCCTTTGATCCTAAGAAAATTGCTGCCCCTTGTAAATCATTAGGATCTCCCCAAACACCTGCTGGTGTTCTATTCACAATAAAATCATTAAAAGGATGTCCTTCTACACGAATAGGCTCCGTCTGGCTGGTCGCAAAATATCCAGGTCCAATCCCGTTGGTCTGAATGTTGAATTTTGCCCATTCCGTAGCCATATTTTGAGTAAGCATTTTCAAGCCTCCTTTCGCTGCTGCATAAGCACCTACCGAGTTTCTTCCCAGTTCACTCATCATAGAACAAATATTGATAATTTTTCCAGCTCCTCTTTCAATCATTCCTGGTACTACATATTTAGAAACAATAAAAGGAGATACTAGATCTACTTTAATCACTGCTTCAAAATCTGCTACTTCCATATCTACCAAAGGTGTTCTTTTAATAATTCCCGCGTTGTTTACTAGAATATCAATGGCACCAACTTCAGTTTCAATTGCTTTGATACTATCTTTTACTGCTGCTTCATCAGTTACGTCGAACAAGTAACCATGTGCATTCAATCCAGCTGCCTTGTACGAAGCTACTGCTGCATCTAATTTTGTTTGTGACGAATTTCCAGTAACAACAATCGTTGCACCAGCATTTCCAAGTCCAGTAGCCATTGCCATACCTAAACCGTGAGTAGCTCCTGTAATTAAAGCTACCTTTCCTGTTAAATCAAATAAATTTATTGACATAATGTGTAATTGTTTTTTGTTGTGTAATTGAGAGTTAATCGATACTCGGTACTCGATAATCGATAATCGACACCTAATACTCAATACCAACTACCAATCGCCGCTCTCTATTTCTATCTCAAATCGGTAATCTTGGCTACATCCATATCTCCGTAATCTAAGTTTTCACCTGCCATACCCCAGATAAAAGTATAATTACTTGTTCCGGCACCAGAATGAATTGACCATGGTGGTGAGATAACCGCTTCGTTATTTCCCATCCATATATGTCTCGTTTCATTTGTTTGTCCCATAAAGTGACAAACTGCTTGCTCTTCAGGAATTTCCATATAGAAATATACCTCCATTCTTCTATCGTGCACGTGTGCTGGCATTGTGTTCCAAGCAGAACCCGACTTAATTTCAGTCATTCCCATTTGCAACTGACAAGTATCCACAATACTGTTTACAATAAGTTTTCTTAAGGTACGTGCATTTACAGTTTCAGGACTTCCCAATTCCACAACCTCTGCATCTTCACGTCCTACTTTTTTATTAGGAAATGCTTTATGTGCCGGTGTTGAATTGATATAAAACTTCGCTGGGTTGGCAGCGTCATCACTTGCAAACACAACTTCCTTTGCTCCTTGTCCTACATACAAAGCCTCCTTAAAATCAATAGCAAAAACTTCACCGTCTACAGTTACCGTTCCACTACCACCAACATTAATTGCCCCCAACTCTCTTCGCTCTAAGAAATAGGAAGCTTTTAGAGGGTCGATCGACTCCAATGCGATAGGACCAGCAACTGGTACAGCACCACCAACAATATATCTGTCGTAGTGAGAATACACCAATTTCACCTTATCTGCAATCAATAAATCTTGTACTAAAAACTCATCTCTAAGCTCTGTAGTATCCATTTGTTTCACCTCTCTTGGAGAAGCTGCATAACGTACTTCAAATTTTTCTGCCATAATATATAGGTTTTTCTGTTTTTAAAATTTTTGGTAAAAATAGTAAATATTATTTAAAATACAATCGATTGTATTTTTTGTTTTATTTTTTATATGTTTGTACAACTACCAAACCGACAAATTAATTCAATACCTAAAAAAGGTATATATTTGACTTTTAAAGGACTTAATTGGAAATGAAAAGCAATAAAACAACGATACACGACATTTCAAAAGCACTGAATATTGACAGTTCAACGGTGTCAAGGGCTTTGAATAACAGCCCACGTGTTTCAGAAAAGACCCGAAAAAAAATTCGTCAGAAAGCACTTGAATTGGGGTACCAACGAAACAGTTTGGCTTCGAATCTACGCACCAACAAAACACATACTATTGGTGTAATTGTTCCAAGAATTTCGAGAAATTTCTTTGCCACTGTCATTGCTGGTATCGAAGAAACGGCATATGAAGCAGGTTACAATGTTGTAATCTGTCAATCATTGGAAAGTTTAGAACGTGAAACCAAGTTTATGGACACTTTGCTTTCCAATCGTGTGGATGGTGTTTTGATTTCTATTTCTATGGAAACTACAAGCTATGAACATCTTTTAGCTTTCAAACAACACGGAGGGCCTATTGTTTTTTACGATAGACCTTGCCATATTGAAAACTGTACTTCTGTAAGTATAGACGATTTTCAAGCGAGTTATAACGCTACAAAACATCTTATTGAACAAGGTTGTAAGCACATCGCACATTTTTCTGGCCCCCAGGAAATTGAACTCTATAAAAACAGAAAGAAAGGATTTATCACAGCGCTTGAAGATCACAACCTCCTCTACAAGGAAGCCTATTGTTTCGAATCTGGACTATCAAGTAACGACGGAATCGAAATTGCAAAAAAAATAGTGAAACTCAAACAAATCGATGGTATTTACTCTGCCAATGATACGGCTGCCATTAGTGCCATGCAATACTTAAAATCGAAAGGAATACAAATTCCAAACGACATTGCTGTTGTAGGTTTTAATAACGACCCTATTTCCGCTGTTATAGAACCGGGTCTTACAACTGTGAATCAACCTGATTTTGAAATGGGGAATATTGCCGCTACGGAATTGATAAAACAAATTCAAAATAAAACGGCTAATTCTGAAAAAGATTCGATAATTTTAAGTTCTGAATTAATTGTCCGAAATTCATCGAATAAGTAACTAAAAACTTATTTCCCCCATGTTGAAATATCGACTGCTTTTAGTTGTGTGTTTATTGAACCTTTTTGGAGTTTCTCTAAAAGGACAAGAAAGCACTGCCGTTCCTAATGCGCTTATCTTCAAACACATTACCCCTAAAGAAGGCTTATCTCAGACTTCTGTCATTACCATTCTTCAAGACTACAAAGGGTATCTTTGGTTTGGTACACGAGATGGTTTAAACAAATACGACGGAAGTAAATTCATCACTTTTAGACACAATTCTGAAGACCCGCTAAGTTTAAGCCATAGTTGGATTACTTGCATTTTTGAAGATACCGACAACAACTTATGGATTGGAACTAAAAACGGGCTCAATAAATACAACCCCGAAAAAGAAAACTTTACACGTTATAAACACAAAGCAAATGCCCAGAGCGTTTCTGATAACGAGATTTGTGATGTAATTCAAATTGATGATCATACCTTATGCGTAAGTACCGACAAAGGGCTCACCAACATAAACATCGTCGATGGCAGCTTTAGCCACTTGTTTGCTCAAAAGAACAAATCTAACACCTTGTCCAACAACAAAACAAGAGCGCTTTTGAAGGATAGCAACGACTGGCTATGGATCTGTACACAGACTACTATTGATGCCTACAACCTCAAAACAAATCATTGGAAACATTATAGCTATCCAAAAAAAGAATCTCAAAAACAAATCATCAGCAACACACCTAGACTATACGAAGATGCTCAAAACAACATATGGATAGGGCATGAAAAAGGTCTAGCTATTTATGATAAAAAAAGCGATGCTTTTATTGAATACAAACACAACGGAAAACCAGTTACAAAAAGCCCCGTACGTTCATTCTCAGAAGATGACAATGAAAATTTATGGATTGGAACATACACCGGATTACATATCATTGATAAGGAACACAAGCTCATTAAAAAATACATACATGACGAAAACAACCCTACCAGCCTAAGCCAGAATTCAATCTACAAAATATTAAAAGATTCTAAGGGTGACATGTGGATTGGTACCTGGGCAGGAGCCGTTAATTACTTCGACCACAGCTTTCAGTCCTTTAAACAAATAGCCTCAGGAGCCACGAACACCATGTTAAATTACAAGGTGGTGAGTGCTATTATCGAAGACGACAATGGAGACATGTGGATAGGTACCGAAGGTGGTGGTGTTAATTATTACAACAAAACATCCGGTAGATTTACCTATTACACCCATAATGAAAAAGCCCCTAGAAGTCTAAGTTCGAACAACGTAAAGTCGATGATAAAAGACCACGAAGGAAACCTTTGGATTGGTACTCACGACGGCGGACTTAACTTTTTAGACCGCTCTAAAAAGCCCTATATTTTTAAAAAGTTCGAACAAAAACAAGCAGATGGATTTCAAATTAAAGATTTTAGAATTTTATCGCTGCTTGAAGATGTAAACCACAATATCTGGATTGGAACACTTACAGGTGGAGTTGTATTCTACGACCGTAGTTCTGAGTTATTCACACGTTTAGAGTACAACTACAAATCTACCGAAAACATAAGTCAGTCTTTAAATCCAAACATCCTGTTCTTAGGAAGTTCAAAAGGATTGGAGCAAATTGACATCAACTCCAAACAGATTGACAAAATAAAAGTGCTGGAGACAGACTCTGATGTAACCCAAACTTTCAATTGTATTTATGAAGCACCAAACAACATCCTTTGGATTGGAACAGAAGGACTGGGACTCTTCGAATACAATTTCAACACAAAAAAAACAAAGAAATATGGCATTTCTCAAGGACTTACTAATGAAGTAATCTATGGGATTCTACCAGGAAACGAAGACGATTTATGGATCAGTACAAACAATGGGATTTTTCGCTTCAATACAGTAACAAAAAAAATAAAAAACTTTGACGAACTCGATGGACTTCAAGGAAATGAGTTCAATTACGGCGCTTATCACAAAACTAAAAACGGTGTTTTGATTTATGGCGGGACCAATGGAATCACCTATTTCAACCCAAATGACATTACAGAAAACACCTTTATTCCCAATGTTGATATTTACGCGTTGAAAATAAACAACATTCCTTATAAAAATATCACAGACACCACCTCTCAAATTAACTTGACCTATACACAAAACGATTTCAATTTCAATTTTACCTCTTTGAGTTTTTCAAAATCTGAAAAAAACCAATTCGCTTACAAACTGGAAGGTTTTGATACAGAATGGAATTATATTGGCAACAAAAAAGAAGCCAACTATACAAATATTGACGAAGGGAACTATGTGTTTAGAGTAAAAGCAGCCAACAATGATGGCCTATGGAATGAGAAAGGAGCAAGCATCCGAATAAATATTGAACCTGCACCATGGAAGACTTGGTGGGCATACCTACTGTATGTATTGCTGTTAATCACCATACTCTATTTTACGAGAAAACTAATACTTACACGTATTTCAGAGAAAAATGAACTCAAACAAGAAAAGTTAGATAAGGAACGTATCGAAGAAGTAAACCAAATGAAATTAAAATTGTTTACCAATATTTCACATGATTTTCGAACGCCTTTAACACTCATAATTGGACCACTTCAACGCATGATTAAAGAGAACATGGGAAATGCGTTTATCCAACAACAGCATGAAATAATGCAACGCAATGCCAACATGTTATTGCAATTAGTTACCCAACTGCTCGATTTTCGAAAAAGTGAATCTGGGAAATTAGAATTGCACGCAGCCCAATCCAATTTTATCAGTTTTGCGCAAAACATAAAAGCTGCTTTTGACGACTTGGCAAATCACAAGAACATCAAATACACCTTTGAAACAGAAGACGAGGACATTCAATTGTGGTTTGATAAAATTAAAATGAAAAAAATACTTTTCAATTTGCTGTCTAATGCTTTTAAATATTCGCCAGACAATCACGATATATTCATTGAAATAGCTACCAGCAAAAATGAACTCATCTTAAAAATAACCAACTTTGGTGAAATTATTCCTAGGGAAGATTTACAGCATATTTTTGATCGTTTTTATCGATTCGACCAAGAGGGTATCAAATCAGGTACCGGAATTGGGCTTGCGCTCACTAAAAGTTTGGTAGAGCTACATAAAGGTAAAATTAGCGTAAGTAGTAGTGCGGAACTAGGTACAAGTTTCACGGTTAAATTCCTTATAGGAAGAGGGCATCTAAAGGATTCGGAATGTGTTGAAGAAACAGGACAACTCAATTCAGACTTAGGCGACAACAAACCCTTTTTAATTGAAGGTGAAAACAGCAAAGAGCAAAATGAGCAACCAGTTGCAACCGAAATCAACAAAGACACGCCAAGCCTGCTTATTGTGGAAGACAATACAGATGTCCGCAACTTTGTAAAAGACATTTTTAAAGACAAATACAATATATTCGAAGCTGAAAACGGAAAAATAGCGGTGACTATTGCGCATAAAAATGATATCGATCTCATTGTGAGCGACGTCATGATGCCAGAAATGGATGGGTTTGAACTCTGTAAACACATCAAAACAAATTTGACCACTAGTCATATTCCAATCGTATTATTAACCGCCAAAACAGCCAGTACACATCAAGAGCGTGGCTATAAAATCGGTGCAGACGCATACATTACAAAACCATTTGATGCAGCTATTCTCGAAGTGCGCGTAGACAATTTATTAGCAACCCAAAAAAATCTAATTGGCAAATTTAAAAAAGACGCCATTTTAAAACCCAAAGAATTGACCATCACCTCTGCTGATGAATTGTTTTTAGAAAAAGCCATTCAAATTATTGAAGACAATTTATCGGACCCTGAATTCAACGTCTATGTCTTTACAGAACAAATGAACATGAGTCGTTCTGTTCTTTACAGAAAGCTAAAAGCACTAACCGACCAATCGATTACCGAATTTATTAGAACCATTAAACTAAAAAAAGCAGCACAGCTCATCGCAAAAACGCAAATGAACATCTCTGAAATTGCTTATGAAATTGGTTTTAACGATTTAAAATATTTTAGAAACTGTTTTAAAAAGCAATTTGGTGAACTGCCCTCAGCCTATCGAACTAAAAACAGTTAGGAACATTATTTTAGTCAATTAACTGTCGACTATTCACAGCTACTTAAAGAAAAAAGTAGCCCTCAAAACAAACCATCCTTATGTGTATTCATAATGGAAACCCCAGTAAAAGTAAGGTTTGAGCAATTCACACCGCTACTTAGAACAATTTACACCACTCTATTTTCAATGCAATTTTTGAATTTTACAGTTCAGAACATCAACCAAAAACAAATCTACTACTCATGAAAAACAACCTAAACATAATTTTGTTAGTAATTGGCTGTTTTGTGCTCCTTATAGGATGTCAACAAGACACGTTTACTACAGACCCTCTTATTGAGGACATTGAAGCGCCTTCGAACCTATCGTATTTCGAAGTACTGAATGCGAGAGAAAATGCAGCATTAAAAACTGGAGTACCCGCAATAAATACAGGTGGATTACCTCCTTATTACGAAATTGTTTCAGCTAGAAAAGCAGACGGCACCATCTTGGATGCTTCTTATATGAATGATGTTAGCATTGAAAACCCTATAGAAGAGGAAAAAAACCTAAGACCCGAAGATTATTATGTGGTAGACGGAGATACTATTAAAACCTATATAGGTATCAACACCAGTAAAAGTGGTAGAATTAGTATTGCTGATGAAAATCAATTTGGTATTGACGATTACTACTTTACAGTTAAAGTAACTACGTTTGTTAATGACGTTCCAAAAGAAACGGTTTTTGAAGATGTATTCCATTTGGGTGTAGGACCGGGACTGGTAACCAATCTATTGTACTCCCCTATTGCCCAAAACATCGTTGTAGGTTCTGGCGGCACCACTACACAACCTTATTTAATTACAGGAAACCCAGACGTAACATTTGCGTTGGGAACAGAAAACCAAGAAGAAAACCTAAATATCGATAAGGAAACTTGAATTATCTCCCTTAAAGACGGCTTTACAGTCGATGAAGACACCTACTTATATCCAGAAGTATTAGTAACTTCAAACATCTCTCAAGAAACGACCATGTTTCAAGGAGAAAGCTTCCTAATATTGGTAGCATCAAATGCGCCAGTAGACTTACCTAAACTTACAAACTACTTCTTCTACCCTACCTTACAAGCTGAAAACAAATTGTATGGTTACGAAAAAACAGTAGTCAAAGCGGGAGATGTTACAGATTACAGAACCTGGTTACAGGCCGCTCCGGCACCCCTAGCCGCTTCAGAACGTCCAGAAAGCGTGATTGGTAATAAGTCTATATGGACGAATATGACGGCAGACGATTGGGAACCGCACGAATCTTTTGTAACCATAAATCCTCAAGACTTAACGCAATACAGCTTAGGTTACAACTTATCCATGGTATTCTATTCAAAAAACCAATATGTTGAATACATGACCGATGGTGGTACCCCTACAGAATTAGAGATTTACATTTCAGAAAACTACACGGGTGAAGACGCAACTTCTACCTGGACACAAATTAACGACCAGTTATCCTGCCAAATAAATAGTACCACAAGTACTCCATTCATTGGGACTCCTTACCCAGGTGACCAAAAATTAGGAGCCGGTGATCCCGATGGTAAAAAAGACACTTCTAGAAACGCCGATGGTAAATGGGTTCGGAATGAAATGAATCTAAATACCTACAAAAGTTCTAAAAGTTTCGCAGTGAAATTCAGAATTGTATCTCTATATGAAGGTCCAGGAAAACCTTCGTCTGGAAGTGCGGGTAGACCTGGTAGATACTATATCTCAGATGTACACTTCAAAGCCTCAGAAGAATAAACCAAATCATTACAACATTTAAAATATACCAAATGAAAAAAATACTCATATTTGTGATGGTTTGCATCATAGCACCGCTCACAGCTTTTGCACAAAACAGCATCAGTGGAACGATAACAGACTCCGAAGGAAATCCTTTGCCTGGTGTATCTATCATTGTACAAGGACAAGCCAAAGGAACCACTTCAGATTTTGATGGATTGTATCTTTTGACGAATATAACCTCAGAAGATGTGCTCTTATTTAGTTATGTAGGATTTGAAACGCAAGAAGTTCAAATTGAAGATAAAGAAAGCCTCAATGTTCAAATGGCAGAATCTAGTGTAGGACTAGAAGAAGTTGTTGTGGTTGGTTATGGAACTGTAAAGAAAAAAGACCTTACAGGTGCTATCGCCAAAATTGACGCCGAAGATTTGGTGAATACAGCTACTACAAACTTTGACCAAGCCTTGGCAGGTCGTGTTTCAGGGGTGCAAATTACCTCTGTAGATGGTACTCCTGGAGAAAGTATGAATATTGTAATTCGTGGTGGAAACTCCATTACAGGTGACAATTCGCCTCTTTATGTGGTCGATGGAATTCCTTTAGAAGATTTCGACCCTGCAAGTATCAGCACCAGCGATATTGAAAGCTTCGATATTCTAAAAGACGCTTCTGCAACTGCAATATATGGTTCAAGAGCAGCAAATGGAGTCATCATAATTACCACTAAAGAAGGTCGTAGTGATGGAAAAACAGACGTAAAGGTAAGTGTTGCGCACAGTACACAATGGATTCCAAATAGATTGGAAGTACTAAGTCCATACCAATACGTAAAACACCAAGAAAACATTGCAAAAGCATTAGACAACTATGTACCAGGACAATACCAAGGCTATTTTGAAGGTGATTGGATTGACCCAGAGCTATATAGAGACATGGAAGGAACAAGCTGGCAAGATGAAATTTTCCAGTTAGCCTCAACAACCAGATATAATGCAAGTTTAAGTGGCGGTAACCAAACCTCTCGTTTGTACTTTTCTGCGGAATACCTAGACCAAGAAGGTACTATGCTAAATACTGGATTTAAAAAATTATTAAACAACTTAAAATTCAGTCATAAAGTAAACTCAAAAACAAGCTTTAACGGATACATCCAATACAGTCATTTGAATAGAAATGGACCTACCATTTCTGGTAACAAATACACAAGTATTATTAGAGATGCTATTCAATTTAGACCTGTAGAACCTATCAATGACGACGGTTTAGAAGAAGGTGGAATCGATTACGATGTAGACAACCAACGTTACCTTTTTAACCCCATTAAAAATTTGGAAAACACAGATCGACAAAACCGTTCGGATGTGATTCGTGGATCTTTGGCTTTGACGCATAAATTTAAACCGAACTTCTACCTGAGAATGTCTGGTACGTATCAAATTGACAACAGAAATGAAACCTTGTTTTTTGGACAAGAAACCTACCAAGGTACCCGAGGAACAGACCATATCAATGGTACCCTAACAACAAGACGTTATCAAACCCTTTCTACCTCCAACACCTTGACTTATAAAAAGAAAATTGGAAAACACAACATGACCCTATTGGGAGGGATGGAAGCTCAAAAAAGAGACAGCGAATACGCTCGTATGAAAAACTCTGAAATCCCTACGGACCTCTTTGGTATTGCGAAATTAGACTTGGGATTATCGCCTTCTATTCCTGTTACAAGTTATTCAGGAAACACACTTCTGTCTTATTTTGCGCGTGTAAACTATGCATATAAAAGCAAATACTTATTAACAGCAACCTATAGAGCAGATGGTTCTTCTAAATTTAGTGAAGACAACCGTTGGGGATACTTCCCGTCTTTCTCTGCTGCTTGGAAGTTTAGCGATGAAGACTTTATGATGGACATCGATGCTATTTCTTTCGCCAAGTTGAGAATTGGTTGGGGAAAAACAGGAAACAATAGAATTGGTGACTACGATGCCTATAGTCAACTCAATGCAAGCACATCTAGTGGTTATGTATGGGGACCAGAACAAAACTATGTTCCTGGTGCATACCAAAGTAATTTAGGAGTTCCAGATTTACGCTGGGAAACCACAGCACAAACCAATATCGGTTTAGATTTAGGGCTCTTCAACCAAAAGCTTGAAGCCACTATAGATTACTACAAAAAAGAAACCTCTGATTTATTATTGAATGCAGAAATGGCACCACATGCCGGTTTCGACAGAGTACAGCAAAACGTAGGAAAAGTTCAAAATCAAGGTTTAGAGATTACATTGAACTCTACAAATATTCAAACGGGTAACTTTAGATGGACGAGCTCTTTCAATATCTCATTCAACAAAAACAAAACACTAGCCTTAAATCAAGGACAAGAAGCAATTTATACAGATCCTGAATGGAATCAGTCTTACCCTGAATACCAATACATAACTCAAGTTGGGCAACCTGTAGGAATGATGTATGGATTGAAGTTTGATAGAATTTACCAACTTGAGGATTTCAATTGGGATAACGGTCTGCAAACTTATGTCTTAAAAGATGGAATTCCAGATAACGGAACCTTACCTGTAGCCCCTGGATCGGTAAAATTTATTGACCAAAATGGTGATGGCACCATAAACGCAGACGACAGAGTGATCATAGGAAACCCTAACCCAGATCATTTTGGTGGTTTATCGAATAGTTTTGAATACGGTCCATTAGACTTTACATTCTTATTACAATGGTCTTCTGGCTTCGATATTTTAAACACAAACAAAGCGGTATTTGAAGTGCCTGGTGCTGGAAGAAATAGTGGGTTCCCTGCCCTTCTAGATGCTTGGACTCCATTAAACAGCGATACAAATGTTGGAACCATTCGTTATTCTAACGTCTATGGAGCACCTCCTAAAGGAAATCAAATTGACAACAGACATGTAGAAGACGGATCTTATATCAAGCTAAAAACAGTTTCTTTAGGTTATAACTTATCTGAAGACTTTGCGGCTCAATTAAAAATTAAGAGCATGAGAATACATGTAACAGGTCAAAACCTATTTACATGGACCAACTATTCGGGCTATGACCCAGATGTATCCGTAGGTAAATTTGGAGCATTAACACCTAGATTAGACTACTCTGCTTACCCGCAAAGTACGACCATCATGACAGGAATAGACATTACATTCTAAGCAATAATTGTAGAAAACTTAAAAACACACATTATGAAAAATATAAATAAAATCTTTTTAGGCCTCTTCACAAGTATTGCCCTTTTGACGAGCTGTTCCGATTTTTTGGATGAAGAGCCAAGATCAACCTGGGGAATTGACGATTTCTATTCCAATACCGCTGAAGCTGAAATTGCCCTTGCAGGAATCTATTCTTACCTGGCAAGTGACCAAGTTTACGGACAATCAATGTCTGTAATTATGGAATCCGGTACAGATGAAGGCTATTACAACAGACGTTACAACGAAAATTGGACCGTTGGTTTGTACAGACATACCTCGGCAGACAGATATGTAAAAGACTTATGGACAGCCTTGTATCAAGTTATCAATCTAAGCAATATGTTTTTGGAGCGATTAAACAAAGAAAATATTGAAGAAGAAGAATACAATGCATTAATTGGAGAAGCTCGTTTTTTAAGAGCACATGCCTATTCATTATTGGTAGACTGGTGGGAACAAGTACCTATGCCATTGAGTTCAACGCTGGATCAATCTGTAAACAATATGGCGCCTTCAACTTTAGAAGAATTGTATGCTCAAATCATAAGCGACTTCACCTTTGCCGCTGAAAACTTGCCTGCCATTACAGATGCTAATTACACACAAGGTAGAGCGAACAGCATGGCTGCTCATGGTCTTATGGCAAGAGTCTATTTAAAAATGGCAGGGTACCCAATGAAAGACGCGAGCAAATACGCCTTAGCACTAGAACAATGCGAAATTGTTATCAACTCAGGACAGTTCGTGATGGACACCTCCGAATTCGAATTTGTCGACAATGGAGATGGACCTAAACTTGTAGTAACAAAAGATGCTTACAGGGATCATTTCTTAAGCTATATTGAAAATAGGTACGACACCAACGAATCCATTTTTGAAATCTCCTTTAGATATTTAAGAGAAACAGGAATAGATGCCCATGGTAGAATTGGAGGTTTAAATGGTCTTGCCTTTTCTTTTGGAGGAGGAAACGACGGATACCCAGGTGCCTATGCTATGGAAAACGCAAGTCCGTTATTAAAAGATTTATACACCGCAAACAATGACCAATTGCGTTTACTGTGGAATCTTCCAGAAATGCAATATACAGGAAGTGGTGACGCAAAACGTGTAACCAGCACACTAGCATCTAACTATTGCCCAGGAAAATTCAAACGTTGGGAACCTGCAAATTATGATGATTTAGACATCACACCAGAAGAAGGTGAAATTGAGCCTTATATTTTATTAGAAGCCAATCCAACACCCAATAGAAATTTTACAGGTGTAAACTTCCCTGTACTCAGATATTCAGACATTTTGTTGATGGCGGCAGAAGTAGAAAATGAACTAAACGGTCCAACAGCCACGGCAATTGGATATTTAGATGAGGTTAGAGCACGCGCAGGACTAATCCCTATAGAAGCAACCGGACGTGCCGGTGTAGTAGCTTCAACAGAATTGTTTTTTAACGAATTGGTAGACGAACGCTTACGTGAATTGTGTTATGAAGGACTTCGTAAACGCGACTTAATCCGTTGGGAACTCTTAGGTACAAAATTAGACTTATTAAACGCCACCATCATTGGAAACCCAGATTACAGTCCGACAAATGAAAATCACAACGCATTTTTAAGATCAGGACAATTCTTTGATGAGACAAAACATATGTCATTGCCCTACCCACAACAAGAAGTAAACATTAACAACTTACTTGATCAAAAACCAGAATGGTAGCAACAACAAAATTTCTTTAATGAAAAAATTAAAGTGCTTCCCTGAAAAGAAGCACTTTAAAGTTTATATAAACCATTAGAAACACTACTCAAATACTTTAATATGAAAAGAAAAATTAAAATATTCACCAGCTTTTTTATAGTTATTGTGGCTGTTGCCACTTTGGTTGAGTGTGTAGAAAACAAAAAACCAGATTATTTTGTAAGTAACTTTACAGACATTGAAAAACGAACCTGGATAGGTCCCGAATATTGGGCAAACCCATTACAAGATTGGCAAGTTGACAACGACAGAATCGAATGCTTGGTCGCTAATGAACTTAGAAACATTCACCATTTAACTCGTCAACTTGGAAATCAATCAGGTACTTTAGAGATGCAAGTGACACTTGGACTACTCGGTAAAAACAAACACAAAGAAAACAGCTGGGTTGGTTTTTGTATTGGCGCACAAGGAGAATTCGACGATTATAGAAACCATGCCGTATTTGGAAAAGGTCTCGATGTGGGAGTCGGTACTAACGGAGCCTTATTTATTGAACAAACCAATAGAAATAATAGCAACAATTCAGTAATGCAAGCGCTTCAAAATAGCGTAGACCTAAAAGTGACACTAGCTCCTGAAAATGGAAGTTATACTATTAAACTGTCTTTGTTGGACAGCGATACTGGAAAACTATTATCCCAAATCTCAAAAAAACAAATAGCTGCAGAAAAATTAATAGGCGATTTGGTTCTCGTTAGTCATTTTGCCAGCGAATCTACAGAACGCAACTACCAAAAAAGTGTTTGGTTTAAAGATTGGAGTATCAAAGGTACCAAAGTTGTTAAAAAAGACAAACAACACTACGGTCCCATTCTTTTCTCTCAATATACCATGAGTAGAAAAAAAGTAAAACTAACCGCCCAAATGGTGCCTGTAGATCACCCTACAAAAAAAGTTAGCTTAGAAATAAAAGAACAAGGGAACTGGAAAAAAATTAGCGAAGCACCTATCGACAAAGATGCGCGAACAGCAACTTTTGTGCTTGAAAATTGGAATGACACCAAAGACATCCAATACCGTTTGGTCTACAACCTTGAAATTGCAGATAAGAAAACAAAGGACTGTTATTGGGAAGGTACTTTCAGAAAAAATCCAATTGACAAAGAAGAACTTGTCATAGCCGGTTTTACAGGTAATAATGATTTGGGTTTTCCAAACTCAGACATTTTTAACGAAGTACAATATCAAAACCCAGATGTTCTCTTTTTCTCTGGAGACCAGATTTATGAAGAAGTAGGTGGATATTATATTCAACTCGAACCATTAGCCCCCTCAAAACTTGATTATTTAAGAAAATGGTATCTATTTGGATGGGCATATCGTGACTTGTTAAAAGACAGACCAACCGTATGCATTACCGACGACCACGATGTTTATATGGGAAATATTTGGGGTGAAGGAGGTAGAAAAACACTGATCAATACCGGACATAGAAAACACATTCAAGACAGTGGTGGCTATCGTATGCCAGCAGAATGGGTTAAAATGGTAGAACGTACACAAACCAGTCACCTCCCCGATCCATACGACCCAACCCCCGTAAAACAAGGAATTGGTGTATACTACACCTCTATGAATTACGGAAAAGTGAGCTTTGCAATTTTGGAAGACAGAAAATTTAAATCGGCACCAAAAGCACTACTTCCAAAAGCAGGCATTGTAAATGGTTGGCCGGAAAACAAGAAATTCAATATCGAGAAATACGGCGATGTTCCCGGTGCAAAATTACTAGGGGAACGTCAATTAACATTTTTAGAAGATTGGGCTTCTGACTGGAGTGCCGGTGCAGAAATGAAGATAGTATTATCACAAACCATCTTTGCAAACGTCGCTACCCTACCCAAAGCAGCACTTTCTGATGTGGTCGTACCAACCTTGAGAATCGTGAAAAAAGGAGACTATCCGCCAGACGATCAGCCCGTAGGTGACTTAGACTCGAACGGATGGCCACAAACGGGTAGAAACAAAGCCGTTAAAACCATACGTAAAGGATTTGCATTTCACCTAGCGGGTGACCAACACCTAGGGAGTACCATTCAATACGGAGTAGATAATTGGAACGACAGTGGTTATGCTTTTTGCGTTCCATCCATATCCAACTACTGGCCTAGAAGATGGTATCCGCAAACTCCTGGTAAAAACAGAGCAACGAAAGCACCTAAATACACTGGTGATTTTAAGGATGGATTTGGAAATAAATTTACGGTTCAAGCAATTTCAAACCCATTATATACAGGCTTAAAACCTGCAAAACTTTACGACAGAGCAGCGGGTTATGGACTTGTAAAAATGCACAAACAAACGAGAGATATCGTTTTGGAATGCTGGCCTCGAGGATCAAAACCTTCAGAAGGAGATACTGAACAATACGACGGTTGGCCCATTACTGTAAATCAACTAGATAACTTTGGAAAAAATGCAAAAGCCTATTTACCAACCATTCATGTTACAGGAATGTCGAAACCTGTGTTGCAAATAATAGATGAGCTTGAGAACGAAATTGTATATACACTGCGACTCAAAGATACTTCGTTTCAACCTAAAGTATTGAAAAATGGAAAATACACTATCGTTGTAAGTGACCCCGACACTGATCAAAAGCAACTCATAAAGCACAACGTTGCCTCGCAAAACAACACAAAAGAACTACATATCAAATTTTAGTAAGTATGAATATTAAATTGGCGCTAAAGCACATTCAAAACACGAGTATTGTCGCGTTCGTATTACTTTCTTTTTTAAGTCCAAATTACACAATTGCACAAAAAAATGAACGTCCGAATATTGTACTTATCCTCACCGATCAACACAAAGCCGACGCTATAGGTTTCGTTGGAAAACACCCTGTAAAAACTCCCAACCTAGATAAACTTGCTAAAAGTGGTATACGTTTCGATAATGCCTATGTTACCTTTCCACTTTGTACCCCATCCAGATCGAGTATGTTTACTGGAAAAATGCCACATAACTTAGGCGTAAACTCTAATAAAGAGGGTGACAATCATCTCAACCCCGGAGAAAAAGAACATGTGATTGGAAACGTTCTAAGTCATGTCGGATATGACTGTGCCTATGGAGGAAAATGGCATGCACATGAACACAGTATGGTGACCGGAAACGGCTTTGAATTTATTGCACCAATGGGAGATATTGGACTCGCTGAAAAAAGCATCGAATATATAAACGCTAAGAAAAAAACCGAAAACCCTTTCTTTTTAGTGGTTTCTTTCGATAACCCTCATAACATTTGCGAATGGGCACGAGATGAACCCCTTCCCTACGGAAATATTCCAGCAGTAGAATTAGCAAAAACACCGCAACTTCCCGTAAACTTTAAAAAATCAAAAGATTTTCCAGAAGTACTGACTTGGGAGCAAGAAGCCAATAAAAAAGTATATCCAACAGCACATTATTCTGAAGCAGATTGGAGACAATACCTTTATGCGTACTATCAACTGGTTGAAAAAGTAGATGTCGAAATTGGAAAAATCATTGATGCAATCGATGCTGCAGGCATTCGACAAAACACACTTATTCTATTCACCTCAGATCACGGAGACGGAAATGCTGCTCACGGATGGAATCAAAAAACGGCACTGTTTCAGGAAACAACCAAAGTTCCTTTTATTGTGAGCTATCCCGGAACAATTAAAAAATCAAAAAAAGCAAACTCGGCATTAATTTCAAACGGTATAGACCTTTACCCTACTATTTGTGATTATGCCGACGTTCTTGTAAATGAAACGCTGCCAGGTGAAAGTCTAAAGTCGCTATTTGAAGGTAAACTAAAAGAAACGAAGCGCGATTTTGTGGTTGTAGAAACAAAGTTTGAAGGAAAGCAAGCTTTAGGAACAATAGGAAGAGCTGTCATTTCAAAAAAATATAAGTATGTGCTCTATAATTGGGGTAAAAACAAAGAACAACTTTTCGATCTCGAAAAAGACCCCTTTGAAATGGACAACTTGGCAAAAGATAAAAGACATCAAAAAACACTAGATATCTACAGGTCTCATTTATACGAATGGTGCAAAAAAACCAAAGACAGTAAATTTCTACGAAAAGTGGTTTTGCCTAGCAATACTGCAATATCGTCACAAGATCTTTTCACTACACCTTGGTAAATATACATCCTTTTTCTTTTCTATTTACACCTCTACTTTAGTTGAACTAGACATGGTAAAACACATAGCAATTATGGTTTATTTGCATACCTTAAATGTGCTCACAATTGGAACATAAAAACGACAAACAGTTACCCCCTTAGTAACCAGCATTTTTACACAATCTCCCCCTCTTATTAGAACATTTTCCCCCTATTAGGGACTTCCTATATTTATCAAATTTGGAGAAACCAATGAATCTAACCCATTCATTTAAAACCAAATAACATGATAAATTACAAAAAACTACCTGTGTTTGTACTCATTGTTTGTACGCTGCACAGCTTCTGCAATTATGCGCAGAGCAACCCCAGTCAACTGTTAAAAAACTGGGTATCTTCTTTGGAAAGTGGCACAGAACCCATTCTGCCAAATTTCAGTTATGCCGGATATCACAACGGCGAAATTGGGCTTCCTACTTCCTTTAGCCAAACGGTCTACAATGTTACCGATACGGCTTATGGTGCTGTAGCAGATGATGGCAACTCTGACAAGGACGCTATTCTTGCCGCCATTGCCGCAGCAGAACTCAACCCATCTGGAGGAATTGTATTCTTTCCACCTGGTGAATTTCATATCAACGAAACTTCAGACGACGTGGATGAAATCATACGCATTAGCAAAAGCAATGTTGTACTCAAAGGGAGTGGTTCTGGAGCTGGTGGAACAACACTTATTCAAACCAGCTATACCAATCCTACCAACCCAAATAACTATTGGACCTGTCCATACCTTATCCAGTTCAAACCCAGTAGCACCAACAGAACACATATTACAAATATTACTGCCAATGCTACGAGAGAGACCTATGATGTACAAGTGGCTAGCACAACAGGTATTAGTGTAGGACAATGGGTGCGTCTCAAACTTTCTGACAACGACACCAATTTAATTGCTGCAGAATTTGCTCCATATGCAGTTGTTGCGTCCTATACTTCCATTGCGGCTGAGGTAAAAACTTGGGAAATTCATAAAGTGGAAGCTATTAATGGCAATACAATTACTTTTGTAGAACCCATTCATAAAACAATCGACAGCAGCTATGACTGGAATCTTGAAACCTTTCCGGTAATTGAAGAAGTAGGCATACAAGACCTGAATTACGAAGGGGGAATGGATACTTCTTTTGTACATCATTCTGGTTGGCAACAAGACTCAGGATGGAGTGGCATTGAATTCAATCAAGTCGCAAATGGCTGGATTAGCAATGTCTATTTTACACAAATGAGCAATGCAGCCCAACTTAAACTTACCGGATATTCTTCAGCAATTCAAAACAATTATTATGGAAATCCAGGACATGCATTTATCTCCGCAAATGCGTCTACAGGTTGTTTGATTGGTTTAAACACTGACAATTCAACAGGAATACATCACGGTTGCGGTGTAAGCGGTCCTTCCATTGGAAATACACTTTGGAGAAATGAAATGCCAACAGATGGCAACAGCGGAACAGAAATTCATGCCAACCAGCCAAGAGCCAACTTAATTGATGCTTGTAAAGGTGGATTGGGCATGAATTATGGAGGTTCCGTATCCAATCAGCCGAATCACCTTAGACATTTAGTCTTATGGAATTTCGAAGGAAAGGGCTATGTAGATACCAATTTTGAGTTTTGGAGAAACAATTATACCTATGCTAAAATTATTCCTCCTATCGTTTCTGGCTTGGTCGGTTTTACCATCTCAGAAGACACTTCGCAATCAATTTCAGGAACCGACAAACAGTACCAAGAAAATGAATCTCCAGGTACTCATGTTGACGAAACCTCTTTGTATGAAGCCCAATTGACGCATAGATTAGGAGCACTGCCAATTTGGATTGAATCTGCTTTAAGAACAGAAACTTTTGAAAACACGACGATTACCGGTTGGTCTACTGAAACCTATACAGGTAACAACAACATCGATTGGACCTTGGTAGCTAAAAGTACTTCAGGCTATATTGACACTTCAAAAAACATCTATGTCCAGTCTGGAAAAACCGGGGCAACCTCAGCAACGATTTCAGGGGGAATTTCCTCTTTTTCTGTTAAGTGTAAGAACTTATGGGATTCTGGTGTAGATCGAAATTTAGAATTAATAATAAATGGTTCGGTTGTAGGATCTATGACACATAGTGGAACCGAAATATATTCTTTTGATGTAAACAATATTGATATTGAAGGAGACTTTACCCTTGCTATCAAAAATGCCTCACCTACCGGTTCCAATAAATCCGTTGCTTTCGACAATTTGACATGGACGAGTTACACTCCATTTCACCCAGCATCTGTAGAAATTCCCGCAAATGCGTCGCTTCAAATTGGTGACACCACAACGTTAAATGAAACAGTATACCCAAGTTATGCAGCAGACTCTTCGGTTTCATGGAGTTCTAGTGATACCTCCATTGTAACCGTAAGTTCAAATGGACTGGTTACGGGAATTTCTACAGGTATCGCCATCATAACTGCCAGCACCACCGATGGCGGTCTTACTGCCAGTTGTGAAATTGCTGTTGGCGCCACTGAAACTTTTGAAAACACTACCATTACCGGCTGGAGTACAGAAACTTATACTGGAGACAATGGTTTTGTTTGGACACTCAATTCCAAAAGTACTTCTGGCTATATAAATGGTTCCAAAGATATTTATATGCGCTCTGGAAAAGTAGGGGCACAATCTGGAAACATCCCTGGAGGAATCGGCACTTTCACAGTGACTTGTAAAGATTTATGGGACACCGGTGTTGAACGTACCATAGAACTACTCGTCAATGGAAACGTTGTGGATACCTTTACCCATACAGGCTCAGAGATATATACCTACACGGTAGAAGACATCAACATTGCTGGCACATTTACTTTAGGAATTAAAAATGCCTCACCTACAAACACTAACAAATCCATAGCCCTCGATGATTTGTCCTGGACCCCATATTCCACTCAGAGCGGCAGTAAAGAAGCTACTAAAATCAAGGAAGAAGTTGTGGAAGAATCCATTGTGACAACAAAAATATATCCAAATCCTTTTCACAATGAACTGCACGTATTAATAGCCCCTATTATCTCTAGAATCGAAATGTACGATACGCATGGTAGGTTGGTACTTAGTAAAAACACAGAAGGAAATTCAGAACTTACATTCTCACCAAGCTTTTCGCAAGTTCCGGCAGGTATGTATTATATCCGACTCATTGGTAGTACTGAAATTAAAACCATACCACTCATTAGAAAATAAATTAAACCAAAAGCAAATCATAAGCCACCTACCACTTCGATAGGTGGCTTTTTTATGAAACCTATGACATTTTACTTTAGGATATTTTGTTGTATTTTAAACAAATAAATAGCGAACAAACCTTCAATGGACAAACTACTTCACGATATAAAAAACTGCCACCTTTGCGCAAACCATCTACCCTTAGGTCCCAGACCTGTTGTATCCTTATCTAGTGAAAGTAAAATAATTATCATTGGACAAGCTCCTGGACTTGCCGTTCATAACACTGGGATTGCTTGGAACGACAAAAGTGGTGAAAATTTGAGAACATGGATGGGAATTTCAAAAGCAGACTTTTACGATTCAAAAAAAATCGGCATTATGCCTATGGGCTTTTGTTATCCCGGAAGAGGGAAATCTGGAGACAATCCGCCAAGAAAAGAATGTGCTCCAGCTTGGCACGAGCTGCTACTTAAAGAAATGAAACAAGTAAAATTAATACTACTTATTGGAAAATATGCTCAAGATTATCACCTACCTACAACAAATAAACAAACACTCACAAAACGCGTACAAAATTATAAAAGCTATTTACCCCACTATTTTGTGCTACCCCACCCCTCACCTAGAAACAATATATGGCAAGCCAAGAACAAATGGTTTCCAAAAGAAGTTCTTCCGCATTTAAAAGAAACCATAGCACAGGTTCTAAAGTGACACTGACGATGACTCAGACTTAAACTCAGACGTTGACTTGAAACCTGCTACCTGCTATCGGCTACCTGCTGCCTCTTTCGTCTTTTGACTTTTGATTTTGACGCTGACGATGACTTTGGCAAAACAAAAGCTACTAGACTGTTTTTCAACCCTGAAACATCACGAAAACAGATAAACAGGGTACAATGCAACAGTATTTATTCAATATCCCCCCTTCTGTAGACCGCAGACTCCCCCTTTAAAAAGAGAAATAATAGAGAACTTGCACTCAGTTAACCACAGTGGTTAAAAACTGACAACATTACTATATCATATATACCTATGAAAACAATGAAACTCCTATGTACTCTGTCTATTGCAATCTTGCTTTTTTCTTGCATGGCAACGAGCGAAACTAAAACCCAGACGGATAGACAAATTGAATTTTCTGAAAAGCAATTGTCTTTATTATTAAAAGATGCAGAAGCTGCAAACAACATTCCAAGAACGCTTACTGCCGACGGTGAAATGCATTGGATACATAAAAACTTCGACTGGACAGAAGGATTCTACCCAGGAAGTTCTTGGTATTTATACGAATTGACAAAAGACGAAAAATGGAGAATGGCTGCGGAGAAATTTCAAGCGATATTTGAAAATCAAAAACTCCGATTGACCAATCACGATTTAGGTTTTGTATTTAACTGTTCTTATGGAAATGGATATCGTTTAACAGGAAATGAGGCTTTTAAAGAAGTTATGATTACCGCCGGAAATTCATTGATTACACGCTTCAATCCAAATGTAGGATGTATCAAAAGCTGGGATGTAGACAAAGGATGGCAATCTACAAGAGGATGGAAATACCCCGTAATTATTGACAATATGATGAATTTAGAATTATTATTTGAACTGTCAAAACTTACAGGAGATGACAAGTATAAAAATGTTGCCATCGCACATGCCAATACGACAATGAAACATCACTTTCGCCCCGACAATAGTTCTTACCATGTGATCGATTATGATCCAGAAACCGGTGCCGTAAGAAATAGAAATACAGCTCAAGGGTATGCGCATGAAAGCTCTTGGGCCAGAGGTCAGGCTTGGGGAATCTATGGCTACACCCTCTGTTACAGATACACAAAAGACCCTGCCTATTTGGCAATGGCAGAAAAAATTGCAAACTATATCCTAAATTATGAGGGAACTCCAGAAGATGGCATTCCTTATTGGGATTATAATGCGCCTAATATTCCTAATGAACCAAGAGATGCTTCGGCAGCAGCAGTTACTGCATCTGCATTGATTGAACTCGATGGATACTCAAAGACTTCCTACAGAGCAGGAATTGATAAAATCATGAATTCTTTGGCTTCTCCTGCATACACCGCTAAACTGGGAGAAAACAAACACTTTGTTCTTATGCATAGTGTTGGTAGTATTCCACACAATAACGAAATTGACGTACCTTTAAACTACGCCGACTATTACTATTTAGAGGCACTGGTTAGGTATAAAGAATTAGAAAATAGAAAGTAGAAAGTAGAAAGTAGAAATAAATTTAATTTTTTTTGATTTGAAAAATAAAGCCCTGTTCATATTATTATTATTATTATTAGCATTTTGTACTGTACAAGCACAAGAAAGTGCTGTATGGGAAGATTATATAAAAGCACATAAAAAAGGAAAAGAGGCCATTTTACCAAATTTCTCCTATGCTGGTTATAAATATAGCGAAGTTGGTATTCCCGATGTAGACTATAAAGTTTTTGATGTAACCAAATACGGAGCTGACGGATCGGATAACAAATCTGACAAAAAAGCCATTCAAAAAGCAATTGCAGCAGCTATAAAAAACAAAGAAGGTATTGTATACTTTCCAAAAGGAAAATACTATATCAACACCAAAAAAGACGACCAAAACCCAATTATCATCAAATCTTCAAACATTGTTTTTAGAGGAGAAGGTGACGGCGAAGATGGTTCAATTCTCTTTTTTGAAAACGATTTACCTCCTAAAGACCCTAAAAAAATGTACTCCTGCCCAATGGCCATCCAAACCAGTGCTGGTGGCGGTGATCACTTTTTAACGGATGTAACATCTAACAGTAAAAGAGAGACTTATAAAATTACAGTTAAAAACCCGTCCAAACTAAAAGTTGGAAAATGGGTTATCCTGAAAGTCATCAATAACGACAAAGATTTGATTTCCTACGATACAGAACCATTACAAGTTGAAGATGCATGGAAAACCATTCTCAACAAAGGGGTTCAGGTAAACGAACGTCATCAAATTGCTTCTATCAAAGGAAAAGTAGTTACTTTTAAAGAGCCTATCCATTACGACATCAAACAACGACATGGTTGGAAATTGTACAACTATGCACATTCTGAAGGACTCGGTTTTGAAAACATACGATTTGAAGCCAATTGGACAAAAGAATTCGTGCATCACAGATCGGCAGAAGACGATAGTGGTTGGGGCATCCTAAAAGTATCTAGAGCCGTTAATTCTTGGGTACGCAACTGTACATTTAAAAACGTTACCAATGCCGTTGCCTTTTCGCAAGCAGCTTATAGTACAGCCATAGATATAAAAATTGAAGGTAGTATTGGTCATAGCGCCGTTGATGCAGGTGGAGGCTCTACAGGAATTCTTATTGCCAATGTAAATGATTTAGCCGGAATGCACCATGCCGTGGGTGTAGGTGGAGGCAGCACCTCTGCAACGGTGGTATGGAATTGCAAGTACCCAGCACATACCTCATTCGAATCGCACGCATCACAACCGCGTTGTACATTATTTGACAATATTGAAGGTGGTTTTTTTGTAGGAAGAGCAGGTGGAGCGAGACAAAACCTACCCAATCATGGCCGCTATTTGGTGCTGTGGAATTACAAAGCTACAAGCCCACCAATATCAGACTTTAGGTTTGTAGCAACAGACTCTTGGTATTGGAGAATCGTACCCCCCATAATTGTAGGTTTTCATGGTACTGAGATCACATTCAACGAAGACGAAGTACAGGTCCTTGAAAGTGTAGGAACACCTGTAAAACCAACATCCTTGTTTGAAGAACAATTAAAACTGAGGTTAGGAAAACTGCCGGAATGGATGCTTGACTATAAGTAAATTCGAAAGGGAACTATGTAATCTACTGGCAGGCAAATTGTTGAAAACCCAAGGCTAGAAAGCAATGGATAATTGATAATGGACAATTGGAAATAGATTTGGATATAAAGACTTAAAAACTAGAAAACCAAACCTGTCCGCCGTAGCAAAGCGAAGGAGGAAAACCAAAGAACTAGAGAACTAAAAAACAATAACAAACACAAAATAACACAATCATGAAAAACATTCTTACAATCTTAGCAATCACCTTTTTATTCAGTGCTAATGCCCAAGCACAAAAGAAAATAATGGTCAAAGAAGATGCATTTATTCAAGGTGGAGAGACAGAAGACACAGCCATGGGTGAATCAAAACCTAAAAACTTAAGGATCTATAAATCTCAAGACAACGACAAATACTCTAGAATCACTTATTTGAAATTTGAGCTACCGAAGAAGATGAAATCAGTAAACAAAGCAACCTTACACATTCCTTTGAAGGTATATATCAATGAAGAGCATCCAGATGCAACATTCAACCTTGAAGTATTTGCCGTTGAAAATGACAAATGGAGAGAATTGTCTATCACTTGGTCAGATGCTTTAGAACCTGGCGAAATGCTTGGTAGTTTGGAAGTCCCTCAATCTAAAGATGGTAAAAACCAAAAATTGACAATCGAATTGGATGCTAAAGAACTGAGTACTTTGTTCGATGGTAAAAAAGATAGAAAAGTGACCTTGGCTTTGATGAACACAAACTTTAACAGAGTTAGTGCTATGGCACCTTCAAAAGAACAATCACCAAAAGTAGCTTCCTACTTAATGGTTGAGTAAATTTTATTCAAAAACTCATAGTACAAAAAGCATGGGTTCGCCCATGCTTCTTAATTTTACACCCATTCTAATGAAAGCATCACATATTCTTCTCGGATTATTCTCTGCCCTCAGCATAGCATGCACAGGTCAAAAAAAAGAACTGACAAAAACCCCTTCAAAAAAACCGAATGTACTCATCATCTTTCCTGATCAATTAAGAAGATATAGTGCTGGTTTTTGGTCTGAAGCCCCATATAAAAAACACGTTGTAGGAAAACCAGATCCTGTGGTGACCCCTACCATGGATATGTTAGCAAAAAACGGAGTTGTTTTTACCAATGCGATTAGCAATTTCCCCTTATGCAGTCCGTACAGAGGGATGCTTATGTCTGGTAGATACCCAGAACAAAACGGAATATGGAACAATTGCCGAATTGGAAGGAACGAAAGCTTAAGAGACGATATTGGCACCATACCAGACTTATTCTATAAGGCGGGATACAACACTTCGTATTTTGGAAAATGTCATTGGTTAAAAAACGATCCAGTATTTGATAAAAACGGAACTTATGTTGGCACTACGAAAGCGCCGGGTGGGCATCATGTAAATCGTTACGACACTTATATTCCAACCGGTAAACCACGTCATAATATTGAATACTTCTACCAAGCTTTAAAAGACGAACATTACAATCCACACATCTATTCCAACGACCCAGCAACCATTGCTGGTAAAAAAGATGGAGAACTGCATTTGCCAAAAATATTTTCACCTAAGAATGAAGCGAATATCATCATTGACTATTTGCAAAACAAAAATGGGCAACGAGATTCCGACAAACCATTCTGTATGATATGGTCTATGAATCCTCCACACAACCCTTGGGATGAAAAAAACACAGACATGGATGCCCTCCATGCGCATTACGACACCGATAAATTCCCAGAAATTGACGATGCCATGATCGTCCGTAAAAACGCAGACAAAGAAGTTGCAAAATACGCACGTCACTATTACGCCAATGTCACGAGTTCCGACAAATACATAGGTCTGGTCATTGATGAATTAAAACGCATGGGCGCCTTAGAAAACACCATTGTTATTTTTAGTTCTGACCACGGAGAAATGTTAGGAAGTCATGGACTGGAAGGAAAAAATGTAATTGAATTAGAAGCCATGGCAATCCCTTTTATCGTACATTGGCCAAAAGGTTTGACTCCTGGAATTACGGATGTACTCCTCAGTGTTCCCGACGTATTACCAACCGCTATGGGATTGGCTGGTCTTTCCAATAACATTCCAGCGGATATTGAAGGAACCGACTTTTCAAATTTACTGCAAAATCCAAAAACATCGAATATTGAAAAACCTGAAAACATCTTATTAATGTTGGGCAATTCCAGAGGTCTATATTCCGAAAAGTATACCCTTTGTTTACAGGAAGACAAAAAGCAATGGGACAAAAGAAAAGGAAAAAAAATAGCCAAAGCATTTGTATACGACAATATAAACGACCCTTACCAGTTGCATAAAATAGAACTCAAAGAAGTTCCTGAACTCGCAAAGAAACTTCTTGTTGACCTAGGAAAACAGTTAAAAAAAACAAACGACCCTTGGTATCAACAAAGAAAATATGACGATCTCATTGTCTATCCTAAAGAGAAGTAAGGCGTGTTTGGAGAACAGTGCAGATTGAGGAGTGCGCTGTTACACGTGAGAAGTCAGCTAAAAATCTGGTATGACTTTGCACGCAATGAAAAAATAAAACAACAGCAATGAAACTAAAGTATTTCCATATCCTATTATTTCTTTCGTTTTGTATGTCTTGTAGTAAGACAAATAAATGGGAGCCTGAGATACTTAAAGCATTTAAAAAAGTTGGAATTACTTCTGGACTTCCAGATTATTCATATGCTGGTTATGCCTATGGTGAAGTTTCTATTCCTACGCATTTTAATAAAACGTACCATGTTATAGATTTTGGCGCTATTCCAAACGACGGAAAGGACGATACAGCCGCCATCAACCAAGCACTGGAAACGGCAGGCTTAAAAGGAGGTGGACTCATACTTTTCCCAAAAGGAAAGTTTATGGTAAACAGCGACAGTACAAAGACAGATATTGTAAAAATCAACCATAGCAACCTTGTTTTAAGAGGGGCAGGTTCTGGAGTAGATGGCACTATAATTTACAGCAGTACACCTACAAATCAGTCTGAAGAAAACAGTCCTTGGTTGTCACCTTTTGTTTTTCATTCAGGGCTTAACCTCCATGGGACAGATCGTTTTTTTTCTGTAGAGGATTTAGAAGTGCATGCACCAATCGAAAAAACAATTCCGGCCGGAAAAAACGTCATAACAGTAGACAATACCTCAGGTTTATCTCATGGTACCTGCATTCTCATCAGTATGCAAAACACTACTAACGAAGGCAATCTAATAAACGATTTGATGCAGCCGCTAGCATTTGAACCTTTTCAAAAAAGTTATACAGAAGCAGGTATTCAAAGAGCTAATTCCTTTCAATGGGCTGTTGAAATAGAGCGTATTATTGACGCTAAACATATCCTTTTAAAACAACCAACACGAAGAGAAATTGGCATCGAATATGCCCCAAAAATTTCAATTATCCCCATGTTAAAAAACATAGGGATTGAAAAGTTTAGATTTGAATCTTCTTGGGATGGCAACTATACACATCACGGCAACCGAGAAATGGATTACGGTTGGGGTGCCATTAACTTGCACCGCGTTTCACAGGGGTGGATTCAAGACATTCATATCGATAATTATACACAAACTACCCATTTGGTCAACAGTCGAAATGTGACCATTCAAAATGTTCGAATTACGGGTAAGGAAGGTCATTATTCTCCAAAAATGTATCATGCTTCAGACAATCTCGTTCAAAACATAACCGTAGATTCAAAAGTAACCCATGGCCCTAGTTTAGAAGGCTGCTCTTTTGGAAATGTTTTTAGGAACATATACTATAAACACCCAAGTACCATAGATTTACATGGCATCGCGAGTCCTGGATTCTGTCCGCCTATGTACAACCTTTTCGAAAACATAAACACGGTTGAAAAAATTGCAGGAGGTGGTGCTCCACAAAACTTACCACATGCCGGAGAACACAATACTTTTTGGAACCTAGAAATAACAGGTTGGAAGGATGGTGATTTCAATGAAATTTTTTATTCTTGGATCTGGAGAGATCCCAAAAAATTTAATAACAAACTGCATATCGATTGCCACAAACAATACCTCAGAAGTAATATCATTGGAATTAGAAACTCCAATTCAACACAAAAGCTCAGTATTGAACACAACACAAATGACCGAAAAGATAATTGGATATATGTTGAAGGTTTAAATAGCGATAAACCAATGCGTTCATTATACCAAACACAACTCAATCATCGATTAAAAAATAAGCAATGACACTACCCTCCTATTTACAAAATACGTTAGTTTACCTAATTTTCTTTTCTGTTTTTACAGTTGGAGCACAAAACAATCCTAGCGCCTTGTTTGATGATTGGGTACAAGCGCAACAACAGGATTCAGAGCCCATTTTACCAAATTTTGGCTTTGCTGGTTATCATTATGGCGAAGCAGGTATTCCAAGTCCTTCACACAGTATCTTTGACGTTACTCAATACGGTGCAATTCCTAATGACAATATTTCAGACAAAACAGCAGTGATGGCCGCAATTTCTGCCGCCGAAACAAACGGTTCTGGAATTGTATTTTTTCCTCCTGGAGAATTTTTAATCAATGAAACTACCGACGATATAGACGAGGTCATCTATATTCGAAAAGGGAATATCATCTTAAAAGGGAGTGGATCGGGTCCCGACGGTACCACCTTAGTTCAGAATGAATATACCAACCCTACTGACCTCGAAAAACTGTACAGTTGTCCTTATTTAATTCAATTTAGACCAACATACAGTTCTCGTCCTCTATTAACCACAATTAGCGCCAATGCCACACGCGAAAGTTTCTCCGTTCAGGTAGCAAGTACTTCTAAACTAAAGGTTGGTGATTGGGTAAGCTTAAAACTTTCGGACAACGATCCAACATTACTTGCTTCTGAATTTTTTCCATATGCCGTGGTTCCTGAATACACAAGTATTGCCGCAGATATAAACACATGGGAGTTTCATAAAATTGAAGCTATTAGCGGAAATACGGTCACATTTAAAGAACCAATACACAAGACTATAGACATCAATTACAATTGGTATTTGGAAAAAATAACATTCATTGAAGAAGTGGGTATTCAAGATTTAAACTATCGAGGTGGTTTTACGCAAGAATTTGAACATCATAGGTCTTTCCAAGACGATTCAGGTTGGAGTGCCATTCAATTTCAAATGGTTGCCAACGGATGGATTTACAATGTGCATTTTTCCGATGTAAGCAACGCTGCTAGTATCAAACTTTCAAGTTCATGCTCAGCTCTTATGAACGAATATGAAGGGAACCCAGGCCATGCATTTATTTCTGCTAATGTAGGAACGGGCAATCTTATTGGTTTGAACAAGGACAATTCCATTGGTGTACATCACAATTGCGGAGTTGCGGGGTCTTCTATAGGAAATGTGTTATGGCGCAATGAAATGCCTACCAATGGCAATTCGGGTATAGAAATTCATGCGAGCCAACCCAGAGCCAATTTGATTGATGCTTGTGTTGGTGGTTTAGGTTTTAATTACGGAGGAGCAGAATCCAATCAACCCAATCACTTACGCCATTTGGTAGTATGGAACTTTGAAGGTATCGGCTATACAAATACCAATTTTGAATTTTGGCGAAATAATTATACCTACGCAAAAATAATCCCTCCAATAGTTTCGGGGCTGGTAGGATTTAGCATCTCAGAAGACACATCTCAATCTATTTCTGGAACAGACAAGCAATACCAAGAGAATGAATCGCCAGGAGTACATGTAGATGAAACTTCCTTATACGAAGCGCAATTGTCATATCGTTTAGGAGGGTTGCCTTCTTGGCTATTGGATTTAGGTAAGGTTACAGGTGTCTCTATAGACATTCCTATTCTAAAAATTACGGTAAACCAAACAGCACAATTAACCGCCACAGTGCTACCAAGTAATGCTATTGACAAATCTTTTTCCTGGTCTTCTTCAAACGAAAGCATTGCCACTGTAAATACGAATGGAATAGTCACAGGTGTTTCAAGTGGGACCGTCCAAATTTCAGCAACGACCACCGATGGAAATTTTGTTGCGAATACACAGGTAACCGTAAGTCCAATAGGCTCCCCAATAACACATATCGAAACTTTTGAAAACATGCCTTTCACGGGATGGGTTTCAGACAGCTATATGGGAGACAATGGCTTTGTTTGGAACATCGAAGCCAAAAGTACTGCTGGTTATATAGACAGCAGTAAATGTATCTATATGCGCTCAGGAAAAACAGGTGTACTTGCAAACAATCTTCCTGGAGGAATCGGCTCATTCTCGGTAACTTGTAAAGACCTTTGGGACGCAGGTGTTGAACGCAACTTACAACTTATTATAAACGGTAACGTAATCGACAATTTTGCGCACACAGGCACCGAGTTGTATACCTACACCGTTGAAAATATTGTTATAACAGGTGATGTTTCTATTGCACTGCGCAACGATTCATCTACGGAATCCAACAAATCTATTGCCATAGACAATCTCACCTGGACTACTTATGACGAGGATATTGCTGGTATAGAAAATACTGAATTAATTGCTAGAAACATACATTTGTTTCCTAATCCTGTTAAAAACGTACTTCAAATTCAATCTTTAGATTCAAACCTCAGTATAGAAAACATAAAAATATACAATTCTATAGGTTCTTTAGTATACAACAAAGAAGCAACGACCCACATTCTCCTCGGAAATTTCACGAGAGGAATGTATATCGTGTTATTGCAAACTAACAAAGGAAGTGTCACTAAGAAGCTACTTCTAAACTAAGGAACTCATAAGGTACCTTAGCGACATAAAAAAAGGAGCAATATAAATTGCTCCTTTTTCGTTAACATTAATTTTATCCTATTTAGGAATGCTAATCGTTACTTTATTGACAACTCCCGTAAATTCAGAATCTTTCACATTTTTAAAAACTTTATCTGCTACTTGCGTCGCATCATCTTTACCTACATCGGCAGTCTCATCTGCGGAGAATACAGCTGGCTGGGTTTTATCTACTCTTCCCTGAGCCACTTTTTTCCCATCTACATAGAGCGTTGCTAGTCCACCTTTTCCTACACCGCCTCCATCGTATTTAAATTCTAGTTTAATAGCAGCATTCGAATTTTTAATGGCTTTTTTTGACTGAATTGTATATCTATGCAATCCAAAGTAATTATAGGTATATCCTGGCTTTCCATCCTTCATAAACAGAGCCCATCCACCAAACTTTCCACCCTGACAAAGAATGATTCCTTTGTCGTTTCCTTTTAAGCTTACATTGGCATCGATGGTCTTTGAATTGTTTTTAATATTTAAAAAGGTATTTTCTAAAATACCGTCCATTCCGCTACTTAGGGTCAAAGATTTTCTATCTCCCATCAAATCAGGTCGACCTGCAATAGCAGCATTAAAACGTTCAAAAACACGATCGTCTAATGGGTATACATTGTTTGCAATGGCTTCTTTCTCAAATAAGTCCTGCAATTCTTTTAATTTTTCTGGGTGTTTAGCTGCAAGATCGTTTACCAAACTAAAATCTTCGTCTATATTATACAATTCCCATACATCATCTTTTAGCGGATGTAAGGGTGCATTTTGCCAAGGAACTCTGTGTATCACACGTGCCATCCAACCATTGCTGTAGATCGCTCGATTTCCAAACATTTCAAAATACTGTACTTTATGACGTCCTTCAGCAGTTGGATTGTCTGCAGCGTAAAGCATACTAACCCCATCTAAAGGTATTTGTTCGACTCCATTAATTGATTTTGGGGCCGGAATTCCAGTTGCCTCAAATACAGTTGCAGCAACATCATTTACATGGTGCCATTGTTCTCTAATTTCTCCTTTTGCCTTAATTCCTTTAGGCCAATGCATTACCATTGAGTTTCTGGTACCTCCAAAATCTGCTGCCATTTGTTTGGTCCAGGTAAAAGGTGCATCTGTTGCAACCGCCCATGCTGCCGCCATATGCGGGAATGAATTTGGCCCTCCCCAATCGTCTGCTTTAGCAAGCATTCCATCGATGGTTTCTTCATCAAATATTCCGTTCAAATGTACCAATTCATTGAAAGTACCTTCCAAGCCTCCTTCACCACTAGAACCATTATCTCCCATTATATAGATAAACAAGGTATTGTCTAAGGCCCCTATTCCATCAATAGCATCTACCATTCTTCCTACCTCATTATCAGTATGTTCAGCAAAACCTGCAAAGGTTTCCATTTGTAAGGCAAACAGTGCTTTTTCATTTTTACTCAGTTTTTCCCATTCCTGAATATCGGTTGGCATTGGTGCAAGTTTTGCATTCTTAGGAATGATGCCCATTTCTTTTTGTTTTGCAAAGGTCGTTTGACGCAATTGTTCCCATCCGGCATCGAACTTCCCTTTGTATTTTTCAATCCATTCTTTCGGTGCATGATGCGGAGCATGTGTAGCTCCCGGAGCATAATAAATCATAAATGGTTTGTCTGGCGTCATTGCTTGTTGAAACTTTACCCATTTAATCGCTTCATCGGTCATGTCTGTTGTAAAGTGATAATTTGGTGTGTCTTTTTTGTGAACTTTGGTTACTCCGTCAAATATCACAGGATCCCAAAGGTTGGTTTCTCCACCAATAAAGCCGTAAAATTTATCGAATCCAGAATTGGTTGGCCAACGGAAGAAAGGTCCTGAAACAGACACCTCCCAGGTAGCAGTTTCGTGCCATTTTCCAAAAGCAGCAGTACTGTAACCGTTCTGTCTTAGCGTTTCTGCAAAATATTTGGCATTGTCTGGTCGTATCCCCTGATTTCCAGAGAAACCAGTTGCAATTTCCATTACAGAGCCTACATTTACGTTGTGGTGATTTCTTCCCGATAATAAAGATGCTCTTGTGGGAGAACAAAGGGCAGTTGTATGAAATCGATTAAATCGCAATCCATTATCTGCCAGTTTCGTAAACGTCGGCATCTCTATAGCGCCACCAAATGTTTCTGTTGCTCCGAATCCAATATCATCAATCATTACAACGACTACATTTGGTGCGTCTTTTGGTGCTTTCACCTGAAAATATTCAGCTTTAGGTGCATCCCTTGCATCCATAATGGTTACTGGAGTGTGTGCAGGAGGTTGTATGGGTAGTATCGTTCTATCCAAGCCATCATTCCCAATGGTTGATTTTTGAGAATTCTGAGATGGACCACTACAGCCAATCAAAACTACGATTGCCATTGCAAAACTTAATAGGTTATTTTTCATAAGATGGAGGGTATTTAGTTAATATTCAGATTATAATATTTCACAAAATTTCTAAATAAATGAAAATTTTACAACTATTCAGTTGTATTTAGGATGACTCAAACCCCTACCACCAATTATAATATCACTGTCATGAAAACCAATTAATTGAAGAACAAAATATCGCTTAGTTCTATTAATTTTTATAAATATAACAAATAAATTCGGAACTATGTTTAGGGCCACCAAAAGTTAAAAAGATTCCTAACAACCTTGCTTCTAAACCCCCTTATAGTTTACTACTATTACCCTTTTAGATATTCCCAATCTTTGATGGGCTCAAATTTAGCAACTGCTTTTTTAATTGAAGGGTGTGTTAATAAGGATTCCACAGTTACTTCTGGCAGGAATGCTTCCGCCAGTCCATTTTTCACAAAAATAAAGTTAAAACCCAGGTCATTAGCTCCTACCAAGCGATAGCCTTTTTTCTTGCCTAATTTTTGCATCGCAACTGGTGAAGCACCATTATAAATAGGATGTTTACCGGGATAACAATACGTAGGGTCGTAGGGTACAACAATATTCTCCATACCAAACTCTACATGCGTTTCTATAATAACCACCTCAGGTTCTATTACCTCGATAGCATCCCAAATCCAATAATCATTACCATCAATATCAATCGACAACAGGCCGATCTCTCCTGAGATTTCACCTGAAGAAATCAAGGAATTTATATTCTCCCGGGTTACCATTTCACAAATAAATTTGGGTGTGTATAACCAATTATGCGGATATTTGTTAAAAAACTTAACCCCTCGCTTAACACTTTGTTTATTACCATCAATAAACAAACCTCTCCATCCAAAATTAAAATAAAGGTTTGCGGAATTACTATTGACACCATCATCACAACCAACTTCAACAAAAGTCTTGTTTTTCATACCTAAAACAGCAAAAATGTATAGCAGAATGCCATCTTCTTCAAACTGAGAAAACACCCGAAACCCGGTATCCTTAAGGGCAATTGGTTCTTTTTTCTTTACAAGTTCTTTATAGTGATGAAATAACTGGCGTTGTCCTATCTGGACAGCAGGCTCAAATCTATTTCTAACCTTAAGAACTAAAAATTTATCTTTTAAAAAATTCTTTATAAACTTCTTCATTTACAAGCTTTTAATTTTGAAATTCATCCGATTGCACGTTTAAACAACAAACAAGTTGACTTCGGTATAAACATACTACTTTTTTTTAGAATTTCGATTCCTGTACTATACTTCTTTACCGGTAAACACGAACACAGGAATACAAATACCTCAATACCTTTCAGAGTCAATATACGATTGCAACAGGGCATCCATTTCTTTTACCTTTTTCTGTTTTTCTGAAAACAGATTCACGCGTTGTTGAGTATCCTCCTTCATATTGAAAAGCAATCCTTCGGTTGTGAAACTCTTATAATTTCTCAATTTTTGAAATGATTTTGGAGGAGACTTACGAGCACCAGATGGGCTATTTATATACAACCAATCTCCTTCACGAATCCCCCAAATGTCATTATAAGTATTGTGAATTGTCGCAGTTCTCAACGGCGATTTATATGATTCTCCTTTGATAACCGGTAACAAATTATAGCTGTCAGGCGCGGCATTCTCAGGTAATTCAATACCAGTAATTTCAGAAAGTGTTGCCATAATATCTATTTGAGAAATAACCTCATTTGAAACCGTTCCTGCCTTAATTTGTTGGGGCCATTTAATGATAAATGGAACATGATGTCCACCTTCCCACACATCGCGTTTCAAACCTCTAAAATCTCCCATACTATAATGGTCGAACTTTTCAGCACGCTCAAATGCGTAATTCTCTGGACCGTTGTCTGCTGTAAATATAACGATGGTATTCTCTTCCAATCCTTTTTCCTTTAACGCCTTTAAAACTTGCCCAGCTACCCAATCGGTCTGAACCATATAGTCTCCATAACCACCTGCATTCGATGTACCTATAAATTCATCGTTTGGTATAATTGGTGCATGTGGTGAAGGCAATGCCATGTACAAAAAGAACGGTTTTTCGGTATTTCTATCGGCAATCCAATCTATTGTTTTTTGGGTAAGTGTAGGCAATACCTCATAAGGGTTCCAGTCCTTTACCTTTGGACCGGGTCGAAACTCCCAACTACCTTCTTTCGTATCAAAACCAATGGCATTAATATCCATAAGTTCTGTAGGCTTGGTAAGTACTGTTTCATTTTCAACCCAAGCATAGGGTGGAAAATTGATAGTTCCATCACCAAAATAATAATCGAATCCACGATCCAAAGGCCCTCCTTTTATAGGTTTGCTCCAATCGATATCGTCAGGCATGTATACCTTACGCTTTTTACCCCATTGTTTTACTTGTGCCGATGGTTTGTTTTTAAATTCCCAATCCCACCCCAAATGCCATTTACCAATACAGGCTGTTTCATAACCTTTCTGCTTTAAAACTTGTGGTAAAGTGATATCGCTTTCCTTAAAAAATGGTTTTCCAAAAGAACCGACAATCCCATGTCTTCTTCTCCAATGGTACATTCCTGTGAGTAATGCAAACCTACTTGGAGAACAAATACCCGAAGAACTATGAGCATCTGTAAAACGCATGCCTTCCGAAGCCAACTGGTCTAAAAACGGCGTAGGTATTTTTGAATTTGGGTTTTGACAATTTAAATCACCATATCCCATATCATCTGCGTAAATAATGACGATATTAGGTAATTCAGAATTGGAATCTTTTGCACTGCTAAAAATATAAATTACCGAAAAAAACACAAGTCCTACCAGGGCACTTGTTTTCACTTTCTTTTTAATTTCTTGTTTTTTCATCTTACTTTACTTTTGGGTACAATATATGGATTCGTAAAAAATTTGTTCATTCCCACTTTAACTACAATAATACGTTTTATTCATACAACAACACCCTAAAAATGGTGAATTTACCCCTCTTTTCAGAATAGCAGTCCCCTGTAACAACACTTAATTGTTATTTAATTTTACGATAACGATTATTCCAACTTTAAAAACCAAACCATTGATCAACTACTTCTCTCATTTCTCAAAAAAATCACGTTGTACATATATCTTCCTATTTCATTTATTTATAGGTATCCATATGAGTGCACAGGACCAATCTTTTGAGAATATTAGTGTACCTTCTAACTGGACCGCTTCACTTGGTACACTTAGCACTTCAACTTCACATTATAAACTTGAAGAAAAATCCTTGCAATGGGATTGGACGGCAGGTGATGTGCTTACGGTTACTGACCTGCAAAGTAACGGACTAATTGTTTCTGAGGTTCAAGGCTATTTTGAAAACATGTTCCGTATGTGGATATACAACATTGGAGCCTTGCCCAGTGATGCTATAGAAATAGCATTTTATGACAACACTGGAACCAAACAATTCTACTATCCCTTTAAATTAAATTTTACAGGATGGAGAGCGGCTTCGGCAAGTTATAAGCACGAAATGTATGGAAACAAAAATTCCGACAACCTCATCACTATGAAAATCACAGCTCCTTCAACCGGAAGTGGTACCTTTCATTTCGACTTTATAGACTATACTATGGGGAGGAACACCTACCGTTCTCCGGATTACCAGTTAGATTTTTTAAACCTAGACAATGGAAAGCATTGGTCAGACGCGATGTACTTTCAAACCTTGCCGAAAACAGCTTCTCCTACAACGCCTACTTCTGAAGAATTAACAGATTTCAATGCTGTAAAAGCTACCTACGATGCTATGATCTTAGGAGGGGCACCTAGCAATTCTTCGGTAAATACAGCCATTTCTAAATACAATGCTCAAGAAATTCAATATGTGAATGGTATTGTAACTGGAGTTCCCATTTATGGAAAAGATTATTCAGATGCCGAAAACGTAGATACGGTAGAAGAATTCATATACACCTTTGCAAAAGACTACAAACACAAGGGAACGGCTAGTAGTCTTACCTATTTCTTAAACAGCATTCGCTACTTGTTAGATCAAGGCTATGCCGATGGAAGTTTGCTAGAAACCACACATCATATAGGCTATACATTTCGAAACATTCCCAAAGCAATTCATTTGATGCAAACAGAACTGACAGATGCTGGTTTATGGGAAGAAGCTAGAAAAATGGTGGAATGGTATGTTTGTAATGATATTATTTGGCACCCTACTGCACATGAAAGCAATTTAGACGATGCCTTAACGAGAAGTATTACCCTACTTGGAGCCTGTTTGTACAGAAGCACGGATACAGAAAAAGTACAATACCTAAAAGGTTTTAGAAACTATGTTCAAACTTGGCTCACCCCCTATTCAAAAGAAGGAGAAGGCATGAAAATTGATTACACGGGTTTTCATCACAACACCTATTATCCTCAATATACCTTTGGGGCCTACAATACACTAGCACAAGCGGTAAACTATATCTCCGGAGGCATGTATGGAATTAGCATTGAAAAAAAAGACCTCTTTAAAAATGCCCTATTGGTCGCTAGAGTTATTGCTTCAGACGACAATTTTCCAAACTCACTCTCAGGTAGAAGCCCACTTAACAGTATTTCAATTAATAAAAGTTTAAAACAATTAGGGCTTGCAAGTCCCGTTGACGAACAGTTGATAGAAGCTTATAATTACATTTCAGGAGGCGATTCAGACACGAATAGCTATGGTGAAGAAACACCGCCAACCGGTTTTTGGCAAATCAACTATGCAAATTTAGGTGCCTATAGACAATCGGATTGGGTTGTGGATATGAAAGGATTTAACAAATACTTTTGGGGAACTGAAATTTATACCTCTGACAATCGTTTTGGACGCTACCAAAGTTATGGAGCTGTGGAAGTGCTGTATGCCGGAGGCTATGAAAACTCTGCTATAGACCGTTCTGGTTGGGACTGGAACAAAACACCTGGAGCCACTACGATTCACCTTCACTGGGATGATTTGGAAGCGGTTAACAGCAGACAAGATGAAACCACAGATTCAAATTTTGCTGCCAGCCTACGGTTTGAGACTAAAAGTAATCCGTATATAGAGGACAAACTGGAAGGAAACTATGGTATGTTTGCCATGGACTTTCAACAAAAAGCCATTACTGCGACGCATAACGACAGTTTTACATTTAAAAAATCTGTGTTTTGCTTTGACGGAAAAGTCGTTTGTTTGGGATCGAACATCAACAACGACGATACTTTGAACACCACAGCAACAAACTTGTTCCAAAACATATTGACTAGCACTTCAACACCAATTGTAATAAACAATATAAGTACAACTGCATTCCCATATAACTCGAGTTTGACAAGTGGAACCAATCATTGGATTTTAGATGCCGTGAACACAGGCTATTATATCAAAAACGGAAGTGCTATTGGCGTTGACCGTAAATACCAAAGCTCTCCGAATGAAAACGGAAATGGTACTTTTACCTATGGCAACTTTGCTTCAGCATATATAAACCATGGTACAGCTCCAAACAATGCGGAATACGAATATGTAATCATCCCAAAAACAAACAGCAACGACATGATTGCCTTTAGTGACGACATGTCTAACGAGCATACAGCCCACTATAAAGTTTTACAACAAGACCAAACAGCGCACATTCTATCTACAACTAATAAACATGGTTATGCCTTCTTTACCGCAGGGAATTATGCCGACAAGGGTCCTATTAAATCAAACAATCAACCTTGTTTGGCTATGACAGCCACTGCCGGAAACACTTTAGACCTAACACTGGTAAACCCCAATTTAAATTTTGCAGAAAACAACGGAGACAGTCAGGAAGTAAGTATTACATTGGTGTTACAGGGAGATTGGACCTTAGACTCACATACTGGTGGAAGTGTTGACCTTGTTCCTGGTAGTGGAGAAACCACACTTACAATCACCGCCAAAGATGGACTTCCTGTAGACATTGTTTTGTATTCGGGTACTTACAATCCATTTTATCCCACCGTGTATTACGAAGATTTTAGATACAATAATGGCACTAGAGGATATGCGGTACAAATCGTATCAAACCCCGACGGAAGAGATTTGGCAAATTTAGGAAAGGTGATATCCGACATACCCGATGCAGGCGATTCTAATAGTGAATTTAACGAAACACGCCCTGCAAACAGAATCCCAAATAATAGCACAAGAGACCAAAGAGCTATATCTATTTCTGGTGCTGCAAACAACTCGAATTATGCCTTAGACGTCTGGATTCCAATGACAACGATTGACCTTTCTGCTACAAATCCTTATGTAAACCAAGATGACGCTTATAAATATGTAACTTTTTGGACCGAATCTCGGTATGCGAATGGCGGGACTTCTTCGCTGTCTGTACTCATATCAACAGATTACACCAACGATGTAACCAATGCCACATGGACTGATGTCACACCGAATCTAAACCAAATTGCTAAAAACAACAATGCAGATAATCTAGTCTACTTAAAATCTACTTTGGATATTTCTAATTACAACGACGATAACTTTACATTGGCTTTTAAATACATGAGTAACAACACACCGTATTCATCTAGTAATCGCAATGGAATCTTTTATATTTCTGATGTGCATTTTTTTACGTCGCCAAATAATTTGGACGTGGAAGAACCAACATTATCTGCCCCTGTTGTCATTTTTCCAAACCCCACAAATTCAGTTATAAATTTTGCTAACATAGATAATAAAAATGTTACGGAAGTCAACTTATTTGACATCTCAGGTCGAAACATCTATGCATCAAAAAACACCAAGCCCATAAACGTTTCTTCTTTTGCCATGGGTATCTATATTGTTCAAATACTTTTTAAAGACGGCACTAAACACCAACAAAAAATCATTGTAAAGCACTAAACTTGAATCTTCTTAATAGAACACAATTAAAAAAGCATAAAACACCAAGCCTACTAGGGTTTTTCACCATTAACAGAACAATATCCCCCATGAATCTGACAGGCTACCCCCTCTAAACAAACCAATTACCTAATTAATTTTACAACAACAAACCACCACTTATAAAATTTATCATCATGAAAAAAAATACTTTTACACTAGCACTTCTTCTTGCAGGTCTGCAGATGTTTTCTCAAGAAATCTTCTTTTATGAAGACTTCAATCAAGATGATGGATCCCGAGGATTCACCATACAAAACGTTGCCACCGGTGGACAAAGTACGACAGAATTAGGAAAAAGAGTTTCCGATATTCCAGATGCAGGGGATTCGAGTCCTGTTTTTACTTCAAGGCCTGCCAATAGAATACCAAATGGAGAAACAATTGACCCTAGAACCATAGCGTTTAAATGCGTTGGTAGTCCGAACGTAAACTATGCCGTGGAATCATGGGGGATAATGACCACTCAAGATCTTACCATTCGAGAATCTCCGTATGTGACATTTTGGACAGAACAACGTTATGCCAATGGAGGAATTTCTACCATGAAAATCATGGTTTCCACAGACTATACGGAAGGAAACGCACCAAACACAGCTACATGGACAGATGAAACCGCAAACATCACAGGTAAAATTGCCACTTCCGGTTTAGATGCACAAACCTTTGTGTATGGCGAACTAGACCTCTCATCCTACTCAAGTTCAACAGTTACGGTAGCCTTTAAAATAGAATCTACCGATGAAGCAAGCGCTCCGTACACTGGCTCATCAAGAAATGGTACTTTCTACGTCTCAGATGTTACTTTTAAAGGAAATGTCACACCGGTATCTAATGGTTTGGTGACTTTAAATGAAAGTGCAGTCGGACAAACCAATGTTTTTAAACTTCCAACTCCTGCTTTGGACAAAACGGATGAATCAAACTTCACCGTTAAATATTTCGACAGAATTTTTACTACAGTAACATATGCGACTCGTTTTGTAGCCAGTCAGATCATTCCAACAGACGAAGGTATTCGACTTGAAGTAGCAGACATTTATGGTTCCATTGAAATCTCCGAGTTCAACTATTCCTTACGTAATGCACAAAAAGAAGGTTTTGTTTCTTCATGGAAAATTGAAGCCAGTAACGATGATAGCACCTGGACAGATATTGGAGGAGGCGCGTTCAATCCACCACATTATTCCGCGTCTGGAGCCACAGAAGTCGTAAAATCAGTAGACACCCAAGGAGTTGCCTATAAATACTTTAGAATGGTACTAGCAACCGATTTCCCATTGGTAAGCAACACCGGATTTATTGAATTCCAGCAAATCAATGTAAAAGTAGGAAACTCAACACTGACTAACGAAAATCAGGTTGTTGCAAACACCGTTTCAGTCTATCCGAATCCCGTTTCGAACCTACTGCATGTAAACAGTTCAAAGCAAATAGACCAGGTTCGAATTTCAGATTTAACCGGAAGAACAGTATACCTTAGTACCAACGGAAATTCAATTGATGTAAGCAATTTTGCCAAAGGAATGTATATTGTACAAATCACTTCAGAAGATGGCACGATATCTTCCAGTAAAGTTTTAGTGAAATAGTAAATTTACAAACTAGCATTTATAAAAACGAAAAGGCATTGTCTTTTCGTTTTTTATTTTATTAAAAGTAACTGGCTATCTATTATTAGCTACCAGCTACCTACCGAAAGCCAAAAGCCAAAAGCCAAAAGCCGAAAGTCAAAAACGAACAACAAACAACGAACAACGAACAATATCCCCCTCCTGAACGATTTGTCCCTCCCCCTAAAAAATAAGTTCACTTATCTAATTTTACCTCATAATTAAAAACCTGTTTAATATAAATCAACAACCTTATGAAAAAAATTACACTATTTATATCGGCTTGTCTTTTGTTATCTATTGGAGCAATTGCGCAAAGCTCATTTTACTATGAAGACTTTAGGTATGAGAATGAATCGAGAGGATTTACCGTACAAAAAGTGAATCTCGGTGGTCAGACAGCCGGTGATGTAGGAAAAAGAGTTGGAGATATTCCAGATGCCGTAGATACCGATCCAGTTTTCGTTTCCAGACCCGTTAATAGAATTCCTTTAGGAACTGCTAGAGACCAAAGAACCATTTCTTTTAAAAACGTTAGTGGAAATCCAGTAGACACCAACCATGCAATTGAAGCATGGGCTTTAATGACTACCCAAGATCTTTCTGTTGTAAATGCCCCCTCTGTTTCATTTTGGACACAACAACGCTATGCAGAAGGAGGTAATTCTAGCTTAAGTGTACTTGTTTCTACAGATTATGTACATGGCAGCTTACCGTCAACAGCCACATGGACAGATGAAACTGCCAACATTGTTGGTGAAATTGCAACCTCAGGAGTAAAAAGTACGGTGTTTGTATTTGGTAAAATTGATTTATCTGCCTATACAAGTAGTACTGTGACTGTAGCTTTTAGAAATTTAAGTGATGCTTCTGCGTACACTGACGAAAACAAAAATGGAACTTTTTATGTTTCAGATGTAAACTTTGAATTGACTCCGGAACAGGTAGCAGACGGTGCTATCACTTTAAACGTGAGCGCTCAAGGTCAACCAGGCGTTTTTGATGAACCTACGGCTTCCATTTCAGATGCCAATTTCAACCCGAAATACTTTGACAGAATTTTTACTACTGAAACATATTCGACCCGTTTCTTGAATGGAATTAACATCCCTCAAAATGAAGGGGTTCGATTTAAGGTGTCAGACGATTATGGCCCAATTGAATTGAATGAAATAAGATATAGTGTTCGAAATGCACAAAAAGACGAATATCAATCGCTTTGGAAAGTCGAAGCCAGTAATGACGACACTACATGGACAGATGTTGGTGGCGGTTCATTTACGCCACTTCAATACAGTGCATCAGATGCCGAAGAACAGTCTAGAACACTGGATACCGATGGAATTGCCTATAGATACTACCGAATGGTATTAGCTGCTGAATGGCCGTCTAACACAGGGTTTATTGAGTTTCAAGAAGCCAATTTCACGGTTGGAAGCAGCGATTTATCAGTTGATGATGATCTTTTAAATGAAAACATCTCAGTATACCCTAATCCATCAAACTCGATCATGAACATCCAAAACAACGGATTGAATGCTATTGTTTCTGCCAACTTGGTAGACCTAACAGGAAGAACGGTAGCAAAAACAGATGGATCTGCTATTGATGTAAGCAAGCTTGCAAAAGGAATCTATCTTTTGAAGGTAACAGCAGACAATGGTGCTGTGACTTCTAAAAAAGTAATTGTGAATTAATTCCCCCGATTATATTAGTTAAACCTCGATATCCTAAAACGGTATCGAGGTTTTTTTTTACCTTTCCTATCATAACGGGCAAAAAACACCACGAAATTGGCTATTTGCCCCCTCTTAAATGCAGGTAAATTCGTTTAGTTTTACACAACTGAACAACTTCGCATACAAATAACATGAGCATGAGACAATCAAATATTTTTCCATTAAAACACCAGCTAATCACCTTTTTCATATTAGCTACAGTGGCCATAAACGCACAAACTAAAAACAAGCCTGCCATTGAATCGTTTGAAAACAAATCGGTTCTTACAACTTTTAATTCAGACAAAGCTAGCAAACTATCGCTGAGTGAAGCACATCACAAATACGGTACCTCCTCTTTACGATGGGACTGGACCGCTCCTTCATCAATAAGCACTCAGCATTTTAGAGTATTACCCCAAAATGAAAGTCCACTTAAATACGGAGATCACTTTCCTGCGAGTCCCACCCTTTCCATGTCTATTTACAACGAAGTGGCGCAAGATGGAAAAATAAAAATTGCAGCATCTACAGACGAAAAAGATGAAATCTATTTTGAAATTGAACTATCATTTACCGGTTGGCGTACCATTTGGGTGCCTTATTACGAAATGAAAGGAGCCGCCCCAGAGAAAACCGCCTCCGTTGACTTTAACACATTCACTATCAGCACTTCGACTAAAAAAGGAACTCTTTTCTTTGATGATATTGTATTCTCGCAATACCAAGACGACAGACATTCCTATCCAGATCAAATTGTTCCTTTTATCAAAAGTGACCAAACGCCTGGCGCCGATCATTGGATGCCGCTAATGCAAAACATGGAACTTATCACCAACATTACAACAACCCCAATCAACAACACGCAAAAACAAGACCTCGTTAAAATTGAGGCACGTCTAGACAAAGCCATGACCATTGACAAAAAGTACAAGGTATACATGGAAACGATGACCAAAGCTTTCGATAAACTTCAGTTGGTAGACAATGGAAAAACTGTTGTTGGACCTCCTATGAATTTTAAAACGGAACAAATCTATTTTGACGAGCATCAACAAGGAGAAAAACTAGCGAATGAAGTTGATGCTTTGGGAAAAGTGCTAAAAAAACTGGCGAACTTTCACGATCGTGCCACGCCAGAGGATCAAAAAGAAATTGAACGTATGTTCTTGTTAGGAACACGCTATTATTTGGATCAAGGGTGGCAAGCGGGTGCCTCTGGAGGCACACGTCATCATGTAGGTTATAACGTAAGGGAAATCACTGAAGGCTTCTTTATCATGAGAAAAACACTCAAAAAAGAAGGTCTATTAGACGAGGTTGGTAGCAGCTTACACTGGTTGTTTAATTTAGGAATGGTATTAGGAGATGAAACGAAATTCCATGTAAATATTGATTATTTAAATACCCAAGCCTATTATCATTTAATGCTACTCTTTTTAGTAGACAGCCCTGAGAAACAAGCAGCCTTGCTAAACAGCTATTCAAACTACATAAGCATAACGCTTGGACAACAAAAACAAGAATGGGGTTTTAAAGTGGACGGAACTGCCTGGCACCATAATGGTCATTATCCTGCCTATGGAATGGGTGCTTTTAGAAATGTACCTAAAATCATTCAAACCCTTTCAGGAACTACTTTTAGAATTGGAGAACAAGGGCATGCCAATTTTAAAAATGCATTCTTAGCCACCCGTAGTTACAGTCAAAAACTAGACTATGGTTTTGGAAATGCAGGAAGACACCCACTAGAAGACAACAGCATCAAGTCGTTAAAATATCAGTACTTACAGATGGCCTATTCAGGAAACCCTAAAGGCACAGAAGAAATAGACAAAGAAGTAGCAGCTGCTTATTTGCGTTTATGGGGGAAATCGGACAAATTAAACACAGAAACATGTGCTGAGATTCACGACGTCAAAGCAGAAGTTTTAGAAGGCTATAAAACCTTTCCGTATGCCGCTACTGCAATTCACAGAAGAGACAACTGGGCAGCCATTATCAAAGGCTACAGCAAATATGTATGGGCCTCTGAAATATACGTTGCATCCAATCGATACGGACGCTACCCTGCAAATGGAACCATTCAGTTGTTAAACGAAAAAGGAGAAGCAGCAAGTGGTTTTAAACAAAAAGGTTGGGATTGGAATCGCTACCCCGGAGCTACCATTATTTATTTACCGTTAGAAGAACTAGAACCCAATACCCCTTTACTTATGTATCGTTCTGGGGAAACCTTCGCCGGCGCTACAGATTTAAATGGCAACGGTATTTTTGGAATGGTATTGAACGAATCCAAAGGTTCAAATGCTGATGGAGATGAAGTGAATGTGGGGTTCCCAGGGAAATTAAAGGCTCATAAATCTGTTTTTTCTTTTGGAAATAAATTGATTTGCATTGGAACTGATATTTCGAGTATTGACAGCAAAAACCCAACACAAACAAACCTCTTCCAATCCTATTTAAAAAGCACTAACAAACCTATCTATACAGATGAAGATGGTACGGTTACAGACTTTCCATATGAAGACGAAGCTGGAACATGGTTAGTGGACCCGTATGGAAATGGATATGCCATTCTTTCGGACAACGATGTGTTTGTTTCTAGAAAAACGCAAAATTCCTTCCACAACAAATATTCTATAAAAACAGGTGCTATGAATTCCAAAGGAAAGGGTGCCAAAGAAACAAAAGGTAGATTTGCCGCTGGATGGATAGATCATGGGAATGCCCCTCAATCTGCTGCTTACCAATATGTGGTTTATCCAAACATTCCAAAAGATGCGTATAAAAAGTTCGGAAAAATTGCTAAAAAAGACAAGTCTTATGAAATTTTAAAGGCAGACAGCATTGCACATATCGTTTTGGACAAAGAAACCAACACGACTGGTTATGTAATTTTTGAAGCTGACACACAACTAAATACAGGTGTCATTTCAGAAGTATCAGAACCCGCTTTGGTAATGATTTCTGAAAACAACAAGGGGAGATTGGATATATCTATTGTTCAACCCGATTTAAATTTTGAGGCCTATCACGCCAATAAATACATTAATTTTAGCAGACCTGTTCCCCTAGAGGTTACTATGAAAGGTACTTTCACAACAACGGAAGACAATCAAGTCAAAAAAATCTCGTATAACGAAGGAAACACCACATTGCATTTGGAATGTATAGACGGTCTTCCAGTTAAACTGCAAATAACAAAAAAATAAGACGGTCGCTAACCACTACTATTGAATATCAAAAAACAGTTTGAAATGAACACAAATAAACAGCTCATACAACTAGCATGGATTTTAAGAATTGGAATTGCAATGACCTTTATCGGTCATGGAATGTTCGCCATAAGTGGAAAACCCAATTGGCTCCCATACCTTGAGGTAGTTGGGTTTCCATTGTACCTAGCCGAACGCATTATTGTGTATATAGGATATCTCGACCTACTAGTCGCATTATTTATTTTGTATAAGCCCTATAGAGGTGTTGTAATCTGGGCTTTTATATGGACCCTTTCCACTGCCTTAATTCGTCCAATTTCAGGAGAACCCATCTGGGATTTTGTAGAACGCGGTGCCAATTGGGCGGCACCACTTGCATTGCTTTTTATTCTAAAACACACAAATCAAAAGGTTCATAAACAGTCAATATCTCGAGCGATTAATCCAAATTAATCGTACCTATAAATAAGCACTATTTCAACTAAAGCTCTCTTTTTTTTAGTTTAAAATAAATAATGCAATCGATTGCATTATTGAGTGGTTTTTATTTATATTTGGTGTTTCTAAGGAGAAGTAACTGCAATCATGTGTAAACCTATGGCTGATTATTTCTGTTAAAACCTTAGCATTACATCATATAAAAACCTATCAATGATTCAAAAAACAACGCTGCTCGCGATTTCTCTAGTGACTCTTTTGTTCGCTTCGTGTAGCAACACTCAGACAACAAAAACCATTAAATTGGCACATGGTTTAGACATGAGCCATCCGGTTCATAAGGCCATGGAATTTATGGCAAATGATTTAGAAAAAAGGTCTAATGGTACAATGACCATTGAAATTTACCCCAATCAACAATTAGGAACAGAACGCCAATGTGTAGAATTATTACAGATTGGAAGTTTGGACATGACCAAAGTTTCGGCGGCAGTTATGGAAAATTTCTCTCCCAACATGAAAGTTTTTGGTTTGCCATTTCTTTTTCGAGACCGTGCACACGCTTTTAAAGTATTGGATGGAGAAATTGGAAAAGAATTATTAGATGGTGGACAGAAATATTGGCTCAAAGGTATGGGCTATTACGACTCGGGTTCTCGTAGTTTTTACACAAAAGAAAGACCTGTTCAAACGCCAAAAGATTTAGAAGGTTTAAAAATTAGAGTCATGGAAAGTGTTACAGCCATGAACATGGTAAATAGTCTTGGTGGCTCCCCTACCCCTATCTCCTGGGGAGAACTTTACACGTCTTTACAACAAGGTGTTGTAGATGGAGCAGAAAACAACCCTCCTAGTTTTTATTTATCAAGACATTATGAGGTTTGTAAATTCTATTCATTAGATGAACACACCACCGTTCCTGATGTATTAATCATGGGAACACATTTATGGAATAACTTAAACGAACAACAACAAAAATGGGTACAAGCTTCAGCAGACGCTTCTGTTAAACACCAACGCGTCCTATGGGCTGCCGCAGAAACAGAAGCTTTGGAAGAAGTTCAAAAAGCAGGAGTTGAAGTAATTCGACCTGATAAAACCGCTTTCCAACAAAAAGTATCGGCGATGTACGAAGATTACAAAGACGAAAACGAAGTATACGAGCTGATACATCGTATTCAAGCCGTAAAATAATTAAACTTACTTAAAGAATTCAAACCATGGAATTGAGAAATAAAATTGATAAGATATTAGGGCATACATTGTCTATCATTATGGGCATAATGGTCCTAAACGTACTTTGGCAAGTATTTACACGCTTTGTAGTAGGAACTCCGAGTTCTTTTACAGATGAATTAGCGCGTTATCTTATGATATGGGTTGGGGTGCTAGGAGCCGCCTACATCTCTGGACGAAAAATGCATGTAGCTATCGATTTGTTTCCTACAAAATTGAACAAGGACGGGCAGGTAAAATTAAAAATATTTGTCAACATACTCATCATCGTATTTTGTTTGGGGGCTTTCGTAGTTGGTGGCCTTCGATTGGTCTATATTACGTATAGCTTAGAACAGTATTCACCCGCACTACAAATACCATTGGCATTGGTATACTTAGTGATCCCAATCAGTGGATTGCTCATCATATTTTACAAAATTTCTGACATCATAAACAAACAAGTATTATAATGGAATATTTACCAATCGTCATTTTAGTTTTAAGTTTTATTAGTTTATTAGCTATTGGTATTCCTGTAGCTTGGAGTATTGCCATTTCATCTTTGTTAACGATGACAGCGAGTATACCACTACTTCCGGCGTTAACTACCGTTGCACAACGTATAGGGACAGGTTTGGACAGTTTTGCCTTGTTAGCCATTCCGTTCTTTGTTTTATCGGGTCAACTGATGAACAAGGGAGGTATTGCACATCGTTTGATTAATTTTGCAAAAACTTTAGTCGGTTCGCTTCCTGGTGGATTGGCCTTGATCAATGTGATTGCTGCTATGTTAATGGGCTCAATTGCGGGTTCTGCCATGGCGTCTGCCTCAGCGATGGGAAGTATTTTAGGTCCTGAAATGGAAAAAGAAGGCTATTCAAAAGAATTCGGAGCTGCCGTAAATATCACTTCGTCCACCATAGGATTGGTCATTCCTCCTAGTAATGTATTGATTGTCTATTCGCTTGCCAGCGGAGGTGTTTCTATTGCGGCTTTGTTTTTAGCAGGTTATATACCAGGTATCTTAACAGGTTTATTGTTGATGCTTGTGGCTTCATTCTGGGCAAAAAAGAAAGGCTATAAATTAGGGAAAAGAAGTACTTTAAAAGATGTGGTTTCTACTTTTATCGAAGCCTTTCCTAGTTTAATGTTGTTAGTAGTTGTTATTGGTGGAATTGTAGTAGGTATCTTTACTGCTACTGAAGCCTCAGCCATTGCGGTACTGTATACCGTTGTTTTAGGTTTCTGGTACAAAGAGGTAAAAGTAAAAGACCTTCCTCAAATACTCTTAGATTCTTGCGGCACAACCGCTATTGTAATGCTATTAATTGGGGCCTCTATGAGTATGTCTTGGGTAATGTCTTATGAAAACATTCCACAAAACATTTCCGAAATTCTATTGAGTATTAGCGACAACAAAATCATTATTTTACTGATAATCAATTTCTTATTATTGTTAGTAGGTATCTTTATGGACATGACTCCTGCAGTTTTGATCTTTACGCCTATTTTCTTACCTATCATTACAAAATTAGGTATGGACCCCGTTCAATTTGGTATTGTAATGGTCTTGAACCTTTGTGTAGGCTTGTGTACACCTCCCGTGGGATCTGTACTCTTTGTTGGGGTAGGAATTGCCAATACTACCATAGAAAAGGTTGTAAAGCCACTACTTCCATTATTTTTAGCAATGATTGTTGCCTTATTCTTAGTAACCTATTTCCCTCAATTGAGTTTGTGGTTACCAAGTTTGTTCGACTTATAAAATTTCAAACCCATAGAAGAAGCCCCAACCATTGTGTTGGGGCTTTTTTTGTTCCTAATGCACAATTCATTTTATTCTTTGTGAGATATGAACTTCATTGAGCATCCTTGTACACATAATTTTGTCTAAAAACTAACTATATGTACATTTCGGCTAAAAAATTACTATTCTTCATGCTCCCTTTTATCATCTTGTCTTGTGATGCAACTACAGACGAAGAAGTTGTACAAGATGCTCAAGACGCGCCAAAAGAAAAAATAAAAAAAGTACCTATCACCGCTTTTTGGTGGAATGGCGCTTGGGACAACTACGATGGAGGCGCTATGCAATATTTAGATGAATTTATCATATTTGCCATCCCTCCCAACCCAGACACGGGTGAATTATTAGTGCATAGCATTGACGAAGCAACTGGAGAAATCACCTATATCAAAGGAAAAACACAACCTGGACTAACGACCACCATGGTAGAAACCATCGTTGCAGATGCCGCGAAATACGATGTCAAACTCACCTTAGGAATTAACGGAATGGGAAGAAAAGACAAATACTTTAACGGGCTTATAGACAATGGTCTTTCTGAAACCTTTGCACAAAACGTCCTGAATTTTTGTAACCAATACAACATCTCAGCTGTCGATGTAGATTACGAGCATCCCGATGATGCTTATGACATTGCCAATTTAGCAACCTTATTTAAAGCTTTGGGAGACAAGTTACATCCAGCGGGTAAACACGTAACGGGTGCTTTCGGCGCGAGCAGGGCTGGAACCAAGGAATTTTTGGTAAAACACCATACATTATTGGATCAAATCAACATCATGGGCTATACCAATGATGTGAACACCTACAAATCACTCATTCAATATTTAGTCGACAATGGCGTACCGAAAAACAAAATTTACGGTGGACATGCCTTTTACTACCAAGATAAAAAAGAAGGTGTTAGCTTTTATCATCACGATTTGGTCAATTATGTAGATGACTTAAATGAAAAAGATGTCATTACCATGACAAATCCAAATGAGCCTTATCAAATGTTGACTTTAACGAACAACAATGGTACTGCCAGTCTTCAAGAAAAAGTATCTTTTATTAGAGACAATGGGTATGGTGGTGTTATGTTATATCATGTGGGACAAGACCTTCCTGCCTCAGATCCACGATCAAAATTGGTACATATGCACGGTATTACCAATCCCGACAATCAATAAACCAAAAAAGCTTTCTTTACTAGTTACCTAGTTCAGAAAGCTTTTTACCAAAACACTGTTTTCTAATTAATAGTGCCACCTTACGAAGGCTTCCATGGCCGCATAACGCGCCAATCCTAGCATGTCGTAAAAGTCTGCTGTTTCTTTATTTCTGTCTTCAGCGCGTTGCCAGAACTCGCGACTATCGGTTCCTTGAAAAACGACGCCGTCTTTTTGAGACTGGTGTTTAAAAATCCCATAACGCTTTTCCAGTACCTGATCAGGTCCCATTGGCACGGCCATTTCAATTTCTTCGACACCCCATTCTTGCCAAGCGCCTCTATACAACCAAACCCAACAGTCATCCATAAAAGGCTTTGGTTTTAATCGTTTTACAGCTTCAAAAATGGCATCCAAACACACCTTATGCGTACCATGTGGATCGGCTAAATCTCCTGCTGCATAAATTTGATGTGGCTTTACTTTTTCAATCAAATCCATGGTCAATTGAATATCCGCTTCTCCAACTGGATTTTTTTCAATCGTACCGGTTTCATAGAATGGCAGGTTCATAAAGTGAATTTGTTCATCTTTTAAACCTACAAAATAACTGGTAGCTCTCGCTTCCCCTTTACGTATCAACCCTTTGATATGTCGCACCTCTGGTGTATCTATATCGCTATCTTTCTTGTTTTCTAAAAAAGTCGTTGCTTCCTTAAAAATTTTATTCGCTTCAGGACTGTCAATACCAAAGTGCTTGTTATAATCGGTTACAAAATTAGCAAATCGATGCGCCTCATCATCTGCAACGGCGATGTTTCCGGAAGTTTGATAAGCCACATGTACTTCGTGTCCTTGATCTTGCAAGCGTTTGAAGGTTCCCCCCATACTAATGATATCATCATCTGGGTGCGGACTAAAAATCAACACACGTTTTTTTGCTGGCGTTGCTCTTTCAGGACGTTTAGAATCATCTGCATTTGGTTTTCCACCTGGCCATCCTGTGATAGTGTTTTGCAGTTTGTTAAATATTTTTATGTTGATATCATAGGATTGTCCAACAGACGCCAATAAATCACTCATCCCGTTTTCAATATAGTCATCATCAGTCAACATTAGAATTGGTTTTTTCAAGTCCAATGCCAAGCCTAAAACGGCTTTTCGAATCATCGTATCGGTCCATTCCACCTGTTCTACCAACCAAGGCTTGCTAATTCGAGTCAATTTAGAAGAACCTTCTTTATCGAGTACAAAAGTAGCATTGTCGTGTTCCTGTAAATAAGTTGCCGGTACTTTATTGGTGATTTCCCCTTCTACCGCTGCTTTGATAATATCGGATTTTCCTTCACCCCAAGCCAACAGAATCACGCGTTTGGCTTCCATAATTTTCTTAACTCCCAAAGTAATGGCTGTTCTAGGTGTGTTTCCAAGTCCTAAAAAGTCACTACTCGCTGCCACACGTGTCATATGATCTAAGGCAACCAATCGGGTTTTAGAATTTTGCAAGGCTCCAGATTCGTTAAAACCAATATGTCCATTTCCACCAATTCCTAAAATTTGAAGATCGAGTCCACCCAAAGCTTCAATTTTTGCTTCGTAGTCGTTACAGTAAGCAGAAATAGCATCTTTACTCAAAGTTCCATCAGGGATATGGCAGTTCTCTGGTAAGATATCGACATGATCAAACAGCAGTTCTTTCATAAATCGCACATAACTATTTACAGAATCGGGTTGCATTGGATAGTATTCATCCAAATTAAAACTGATAACGTTTGCAAAACTCAATCCTTCTTCTTTGTGCAATCGCACCAATTCAGCATACAATCCCTTAGGACTCGACCCTGTGGCCAATCCTAATACACAAGGCTGCTTTTTATCTTGCTTCTCTACAATAAGAGCGGCTATTTCTTTCGCCACCTCTTTAGAGGCAGCCGTAGAATCGTCAAACACAACCGTGTTGATATTCTCAAACCTCTTTTCAAAACCTGTTGCTTTGTCTGTCTTACTATGTATCATGGTATTCATTTTTTTCTATTCTATACTTTTGCATTCAATCGTTTTGCGCTTACTTCCAGCTTTTAATTTTATGCCCCCACACCGCAAAAAACAAGATGATGGCGTAACATGGAATTAAAATCCAATAGCTCGAAGTTCCAGCGCTTGCTGCAGCTGCCATTTCGTCCATTCCACTAGCTATCAAGCTGTGTTTTTCAGCATCTACCAATCTACCGTAAAGTGGGGGAATGATCGCCCCTCCGGAAATTGCCATGATCAACAAGGCAGACGCTGTTTTGGTGAATTTCCCTAAACCGTCTAGGGTCAATGGCCAAATTGCCGGCCAAACCAAGGCGTTAGAAATTCCCAAGGCTGCTACAAATAATACCGAAGTAAATCCGCTGGTATTCAAAATACAGATACTAAACACAATTCCCAAGACTGCACTGATACGCAATGCGGTTCCTTGCTTTAGGTATTTTGGAATCAACACCACACCAAGCGCATAGGTTAACACCATCGCTAACAAAGTTAGTGTTGTAAAGAACTTGGCATCTGCGGCAGGAAAGCCAAGTGAAATTCCATACGCAATAATGGTATCCCCTGCAATTACCTCTGCCCCCACATATACGAACAAAGCAATAACCCCCAACCAAAGTTGTGGAAATTGAAAAATGTTAGTTTTGGTAGTAGCTCCTGTTTCTGTAGCTTCCTCGGTTGCTGCTTCTACATGAGGTAAGGGTGCTTTTCGAATCAACACGCCTAGAATCACCAATACGATTGCCATGATTACATAAGGTACAAAAACGCTGTCGGCCATGGTATCCAACAACACCGATTTCTCAGCTGCCGAGGCGCCAGCTAATTTTCCTTTAACTTCATCAATTCCCGACAATAAAAGTGCTCCAAAAATAAGTGACCCTAAAGCGCCTGCAATTTTATTGGCGATTCCCATGATTGCAATACGTTTGGCACCACTTTCTAAAGGTCCTAATATGGTAATATACGGGTTGGCAGCCGTTTGTAACAAAGTCATTCCCATTCCTTGGATAAAAATCCCTGTTAGAAATACCCAATAGGTTCTGGCTTCTGCGGCTGGAATAAAAACCAAGGCACCTACGGCCATGACAATCAAACCTAAAGACATTCCTTTTTTATAACCTATTTTTTCTAAAATATAAGAGGCAGGTAATGCCATCACTACAAATGAAATATAGGATGCTGAGGCTACCAAGTACGATTGGGCTTCGGTGAGTTCATTGATGGTTTTCATAAAAGGTATCAAGGCTCCATTGATCCAAGTTACAAATCCGAAAATAAAAAATACACCGGCTATGATACTAATCGGCACCAAGGTACTTTTGGGTGAATTGTTTGTTACTTCTTGTGACATAAAATTGATTTTAAGGTTGAAAATTTAGTTTTTGGTATTATAGTTCAGTTTCCTGAGCGATTAAACTCGCTAACAATTTGAATTGATTTCTAGATCGATCTATATTGTGATTGGCATAATTTGTTTTGTAATAAATGTCTCCATTTAGAAAGTCTGTTAAAAAGCGAAGCGCCATTATGAATATCATGGTTTTAGCTGCCAAAGGCAGGTTTTCTATCTCTAATGGAGTCAAAGTCCCTCCCAATTTCTCCAAAAAACCTTTTGCATAAGCTTTGTAATAATCGGTATTAAAAGACACCTTATTTAAATCTTGCTCATCTTCTGCAGCGGTATTACAAATGGTTCGAATGGCATCTCCAAAATCGTAATGAACAATGCCGGGCATTACGGTATCGGTATCAATAACACAAAGCCCTTTGTTGTTTGTATCGAACAAGGCATTGGATATTTTGGTATCGTTATGAGTAACACGTAGTGGAATTTGCCCATTTTCTTTTAAGCGCTGTAAGATGTGCATTTCTTCTTTTAGCTCAGCAACTTTTTCTAACAAATCTGCTGCTTGCGTAAGTCGTTCTTGACTCGCTACTTTTAAAGCGTCTTCGAACTGAGAAAAACGAAACGACATGTCGTGAAACTTCGGTATTACTTCACATAAAGTACTCGCATCGAAATCGGATGTTAGGGTTAGGAATTCTCCAAAGAGCTTTCCTCCTTCATATGCAATTTCGGCATCGGTAACGGTTTCATGGGTTACGCTGTCCTCAATAAAATACATCATATTCCAAAAATTCTCTTGGGGTCCTTTATAGTAGGAAGCTCCTGTCTTTGTTTTTGCAAAGCGCAATACGGTACGATCTACATTTGGCTGGTCTTTTTTCTTTTCCAGCATATAATCACTTACCTGTACTTTGTTAGAAATAAGCCCTGGTACATCTTTAAACACTCCGTGATTGATGCGTTGTAAAACGAAATAAGGTTTTTCTGATGTTTCTATCAAATAGGTATCGTTGATATGTCCAGATGCCAATTCTTTATACGACACAAAACTTGTATTGTGTTCAAATTGACTAAAAATAGTTTCCAGTTGTGTTTTCATATTACCAAAGGTATTTTGGATATTGCTTGTCTTTCTTTAAGGCACCAATTGCCGTTTGTACTATTTCTTTGTCTTCTTTATAGGTAACGCCAAACCATTGGGCATCCGATTTTAATACTTCAACGGTTGCATTTCCAGATTGTAATATTTCATTGACTACCGATGGCAAAAAGAATTCTGCTTTTAAGTTCTCTTTGTTTTCTTCTAAAAAGGTTTCGAACAATGCTGCTCCAAACTCAAAACATTTGGGTGTAAATCCCCAAAAATTCATGGAAACCACCGTGTCTTCTTCAATTGGTATAAGGGTTCCCTCATCATCTTTACGAAACAAGCCCTTATCTGTCTTTTCAATATGTGTCCGTTCGGTTACACCTGTTAAATACCCTTCTGCATTTACTTCGCATTCACCTCTAGAGACAAACCCATGATCTGAAACGGTATTCTTTAACAAATAGGCGATCATATTAAAATTATAAGAATTTGCATCTGTCGCCATCAAGGATTTTGCCATGACATGAAAGGCTTCTTTACCGTAAAAGTCATCGGCATTGATGATGGCAAAATTTTCTTGCACCACCTCTTTGGTCATCAAAAGGGCATGTCCTGTACCCCAAGGCTTGGTTCTTTCCGGATTGATGTATGGCTCTGGTACGTTTTCAAGTTCTTGATACACATACGCCACTTCTGCCTTTCCTTCTAATTTCTTATTGAAGATTTCTTTGAATTCTTTTTCAAAACTCTTTCTAATGATAAAAACAAATTTTCCAAAACCTGCTTCCAAAGCATCATATAATGAAAAATCGATAATGGTATCTCCTTCAGGGGTAAACGCATCTATTTGTTTAAGACCTCCGTAGCGGCTTCCCATTCCGGCCGCTAAAATTACAAGTGTGGGTTTGTGCTGTGACATGTATTCTTTTAATTATCTAATTTGTATTTCAAACTGAAACTCCGCAAAAACACCCAGTTTCAAACACCTTATTTTCAACATGTTACAGGTGTTTTGCGAGAGGTTTCTAATTTTCAACTGTACAAATCTAGCCAATAAAAATCAATAAAAAAAGGAATTTCACAAAAAATGTGCTCGAACACACAGAAATAATGTTCTCGAACACACGAAATATGGAAACCAAAAAATAAATGATATATTTGTGACATGTTAAAAAAATATACGATACGGGATATTGCCGAAATGGCGGGTGTTTCCAAAGGAACGGTAGATCGGGTGTTACACAAACGCGGGAAAGTATCTGAAGATGCTTTAAAAAAAGTCAACAAGGTGCTCGACGCCATTGATTTTCGTCCCAATCCCATTGCCAAAAACCTAAAGAACAATAAAATCTATCGTTTGTGTTTGCTCTTTCCTTCTCCAGAACAGGATGTGTTCTGGTCACCTTGCCTTTCAGCAGTTCAGGAAATTGAAAACAATTATAAAAATTTTGGCATTCAAATAGAACACTATCCATTTGACGCCGATTCTACCAAGTCGTTTACCGAAACGGCGCGTCGTGTTATAGAAAGCAAACCCGATGCGCTATTGATGGTACCCCTGTTTTATTACGAAGCCCAAGAAATTTCTGAACAGTGTGAAAAGGAAGACATTCTAATCTCTACGTTTAACAATACGATTGATGCGGAAAGTCCGCGTAATTTTATCGGACAAGACCTGTACCATAGTGGTCGGATTGCTGCAAAACTCTTCGATATGTTATTAACTAAAGGACAACTAGCGGTAGTACACATCGACCAAGATTTTAAGAATGCCACGCATATGCAGGAGAAGGAACGCGGTTTTCTTTCCTATTTTGAAGAAGGTGACAAGACTGCCTTTGCTATTTCCAAATTCAATATCAAAAAGGACCCAACAGCCGACTACACACAACTTTTGCAAAACTATTTAGACGAGAACCCGAGTATTGACGGTGTGTTTATCACGACTTCCAAGACCTATATTGCAGGCGATATCAATGCCGAAAGCGATAAGAAGCGCACGATTATTGGTTATGACTTGATCGCTAAAAACACAACACATTTACAAAATGGCAACATCGATTTTCTGATTCATCAAAATATCAAAAAACAGACCTATAATGGTTTGCGCAATTTGATTGAGTTTTTCTTATTCGACAAAGAGATTCCGAAAAAGCAATTGATTCCGATTGATATTGTAAATTCCGAGAATTATCTTCAATACCTATCTTAAAGACCTTCCAATTCCAGTACACCAAAAGAAGCTGGCAAATGAAAATCGGGCTCGGGTGTTTTTGGGTCTACCCAGGTAATCCAGGTGGGTTCGTAGTTTCCTTTGGATACTTCATTAAATTTGGCACGATAGATACCAGTTTCAATTTTACCGTTTTTTAACAGCCCATAGCTACTAAGTGATGCAATGCTAATGGCTCCTTCTACTACAAAATGGTCGTTTTCTATCACAGATTGTATCTGAAAGTCACTCGCCGGCCAGTTCCAATTAAAATCGAAATTGCGTTGGTACTTGGCTTTAAAATCCATTACACGCGGTGTAGGATCCATTTCCAAGCAGAAATAGGGATTGAGCTGTGCGTCTGCTCTAAAAAACAATTCTACGCGGTCTGAGTTACCAATACTTTCGTCGGAATCATCTGTTGTATCGATATGCACCTTCTCGTCATAGACTCGAAATGAGAAGTATAGGTTTTTAGTATCGTGCAAGGCTCTAAATTCTATAGGTGAGACTGGTGCACTGTCCCAAGGCGATTTGAATTCATTGAGTACCACTGCTTCTTTCCACAAATCATGGCCGGACGTTCCTGTAATTTTTATGGCGTTATTGGGAATTCGGGTTACGGTATATTGTTGCATCTGCTTGGTTTTTATAGTTGTGATAAAACTATAAAAAAAAGACAAACCGATTGTCTTCGTTTCAAGATTTTACTTGTTTTTTCTGTGCTAGCCCCTATTCCAACCCACTTTTTTACAAAGTTACTTTTAAAAAATGTTGCAGTGCATCATTAGCAAGCCCCTTCCTTATTTATCTGTCAATACGATCTTCGACCTGATTTGCCGATATATTGAGCGTAAATGACATTATTGGGTGCATGTCCTGCAGTAAAAACTCGTCATTCTAATCTTTTAAATCACCATTTTTTTTGATTTCAATATTTTACGGGAATCCATAAGGACCTTGGCACTTTGTTTTATATATTTATGCGGAATTGCTAAAGCGGAACAAAAGTTCCTGTTATCCGGAAATGACACCCCGATAAAAGGAATATAGTTCACGATATAACAAGTTGGCAACTATTACTGCTCACAAAAGATAAATTATGGCAGGAGAAGGATTTACACAATTAATGAATTCAATAATCCGGAGCAATAAAACAATGTTGCGTAAAAAAAGTTTTTTTGACAAGGATAAAAATTATCGAACAGAAAAAGGAAAGCTTGAATCAAAAAAAATATCAGTAGAAGAAAAAGAATTTATTAGAAAAAAAATTTCTGAAGACAGAAAGAAAGAGAATCTTAAAATTCTCGGAGTAATATCTTTAATAATAATTTCGGTTTATTTATTTATTAATAGTGACTTTGGAAAAAGCACGAATGAAAATAATATGACAATTCAGAACATTGAAAAAAACAAATTCAAAAAATACAAAGGTTACATGAATTTGGGAGATAAAATGATCTTGAAACAGAACTGGAAAAGTGCAATAAATTATTACAACCAAGCAAATTCCATTTATCCTGAAAAATACACAGGAAACTACAAACTGACTTTAGCTTATAGTTATAACTGTAAACACAACGATTTGGATTGTGAAAAATCAGAATTATTACTTGAGAGATTAATTGACAGTTTTCCAAACTCTGTGGGTGGATTAGGAACGATATATGTAAATCTGGAAAAATAACAGTAGCCAATCGAGTAGACGGCTCTGCCCGTAAATGAGCAGAGTGCGCCTCTCACACCACCGTACGTAAGGGTCTCGTATACGGCGGTTCAGCATTGATGCTATTTTCTGTAGTAATTTGCCATGGCTATGTAACCGCGTTTTGCCAATCGTTGTTTGGTTATTGTAGTGCCTAGAATTGGACTTTGAGCTACTGCCTATCCTCCCATATTGGTTCTGCTCCAAGCGTAGGCTTGTCCTGGTTTTACGCCTAAACGTATCAGATTCTCTCTTTTGTTAATAATGATAAATGTAATAGATTGTAAACTTAAGCCGTGTATAATTAATTGCTTGATCACTGCCGACTTACGAACATTCCTGCGAAATATTCTATCTGTGATTTATTTGTTAAATTAGTTGCTTTAACACGCAACTAACCATCCACAAACACGTTGTGTACCATTTAAACCCCTGAAAATATAATGATTAAACTGATAAATTGTATTTTACTGTTCAATATGTTTTTTTTTGTTTCCTGTGGGCAAACAATTAAAAAAGCAGAAATTGACAATACAAATCTTGATAGCTTATTTACAAATCTTGACAAACATAAACTTGGAATGGGTAGTCTTGCCATTTCTAAAAACAATCAATTAATATATCAGAGAGCTTTTGGGTACACTCTATTAAATCAAACCGAAAAAAGACCATCAACAACGGAATCATTTTACAGAATTGCCTCAGTTACAAAAATGTTTACAGCAGTTCTTGTTTTTCAGTTAATTGAGAAAGGGCAGTTATCACTTGATGACCACTTAGATAAATTTTTCTCGGAAATTCCCAATAGCAAATTGATTACAGTTAGAAATTTATTAAATCATTCCAGTGGTTTGAAAAATTACTCTGATGTTCGAGATTTTCAACAATGGAAATATGAGAAAAAATCTAAAAAGGAACTACTAGAAATAATAGCAAAATTTAAAGGCGGTTTTACCCCTGGTAAAAAACATAAATATTCAAATACGAATTTCTTTTTATTAAGCCTTATACTGGAAAAAATTTCAGGAAAGGCGTATAAAAAACTATTGGAGGAAAACATACTTCAAAAAATAAGTCTTGATAAAACTTACTACGAAGAAGCTGGTGACACTTTAAGAAAAGAAAGTAAATCATATAAATATATTAACGATAATTGGATTCCAGAACGCGAAGATATTGCTGAAAATCATTTGGGTGCAGGCGTTATTGTTTCTACTTCTTCAGATTTATCAAAATTTATTGACGCTCTATTTTTACACAAACTGATTGATAAGAAAAGTTTAAACCAAATGACTTCTTTCGACAAAGAGTATGGATTGGGGATTTTTAAGTTTCAATTTGGCTACTCTTCAGCTTATGGTCACGAGGGGAGAATAGATGAATATTATACTACTTTGATTCACTTTCCAGATGTTGGACTTTCAATTTCATATTGTACAAACGGAATTTTATACCCAAGGGATGATATCGTCAATGCTGTTGTCCAAATCTGCTTAAAAAACGACTATACCTTGCCTCATTTTAGTGGTAGAAAAATAAATGTAAAGAAACTGACTAAACTAATGGGAAACTATGCTTCTGATAATATGCCCATTAAAGTAACTTGTAAAGTAGATAACGACCAATTGATTATGGAAACACAAGGAAGAGATTTTGAAGCCATCAAAATTAAAGATAACTATTTTGCCAATTATCAATACGGTTATTTCTTTGAATTTCAACCAACCAAGAATACTCTGTTAATAAAAGAAACGGATAATATTTACGTATTAAAGAAGAAATAAAACGGTACACAATCGAGTAGACGGCTCTGCCCGTAAATGAGCAGAGTGCGCCTCTCACACCACCGTACGTACGGGTCTCGTATACGGCGGTTCAGCATTGATGCTATTTTCTGTAGTAATTTGCCATGGCTATGTAACCGCGTTTTGCCCTCCCTGCTGCACGAATCCTTTCGCGTTGCTTTCAAAATCAATATCATAAACCCGTAAAAAATAAACGTGCTTGATAGTATTAGTCAATGCGGTAGGTTTACAGAACAATTCGGGATTGGTTTCAAAGTCTGAACCACATGAATGGATTTGTGTGACAGCGGGGTTGCCAACCATTAGAAAAATTCGTTTAGATTAAAACTTCGATGAAATTTAATTATCTTTGATAACATGTTACAAATAGATAAAAATATAAAGAGAGTAGAAACATTATGTCGAAAACATAATGTTGAGAAATTATATCTATTTGGATCTGCAACAAATGAGAATTTTACAGACAAAAGCGATATTGATTTCTTGGTAAGTTTTGAAAAAAAAGACTTGAATAAATATTTTGAAAATTATATTTCTTTCAAGGAAAAACTTGGAAAATTATTCAAAAGAGAGATTGATTTAGTTGAAGAACAAACTTTGAAAAATCCAATATTAATTAATTCAATAAACAAGAATAAAGAATTAATTTATGGATGAAAGAATTTTAAAGTGGATTTATGACATAGATTTTGCTCTTAACGAAATTGATTCATACTTTGAAAACAAGGACAAGAACTTTTTAGAGTATCGTGAAAACACAATGCTCAAAAGGGCAATTGAAAGAGACTTAGAAATAATTGGAGAAGCTGTAAATCGAATCTTAAAAAGAGACCCCTCCTACGCGAATATTATTTCAGATGCAAAAGCAATTGTAGGAGTAAGGAATCAAGTCATTCATGGGTATGACAGTATTTCTGATGAGAATATTTGGTCGATTATTATAAATCATATTCCAAAACTGAAAAAAGAGATTCGTAAGATAATCCAAGAAAACAAATAAACGGCAGGCAACAAAGTACTGAGTTAAAAAACAAATTCATATATCATTGATTTTATTTCCCACTACCACACGAAAATTTATTCAGCCGTTGAATACAATTAAAATCAAATGAATAGACCCCACTGGTGCGCGAATCCCTGCCGGCAGGCTGGCTTTCGCGTTGCTTTCAAAATCAATATCATAAACCCGTAAAAAATAAACGATTTTGATAGTATTAGTCAATGCGGTAGGTTTACAGAATAATTCGGGATTGGTCTCGAAGTCCGAACAACACAATAGCCCGCGCGGGGGTTCATACGGCATCGTTGGCCTGTTACTTGTTTTTAGTCTAGTTGTGAAAGGCTAAAAAAACCCACTAGAAAAACACCAAATACTGTTAATCTTTACTTGCAAAACTTTGTCACTGTTTTAAAAAGAAATACCTTGCGCAAAAATTGAATTGAAGACTTTTGTCCATCTCAAACTGAGAGATCATATACTTCCAGCCACTTTTTTTACGACAAATACAAGACATTTATATCGCGCCAATTAGCTTATGAAAAATACATTTCGAATAGTTTACACAAAACGGCATACACTACCGTTTTTTAGTATGTTTCTTTCACTTTTGATAAGCACTTAATGTGGCACAGAGAGTGACCTACTAGCTCCAAATGAAGCGCTTTATATTGATATTCCCGATCCGAATTTTGAAGCAGAATTAATCAAACAGGGTATAGACACAGATGGAATCATCAACAAATTAATCCTACGAGAGGACGCAGAAAGCGTAAGTCGACTGGACTTAAATCTCACTACAAATGCTGGTAAAATCGCGGACTTAAAAGGAATTGAGGGCTTTATAAACATAACCTTACTATCTGCAGCTAACCAAAATATTGAAACCGTAGACTTGAGCAATAACACCCAATTGGACTCCCTGTATTTATCAGGAAACACCCTCAGTGATATCGACCTCAGTAATAACAAAGAATTATTACTTGTCTATCTCAGTGATAATGAATTTGACTCGGAAAGTACCCTCATTGGATTGGAAAATGCGCCAAACTTAAAAACTTTGGATATCTCATGGAATTATTTAGAGGAATTTAGCATTCACAGCACTTCCTTACAAGTTTTATACATTAGTCATAATGATTTGAAAAGCTTAAATACCGATGGAGCCGTGCAGCTACGAAACATTTACATGCCATTAAATCAGCTAGAAACTTTAGATTTCAGCACCAATACATCGTTAGAGACACTATTGGTCTCTGGAAACAAACTACAAAATATAGATCTTGAAAACAATAGCAATTTAACACATCTCTATATTATTGACAACCAACTCACCAATCTTGATGTCAGTAACAATCTAAAATTAGAAGATTTGAGGGTGGAAAGAAATTCAAATTTGAATTGTATAAAAATTAAAAATGGTCAATACATACCATTTGTAATGAAATCGGATTACCAAGAATTAAATGCTAGTTGTTTATAATCGGCATTATCTTTTCGTTCATTATACCCCAGAAACAATTCTATTTTCTAATAACACTGGTTTGTTTTAGGCCCCCATCTCTTAAACTCACACAACACAAAGCTAGTTACAACTACCCATTTGTGACCGTGTATTGATGTATCAATAATTAACTATATTTGTATACACATCATTCTCACTTCCAACAACTTAAAACTACTTTCTTATGTTACAGCTTTCCAAACTAAAATTCTACACAATCTTTTTTTTAGCAACGGCTTTCCTTTTTACGGGCTGCGATGAATCGGAAGACGACGAAATGGAGCTCCCAACAATTTTGTTCGACAGCGCAACTTTGCCTGGCACCTATCATATGACTTTTTCCGGTGAAGACGGCATACATTCCTACGACTTCGATCAAAATGGAACCGTTCTGATTAATTACGCTGATCAAACCGTAGATACCGAAGACTGGTCGGTAAACTCCATTGGACAATTGGTCATTACAGGATCGGTCAACGATCTTTTTACACTTACTTCAGGCTCACAGGCTTCTGGTACTTTTGTAGCTTTCTTGAGAGAAGCAGGCGAGACTGACACCGACAACCCGGTAACAGGTACGATAGAACAGCAGTAAACATGCCATGTGTAAAACAATATATGCGGGGAATTCTTTTCACAAGTTGTAAAGACTCCTCGCATTTATTTTGGACATCCCATCTATTCTAAACGCCGCAAACACGCGTTAAAACACACTTGTATCCCTAACTAAATAACTCCGTTTCATTTTCTTTTTAAAGCACCTTTCTAGTGTCCATTTTATAGGTTATATTTGGAATCAACCTAAAGTTACAGGGCGTACAAATACACAAGGCATCTCTAAAGAATGAATCCCATAGCAGCACTCATACAAAAACTAAACAATGCATCTCTTTGGGAAAAAGAAATGACATTCGAACGCAATGCCTTTCTAAAAGAAAAAGGGAGAATAGACACCAATTTGTACCTGGTAACAGAGGGAAGCTTGAGAATTTTTGTCATGGATGCACATGAAGAGCACACCATCCGATTTGGCTATACAAACAACCTCATTGCCTCCTTAGATTCCTTCTTAAACGAACAGCCTTCCGATTTCTATATCCAAGCACTCAAAAAGACAAAGGTAAAATCCATCAGTAAAAAAAAATACAAGGCATTTATTGAATCGTCTTCGGAGCATAGCGCCTTATGGCTTCAAGTTTTAGAAAATTTCGTTTTGCAGCAAATGGAAAGAGAAAGAGACATCCTAACCTCCTCTCCTTTGGAACGATACCAAAGAGTTTTAAAGAGAAGTCCGCAGCTATTTCAAGAAATCCCCAATAAATACATCGCTTCCTATTTAAGAATGACACCAGAAACACTTTCGAGAATAAAAAAATCTTAATTTCAATCAATTTTTTTTATATTTTCTATGCTGATATTTGCAAGAAAACAAACTCTATGGCAGTAGCAACAAAAATAGTATTACAAGACCTGTTAGCCCTTACGCAAAACAACCTACGCAGCGCAGAACATTTTCAAAAAGCCTCAATCGATTCACTAAACTGGAAACAAAATTCGGAAAGTTGGAGTGTCTTAGAATGCATTGAACACCTGAATAGGTATGGTGATTTTTACATTCCTGAAATAAACGACAAAATAAGCAAGGCGAAACACAACCGTTCAGAAACCTTTAATAGCAATTGGTTAGGAAGCTACTTTAGCAAATCAGTTGCTTACAACGATCAGTTAAAGAAAATGAAAACCTTTGCGTCTATGAATCCTTTAAATTCGGACTTAGACATGCAAACCTTAGAAAAATTCATCAAGCAACAACATCAGATCATGGCACTTCTAGAACGTTCAAAAACGGTCAACCTAGACAAAACGAAAACCGCTATCTCGATTACAAAACTTGTAAAATTAAGACTCGGAGATACGTTTAGAGTACTAATACACCACAATGACCGACATATAAAACAGGCTGAAAAAACATGGAAAGCAGCCAAAAATCAATAAACAACTATGAATCCTAACATCCAACAAAAAATAATAAACGTTTGCGATGAAAAAATTGCAAAAAAAGGGCCGAATGTAGGCCTTTCCTTCTATGCTTTTTTTGCCAATAAAAACGACAATCCAGAATTATTAATGGAAGTCGCCAAATGGTGGATCCTGACACATAAACTCGATCACTTTGAAAAGGCAACTAAAATAAAAGCAATGGTACAAAGCGAAATACAGTAGGCATAGTCCCATCTTTAAAAAAATGTTCTCTTGTTTAGTTGTCTAAAAAGAAATACATTGCGGAGATAAGGGAAAATGTTTGATGTAAATAATTATGAAAAAACTAGCATTAGTATTTATTTTAGTTTCGATCGTTTCAACATATGGGCAAAACATACAATTTGTAAACGCTCCTAATGGATTAATAATTCGTAAGGAACCTAATAAAACTTCGGAACGAATAGGTAAACTACAGTATGGTGAAAGAGTTGAGATTATTAAACAAACAGAATTCCCCTTGAGTATTATAGATGAAGGCGCTGAAATAAATGGATTTTGGACTGAGATTAAAGAAACTAATTATTCTCCGAAAGGATTTGTATTTAACGGTTTTCTTTCTGCTAAAGCGATAAACAAAGGAAATGAAACGGAGAATTTCTATTTAACGAAAGTCCCTCCTCTAATGATTAAAAATTATTGGAACTATATAATGAATTCAATCGAGGTTAAACCTGCAATACTATATTTACGAAACAAGCAAGATGAAAACTTATCTGAATTTTCTGTTTCCGAATTTGAATCATTTGACAACACATCACTTTATGAATTAGGAAATAAAGGTTTGCAAAATGTCAAAAACATAATCGTCGTAAAAATAAATTATAGCTCCTGCTGTTCGAACCACTATTACACGCATCTAATTCAAACTAATGATGATAAAATACTTGAGCTTCCTGACTTTGACTATATGCATTGCGATGGACCTGAACCTTATAAAAATTATTTATTCCCAAATGACACTTATGGAATAAAAGATAAAATATTATTCGTGAATGTACAACCTGCAACGGACAGTATCCCTGAAAACATTGAGGTTTTAAAAACATTTTCTTTTAACGGAAAAAGCATCACTGAAGAATAAGTGTTTTCAGTAACATTTACCCCTTTAAAAGAGGTAAACACAAAACACCGCTAACACGAAAGCCTGGCTATCAATAGCCAGGCTTTCGTTTGAGTTATAATATTTGCTTACAATAACATCGCTACACTACTCCTTTTTCTTCTTGTCTTTTTTTGCTTTTTTGGACTTCTTGTCCTTTGCGCCTTTATTGGCTTTAGGATCGTCGTACATATCTTTGATTTCCAAGGGGTCGTTGTCAGTAAAAGGAATACTTCTATTTCCTAAGCGAACATACTTCTCATAACCGGCACCGGCCACCACATCTTGTTCCCAAACCTGTAGCCAATCGTCATACAAACCTTGCATTTTTTTGAGTTGCTTGGCTTGCTTTTTGGCTTCTGCCAAGTCCTTTTGTTCAAAGGGGTCCTTTTTCAAATCAAACAGCTCTTCTTTGGGTTTAAAATCGGCTGCGCCATAGAAACCAATGGATGTATTTATAATCACTCGTTACAACACCTAAAGATTGCGCTGAAGCTGTCCCCCAGACATTGATTAAAAACATGGATTCGTGGATTTTCTTAGCTTTTCCGTCTAAGAGTGGCTTTAGACTTTTTCCATGTCTTTTTGCCGTATCGGCTATCCCTGCATAATCGAGTATGGTTGAAGCAATATCAATATTGCCACTCAAGGCGGCATTGGTTTCAAATTGCTGTTTCGATTTACGTCTAGGATCCATCACAATGGTAGGTGCTAATGAGCCTTCTTCATAGGCATACAGCTTCCCTCCCATATCCTTAGCACCATTAAAGTGCCCGTTATCGGAGGTAAAAATTATAATTGTATTGTCATATACCCCTTGCGCTTTCAGCTCCTCAATCAACATTCCAACGGCCTTATCCATCGCATAGACCATTGTGTGGTACTTGTACATGGAATTGTCATAATCTTTTACCCAGCCCTTTCCTTTCGAATACGGACGACCTGATTTTGCCTGAGCCGGCAACTGATTACCGGTCCCAAAACTAACCGGTTTGGGAAACTGCTTCCCTTTATATACTTCTTCGTAACGTGGATCTAACCAATACGGGGTATGCGGTGCTTTAAAACTAACCGACAGACAAAAGGGTTTACCCGAAGCTTTGGCTTTTTGCACAAAATCTTGGGACATCAATCCTAAAGCATGTGTCGTATGCTCTTTTTTATCTCCATACTTTTCTATATACGCGGTTGCTTCCTTATTTTTCTCCATGGCATAGCTTCCTTGTCCAAGCCATCCCGACCACCAATCAAACGTACTTTTTACGGTTTCCGTATTTCCCTTGCCTCCGTCTTTGCCTTTCACTTTAAAACCGAATTTCCCTGCAAATCCAACAAAGTAGCCGTTGCTTCTTAAAACTTGTGAGTACGAAGTTTCCCAAGTATCATGACTTAAATCGCCATGCACAAAATTGGTTCCTGTAGAAAACTCGTATAAGCCCGTCATAAGTTGTGCTCTACTCGCCATACAAATGGCTGTTGTATTGTAGTTTTTAGTGAATCGCACTCCAGACTCGGCTAGCTTGTCTAAAACCGGAGTTTGCAATCCATAGCGTTCCATAAAGCCAAAGGAATCATAACTCATATCATCTGCCAATAGGAATACAATGTTTGGTGCTTTGTTTTTTGGGGCTTGTGCTGTTACTACACTTGCCAAAGCAAGTAATCCTATAATTCCATATGTTTTTAATTTCATTTTTTTTGTCTTTTCTAATTTCACAATATGTCTAATTTAATCTACTACCTTCACCTTTCCCTCAATAGTAAACATCGAACCATACAATGGCGTTTCCAATCCCTCGAACGCCGAAGCCTTGGCGAACGCGTTTCCAATTCTACAATCGCTCCAAATACACATAATACCCAGAAAACTGTTCTCCTTTTTCGTTTACAAACTCAGCTTGAAAGCGCTGCTCACCAGCTTCAAATGTTACTTGAAAGACGGCTTCTTGCTCTTTACTGCTCACCGCTGTTTTAATTTCTTTCCCTCCAACAGTCAGAACCGCACCATTGATTTGTAACTTTTTCGACTTTTTAGGTCCAATTGCCAAGCTGTATTTTTCTGTATCTGGCCATCTTCTAACCCGCACCTGGTAGGTTCCTTTTTCCTCAAAATCCAACATCCAAAACCCGCGATAGTGCTCTCCTTTTAAGACTGCCTTTTGGTTCCATATCACTTTTGTCTTTGGTTGTGTCATGGCTCCTTGGTATAAATCCATGCTATACAACTCCACCTTTTCGTTTCCAATTTCCAAAGCAATGAATTCTTCAAAGCGATGTTTTGAAGCCTCGTACCATTCTGTATAATACGCAGCAAGTGTGTTTTGTATGTCGTTGTTCGCTTTAATAATATTGTTTGTTTGTGCAAAATCATCCTCTAAGTTATACAGTTCATCATCGCCAACCAAACGCCAATCGTCTTGTAAAACCACACTTGAATTGAAAGGGCTGTCTCTTTTGTTGACCTTACATTCAGTTATCAATAATCTGTCCAATTCTTTCGATGGGTTTGCAATATGATCATTCAATTCAAGCCCATTAAACGCAACATTGAAATGGTTTTTAATACCACAAGCTTTTAAAAGTGTCGGCAGCAAATCGATATGAGCAGTTACTTGTTGCAACTCCTTACCTCCTGTCCAACCGCCCGCTGGCCAGTAGAGGAAACAAGGTACACGATGTCCACCTTCGTACAAACTTCCTTTTTTACCTCGCATGTTTCCATTAAAACTATCGCCTTTTTTATCGTTTGCAGAACCGTTGTCACTCATAAACACAAGAATGGTATTCTCGGTAAGATTAAGAGCCTCGAGCTTCTTTCTCAAACGTCCAATATTGTCATCTATATTGGTCACCATTCCATAGAACTTGGCTACATCATCTTTTAACCCCATTTCTAAATAGGGTTTTAGATATTCATCACCTGCTCCTATAGGTGAATGTGGTGCCGTAGTCGTAATGGTTAAAAAGAAAGGATCTTTTTTAGATGTATCGATAAAATCTAAAGCGGCATCAAACTGAACATCGGTACAGAACCCTTTAGTTTTCACCCAAGTTCCGTTGTGTAAGTAATGTCCGTCCCATAGGCCGTTTGCCCAATAATCTGCTACCTGACCCAGGCTACCTCCACCTATTCTAAATACCTCTTCAAAACCACGATCTTCAGGTCTGTACGGATAATTATCTCCTAAATGCCATTTTCCAACCATGGCCGTTTTATAGCCTTCCTTTTGAAAAAACTGGGGAAACATAACAGCGTCTTTATATACAATATTACGGCTACCCAAGGTATGCCAAACCCCAACATTGGTTGCATAACGACCCGTCATCAAGGCGGCTCTACTTGGTGAACAAACTGAGTTTACATGAAAATTATCCAAACGAACACCGGTATTGTGTAGTTTGTCCATTTCAGGAGTGCTTATCTTTGTATTTCCATGAGCTGCAACTTCTCCATAGCCTTGATCATCCGTCACAATCAAAATTACATTGGGCTTTTGAGCCTGCAATACAAGTGTTACCAAACAGGCGGTAAAAATACTCAGCAGCAGCCTTTTTGACCTATTTATTTTCAACATCTTATGCATGTTCTTTCTGTTTTGTTTTGTTCTTTTTGGATTTCTTTTTCGATTTGTCCTTCTTCTTTTTTTCCTTGCCTTCCTCTTTTACCAGGTTGCCCGGCATCAATTCCTTTGGCAAATCAATGGCTACAATTTCTGCGGCTAGTTTGGCTTCCATTTCTGCCAATGCTTTGGCATATTTAGGGTTGTTCGCCTGGTTGTACATTTCGTGCTTGTCGTTTTTTCGATCAAACAAATCCACCCCTAGCAAATGACCATCTTTCCCAATGTATTTGAGTATTTTGTAATCATCGGTCAACAAACCATAGTGCTTTGGAATTCCATTGGAATAGAAACCGTAATAACTTTGTTTTCTCGGCCAGTCTTTGCTATTCTTTCCTTGTGTTAAATCCCAAAAACTATACCCTTGCATATCTGAAGGGATTTCTGCTCCAGCCATGTCTACAAACGTCTCTGCAAAATCTACATTGTTGATAATTGCATCTATTTGCGTTCCGGCTTTTATCTTTTTAGGATAGCGAATCAATAATGGCATTTTCATGGCTTCGTTCAATCCCAATCGCTTGTCGAAAAACCCGTGCTCTCCAACATACATTCCTTGGTCTGAGGTGTACATAACAATGGTATTGTCCAACTCCCCTTGGGCTTCTAAGTAGGCTAACATTTTCCCTACCCCTTCATCAATTCCTTTGACAACTCTCATGTAGTCTTTGATGTATTTTTGATAGGCAGCTGCTGTTTTTTCTTTGGCCGACATTCCTTTCAAATCAATATTTCCCGTAGGCCAAGTTCCAGAGGCTCCTTTTTTACCAAATTGAAACCAGTATGACAAACTCATTTTATCTTCATCGCCTCTGTGAATACGACTTTGGTTCGTAGGTATACCTTCCGGCGTTCTGTTTTCATAGGTATCGTATAAAGTGGGGGGCTCCGGAATGGTCACATCTTTGTACATATCGGCATGTCGTTTTGCGTACTCCCAAGGCCCATGTGCCGCTTTGTAATGGGTCATAAGGAAAAAGGGCTTTTCTTTGTCCCGCTTGTCCAACCATTCAATCGACAAATCGGTATACACATCGGTTACATAACCTTCTCTTTTTACTTTTTCACCGTCTTTAGCTGCTAATGACGGATTCCAATAACTTCCTTGTGAACGGGTCATGGCGTAATAGTCATAACCGTGTAAATTATCACCATGCACATGCCATTTTCCAATAATCGCAGTTTGATACCCTTTGGCTTGTAAAATTTTTGGAGCCGAAGTGGCATCCCCTCCTGTGTTCAAATCTTCTCTAAGGGTATACACGCCAGTTTTATGACTGTATTTACCCGTGATTATAGTCGCTCTACTGGGAGCACATAAAGAATTTACACATTGCACATTGTTGAATTGCGCGCCTTCTTTTGCCAAACGATCTATGTTTGGTGTTTGTACATGCTCTTTAAGTGTAGAAGCGTACACACCAATGGTTTCAGCGGAATGATCATCCGACATGATAAAGAGAATATTCGGGGCTTTCTTTTGTGCCATTCCAAAAAATGTACTTGCTATAAAAACAGCTAAAATGCTATGCTTCATCGTTTTTCTTTTTTGATTTGTTCTTTTTATTTTTCTTTTTCCCGCCTTCTTTCTTTTTCTTTTTACCCGATTTCTTTTTCATCAAACCAGCATTGTCGCGGTATTTTGCTTCTGTGGAATAGTTTGGATCGAGATATTCTTTTCCGAAAAAGCTTTCCTTACAAGTGGCAGCCCATACATCGTACGCCGATGTCAGTTCAGTGACTACCTCTGGAAAGGAAGCACTTATATCTACTTTTTCTACCGCATCTTTTTGCATATCAAACAGCATCCATTTGTCTAAAGCATGCTTGGATTTTCCTGCTTGCCCTTCTGAAAAAGCACCTGTGCGTATTTTGAGTGCTTTGTATTCCTGATTCATGACTACAGAAGATCCATGTGATTGAAAAAACAAGGGTTTTTCGCGAACTTGTTTTTTCCCTTCCAACAAAGGTGCTAGACTGATACCGTCCATCAAATAGCTACGCATGTCCTTTTTTCTCACCAATTCGATCACAGTCGGCATAAAATCAACCGATGCAGACACCATTTCGGTTTGCCTTCCTTTTTGTATCGTATTTGGCCATTCTACAATACCGGGTACTCGGACACCTCCTTCGTACAAATGTCTTTTTCCTGCGGTATACGGACCTGTGCTTTCGGTTTTAATTGCTCCGTTATCACTCGAGAACCAAAGCAAGGTATTGCTATCTGCGTCTTTTTCTTTTAAAAGGGCTCTTAATCGTCCAATCTGTTCGTCCATCGCAGTGATGGCTCCAAAATATTCTTGAGATTTCTCATCGAGATGGTTATACATTTTTTTGTATTTCTCTTCTGCCTTTACAGGTTTGTGCGGCGTATGAAACCAAATTACCGTAAAAAAAGGTTGTCGTGATCCAATCTTATCTTCGATATAAGGCAAGGCTCTGTTCATGATGATTCTAGAGTCGTCTCCCATCAACTTTTCTGTGACCAGTTGTCCGTTTTCGTAATAAGGACTTAAGGACTGACGATAATCTCCATCAGATCCATAAGGGTTTGCAGTGTCTACGCATGAATAGGTTGAAAACCAAGTATCAAAACCATGCGCAGACGGTGGGTTGTATTTCATTCGCAGTTTGTCCAAAGGTTCTTCGGTGACCGCTCCCAAATGCCATTTTCCAAAGTGCGCTGTTTGGTAACCTTCTTCTTTTAAGGCTTCCGCTAAGGTATATTCTTCTGGCCGTAGTGTTCCTACATTGGCTTCAAAGATTCCATAGCGAAAAGGGTGTCTTGAAGTTAAATAACTACCTCTTGTTGGACTGCAAACTGGTGCTTGTGCATAGAATCTGTTAAATTGTAAGCCATTGGCCGCCATGGCATCGAGGTTAGGTGTTATCACATCCTTGCTAAATCCATAACAGGCAGCGTCTGCAATGCCCATGTCATCTGCCAATAGAAGGATGATATTTGGACGCTTGCTTTCTGCATTTTGTGCCTGCAACGTAAAAACGCTTGCAACATAAATGAATAGACTAAAAATTGATTTCATTTTTTATTTTTTATTTGCTTTTGGTGCGTGGTTGCTTTTTCTAATGTCTCTGCTAATCTGTTTTTCCAAAACGGCCGGATCTACATCATACAAAGAACCGGATAATTTTTTATACCTCGGTTGCGCATCTTTTTCAGGCAGGGTTTCAAGCACTTTTCTAAAGGCACGCAGGTTCGCAACTACCTCTGCGTTTTTACTGTACAATAAATTCCTTTCTTCCTCCACGTCTTTGGAAAGGTCAAATATCTCGTTGATCTCTCCCTTTGCATTTACGAATGCTTTGTATTTCTTGTTCCGAATGGCTCTGTCGCGATACTCGTATACATTTTGCACCCGTCCGTCTTTGATTCTAGCAGCTCTTGAACCGAGTGCCATGGTCCAAGTTCTTGGTGAATCCGAAGCCTTACCTAATAAGAGTGGTGCAAATGATTGGCCATCGCCTATATATTTTATGGGTAGTTTCGCGTTTCCTAAGTCGGCAAAAGTGGGTAGTATATCTGTAAAATCAACCAAGGCATCTGTGACAACGCCTCCAGGCACTTTTCCTGGACAGTTAACGATAAAAGGAGCGTTGACTCCATTTTCTGTCAAATAGGTTTTTCCTCCTCGAACAGCACGTCCATTTCGGGTTCCAATAATATTCCCTCCTGTTCCATTATCTGTGGTCCAAACGATGATGGTATTGTCTCTAATTTTCAATTCTTCTAGAGCCGCAATTAATTTATTTAAGATAAAATCGGTATAAGTAACCATTGCCTTGTGCTTGTCCATTTTTTCAGAAGCGTCTGGTGAGAGTGGCGTTGATACCAAGGGCCCATGTGGCAAGCACATTGGGTAATAGATTAGCATTGGATCTTCTTTGTTTTCTTTCATAAAGTCGATGATAAAATCTGAAAACACGTCTTCTCCAAATTTCCCTTTGTAGGTTTTACTACCATCTTTGGTATGGATATATGGATCCCAATAGCGTTTTCCACTGGCTTTTAAATTACCTCCTTCTCCACCGGTCCACATGCAATATTCGTCAAAACCATGTGCATTCATAATTTCGGGTTGTAAGCGAAAATCATTGATTTGCCATTTTCCGGCTGCACAGGTTTTGTAACCTGCCGTTTTCATGATGCGGGCAAAACTAGGGTTGAAATTCGGATCGAACTGAGCTCCATAACCCCAGCGTGGCACATCAAAATGATTGATCCATCCATGACGCCAAGGATATTGTCCGGTAATCAATGTAACTCTTGAAGGTGTACATTGCGGCATAGACCATGAGTTTTCAAATTGCATGCCATCTTTTGCCAATTGATCTATGGTTGGCGTGTGAATTTCTTCGGCACCGTAAGTTTCTACCCATTCTTTTCCCATATCATCCAAAAGGATAAACAAGATATTAGGTTGTTCTTTACTCTGGGTCGACACCGTTTTGCTATTCTTTTTTGTAGGTGAACAGCCGACTGAAATGAGCAGTGCAAAAATGCTAAGCCCAAGCATATAGAAAGATTGTTTTATGGTATGCATATGTATTTGAATCATCGTTATAAAATTAAGGGAGTATTGGTGTTCCTTCATCGTAAAATTTGTAATCTTTATGATTGTATAGATGCTTTTCTATACTCTTAGGTTTGGTATATTCTCTATAAAAGCGTTTTCCTTGCTTTGTTTTCCAAAATTCATGGCTTTCAGTCATTGCAGGAAAGTTTTCTAAAATCTTATCGAACTCGGCTCGTTTTTTGGCATGGGCTTCTTTCCCGTTTACAAATTCATACCCCCTTTGGTTTCGGTTTTTACCGGTATAATAAAAACGCCCTTCCGGCAAGCCCAATAACGGGTTTACTGCTTCTAGCAAATAGTCTTTGGTACGGACCAATTGAGAGGTAGAAATATAGCCATATATCCAATCTCTATGTGCATCGGTCTTCCCAGTTAAAAAAGGAACCAAGCTTTTTCCGTCAAACTTTTTCCCTTTAGGTAGTTTTGCGCCTGCCAATTCCACCAAAGTTGGAGCAATATCTGTAAAATCAGTAAGTTCATCCGTAGCCCCGCGTTTTTTAATTCCGGCTCCTGAAATGATATTGACCACATGTGGTCCTCTTTCAACACCTCTAGTCTTTGCTGTTACGGCTGTTCCATTGTCTGATGTCAATATGATAATTGTAGTGTCGGCAATTCCCAAATCGTCAATTTTCTTAACTATACGCCCCATGAGCACATCCAAATATTCGTTCAATTCAATAAAACGCAGTCTTCCTTCTTCGCTGTTTGGCGCGGGTCCTAAGTCGCCAACGGCACCTCTGCGTGGCGTTTTTGGGGAACCTGTACGCGTACCATGTGGTGCAACGCTGGGCCAATAGGCCAAAAACGGTTTTCCTTCTTTTGTTTTTCGTTCCATAAAATCCATTATGAAATTAGAAAAAATATCAGGTCCGTAATCTGTGGGCTTGGTTTCTATTAATTTATGATTTTGAATGACTCCCGGATGCCAGTAACGAGAAGTTGTTTTTTCATCTTCTAACTGTCCAGTGAATTTTGGAGACCCTGGCAATGCTTTGATTTCTTTGATGCCTTCCCACAAGCAATATTCGTCAAAACCGACTTCTTTTTCATAGGGCATTTGTACACCTGCATGCCATTTTCCTGCAATGGCGGTTGCATAGCCGTCATCTTTTAAGAGTTTACCAAAAGCTTGGTGCTTGGTATATACGTTTTTCCGACTGTCGCCTATCCAAATACCATTTTGTAAAACACCTGTTGAAGTTCCATATTCTCCGGTCATGATTTCAACACGTGAAGGTCCACACATGGCAGAAGCGTAACAGGTTTTAAACATCACACCATTGGCCGCCAACTTATCTATATTTGGTGTGTTTCCCCATCCCGGTACGCCGTAACAACTAAATTGTTCCGGACTTACGTCGTCTAGCAATACTAAAACTATATTGGGTTGTTTTTGGGCTTGGGTGCTAAACGACCCTAGACACAGCAAAAGAAATAGAAAGTATAATTTTCGAAAATTCATTTATAAGTAATTATTTGTTGTTGCAAGTTTATTTGTACTCCTACAAATTTAGTCCATTGCAAGGTTGTTTGTAGATACGATTCTAACAAAAAAAGCTCCATTTATTGCAAAAAAAGACCCTGAATGTCTTCAGAGTCCTTTTAACAACGTATCGTTATTTGAATAGCATTGGGAATCTACTATACTTATAATGATAAGATGTATTTTAATTTTTAAGCAATTGCGAACTGCTTAATGTTTTATTATAATTGTCTTTTATGGCGAGAATATACATACCATCAATCAAATGACTTAAATCCAACGGAAGCACGTTGACACCCGGTCTAAAATCGTTCTGCACCTGAAAGGCAATACTTCCATTCATATCATATAGCACCACATAGCCACGGTACATTTCATTTGCTGTAAACTTTACCGTACAGTTGTCCACTACAGGATTTGGATAGATGCCCAGTTTTTCTTCTGTAATTGAATCTACCGACAAATCGCCATCTGCTTTTTGTGCGCCTTGAATTAAATCCATTCGCTTGTTTCCGTCGTATTCCGTAAACTCCGTTCCTTCAATTACACTGCTCGATGCCCCTAAGAAATCTGCAATTAAGGTAGCAAATACTTGTCTATAATCGTGTTGCATTTTGGTTTCATCATAGTGTTTTGTAACACCTGTAAGATCCATATTGGTTCCAGACATTCCTCCTCTAACATGCGTACCAAAAACAAACATGGGTCCTAAGTTTCCATGATCTGTTCCCATATTACCATTTTCTCTAGGCTTTCGTCCAAATTCGGTAAAGGTTGCGGTAACTACTTTTTCATCAATGCCCAATGCTTCTATATCGTCCTGAAATGCTTTGATAGAGTCTCCGACATCTGTAAGCAATTCCGTATGTTTTCCTTCATGGCTATTGGAAGCACTTGCTACTTGTCCGGCATGTGTATCGAATCCGTTGATAAACACAATAAATATTTTGGTCTTTGATCCTCCTTTGATCATTTTGGCAACCGTTTTCAATTGGTTGGACAAGTCGGTATCTGGATACGTTACGCTACTATTTGATCCAGCATCAAACACCTCACTGATTCGTTGTGAATAGATACTGGCATTCTTTTCAACATTGGTGATATAGTCAATATTTTCACCTAATTCAGTATCTGCGATGTTCTCAGGAACTGGATTTCCAATACTAGAAATCACATTATAATACCCAGAAATATCTTGGCCTGTTAGGTTGACATCTACTTTGTGTTCGTGTTCTGATAAAAACCCAACGGAAGGCTTTTTGGCTCCAAGTTGAATTCCCAAGGGATCTTGGTATTCAGTTGGATCGTAGCCGGCATGTAAAAATCGTGCCATCCATCCACTAGATTTATTTACATTTTCTGGGGTACCATCACCTCCTCGAAACATAAGTGCTTTTGCGGCGAAATGCGATTTGTTAACAAGTGGATATCCTACACTATGAATGATGTTTAATTTACCTGCATCGTACAATGTTTTAAAACTTGTTAGCGCTGGATGCAAATAGACTTGATCTTCCAGCGGCAAAGTACTGTCTAGCTCTATTGCTGCATTCGCCCCACTTGTTTTCAGTTTTAGATTAGGACGTATATTTGCATAGGTGTCGTATTGATTGAGTGGAATGATGGTATTTAAACCGTCATTACCTCCACTGAGTTGCACCAAGACTAAGGAGCGACCGTCTACTACTTCTGGCGGAATATTGTTCAATAAAGCGGTTTCTGAAAATGCTTTCAATTGATGTCCGTTTACAAGCAATGAACTTGCAGAACTCAAAGCGGATAGTTGTAAAAATTTTCTTCTTTTCATGTCTGTAAGTTTAGTGGTTTTGAAATTCTTGAGACCAAATAAGAGCTCTAAACAGTGGTCTTAGCGCACTTTCTACTCCTGTGGTACTTCCAGTATTTTTAAAGTTAATCCATTCGTCTGTCCACATTTCAGCGGTTTCAGAACCATTATCTAATAAAATATCGTTTAGAAAAAAGCTTTTTCTTGACGCGTCTATTGGTTCTGGAAACAACAGATCTACCAGTTCATCTATCAATACACTTGGATCACCAGGGTTGCTCACATTCGCATCTACAAACGTAGATACATAGAATGTTGCTTTCGACAATGCCGGGTCTAATAAAATATTCGCCAAATTATACCTTGAAATAATCGTAGAAGAATTGAACCAAAAACGATCGAATTCAGGACTTTCATAATAAGGAGGAAAACCTGCCACCGAAGGAGGTCTAAACAAATCCTGCGCCGCAGGTATCATCACATTGTCTAGGATTTGATTGTAATAAAACTTTTTGTAGTGCCATTCACCCTGGGTAATTGGATGTGGTACTGGATAGGCTGTTGTACTCAAAACAGAGGTTACTAAATCCAATGGCGATTTAACAAGCCCTCCAACAATTTCATCAGTATTATCAGAATCGTCTGCGTCGTAGAAATGTTCACTTTTTAGCAATTGCGTAATAACGGGTTCTAGATTGTAATTTGCTCTAAAGGTATTCGCTAAGGGCACAATGATGTCGTTCTCTATTTCAGTTGTGATTTTTCTCGATACAAAGAATCGGTACAGTTTTCTACAGATGAATTTTGCTGTTTCTGCTTGGTTCAGCACCATGTCTATAAATTCTTTGAGTTCTGCTTCGGTTCTTGCTACTTTTTCTTCTTCCGATTTTCCAGAGGCATTCCATTCATCAATGACATAATTTCCAAAACGATGACTGAATTCTTTTCTCCCAAAATCGTGTTTTCCAGAGTTCACATAGCCACAAGGAATATTCCCAAATTCAGCTCCATTATCTCTTAGATTTCTATCACTATCTTTAGAAAAAGTCCATCCTGTCAATACTTTGGCTGCCTGTTCTATATCGGATTCTGTATAATTGGTATAATCTCCTATACCTGTTTGCACCCCTTTTCCGATGGTAAAAAGCTCTAGTACTTCACGGGCAAAGTTTTCATTTGGATTTCCTTTGGTGTTGTCGTTATTATCTAAATACTTCAACATGACATTGTTTTTTGTCATTTGAAAACAGAATTCTTTCCAATCTCCTAAACAGAAAAACTCAATGAGCATGAGGTAGTCATAGTAAAAAGGACTTTGTAAGAAACGTACTGCCGCCGTAAAATCTGTAAACAGGAAATACGACATTTTAGAACGTAAGGAGGTATCTCTCTTTGCTTCATCAATCCACCAACCTGCTAAATAGCTGTCTTTTTTAAGTTGACCACTTCCGTTGTCCACATTTACAGGTCCATAGATTGGATCGTCATTGATCCAAGGGGAAGGTTGTGTTAAGTTTTTCGCAACAAAATGTATGGGTTGTATCAGGTTTTTTTCCGGAAGTATTAACAATTCTGTCAATGCCTGATCAACGCTATAATTGCTAAACTCATCGATACGAGTTTTGGTTACACTATAGGTTGCTCTTCTCAAAAGGTGTTTTGCTAACCTTCTACCGAGCGATCCTGAATAAGGTAGTAATGACGCCATAAAGTTTTATTTGTTTGGTTTTTATCAAAATTACCAATCAAACAAAACTTTTTAATGACGAAATCTTACAATATTTAACAAAAAGGCTGTTAATTCTGTGTCACAATCTTATAAACACGTGCGTACTCAAAGGACTCAGAATTAGGTACTTGAATTTCCAAGCCTTTTTCGGTCATGGTAAAACTACACAGTGTTTCACTTCCTAATATACGTAAAGAACTAATGGCTACTTTACGAGTCGCAAAAGCTGTCAACAGTTCTTTATCTTTACTTTCTTGGAAGGCAGTTACATATATTGCATCTGGTTTTGAAGTGTAACGATACTCTGTTTTATGGACACGCATGCTGTGTTTGGTCTTCAGTTCACTTTCCTCTTGGGTAAATTCACCTGTAAACTCTCCATACACTTCCCAAGGTCTTGTATCATAAATAGCTTCTCCATTGGTTTTCAACCATCTCCCCATATCTTTTAATCGGGTAACCATTCCTTGTGGGATCGTTCCATCCGCTTTAGGACCAATATTTAACAAGAGGTTTCCATTTTTACTCACAATATCACATAGCAACCATATCAGTTCATTGGAGTTTTTATAGGCATTGGTTTTTTCTTCATTTTCCATATATGCATAGGACGTTCCCAACGTAGCTGGGTTCTGCCATGGCGCACCAATACCATCCATCTGTAAGTTGTCTTTTTCTACACAGCCAACACCTTCTGGGTAGTTTAAAGTTCTTCCTTTGTTGTTAAAATACACTTCTTTTCCCCATTTTTGAGCTGCGTTTAGATAATCGGCAATCATTCCTTTAAAGGCTTCTTCAAATTTAATTACTTGCGGATCTCCTGCCGCTAGTCGCAACAACGGCACATCATCTATCCACATAAAATCGGGTTGGTATTTTTCTTGTGCCTCTTGCCAACGCGCAACATAATCAGCAATAAATTCGTCTGTATATTCGAAGGGGCCGTACAAACTTGCAGCTTCTGGCATACGTCTAATTTCTTCTCTGATATTTGCCCATGCAGTGTCTTTTACCGCATAATTAGGTGTAAATCGACTCGGATGGCGTTCTCTGTGGTAAGAGATTCCGTATTTTAAGCCTTCTTTACGTACGGCTATCGCCAAGTCTCCAATCAAATCGCGCATCGGACCTTTTTTAGTGGCGGTCCACGGAGTCAACTCTGAATCCCAGTTTACAAATCCATCGTGGTGCTCTCCTGTAGGAATTACATATTTTGCACCTGCTTCTTTAAACAGTTGCGCCCATGTATCTGGATTCCACTTTTCTGCTTTGAACAAGGGTACCATGTCTTTATATCCAAATTCTGGTATAGCAGCTCCAAATTTTTCTGTCAAAAACTCGGTATAGCGCTCTGGTTTTTTGTACATATCACTAGTAATGGCTTCTGCATAACCTTTGTGTCTGTCTTTATAACCCGCAACACTATAAGGTCCCCAGTGAATAAAGATTCCAAATTTTCCATTTTGCCACCACTGCGCTGGTTTTGCTTTTTTCAAAGATTCCCAGTTAGGCTCAAACACGGCTATATCTGATGGCGTCTCTTTTTGGGATGTAGAACTGCCACAACCTATTAACACCATTCCCGACACTACCAAAACAGGTATTATACTCTTTAATTGAATTCCTAATTTCATATATTCATTGATTTACTTTTCAAAAGTACTAAAGCCCTACAGAAAGACCTTGTCCGTTTGTCACAATAGTTAGTCGATTTGTTGCAAACTCAACCCCATAGCTCCAGTCCTACAAGGTGGAATTTGTTGGTAGTTTGTGGTCGACGTGCTCCGGAAGTCGTTTCACTACCTCACTACTTCACTACCTCACTACTTCACTTTCTCTTCGATTCACAAATCATTTACTACAGTACTAAAGTTTGGAATTTATTCGCAATAGGCATTTGATTTTATCAAGTAACTAAGAAACAATACCATTGTGTAATATATAAGTTATAATTTGTTCCATCTGCTTCTCACTCCCTCAGAACAAACTTGTAATTTTACTGAAACCATATTCGTCTTTGTCATGTTTCACAAAGAAATTTTTTATAGAACAGCTATTTACTAACTTAGCCCTATTCAAAACAAACTTAGAAATGATCAAAAATACATACATTGCATTCCTAGTAATTTTGATTGGTATTCTTGAGCTTGTTAATGCACAGCAAACAGATCTAAAAGCAGCAAAGTTTCGCGCCGAAAATCTCTTGCCATCTCCGCAGCATCTGGAGCTACACAACCAACTATTTAAACTTTCTCAAAACACCCTAGTACACAGCAATGCCAACGCTAAAAATGCCATTGCCTATTTTCAAAATAAATTGTTCCTCGCTTCGGGATACTACTTAAAGAACTCCAACAAACAACAACACAACCTCATAACATTTACAAGTGACACATCCATTGCTCCTGAAGGCTATTCGTTGGAAATCAACAATGCGGCAATAACCGTGCAAGCAAGTGATTCGAGCGGTTTTTTTTACGGTGTACAAACGCTTTTACAATTGCTAGACCCCAATATATACCAACCTAAGAGCGCCACAGGAAAAAGCTGGAACCTCATAGGTTTAAAAATACAGGACAGCCCCAAACACCGATGGCGAAGTTTTATGCTCGATTCGGGAAGAGAATACCAATCCTTATCCTTTATAAAAAAATACTTAGACCATATGGCGATGTTAAAGATGAATGTATTTCATTGGCATTTGACCGAAGGACAAGGATGGCGAATAGAAATAAAAAGCTACCCAAAACTCACGGAAATAGGAGCACATGTTAGTGAAGGTAGTTCTAAAGGAAGGTATTACACACAGCAAGACATCAAAGAAATTGTCTCCTATGCCAAAGAGCGGTGTATAACTGTAGTGCCCGAAATTGATATTCCTGGACACAGCGAAGCAGCTTTGACCGCCTATCCAGAACACAGCTGTTTTAAAGAAAAACCAAGTGCTAAAATGACCTTTTCAGCTACTTTGTTTTGCGGTGGACGGGAATCTACTTATGCATTTTTAGAAACTATTTTTGACGAAGTATGCGCCCTGTTCCCTTCTCAATACATTCATATTGGCGGTGACGAAGCGCCAAAAGAGCGTTGGAAAGCCTGCTCAGATTGCCAAGCCAAAATCAAAAAAGAAAATTTACACAACGAACACGAATTACAAGTCTATTTCTCAAACCGAATTGCACGCTATTTAAAAACAAAAGACAGAAAAGCAATTTGCTGGGGGGATATTATCCACGAAGAAGGACCAGATTTGGAAGACAATATTGTTGTCTATTGGTGGAATTGGAGACGCCACAAAACAAAGACTTTGGACAAAAGCATCGAAAAGAGAATTCCGGTTATCTGTGGAACCAATTATTACAACTACCTCAATTTTCCCGTAACACCTTGGTCCAAATACACGAAAGCAAGGACTTTTGATTTGAAAAAAGTCTATCAAAAAAACCCTTCAAATTTATCCGACAACAAAATAACCAATGCAGGAAATGTTCTGGGAATGGGCACCTGTCTTTGGACTGATTGGCATGTAAAAGAAGGCATGATCGACAAAAGGGTTTTCCCAAGAATCTATGCAATCTCAGAACAAATGTGGCATATTGGAACAACGCTTTCTTTTGAAGTATTCTATAAGAAAGTCAAAAATCAATACCCAAAACTTAAAGGAATGGGGATTGATTTCGGTCCTGCTATGGAAACTGAAATTACACCCGATTTTAACTGGTAATAAAAACAACTATGATCAAACACTATTTTATTTTTCTCTGCTGTACTTGGTTAAACTATAGCCATGCCATTTTCTGTCAAAACAAAGCTCCGAACATTGTTTTTATTATGTCTGACGACCATGCTTACCAAGCCATTAGTGCCTATGGTCACAACTTGAACAACACGCCAAATATTGACCGAATTGCGAATGAAGGTGCCTTGTTTCAAAAATCCTTTGTGACCAATTCTATCTGCGCACCTAGTAGAGCGGTGATGCTCACTGGAAAACACAGTTTTGTAAATGGTAAGATCGACAATCGAAATGCTTTTGATTGGAACCAAGACAATTTTGCCAAAACACTACAAAAACAGGAATACACAACGGCATTAATTGGTAAAATTCATTTAAAAGGACGTCCACAAGGATTCGACTATACCAATGTACTTCCAGGGCAAGGACAGTATTACAATCCCGATTTTATTGAGAATGGCAAAAAGAAAAACTATCCCGGATATGTAACCACCATCACTACAGACATCGCCCTGAATTGGTTGCAAAACAAACGAAACCCTAACAAACCTTTTTGTCTGATTTACAACCAAAAAGCACCTCACCGTACTTGGATGCCTGAAGAAAAGTATTTTCACTTGTTTGACGATACTCGCTTTCCCATTCCTGATAATTTCTTCGATGACTATAAAGGACGCGCCGCCGCGGCTGCACATGAGATGGGAATCTACGAGCATATGAGTGTGGTCTACGATTTAAAAATGCTCGACAAAGAAGGTGAAATCAAAGCCAAATACCGCAAAAGCGCTCAAAAAATGTACAATCGAATGAGCGAAGCACAACAAAAAAAATGGGATACCTACTACGATCCTATCATTAAAAAGTTTAAGGAAGATAAATTGGAAGGAGAAGCATTGGCACTGTGGAAATACCAGCGCTATATGCAAGATTACCTCAGCACCATTCAGTCTGTAGATGACGGTGTGGGTGAAATACTCGACTACCTAGACCGTAACGGGTTGACGGAAAACACTATTGTGGTGTATACTTCAGACCAAGGGTTTTACTTAGGAGAACACGGTTGGTTTGACAAACGTTTTATGTATGAAGAATCTTTTCGAACTCCTTTGTTGATGCGTTACCCTAAAGAAATTAAAGCGGGAACTGTTGTTGACGCGCTGGTTCAAAACATCGACTACGCTCCTACTTTACTCGATTATGCGAATGCAAATAGCTCGGAATCCCTTCAGGGTTTGTCTTTTAGAGATTTAGTAAAAGGTGTGGATTCTGGCTGGAGGAATGCCATTTATTATACGTATTACGAATATCCAGGAGGGCATCATGTCAAACGACATTATGGAATTCGCACCAACCGCTATAAGCTAATTCACTTTTACCACGATATCGATAGCTGGGAGCTCTACGACTTAGAAAAAGACCCTTCTGAAATGCACAACCGCTATGGAGACAAAGCCTATTTTAGTATTCAAAAGAACATGCATAAGGAATTGGAAGCGCTAAGAACGCAGTACGGTGATAGCGACGCTATGAATCAAAAGCTACTCAAACTCAAGAAAAAGAAATAACACTACCTTGTCTCTATATGTACTAATAAACGGTGTATAATGTCGTCACAACAACTCCTTTTCCCGAATCCAAAATCACCTTCAACAATTCTCTTTCTTCCTTTATTTGAAAATTAAAAGGAGGCGCTGTGATTTGTACACCACTTTGTTTTTTTAATCGGATGCCCTGTCCGGAAATGATGTCTTTGTTGGGAACAAAATCGCCGCTTGGAATGTGTTCTGTGAGTATGATGTATTTGTATTTTCCTAACTTTTGTACTACTTTTTGAATTTCTAGATTGGACAAATGTTGCAATACTTGTCGTACCAGCGCACAATCTCCATCGGGCAGTTCGTCTAGGGCGATGTCGATACATTGAAATACTAGGTGTTCTTGTTTGAAGTTTTCTTTATTATGCGCAATCAGGTTTTCTACGATGTCTGCGGCGGTATATAATTTTGTATACCCCACCAATTCTTTTCCAATGTTGAAATCGCCACAACCGAGGTCGCAGAAGCTAAGCTTGTCTGTAAAGCTGCTTAGAAAGTTACTGACGGCTTTTAGAAATGGTACCACCAACTTTGGATCATGAGAACCTTCTCCGGAGTAAAACGCTCCCTCTGAACCTCCCCAAAGGTTTTGCTCATAAACCTGTGCCATAGCCGCTTTGGTGGGCCATGCTTGATTTTTTCTTTTTGACGATGCACACATGTTCTCTATAATTTTACCGCCTTTTTAAAACTACTGTTATTCTTAAGGTATCAAAAATAAAGTATTGTTAGTAAAAATCGTGAATCAGTTACCATATTAATAGGAGTTTCCTTCAATTCACAAACCAATATACCCAACAAACACGCAAGCAGACTAGAAGTCCGGTAATAGACGAACCTTTAGTAAGTCAAAAAAAATGTCAATTATTGATAGATATCGTCATAAAATTTCAGAGTAAAAAAGAAATATTTGTACTTTCAACCTTTGATTTATATGAAAAGAATTTTAATTATTGTAGTGCTTTGCATTACTTCGGCAGTAAAGGCAACGGACATTTATGTGTCGCCCAATGGCAATGACAATGGAGACGGAAGCATAAACAAACCTTATAAGACCATTTTAAAAGCCCGCAATGAGGCTCGAAAAACCGACACACATGTTACCGTGTATTTACGTGGAGGAACCTACCTACTTTCCGAAACAGTGATCTTTGGATTACAAGATCAAAATACGACTTATACAGCCTATCAAGATGAAATTCCTGTGATTACTTCTGGGGTACCAGTTGGCAATTGGAAACGCTGCACGGATTACCCCAAAGGAACCTCAGAAAAAGCCAAAGGAAATTTATGGGTGGTAGACATTCCTAAAGACATAAAAGATTTTAAGGTGCTTTTTGACGGAAACCATCGTTTAAAAAGAGCGCATGGCCCTGGGTTTCAAACGCCGGAATTGAAGTTTAAAAAATTAGCAACACGTAACGTAGCACTCAAAAAAGATTTCCACCTTCTTAAAGAACTACCTTTTCCTAAGGGAGCTATCAAAGACTGGTCGAATATTGAAGATGTAGAGGTGTTTTTTAACGGAGTGCCCTGGACCCAAAATATTGCTGCTTTAGAAAGTGTAAACATGAAGAAAAATGTTGCCATGCTACAATATGCTGGTAACACACCACCTTCTACAACGCCAAAACCGTATAACCCTACTTATATTGAGAATATAATAGATGTATTAGACGTACCAGGGGAATGGTGTGTGAACACCAAAACCAGAAAAATTTACTATTGGCCTATCAATGACACTCCGAGTAAGCAAATAGAAGTTCCTACGCTGATTGAGTTTTTTAGAGTGGAAGGAAAAATAGATTATGAGGGTGCAAAGGATATCCCTGCAAAAAACATCCATTTTAAAGGGCTTACATTTACTAAAGGAGATCGCTATTCCTGGTGGAAAGGACACAAGGGATATGGTATTCAGCACGACTGGGATAAGTTTGATTACGGAAATTCACTAGTACGTTTTCGAGGTGCCGAAGATTGTAGTGTAAATGACTGTAGTTTTATAAATTCTGGGAATTCAGCAATTCGTTTGGATTTATATGCTCAGAACATTAGCATTGAAAATTCTTTGATTGACCGTGTAGGACATATGGGCATTTTACTTTGTGGTTACGGTCCAGGAACCAAAGACGTAAATAAAAACAACCGTATTGTCAATAATTTAATTCGTCGCACAGGTGAGGTAATTTATCATGGACATGCCATCTTCGTGTGGCAAAGTGGAAGTAATTATATTGCGAATAATCATATTCGTGAAGTGCCTCGTAAAGCCATTGGTATTTGTGGTGTTCGCGGTGCTATTTTTCAAAATGGAAAGGATATCGATTGGGATGAGGCCGCCAAAACAATACGATGGAAGGAACTCAAACACCAAAAATACACCAAAGGCAATGCTACGCAAGAAAAGATTTTACCTTATTTGCATGCAAGAAACAACGTAGTTGAAAACAATTATGTGTATCGTTCACGTACAAAAATTGGTGATGGAGCTTCTTTAAATGTTTCAGGGGCGGGCACTGGAAATACAATGCGCCGGAATATGTTGTATATGACTTTAGGAAATGGCATGCGTTGTGATGATTGGCAAAACGGCACTACTTTTGAGGAAAACCTTATCCTCTCGGGAGGTGTGGTTCACAAAGGTAAAAACGATGTTAAGAACAATATCTTATTGAATTCAACCATTCGTTTTAGTTTTTATCCAGATCAACAACCCAATCCAGGGTCTAAAATTGAAAACAATTTATTTTATTTCACCAAGAACATCGACAAACCTTATGTAGGTCGCAGTACAAAAACGTTTAGCACTCCAGCTTCTTGTGATGTTACACATAATCTGTACTACAATACGGAAAACAACAAGTCGCTAGAAACTTTTGTTACAAAACAAATTGAGACAGGCATTGAAACGGATTCAAAGATAGCGATACCTGCTTTTGAAACGATTCCAGATTTAAACAGCGAACTGAGTCCTTTAGATTTTAAGTTGAAGTCTAGTTCAGAACTGGTACACCCAATTGCCGTAGAAAAAATTGGACTGACTCAAGATTACCCTCAAAAGTACTGGAATTCAATTTTCCCTAAAGATGGAGACAAACGTATTTCTGACAATGCTATTATAACTGCAAGTTCTTCACATATAAAAGGCGATTTGCAAGCGCTTACGAAAGTAAAGAAAGACATGCGTCCTGTTATTGAATCAAAGGATGCAGAGCATCCCTATATAACATTGGAATTAGATGCTAGTTATCCTATTAGTGGCTTGCAATTGATTGCAAATGCCAATGATCGTTGCAATAGTTTGAGAGGTTTAGCTGTTTGGTCTTCTACGGATGGAAAAAAATGGAAAGAATTATGGAGGGCCGACCCCTATCATATTGCCATGGGAAGAGACTGGCATATTCGACCTTACACTATTGAAGATGCAAAATTCATTCGGGTAGGATTACTTCCTAGCAATGAAATTCCTTTGACGGCTGCAGATGACAGAGCAAAAAGCATGAAATCTGGTGAGTTTTATTTAAATTCTATATTTGTGTTCACCAATAAGTAAATATTTCCCTTAGTTTTGAAGTTGTAGCGTTCTATGTAATTTAATCTCTTATGCGAATCCATTTTTCTATTCTTGTCCTTTTTTCTTTATTAGGAAACGTACTGTTCTCTCAAGAAAAAATTATTGAAAACAGACAGGTAAAGTTTGAGCACATCAAAAACAGTGATGGATTGGTACACAATTCGGTTGGGGTTTCTTTTCAAGATTCACGAGGCTACCTTTGGTTTGGTACATATAACGGTTTATACAAATACAACGGCTATGAATTTCAGTTATACACGCATGATTCTAGAGACAAAAAGTCCTTAATTTCAAACAGAGTTACTGAGATTTTTGAAGACAGTAGCAATCAATTATGGATTGGTACAAATTTGGGGCTTTCTAAATATGACCGAAATACAGATTCTTTTCAAAATTCATTTTTCAACAGTGCAAATCAACAACAATTTTCACTAAAAGATGAAGTGCATACCATCGTTGAAGACAAATCTGGTTTTATTTGGATTGGTACCGTAAATGGCCTGTATCACTTTTCAAAAGAAACTGAAAAAGGGTACAATATTGGGCTATGTTCAGACAGTACATCGGAAGAGAGCAAAATGATCACGGCGGTGGTTCAAGATAAAAACAATAAAATATGGGTAGGTACCAACAAAGGACTTTATTTTCTTCAATTCGATGCCACAGGAAGTGTCACATACCAACCCTATAAACAGCCTGCCATTTCTTCAAGCGCAACCAC
>Ga0206125_10000075_pt1 | contig 127640 bp, 120 predicted proteins | sample Helgoland_Spring_4_FD_148598 | JGI IMG/M metagenome (GOLD analysis project Ga0206125, IMG submission 148598) | Pelagic subsurface seawater microbial communities from Kabeltonne, Helgoland, North Sea - Helgoland_Spring_Bloom_20160331_1 | ecosystem: Environmental > Aquatic > Marine > Epipelagic...
AGCGGATTTTAAAACTCAATAAACCATTACTAATCAATAGCTTACAGTCTAAGTACAGTTCCCGCCGCCTCCACCAATAACAAAACCTCAACCCGACAGGGTTGGGGTTTTTTATTGGCCGTCCGCTTTTAATATTGACTGAACCTGTTTAGCACAATCCTGTGCCGGGCTCCAATACCAGCCCTTGGGGTCCCATGCTCTGCCGCAGGTCATATACATACACTGAGCATAGGCATTTTTTGCCGCCTCGATCTCGCCGAGTTCATGCAGTGAGCGCGCTTTTGCCCAGAGAGCCATGGAGACATCGTTCATCTGGTATTCTTTTTGAATTTTAAGTCTCTCTTTGCGGCCAACACGCCCCGTGTCTGGGCAGCTTGTGCCTTTGTCGTACATCATTTTCTGTTTTTGCCCTGCCTCTGGGCCCCACTGTTTAAAGCAGGCATTCACAGTATTGACCGATTCAGCAAATTTATTCTCTGCAAAGAGCTCCACGGAGGTAATCGCCCAAAATGCGGAATCACCCAGCTCACTGTCGGTAGAGATGCAGGGATTTATTGAAGCGTCGTTGTTCTCGACGGATTCCGCAGCGGCAAAGCTGGCGAGTAATGCGCCAATGAAAAGTGAAATATTGATTGCCCGTATCATCTTATCTCCTCTCCTGATTATGTCGGTGTAAAGACCATTTATTAAACGATCATCGAGAACTTAAAGGTCATGAATGTTGAAGTCTTTATCTTGCCAAACTGATTCCAAGATGTCACCTTGACTCGTATGTGGAAAACGAAATAACGCAACAGAGCAGCTGATAGGCCCGCAATGAAAATCACGGATTACCTTAGCAATACAGAACGTAAAGATTTTACTCGCCAAAGTAATTGGCTGGCCGCGAGAATGCTCACCACTAATTGGTTGATGGTGGCTGGTGCTTTTATGTTGGCACATTACTGGACGAATCCGCTGAGCATAGTGATTGCCATAGGCATTATCTCCGGCCGCTTGCTGGGAATTGGCGTGATCATGCACGAGTGTGGCCACAACAGTTTCTTTGCTAGTCAGCGATTGAACAGCTTTTTTGGGCAGTGGTTTGCGGCAAAACCGGTTTTCGATAATCTTGGGCAATACGCCAGAGGACACCTCAAGCACCATCGCTATGCGGGTACAGTGGACGATACGGATCTGCCCAACTACAGCGCCTATCCAGTCGAAAAGTCGAGTTTCAAGCGCAAGATGATGCGCGACATTAGTGGTCAAACCGGGTTTCGTTTTATGGCGTCACGGGTGATTGGCACGGCGGGCATTTTTAGCGCTGACCCCGAGGTACGTCGGCAGGCGCAACCGTATCTGAGTATGTGGCTAACCCAGGTGGCTATGATTGCGGTTCTGCATTTCACATTGAGTGCCTGGCTTTACCTGTTGTGGATAGGCTCTACCATGACTTTGTATATGGTCTTTGCACGCTTGCGCCAGGTGGCGGAACACGCGGCGGTGCCCGACGCGCTGGATCGTGATCCACGTATGAATACCCGCACCACCTATGCCAATCTTCTTGAGCGGCTGACAGTTGCCCCCAACTATGTGAACTATCATCTTGAGCACCATCTTATGGCGGCGGTTCCGGCCTATAGATTGAAACGCTTTCATCAGCTGTTAAAAGCGCGTGGGGCTTATGAGGAGACTCGATTTTACGAAGGCTATGTTGATGTTATTCACCATGTCATCAATGTGCCCGGTTCCCAAGTTGCCTAGTTATTACTGCAGCCATACCCCATTGGTCAACTGACAGTCAACTGAATCCAGGGCCATATGAATGGTTAAACCGATTCCGACCAGTCGGGTTTTGGGGAAAAAGCACAGCGCAAAATACAGCACAACAAAGCCGAGTTGGTGCAGCGGATGAAAGCCTATGCTGCATCGATTGGGGTCGTAGATGGGATTGGCCAACAGATGATCGATATCGACCAGCATTGTGGCCATTAGAACGCTGTAGGCAAAGCGCCATTGGCGGCGAAAAAACAGCCGAACCACTAGCGCGGGTACTAAAAAGTGCAATAGTAAGTGGAACAATGGTTTAGTCCCCGCTCTGTTTCGGTTATTTTTTTGCTGACGCGGATATTACATCAAAACCACAGGATTAAGCTTGCAGAGCCAGTTTTGGCGTTCTGTCCGCTCGGTACAGACCCCAATGTTTTTCTGGTTCGAGGGGATCATCTGAGCCCTTCCAGTTTTCGTCAAAAGCCTCGAAAAAATAGACCAGTACCTGCTCGCGCTCGGCCCATTCCATTAGTTCTTTGTAATATCGCCTTTGAAATTCCTGATTGACGTGTTGCGGTTCAATGCCGAGGCCATTGGTGGCGGTTGCCCACCCGGCTTCAGTGATAATAACCTGTTTGTCTGGATAGGCTTGCGCGACGGACTGATAATTCGCGATGGTATAAGCCAGTCCTTCGGCAATCGATTTGTACTCCCAGACCGGGTAGGTGTGAATAGCGATCACATCAAGCTCGTCGACCAGAGGTGCGAGTTTATCGAGCCATGGCACATAGTTTTCACAAAATGTTACGGGCTGTGAAACACTCTCTTTGATTAGTCTGGCATATCTGATCAGGCTGGCCGTGGGAACCAGATGGTCGGTCCAGCTAACAGCGGCTTCATTGCCGATCGAAACCGAGCTGACAATCGAACTGTAGTGGTTGGCCAGCTCTATCAGATTGCGCAGTTCATCTCGGTTGTGCTCTCGGTTTGCCAGCAGTTGTTCGGGCGAGTATTCGCCACCCCAGGGGCAATTTGGATTGTCTACCTCGGCGGTGATGTAAGCGCCGAGCATGACATCAAAGGGCAGGGCCTTATCGCGGATAACATCCAGCACGGTTTTGGAATGGGCATCGCTGGCGTAGAGGCGCAGAGACTGCCACTCACCTTCGAGTAGCGCAAGGTCCTGCTCGACTTCTGTACTGGATGGAATTTTCCCCGACTCAGGACTTTGGCCATCGCGATAGCCGGAATAGCAAATTGCCTTGCGGTAGGGAAGGGGTCTCTGGCTCATGATGCTACCACCGAAAATTTGGCTTGCTCGTCTTTATCCCAGATTCCCCAGAAGGCTCCAACGTCACCTTCCGCGCCGACTTTCCAGGACTCGTCAAAAGATGAGAAATAGAAAATGTCGATATTGTCTTGGTGACCCCATTGTTGAGTGTTTACAAAATAGCGCATGGCATTCTCATGAGAGGGTTGTGCGCCGTGGAAAGCTTCTCCCTGGCTCGGCCAACCGGTCTCGGTGATGATGACTTTTTTACCTGCTGCGGCGCTGGTCGCTCGGCGAAACATGTCTTTCATATAGAGCAGTGAGTATTCGATTGCACAGCCTTCCCAGAATGGATAACAGTTGGCCAGAATAACATCGCAGATCTCGGTGATGGCTGGACGATCCTCAAACTCATAATAGGCATCGACATAGCCCACTGGTATTGATGGCAGGGCTTCTTTAACCTGGGCGATATAGCCCAGCAGCTGTTCTTCGGAGAGGTCTTTGCGATACATGACTTCATTGCCAACAGCGGCGATATCGACATAACCCTGCTGTGCCAATCGAATGAGATTTTCAATTTCCAGCGCATTTTTTTCCAGATCATCGCTCAGCCAGGCGCCAACCAGTGTTTTGAGCCCCATTTCTTTGGCGACAACTGGGATTAAATCATTGCCCTGCAGGCAGGAGAACGAACGAACCCATTTTACACTGGGTTTAAGTATCGCCATTCTGCGCTCAATCTGTTCGCGGCTCAGCTCATCGCCTGGCTCCTGACCTTCCTCATAGGCGCTAAAGCCAATGCCGTGCATGCCTTTTTCCATGTAGGCATCAACATAGTCAGTTAATTGTTGCGTTGAAAGGGTTGCGGTCTCTATCCCGGACAGGGACATGACCTTATCGTCTCTTTTTGACATTGGCGCTAGAATCTCTGTGTAGTTAAGTTATTTTGACAGTACGTTACATAGTGGACTGTTGAGTGTGGACTTCCGTGCCCATTAAACGCCCACTTCCAGCCATCTTCTTAGGACCAAAATGCTACCGGAGCATTTGTAAACATACAACGCACTCTGATCCCATATAACCCACGGAAGCCGCACGTTATCTCATTCCCGAGTTGATGTTGTTGCGAAAAAAACAGGCTGACCGTAGCATGCGTTGGCTTGAAAAGTGATTGGGCCATAAATTATGCGATGGCGGGAAATCGCTGGTTGAATGGTATCGATTAGTTAAAGCTGAAATCTAAACTCAAGCTGGAGAGACTCTCCAGTGACAATAATAAAGATGTAGTCAGGGGAAATATGAGCGACAAACGGATCCATCTGGGCACTCAGTTACTGCAGCCAAAACAGTCCAATATTAGTGGCCAGTACGTCAGTATAGAGGGCGAGACGTTTTATCAAATTGCCAACTATGATCAGCTGAAAGGCTTTTTTATCTCTGTGGTCAGTGATTCCAATCACTGGATGTTTATCTCCTCACGCGGGGGCCTGACAGCGGGCCGCGTCGATGCCCAAAGTGCACTTTTCCCCTATTACACAGATGACAAGATCAATGATGCGTCGCCCTATACCGGCAGTCGAACTGTTGCGCTTGTCAGTGACGGCAAACAGACCTCATTGTGGGAGCCGCTCTCTGAACAGTACCCGGGTGTCTACAACATCAGTCGCAATCTGTACAAAAACGTCTATGGCGATAAGCTGATTTTTGAGGAGATCAATCACGATCTCAATCTCAGTTACCGCTATGCCTGGCGCACGTCCGATCGTTTTGGTTTTGTTAAGACTGCCACATTAGTCAATCACGGTCAGGGCGATGTGCAAATCGATATTCTCGATGGAATCGAAAACCTGATCCCCTACGGTGTCGAGTCGGATGTCCAAAATGCGCTTAGCTGCCTGGTCGACGCCTACAAGAAGAATGAGTTGCAGCCAGAGTCGGGTGTTGGCCTCTACAGCATGAGCTCGATTTTGGTGGATCGCGCCGAACCCAGCGAAGCGCTGTCGGCAACAGTCGCTTGGTCAGTCGGCCTGTCGGCCGCGAAAAGACTTATCTCATCGGTTCAGTTAGATGACTTTCGTCGCGGTGCAGAACTGGAGCAAGAAATTGACATCCGAGCGCGTCGCGGCGCCTATTTTGTCAATGCCAGTATTGTTTTGACGCCAGAGGAGACTCAGCGCTGGCATATTGTTGCGGATGTTAATCAGGGTCCCGCAGCAGTTCGCGACTTGATGGCCTATATCCAGTCCGGTGCGAATATTGACGCCGATATTGAAGCGGATATTGCACTCGGGTCAGAGAATCTTGCCCGCATTGTCGGGACCTCGGATGGCTTGCAGGTGACGGAAGACCGACTCAGTGCCAACCATCATTTCGCCAACGTGCTATTCAATGTGATGCGGGGAGGCCTGTTTGTCGACAATTATCAGGTTGCCAAATCTGACTTGATCGATTTTGTACATGGCTTTAATCGCAAACAATTAAAACTATCCGCTGCTTTTTTCGATGGGTTGGAAGAGAGTTTCCACTACAGCGATTTGATCGAGGCTGCAGATAAAACCGCTAACCAAGATCTGTTGCGTTTGTGCCTTGAATATCTCCCTCTGTCGTTCAGTCGCCGCCACGGTGATCCCTCGCGGCCATGGAACAAGTTCGCAATTCGGGTGAAAAAAGAAGACGGCTCGCAGCTGCTCAATTATGAGGGGAATTGGCGCGATATTTTCCAGAACTGGGAAGCGTTGAGCCTGTCGATCCCTAACTTTGTCGAAAGCATGATCTGTAAATTTGTCAATGCTTCGACCGCCGATGGCTATAACCCCTATCGTATTACTCGAGACGGCATCGACTGGGAAAAGCCCGAGCCCCATGACCCCTGGTCGAATATCGGCTACTGGGGCGATCATCAGATCGTCTACCTACTCAAGTTTTTGGAGATGTCTGGGCATTATCACCCTGGCACATTACAGGACTTCCTGACTCGTGATCTGTTCTGCTACGCAAACGTGCCCTACCGCATCAAAAACTATCAAGCGTTGCTTCACAATCCTCATGACACCATTGTTTTCGATGATGCGGCAGAGGCGGTCATCACTCAGCGTGTGGCCGATGTGGGTGCCGATGGCCGTTTGATTTGGGATGCTACAGATTCGGTATACAGGGTCAACTTAACTGAAAAGCTGCTTGCTGCAGTGCTCGCCAAATTATCCAACTTTGTTCCCGAAGCGGGCATTTGGATGAACACTCAGCGTCCTGAATGGAACGATGCCAACAACGCCCTGGTGGGTTACGGGGTGTCGATGGTGACGTTGTATTACACTCGACGCTATCAGCAATATTTACTTGAGCTATTTTCCGCCGCCGAATTTGAACAAGTAGAAGTCTCGGTAGAGCTTGTTCAGCTGTTGCAGAGTATCCAGCGCACGTTGCTCGATAATCGCCACCTGCTGGCGGGGAAAATCAGCGATGGCGATCGCAAGCAGATTCTTGATCGTCTCGGTGAGGCGGGCAGCGAATATCGTAACAGCATTTATCAAAGTGCGTTTTCGGGCATTCGCCGTTCAGTAAAAACAGCCGACCTGATCGGGTTTTGTGAGCTGTCGATCGAGTTTATTGATCACAGTATTCGCGCCAATCGACGTGCAGATGGTCTCTATCACGCGTATAACCTGATGACCGCCAGCGAAGAGGGCGTTGCTGTTAATTACCTCAGCGAAATGCTCGAGGGTCAGGTTGCAGTGCTGAGTTCTGGTTATTTGAGCCCTGAAGAAGCACTGAAGGTGCTCGAGGCGTTACGGCAATCTGCGTTATACACCGCGCGCCAGCATTCCTATCTACTTTATCCAGACAGAGAGCTCAGTCGCTTTGTCGATAAAAATATTATCCCGAGTGCAGAGATAGGGCGCTCGGCGCTACTACAGAGACTGATTGCCGACGGTGATACATCGCTTGTCGAGCAGAACGCGCAGGGTGGTTGCCACTTTAATGGCAGTTTTAATAACGTTGTCAGCGCAAAAGCAGCGCTGCAAAAGCTAAAGCAACAGGGCTACCACGATCTGGTTGAAAAAGAAGAGTCGCTGATTGAGCAGATTTTTGAATCTGTTTTTAACCACCATCAGTTTACTGGTCGCTCTGGCGGTATGTATGCCTATGAAGGGCTCGGTTCGATCTACTGGCATATGGTTTCCAAACTTCTCCTGGCTGCATTGGAAAATATTCAATGGGCGTCAGAGCAGGGTGCTGATGCGGTGGTGTTGGGACGACTGATCGACTGTTATTTTGAGATTCGTGCCGGAATTGGTTTCAACAAAACGCCAGAAGATTACGGTGCGTTCCCCACCGATCCGTATTCACACACACCGGGCTTTGCCGGTGCGAAACAGCCTGGTATGACAGGGCAGGTGAAGGAAGAGATCGTTACGCGACTGTTCGAATTGGGTATTCTGGTGACAGATGGCTGCATCAGCTTCAAGCCGTTTATGCTTAGAAGGTCAGAGTTTTTGCAGCAAGCGGATTCGCTGAGTTATTTCGATACGTGTGGTAAACAGCAGACCCTGGCTCTGCAAGCTGGGCAAATTGGCTTTACATACTGCCAGGTGCCGGTTGTCTACAGTCTCTCAGACAAGACATCAATAGTGATAACGCACAGTGATGGCACCCAGCAGACCATTGATGGCAACAGCATTGATGCTCAGACTTCGATGGACATCTTTAACAAGAAGGGTCTGGTTACGCAGATTAATGTCGCGTTGCCGCCTGGTTTGGAGTGACAGTTTGATTGATTGCCAAGGCTGTACAGTGCACTTAGGCTGAACAGTTAGTTGCAAAAAAAACCGCCTGAAGAGGCGGTTTTCTTATATCTTCTCTTTGTCTTTAGAGCTGCGCCGGCGATAGCGTAGTGTCAGTCATGGGCACCTTCTGCGCCTGTTTTTCTTGCAGCTGAGCGCGAATATCATTGGCTCGCTGCTCATCCAGATCATAGTCGCGCATGACATAGATCGCGATCGACGTACCCACAGTGGGTATTAAGATATAGCTCAGGCGCAACAGAGCCAGGGTCTCATCACTCTGCACTGCAGCATTCTGGTCAAAGCCAATAAGACTTAAAATAAGGCCTGACCCTGCGCCAGCGATAGCGGCGCCGAACTTAACCATCCACCAGTAGATCGCGCCAAATGTGCCCTCTCTGCGCTCACCAGTTTGCAGCTCATCGAGATCACAAATATCAGCAGTCATCGACATCATAATGGTAAACAGACCGCCGATCCCGAAAGCGAACAATGGCAGCGGAATAAACATCATCCAGGGTTTTTCCGGCGAGAAGCCCCACCAGAATAAAATATAACCAACCAGAGACACACTCTGAGAAAACAGAAAAGTGAAGCGCTTGCCGTAGGTTTGCGCAAGCCAGTTAACGATTGGAATAACCAGAAAACAGGTGAACAGTGCACCGACAGAACCAAACAGCGTCGGCCACATGCCGGCCTGAGCAGTGTCACCCTCGTTCATGTAATAGACAATAATAAACCAGGAAAATGCAGCGACGGTCTGGAAGGCATTAAAGATAAAGAACGTTGCAATACAGATTTTCTGAAACGGTTTGTTGCGCAGCGTAATGCCGATGCCGCTGATAAAATCAGCCATGGTTTCAGAAAAGTTTTTGCTGTCTTGGACGGGCTGGTCTTCAGTATTGGTAAACGTGCAGAAGATCGCCGGCACCAGTGCCAGCATCATGCAGGCACCGCCAACCCAAAGTGAGAGTGTTCGCGCGCCTTCAGTTGCTGATGCAAACCAGCTTGGATCGTAGAGAATAATCCAGAACCACGGCGCGATAACCCAAGCCCACTGACCAATCCACTGTGCCACCGCCATCAATCGTGTGCGCTCGTGGAAATCTGAGCTCATCTCATAGCCCATCGCAACATAGGGAACGCTAAAGATGGTCATGCCGACCCAAAAAATGCAGCACCAGCTCAGAAAGTAATAAAAATTATACATTTCTGAATTATCTGCAGACAGTTGCCACATCATGACAAATGAAAAACCTGAAATCAGTGCGCCGATAAATACATAGGGGCGGCGCTTGCCCCAGCGTGACACCGTATGATCAGAAATATAACCCATCAGTGGATCAGTGATGGCATCGATCAGTTTTGGGATAAAGAAGATCAACGACCAGAGCAGCGGGCTCATGCCGAGGCTTTCTACCAGCAGCACCATAAAAATTCCCAGTGCAGCGGGGAACATTTGATTGGCCAGCATGCCGATGCCGAAGGCGATTTTTTGGTCTAGAGGTATACGGTCTTTGGCGCTTGAGTGGTTGGTCATTATTTTTATTCCCTCACGGCCAGCCAGCAATGCTTGCCACGATTTTTTCGACTTTAAATTTCGCGCGAGTATAAATTAGCCTCAATCACAAATCGGTAGAGATTCGACCAACAAGGGTAAATTTGCGGTGGCTGTTCCACCATGTCGATCATCGACATAAATAAACAGGCGATATTCTCCGTTTGCCGGAGCTTTGAATTTCAAGGATTCAGCTCCATTCGGATGGCGAGTGCCCTGTGTTATCTGCTGCCAGACAGTCTCGGGGCGCGGCTCAAAGTCGCCACCATCACTCTGTTTTTGACGCTCAACTTCTTTGAGTAATTCCCAGCGATATTGCAGCGACACGGGATCACTATGGTTTACCTTGACTGTGGCACTGCAGAATGCGTTTGATTGCAGACGTATAGAGTCCCCTGAGCTGAGGTTGTTGATGCTAAAGTCGATCAGCCTGGCAACCGGGTGCGGGGGCCGTTGGTCTGTCCATAGCTGCCGCATCACCTGTGCTGACTCTGTGTGCTCGCCGTTTTCGAGGAACATTCCATACCAGGTCGGAGTGCGCTCCTGTTTTTGTCCCCACAAAAACACAAATGAGCCAATACAGTGTGATTTATCGCTGAGAATATAATCCACATAACGCTGCTGATAATGCTTTGCCTTCTCGGAACTGGTGGCTTCAAATGGTCTATCCCAGCCCGTGCAGGGTGATTCCCAGTGGCCGGTAACACCCCACTCCGAGATGATATAAGCCCCAAGATAGCCGCTCTTGGTCAGGTAGCGCGGTAAATGGCTGATATCGCCGTAGAGCTGAAGCGAGAGTAGATCAAGATCCGGGCAGCGTTTTGAAACGAGTTTAATCACGGCAGGTTCTGCACCTGCCAGCATAGTTGTTGTAGGGTGATTGGGATCAATGCGATGAATCATTTTCGATATGTCATTTACCGCATCCCAGACCTTTGGGTTTTTATGGTGCAAGTTGAGTTCGTTGCCGATACCCCACATCAGCAATGCTGGATGATCTTTGAGTGCCAGTATGTCCTTGCGAATGGTTGCTAGCTGAGCAGCAACAGCCTTTTTGTCGCTGTAATCAAACCCGTGTCGCTCACGTGCTACATCCAGACCCATACAGACCATCAAGCCATGGTGTTGTGCGTCATCGAGAATTTCGCGCCCTGATTTTTCACCGTTGTCGACGCGCCAGGTGCGAAAGGCATTGCCGCCATAGTCGGCAAGACTTTGAATACTGCCCAGTTCGAGTCCAGCACCTTTTATGTAAAACGGGCTGCCATCAACCGTCAGCTGGTACTCGGCTTTTTGCTTTATCAATTCGACTTTGCGAGCACGCATGGTGGATTCCTGTGGTTTGCTATTTTTCCGATAACCGATGGCAGAGAGTCTAACCAATCAAACCCTGTTTCAGGCCCCGTTCGTCGCCTAAATAAAGGGTGTTCGTCGTTTCTAATCCCGTGGAAGTGCCCGATTAACACTCAAAATGCCTATAATCTGCCGCTAAATCCCATCAAATCGATGTTTGCGATAAAGGTTAAACAACGCCGTGATTAAATTACTCAGACTTTTCATTCCAGCGCTTCTTGTTATCTTTGCAGCCGCCTGTGATAACGCGACAGATGCTGCCAATTCGAATGGCCCATCGGCTGCTGATATTCTCGGCAATGCCGATTACCCGGCAGTTTCCTACGGCGGTTATCGTGAGAAAACCCGAGACATCGCGCCGACCAAGGCGCAGCTGGCCGAAGATATGAAAATTCTTTCCGCCATGGGTATCAAAGTGTTGCGGACCTACAATACCTCGCAATTTCCCCAGGCGCGGTTGCTGCTTGAAGTGATCAGCGAGCTGAAACAGGCCGATCCGTCTTTCGAAATGTATGTGATGCTTGGCGCCTGGATTGAAGCACACAACTCCTGGAATGGCGGTTACTGGAGTGAGGAAGAAAAAGCCATGATTGGCGGCACTGACCACAGTCGCGGTGACGAAGTAAAAAATGGTATGGAAATCGACACTGCCGTGGCGCTGGCTAAGCAGTACCCGGATATTGTTAAAGTGATTGCGGTAGGCAACGAAGCAATGGTGCAGTGGGCGGTCAATTATTTCGTCTACCCCAAGACCATTCTCAAGTGGGTCAACCATCTGCAGGAGCTGAAGGCGAAGGGTGAGTTACCGGCCGGTATCTGGATTACTAGCTCCGACAACTATGAATCCTGGGGCGGTGGTGCAACGCTCTATCACACCGACGATCTGGTTGCGCTGATTAATGCTGTCGACTATATCTCGCTGCATACTTACCCCTTTCATGACTCGTTCTACAATCAGGCGTTCTGGGGTGTTCTGCCCGAAGAAGAAATGCTCTCAAAAGAACAGATGACCGAAGCGACAATGCGTCGCGCTGTGGAGTATGCAGTCTCGCAATATCAGGGGGTTGCCGATTACCTCGCTGAGCTGGGAATCGATAAGCCAATGCATATTGGCGAGACTGGCTGGGCATCTACCGATGCGGCGGCCTACGGTGTTAAAGGTTCCAAAGCAGCCGATGAATACAAACAGATGCTGTTCTATCGCTATATGCGTGAGTGGACTGATGCGGAAGGTATCTCTTTGTTTTATTTCGAAGCCTTTGACGAGATCTGGAAAGACTCTGGCGATGCAGCGGGCTCAGAGAACCATTTTGGCATGATCAGGCTTAACAACGAGGTCAAACTCGCGCTCTGGGATCGATTTGACAATGGCCAGTTTGAAGGGCTGACCCGGAACGGCAAGCCGCTGGTGAAAAGTTATGCTGGCGACCGAGTCGCATTGATGGCTGATGTGCACAAGCCTCCGTTTAAAAGCCAGATGGCAATACGCAAGATCAGCACGGTCAATTCCGATGCGACTGTCGGTGAAGCGGTCACCGCGAGTAAATATGTTGTCGTGCATGAGACCCTGCAGCCCGAGACAAATAATGATCTGACCTACCCCAGTGCGGCACTGAAATTGGTACCCTGGGAGGGAACAGCCAGCATCGAGATGTCACCTCAGGGTGTGATAAAGGTCGTGACCAGAGCCAGTGACTGGTGGGGCTCCAGTCTTGAGTTTCAGGCTGATCGCGGTGAGAATCTCAGTCAATTTAAATCCGGTTTCCTGCACTTTGATCTTCGTGGCGACGAAGGCACTGAGATGAAAATAGGGTTTCAGACCGGACGTTATCTTGAGGGTAATCAGGTCAATAATTTCGCTTCGTTTGGGCCGGGGCTAGAGAATCAGTTGACCGACGAATGGACCCATTACAGTATTCCTCTGGCGGATATTAATAGCGGCGCTGATATGACCGATGTGACGGGCATTCTGTCGTTGATGAGTCCAACGCCTGCGGAAAATAAGCACATCTATGTGAAAAATATCTACTACTCACAGCAGTAGACGGCCAGGCCTGCTCGCTGTAGCCAGTTTACAGAGAGGCCAAAAACCGTTGGTAGTGTTGTGCTACCTGGTCAGGAGATTCCACTTGCGGGTAGTGGCCAATCTCCGCTAACTCTGCGAGGTAATCAAGCCGGCAGTTGAGGTCTTGATAGCGCGCCACCATATGAGCACCTGAGATCGGGTCGACCGAGCCATTGATCAAAGCCAGAGGAACAGTTGACGCTTGCAGGGCAGAGACCCAGCGCTCGCGGTGCTCAATGCGGTCGCGCATATAAGTGATCAGATTGTGGAACAGGTGCTTGCCATTATTAATATTAATCAGCCACCAAAAGTCGTTTAAATCCTCTTGTGTTGGCTTGCTCTCAGGGCCAAAAACAGCGCTGAAATTGCGCCGAAATTGACTGAAGCCTGACAACTTGTTGAGTAACCAGCCAATTGGACTCAACAGCAGCTTTTGAGTTAACAGTGCATGGTGAGTTTCCGGAAATAGTCCACCATTCAAAAAGCAGCATGAGAGCCACTCACCGGAACCACTGCCCTCGAGCTGTCGTGCCAGTAATTCCTGAGCTACCGTATCGCCATAGTCATGGGCCAGCACATGAAACTGTTTTAATTGCCTCGCCTCGATCAGGGCTTCAACCAGATCGGCCTGGAGGTGGATTGAGTAGAGTTTATTATCCGGTTTATCGGAAAAACCAAACCCCAGCATATCGACCGCAATCAAACGGTACTTGTCAGATAGAGTCTCCCAGATTGGCTGCCAGTCCCAGCTTGAGGTCGGGAAGCCATGAATCATCAAAACCGTTGGGCGTTCTGTTGCGCTGGAGGCAGGTTTTTCATCGACCACAAACAGTGAATGACCGAGCAGATTTATCAGTTCGCCGCGCTGTTGCCACTGCCGCGGTCTGGTAAAAGGCGTATCGATGGAATGCTCCACGCGTATCTCCTTATTGGTTTTCACGCTGCACTATTTTGTTTAATGAAGTCCGCCAGCAGGCTCGACAGTTTCTCTGCCTGTGACCATTGAAAAAAGTGACCGCCGCCAATCATAGTGTGAGGTTGATTTTTGGTGCCAGGCACCTTGGCCAACCAGAGCTTTTCAAAACCATTGGTGATCGGATCATTACCGGCACCGATACACAAAAACGGTTTTTCAAACTGTTCAAAGAAGTCCCAGGCTTTTTTCTGAGCCTGCAGCGACTGGTCCGGCATTGACGGAACCTGCGTCGGCATCGCGCGCACGGCCATTTTGTAATCCGGGCTCGGGAAAGGCGCTTCATAGATTTTTGACAGCTCAGTGCGAAAGGGCGAAATGTTGCGCAGACCTATCGCGCCCATCAGCAGTTCCAGCGCCATGGCTAGTGGGTTGCGTTTTTCCATTTGTGATGAAGCAATAATACCGGCGGGCACATCGCGGGTTTGCCAGGTATATTTTTGCCAGTGGGCAAACTGTTTCACGCTGGCATACTGTTCATTTGAATCACTACCACCTTTACTGCCCAAGCCATTCATTTTTTTGACTTCACGCATCATCGAAAATAGTGTCAATTTTTGAGGGCTATTACGGAAGGCTATAACATCATCTACAACAGTCTCGGGCACATCTGGATTGTAGGGCAACCCGGTATTGCCAATTGCCACGCGATCAAAACGATCACCGTTATCGGCAATCATGCGCAAACCAATTAATCCGCCCCAGTCCTGACCAAAAAAGGTCAGATGTCTAAAATCGTTTTGCACCAACCACTGATTCATCCAGTCTACCTGGTTCTGATAACTGTAATCCTCACGTGCAGCTGGTTTGTCAGATTTACCGTAGCCAGGTAAGTCGGGCGCAATGACACGGATGCCAGCCTTGACCAAGAATGGAATCATCCGCGCGTAAAGATAGCTCCAAACCGGCTGGCCATGCATGCAGAGAATAACCGGTCCATCCTTTGGGCCTTCATCAATATGATGAATTCTGAGATCGCTGCCATCGTCAGTTTTAATCACTGTGTAATGGGGGTCGAACGGGTAGCCCGGAATATTGGCAAAACAGTGGTCGGGGGTTCTGAGTATCTTCATTTTACGCTCTCAATTGGCGGGCAAACATTTGTTGGTAGCCTGGCAATAATAAATTGACAGACATAATGCCAATACAATAATTTGTCGTTCTGGCAGATGCAACCATCTTATGCTGACGTTAACGCGTTACCAGAACGCTAAAGATCGACGTTGGTCAGCGCTGGATGGGCTGGACGGTGGGTCACAACAAAGCTTGCATAGGGTCGGGTCGGCGCATACTCTAGATCGATCATAAAATAAAAATACACCTCTCTGCAGAGGGGTTTTCTAAATCTGTAAGTACTTTCTTAAAGGACAAAATGCGATGACTGAAGCGTGGATTATTGATGCCTGCCGTACACCTCGTGGTATTGGCAAACCGGGTAAAGGGGCCCTGACAGAGATTCACCCGCAGCGCTTGGGTGCGACTGTGCTCAAGGCTCTGGCCGAGCGCAATAATCTCAATACCGCTGATGTGGCAGATGTCATCTGGGGCTGCAATGTTCAGCGTGGTCAAAACGGCAATGATATGGGACGGATGTCGGCACTGGATGCCGGCTTTGACGTGACCTCCAGCGGCGTCACTCTGGATCGCTTCTGTGGCTCAGGCATTACCACCGCCAATATGGCGGCGGCCTCGATTATGTCGGGCATGGAAGATCTGGTGATTGCCGGCGGTTGCGAAATGATGTCTGGCTACGGACGTGTGAGCCAGGAAATGGGCGCTTTTGTTGACTCTGGCAACGAGCACTTGCGTGAAATGTATGGGCAATCCCATCAGGGCATCTGCGCCGACACTATCGCAACCATTGAAGGTATTTCCAGACAGGACCTCGATCAGTTGGCGGTGGTTAGTCAGCAGCGTGCGGCCCATGCAATTGAAAACGGGTATTTTGATAAGAGTCTGGTTCCGGTCTATCACGACGATGGCACACTGGCCCTCGATAAAGACGAGTTCCCGCGCCCCTCCACCACATTGGAAAGTCTCGGCGAACTCAACCCTTCATTTGCAAAATTGGCTCATGTGCCGCTAGACGAAAAGGGCACCACGTACGCTAAATTGATGGCCGTAAAATATCCCGAGGTTGAGATAAGCCATGTGCACCACGCCGGCAACTCCTCAGGTGTCGTCGATGGCGCGGCGGCATTGCTGATGGCCTCGCCGGATTATGCCACCAAACAGGGTTGGAAACCCCGTGCCAAAGTGGTTGCCTACTGCAATATGGGAGACTGTCCGTCACTGATGCTTAATGCCCCTGTGCCTGCTGCCAAGCGTGTGCTGGCACGAGCCGGGTTAACCAAAGACGATATTGATCTTTGGGAAATAAACGAAGCCTTTGCCGTAGTAGCAGAAAAATTTATCCGCGACCTAGAGCTGGATCGCGACAGGGTTAATGTCAATGGCGGCGCAATGGCGCTGGGCCACCCTATCGGGGCTACCGGTGCCGTCCTGATTGGCACCATGCTCGACGAACTTGAGCGCCGCAATCTTCGGCGCGGGTTGATTACCATGTGTGCGGGTGGTGGCATGGCACCTGCGATAATTATTGAACGAATATAAGCAGCCATATCTGATTGAAAATGGGGGGAGCTGATGAACACAGCACAGTCACACACACCGGATAGCGTCGCGATTCAGCCGCGCAATCGGCAGCACGATCTGGCCGAGGCACTGAAGCGCGATTGGATGAAAAACGATGTCTTCGCCACGGCGTGGTTTAACGCCATGTCGATCACCTTCCCCCTCGGTGAGCAGTTTTTTATCAACTCGGTGCGTCACTATCGCGAGCGTATCAGCGACCCGAAACTACAGGCGGATATGCGGCACTTCTTCAGCCAGGAAGCGGTGCATCTGCGTGAGCACAATCGCTATAACGAATTGCTCTGTGCTCAGCGCGGCTACGATCTTGAACAACTTGAAGCGCCCCTGCGACGGCGTATGGCTTGGGTGAAAAAGAATGTTCCCGCTCGCGAGCAGCTGGCCGGTACCGTCGCTGTAGAACATTTAACGGCCGTCTTGGCCGAGAAGGCCTTGGGCGATCACGGGCTATTTGCTGACGCTGATCCGGCCATGGTGGCACTGTGGCAGTGGCATGCAGTAGAGGAAATGGAGCATAAAGCCGTAGCCTTCGACGTTTATCGCGCGATTGGTGGTACAGAGAAAATGCGCCGTGCTGCGATGCGTCGCAGCACCGTGCTGTTGGCGTGGGATATTCTGCATGGTGTGCGGCATATTTTGAAAAAAGACGGCAAGCTATGGAGCCCCAAAGTTTGGTTTTCAGGTGTTCGTTTCTTGTTTGGCAGGCAGGGGTTTCTGCGTGGCACACTGGCTTCTTATCGCGCCTTTTTCCGGGAAGATTTTCATCCCTGGCAGCAGGACACCAGCGACTTGATTACGCAGTGGGAATTGCAGCAGCAATAAGCGTGCAACTATGCGCTTGGCGGCGAGTGATATCAGTGATCTTTAAAAGGCGCTAACAGAGCGGTCCGTAACAAAAACGAGTGAGACAGATTCCATGCAACAGACACAGCTTCCCCAGATCGACACCCTGATCAAAAATGCCAAAGTTTTTAATAATGGCCAGCCCGCCGTGATTGAAGATGTTGCTATCGCCGGCAAGCGCATAGTTGCACGCGGCCAGAATCTGGATGCCTCGGCTGCCGGTCGGGTCATTGATGCAGATGGCCTCTGGTTGATGCCAGGCTTGTTTGATATTCACACTCACTACGATCTGGAACTTGAGATCGCGCCCGGCCTGCCTGAGTCGACTCGTCATGGCACTACCTCGGTTGTGATTGCCAACTGCAGCTTGGGACTGGCCTTTGGTGCGCAGCGTGACGGCACCAATGACCCGATTGTTAGCTGTTATGCGCGTGTTGAAAATATTCCCAAGCATGTGTTGCGCAACTGTGCCGACAATATTGATTGGGATAATCCGCGTGACTATCTAAACCATCTGGACAAGCTCAATCTGGGCCCCAACGTCGCGGTCTTGTTTCCCCATTCAATGTTGCGCATCGATGTAATGGGCTTTGATGAGAGTATTAGTCGAGATCCAACCGACGCCGAGCTGCAGAAAATGAAAGGCATTCTGCGCGATGCCCTAAGAGAAGGCTATGTCGGCTTTTCTACCGATGCACTGCCGTTTCACTATCTCGCGGCACAGCCTCATTGTGATAAAACGATTCCAACCCAGTTTGCCAAATACCCTGAAATCAAGCAGCTGGCCCAAGTGGTGCGAGAAGAGGGTGCGGTGTGGCAGGCCACGCCGCCTAAAGACAGCGTTATCGGCACATTAAAAACCTTTTTGCTAACCAGTGGCCGACTCTATGGTAAGCCATTGCGAACTACCGTTGTTGCGGCACTGGATATTGCCAACAACTGGCGTATATCAGGACTGGCCAAACGGCTTGCGTCGATTTTAAACTCGAGTCTGATCCGTGGCGACTTTCACATGCAGGCGCTGGGCGCACCGTTTAAAGTTTGGTCCGATGGTGCGGTGACACCATTGGCGGAAGAAATTCCAGAGCTGCGCAGACTCAATGAAACTGACCTCGAGAGCCGCGATGAGCGCCGCGCAATTCTCAATGATCCTGATTACGCTAAAGCCTTCAAAGCAATGTGGATGAAGGGCAAGCAGGGTTGGAGTCTGGCGCGCCTGAAACGCAAAATTAATCTCGAAGACTACGCCTTCAATCGTACGCTTGCCGATATGACCATTGATCGCTGTCCGCAAACCAGCTGGCAGGGTATGACCTTTCAGGAATTATTTGATCGTATTTTGGCGTTCAAGACGGGGCAGTTAAATGACTTTCTTCCCGCCGTGCCGAGTGACGAAGAGCGCAATCTGATCGAGTCGGAGTTTCTATGGATTGCCGACGAGGGTGACTTTATGTTGCAGATGTTGCGCAGCTTCGATAATGACCTCAGCTGGAGTACCGTCACCGCTAACCGCGATATGAAAACCGTTCGCGAGCTACTGATGCACCCGAATTTGCTGCCTGGTTTTAATGACAGTGGCGCTCATCTGACCAATATGGCCTTTTACGATGTGAATTTGCGCAGCCTGCAGTTGGCCGCACAGGGCGGTGATAGCGATGTGAGCTATATGGTCAAGCGCCTGACTAAAGATGCCGCCGATGTGTTTGGTGTCGAGGGTGGTAGCATTGACGAGGGTGATATCGCCGATCTGATTCTGGTCGACCCGAAAACACTTGCCGAGTACGACGCCGATAAGCATGTGCAGCGTGTCTACCGAGACGAGTTTAGCCATGAACAACTGGTCAATCGATCAGACGATGTGGTTAAACTTGTCATGATTGGTGGCCAGACTGCCTGGGAAAACAACGCCTTCTCTGGCGATTTAGGGAAAACGCCAATGGGTCGGTTATTGCGCTCGACCGCTTCTGCAAAGTAGCACTGGATTTTAACGAGCAGTGTAGATTGAAGGCATAGCAAAATAGCCCGCGGTAACGTTGTTCGGTTGTCGCCGCGACCGATTGTGGTAATCTGCGGCACAATAGTTGAGAGAGCGCCAGCCCGGCGAAGTGTAGCGTGACAAAAAAAACTGATTCCGAATATCTCAGCACTCTTGAGCGTGGTCTGCGGGTGATGCGTTCTTTTAGTGGCAATCGTTCTGAGATGACCATTTCCCAGGTTGCGGCAGAGACTGACCTCAACCCGGCTGTCGTGCGTCGCTGTCTGCACACTCTCGAACAGCTCGGCTATATCGCCAAGCGCAATAACTTGTTTTCACTTACCGCAGAAGTACTTACCTTTGGCACCCACTATGTTGAGTCGGCGCATCTCGAGAGCACTGTGCGACCGCACTTGCAGCGAGTTCGTGATTTGGTGGGTGACAGTTCTTCGATGGCGTTATTGTCTCGCGGTGAAGTGCTCTATCTGGTCCATGTTTCCACCGATCGACGTGTGCAGCTCGACGCCAGTGTCGGCACGCGTTTTCCTGCCTACAATACCTCGATGGGCAAGGTGCTGTTAACCGGTTTGTCGCTGGCAGAGATTAATCGTTATTGCGAGCGTGTTGAGTTTGTTAAAACCACCAACCGAACGATTCAGGAGCCGGCAAAGCTTAAAGATGTGTTGCGCGAGGTGGTGGAAAACGGCTATGCAACGGCACTGGATGAACTCGACTACGGCATTGTCTCAGTGGCCGTACCTATCGCTGATGAGCTTGGCCGTGTCATTGCAGCGATCAACTGTTCTACCTCGACTTCCCGCGTCTCGTTGGATGAGATGGTTGCAACGCGCTTGCCTCTTTTGCGTGAGGCGGCAGCCGCCATTAGTGCCGAAATTCGTGATAGCCGTGCGCTGTCTCGTGCGATGACGAGTTCATCGATTCCCAACTAAATATCAAAAGCCCTGATCGCATCAGCAACCTGCGCAGCATGACTTAATACCGCCATATGGCCGGCACCTTTGATCATTATTCTGTGGTGGCTCTGACTGCTGGCAACATAGCGTTGCGCCAGTTCCAGGCGCGGTGGTGCTTCGTGTTCACCATTGATAAACAGCGTAGGAATATTCTGCTTTACTAATTGGTTATACACATTGCCCGGAAAACTAAAGTCATGTCCGGCGGGGGCAGTCAAATCATTGCCGCAGTAGTCCTCGGTAATATTGCTTAGATAGACCATGGCCTGTTCATCCATTCCCAAACGACAGTAGGGATGTAATAACCACTGGCGCCGAAGCTCGGCCAGCTCGCCGGCCAACGCCAATGTTTTGAAATGAGGCAGATCAATGGCGTGGTTGTCGACGCTGTCGGCTACATAGCCATCCATCACCCCGCCGCAGATAATCAGCTTGTGCACCAGTTGGGGGGCATAACTGGCAAACCGCGCAGCGATTCGCGCGCCCTGACTAAAACCCAGCACTGTTAGGCGTTTGGCCTCTAGTTTCTGCACCAGTGCAACAACATCGAGATGTTCCTGAGATAGGTCAGCGACTAGAGTCGACGCGCCGTAACCACGACGATCATAGCTGTAGAGATCAAAGTCAGCGGCCATCTCAGCGCGCAGCTTGTCGAAGATCCGTTGATCCTGAGCCCAGCCGTGAATAAGCAACAGCGCAGGGGCGACGGGATTACCTGAGCGTGAAATTGTTGCCTGTGACGCTGTTGTCTCGGAGTCAGTCATTTAAAGGCAGTCGCAGTTAGTTGGCTTTGTAGTCCACGGCATCCTGCGCACCCTGCCACATGGCTGGAGCGGCTGGATTGTTCATCTCTTCAGCAAGATGTCCTACCAGGCCGGCGCAGCGGGCAGTCAGCACAATGCCGCGCATCATATACGCAGGGATGCCCGCTTCCGCCAGCACCGCGCCAATAGCAGCGCTAATATTGGTGACCAGGGTCTTGCCTGTCTCTTCGCACAAGGTGGTCTCAAGCAGGCGCATCAGTGTCAGATATTCACCGCTGCTGCCACTGTTCTCGGCAATACTCAGCAATCGCTCAACCCGTGGGTCAGTGTCCTTGTGGATCGGATGGCCAAATCCGGGAAGTGGACGTTGTTGCGCTCGGTGCTCGCGAATAATCGCACTGGCCTCCGCTTTGGGATCGTCGGCAGCATGCATGCGCTCGAGTAAATGCCCGCAGGCGCTGGAGGTGCCGGCATAGCGATCGCCGACACCCAGCAGGCCGGCGGCAATGGCACCCTGGTAACTTTCAGGGGCACCGTAATGGGTTAGTCGTGAGACTATCGCGGAAGGTACTAGCCCGTGTTCCATGATAGTAACCATGACCGTGTTGATCAGTTCTACCTGCACTGCAGTGGGCTTTTTGCCGAGAGACTGAAAGAGAAAAGCGCTGACAAAATCCATTTCACCAATAAAGTCGGTAACGAGGTTTTTACCTCTTATTTCAATCTCGTCCGCAGTGAATCCGCAGATACTGGTTGAGCCGCGTGTTTTGTCGCCGGTCATTTTTTTCTCTCCTGAAGTGATCCGAAGTTGCGTTGGGAGGGTAACATATGCATACTGGTTTCGTATAACGAAAATTTTTTCGATATGCGAAAACATTCGTGAAACCACGGGGTAATCAAACCGAGTAACGAGATCAAGAAACTAAATAAAGAAACTAAATCAAGAAACTTAAGCAAGACAACATAATAATTAATAAGAGGCGTTGTTATGAAGAACTTTTCGCAATCTCTCCTGGCAGCAGCGATCATTGCTCCGATCTACGTCGTGCCAGTCCAGGCTGAGCCTATGCTAGAGGAAGTGGTGGTATCTGCACGCAAGCGAGCTGAATCACTGGAAGACAGTCCCATTTCGGTAAAAGCATTTACCGAAGATGCTATTCGTCAGGCGGGCATTCAAACGCCTCAGGATTTTGTCAATCTGACTCCCAATGTCACATTGGTTCAAACACAAAATGCGGGCAACTCCTTCCTCAATATTCGTGGCGTCTCTCAGGCCCGCAACAGTGAGATGAGTGCGGCGGTACTGGTCGATGGCGTGTTGATGTCGAATCCCGCGCAGCTCAACCAGCAACTGTTTGATATTGAGCAGGTAGAAGTATTGCGCGGACCTCAGGGCGCGCTGTACGGACGCAACGCAATCGGCGGGGCCATTACCATCACTACCAAAGCGCCTTCTGATGAGACCGAAGGTACCATTGAAGTGGGTGCAGGGTCAGGCGAATCAACCAAATTTAGAGGATCACTCTCCGGTGCGGTTGCCGGCAGCGACAATCTGCACTACAGACTGTCCGGCTCCTACACGGATACCAACGGTTTCCTGAAGAATACGTATCTCAATGAGTTGGCTGATCCAGCAACTGATCAATCGATGAGACTGCGACTGGTCTGGGACCCAAGTGATGATCTGTCTGTTGACTTTAGAATTAGCCATTCAAACCTCGAGACTCAAGCGCTCTATTTCGTGATTGATGCTGAGGCAGATGACACCGATCTGGATATTACGGTGAATAACCCGGGTAATAACGAGCGCAATTTCCTCAGCTCGTCTTTGAAGGTGGAGTGGGACACTGATGGCGGTACCTGGACAGCAATTACCGCTTATGACGATCTCGATGAAGTCTTGTCTGGTGATCAGTTCAGCTTCACGCCACGCGATCAGTCGTACTTTAACTACGATGCTTTCGGTGACTATATCAAGTTTCTTACCGGAGACAGCCTCACAGATTTGAGCCAGAATCAATATCTTGAAGTGGAATCACTGTCACAGGAGATTCGCTACACCTCACCCGATGACCAAGCGATTAAATATATTGTGGGTGCCTACGCTATCTCCACCGATCGCTATATTTCCACCGGCAACCAGATTGACCGCGGCAACGGCGTATTTGATGTGTATAAAACATTCCGTCCATCGGTTTTTGTTGACCCCACCAATATATCGCCGCAGCTAAACATTCTGGCTGACAGCCAGGACAACTTTGCCTGGGCGGTATTTGGTCAGATGTCGATGGACCTGAGTGAGACCGTGGAGCTGTCCGCTTCGGTGCGTTATGACCGCGATACCCGCGAGAACACCACTGAGACACCGGCACTTTACAACACCTCTGGTCTCGACCTGCAGTTTGGTGACGCACGCAAAGAGTCCTGGTCTGAAATGCAGCCAAAATTAACACTGCGCTGGCAGCCCAATGATGACACTACTTACTACGCCGATTACAGCCGTGGCTTCAGAAGTGGCGGTTTTAACCAGACAGGTGTGGGTGAAGCGGTACCGACTGCCGGCGTAGCTGATGTCTTTGATGCGCAGGTTGCCGAAACCTTTGAAGTCGGCGCCAAGACATTCTTTATGGATCGCCGCATCAGCGCCTCGTTGGCTCTTTACACAACGGATTTCGAGAATGCGTATTTCTTCCTCTTTGATCCGGGCACCAGTACCCAAAACCTGGGTACTATCGATGAAGTGACCTATAGCGGTCTAGAGTTTGAAGCCAATGCTCTGATCAGTGAAAGCCTGAGTGCCTATATTGGTGTGGGTTTGACTGATTCGGAAATTGATAAAGCAGCTGATCCATCCCATGTCGGTAATCAGGCGCCGTTAGTCTCTGAGACGACATTGAACATCGGTGCGACCTATCGCCAGAATACCGGTCTGTTTGGTGGGAACGCTGACTTTATTGGTCGCTTCGATTACCAGTACACCGGTGACACCTGGTGGGAGCCAGGCAATGTCAGCAGCCGCAGCCCGATCACAGTGGTTGACTTCCGCATTGGTCTGGAAGCCGAAGATGACTGGTCACTGATGTTTTGGACCAAGAATGCCTTTGATGAAGAGTACAACACTGAATACTCTCCAGGTCCGGCACCGGGTTACAACTTCCTGTGGAAGGCACTGCCTAGCCGCTGGGGCGTTGATTTTATGAAGCGATTCTAAGCAGGGAGATAATGACGATGACTGCTCAATTACAAATAAAAAGCGCGCTGCACCACAACGCCTATGTCACCAATGATATGGAGTCTGTGCGCAAGTTCTACGAAGAGGTGATCGGCTTTCAACTCACGGCCACCTGGAGTGAAAAAGCAGATTTGTTTGGTAAAGAACGCGTCTACATGCACTGCTTTTTCGATATTGGCAATGGCGCGGCACTGGCATTCTTCCAGTTCCGCGATGCTGAAGACCACGCAGAGTTTGGGCCTGAACTGGCCCATTCTGCCTTCCGTCACCTTGCCATGGTTGTCGACAAAGAGACTCAGGATGGCATTCGCGATCGACTGGCGGCGGCCGGCTATGAAGCGCCAGATACGTATATTCTCGATCACGGCTACTGCTATTCGCTGTATGTCAAAGATCCTGCCGGGCTGCTGGTTGAATTTACGGTTGATCACGAAGACGCAGAAGCAATCAACGCGCAGAAGAAAATTGAAGCGCACGCTGATCTGGCCCGCTGGCTGGGCGGTGATCACACACCCAACAATGAACAGTTTCACCGTTAAGGAGTTGTTATGAGAGTCGCTATTGCCTATCACTCAGGCTATGGACATACAGAGCGTCAGGCACAGGCCGTCGCCGAAGGTGTCAATTCAGTTGCGGGTGTCGAAGCGGATCTGATTTCGGTCGAAGACCTGGTCGACACTGAGTCGCCAGCTTGGGCCAAGCTCGATCAGGCCGGCGCCATTATTTTTGGCTCGCCCACCTATATGGGATCTGCTAGTGCCGCTTTTAAAGGGTTTATGGACGCTACTTCAGCTCGCTGGATGGAGCAAAAGTGGGCCCACAAAATCGCGGCCGGCTTTACCAACTCCGGTTCCCAGAACGGTGACAAGCAAAACACCTTGATTCAATTTTGTACGCTTGCTGCCCAGCACGGCATGGTGTGGGTCAATCTCAATCTGATGCCGGGCAATAACCACTCGGGCGGATCGAAAGATGATTTAAACCAGCTCGGCGCATCGTTGGGTGCCATGGCGCAATCGAATGTTGATGTTGACGCGGATACCGCGCCGGGTAAGTCGGATCTCAAAACCGCCGCAGCACTGGGTGCGAATGTTGCTAACGCCGCGCTGAGATGGAACAAGAGTTAAGTCCTCGGTTATACCGAATAGCTTAAGGGTAACGATATGATGTATGACACTGCCGTTGAAACACGGCCGTTGGAGGAGCAATTTGTCCGCGATAATGAGCTGTTTAAGCGCCAACTGGACTACTTGCTACAACATTCCGACTTTTATAAAAAGAAGTTAGCCGATGCCGGAATCACCAGTGCCAAGGATATCAATGGCCTGGAAGATATCGCTCGCTTGCCGTTCACCGAGAAAGACGAGATTCGCGCAACCCAGGCCAATTCGCCGCCTTACGGTGCTCATCTGGCAGTTGATCCACGAAAGCTGCGCCGGGTGTTCAGCACCAGCGGAACGACCGGCGTGCCCTGTTATCTGGGACTGACGCAACACGATCTGGATATGTATGCCACCAATGTCGCGCGTGGTTATACCGCGGCTGGTTTTAAGCCAGGCCAATCGGTTGTTGTAGGGTTCAATGCCGGGCCGTTTGTTGCCGGCGGCGTCTACTATGGTTTCGACAAGATTGGGTGCAATGTGATTCCAGTCGGCACCGGCAATACCGAGCGCATGGTGACAGCTATTCAACGCCTTGGTGCAACCGGCGTCAGCTGCACACCATCCTATGCGCTCTACCTGATCGAATGGTGCCGTGATAATGGTATTGCGCCGGAATCACTGGGGCTGAAAAATATGATCACCGCCGGTGAACCCGGTGGCGGAGACCCCATGATTCGTGGAAAAATCGAGTCTGCGTTGGGTTGTACCGTTCGTGAGTCAATGGGCATTGGCGACATTTCGTTGTCGGTGTGGGCGGAGGATGAAGATGGCAACGGCATGAACTTTATGGCCCGCGACTTTGTTCATGTGGAACTGATCGACAGCGAGTCAGGACAGCCTATTCCTTGGGTTGACGGTGCTCAGGGCGAGTTGGTGTATACCGCCCTCCAACGTGAGGCGATGCCACTGCTGCGCTTTAGAAGCCGTGACCACGTGGTGGTCAGCATGGCTGAAAATCCGACCGGTCGCACCGGACCGAGAATCCGATGTATTGGCCGTACCGACGATATGCTGATTGTGCGCGGAGTTAACTTTTTCCCGACTGCGTTGCGCTCAGTGCTACAAAACCACGCCAATGATGTGTCCGGAATGTTTCAGGTTCAGCCCTCGAAAAAGGGCGTGTCGCAGCCATCTCCCCTGCCAATTTCTATTGAGTTGGGTCAGGGTATGGCAACGCCACCGAGCGGGTTAGCGGACAGTATTAAACGTGAGATCCGCGAGCGCTTGCTGGTGACCTCAGATATCAAGCTCGTCAGCTATGGTTCAATGCCCCGCGAGACCTACAAGTCAAAGCTGGTGGATTACAGCAGCGCGCTATAGGGTCAACGCTCAAGCTCAAGCGACAGAAGAGTCGCCTTGAGCGCCGGAAAAATAGCCTTGAGCGCCGAAAAGATAGCCTCCCCCGGCTAGAAAGCCCCACTCTGCCTTTTAACTGTTGGCGGGTGGGGCTTTTTAGTGGCCGTGGAAAACCGCCGTTAAGGTGTGGTGTCGGGATATTATTGAATGAGCCGAGATGTTAAAGTCATTCCGGTTTTAGGATTACACTGCCAAGTGAAGCGAAGCCATAAAATAAAAAATAAAAAATAAAAAGTATAAGAGAGGATTTTTACCATGGGTTTATCAAACCTGACGACGCCTGCCCCAATATCATGCATGAGTTTAATATTTTCTGCGCTGATAACCGCGATACCTGCAGCTGCAGCCGATCAGTCAGCCGTCTCAGAACCTATGCAGGGGGTGCCGCCGGCGCGAAGCACTCAAGTCACGATGCAAAATTACCGCGACTATCCGATGAGCAAATGGGCGTTCCAGAACACGGGTGCGCCCCTAAATGCAGTGGTGATCCCGCGACAGGGAAAAATCGTTGAACTGCCCGGTCCTTCTCAACCGCAGTTGGGCGAAAAAGTCTTTGTCTCAACAGGGGGGCAGAAGCAGAGCTTCGACCAGATATTTGAGCACAACTTTGCCGACGGTCTGGCCATTATCAAGGGCAACCAATTACTGCATGAAAACTACTTCCACAGTTTTAACGCTCACGCCCAGCATATATGGTTTTCGATGAGTAAATCTCTCGCCAGCAGCGCCTTTGGCTTACTCGTGGAACAGGGCAAGGTCGACCTGAATGCCTCGCCGGCCGATTATATTACTGAGTTAAAAGGCAGTGGTTTTGAGCGGGTAACGGTTCAGCAAGTTCTGGATCACGCCACTTCGCTGGATTTCAAGGAGACCTATACCGATCTCAGTTCAGACTTTGCGCAGCATTATGCACCCGCTCTGAATATGGCTTATTTGCCTGGCGCGCGTGATGTGCAGCCTAATAATAGTGACATTTACGGCGTGCATGATTTTCTGTCACGTTTTATCAAGCCCGATCCTAATCGTGAGCCGGGAGATAATTTTGATTACAACTCGGCCAATGCAGATGTTATTGGCTGGATGATTTCACGTATTAGCGGCCAGCCTTTTAAGGACTTTATTCAACAAAATATCTGGGCAAAACTGGGTGCCGAGCACGATGCCACCTTTTTGGTCGATCGAGCTTATATGCCTGCTGTGACCGGAGGCATGAATAGCACTGTGCGTGATGCGGCGCGCTTTGGCATGATGATTCGTGACTCCGGCAAGTTTAATGGCGAACAGGTGATTCCGGCAGAATGGGTTGATGCCTCACTGAATATCAACGACAGACTGCGCGCCAATATGGCCACCAATACTAACTACAAAGAAGAGTTATGGACTGCCTATCACAATATGTGGTGGATTCTCGACGAGAGCATTGGTGAGTTTGCCGCTGTGGGAATTCATGGTCAGGTTATCTATATCAATCGCAAGGCCGACACGGTTATGGTTTGGTTTTCCAGCCAGCCGGTGGCAGGCGCGGCTCGGAATGAAACCTTTAGAGCCAAGCTTAATGCGGCGCGACAGATGGCGGCTCTGTTGTAGCCTTGCTCGTCACAGTATCACTCGCTAAGCCTCTATTTAGAGGCTTTTTTGTTTTTGTCTTAAGTGTTCTTTAAGAATCGACCAGTAATATGCGGTCGTGAAGTTATCCAATAAGAGAACAAAAAAATGAACATAGTACTTTTACGCGCACTAATGATCAGTTTGATATTAGTCTTGGCTGGCTGCGGAGGCGGGGGATCTAATGACAATGATGACGACTATTCAGGACTCGACAGCGACTCTGATGGCATAAGCGATCTTAACGATAGTGATGATGACAACGATGGTATTGCTGACATCGATGATGCATTTGATCTTGATCCATCCGAAAGCCTCGATACCGACAATGACGGTATCGGAAATAATGCTGATACGGATGATGATGGAGACGGTGTCGCAGATGTTGATGATGCCTGTCCACTTGATGCTACTGAAACCACTGACACAGATGGCGACGGTATTTGTGATAACAGCGATCCCAGCTCAGGAATCGCTCAGCCACAGACATTGAGCAGCGGTGTCATCACTGCATTTGGTTCGATTTATATCAACGGTGTGAAGTACGACACCACCAATACCGAATTTGTTAATGGCGATCTCGACGATCTGCCTAATGCGGAACAGGAACTCGACGTCGGTGACATCATCTGGGTGAGCGGTACAGTCAATGATGATGGGGTAACAGGTGTTGCCGACAGGGTCGTTTACGATGTTGATCTGATTGGTACAGCGTCTGCGATTGACCCCATTGCCGCTACCGTTACGGTACTGGGAAGAGTCGTACAGACTAATCTGGAGACCATTTTCGGTGACAATTTTAACCTGGCGGAACTATCTGATATCGCTCTCGGTGATGTGCTGAATATTTCCGGCTTTGATCAGCAAGATGGTAGTTTGCTAGCAACCCGTATTGATAAAGAGGGCCCCGATAGTCTGCCGCAATTCAAAGTGGAGGGCATAGTCAGCGCTGTTGATGTAACGTTATCAACCTTGAATATCGGCAATCAGATGATTGATTACACGGCTGTGGCTAATGGGTTCAGTGCATCAGTCAATCAATGGGTAGAAGTAAAAGGTAGCCTCAACAACGCCGGCGTATTAATCGCCAGCTCGATAGAGCTGGAATCTGGCCAGGGTAACTACGCACTGTCTGGTGGTTATTTCGATGATGATTTGGCGGTTGAAACTGAGATTTCGCTGGAAGGTGTGGTCAGTGAGTACAGGGATGGATCGACTTTTTCTATCAATGGTTACTCAGTAGAAACCAATGCTGAGACACTGTATGTCGGCGGTGATGACAGTGACATTGCATTGGGTGCTCGCCTGTCAGTGCGCGGTCAACGGTCTAGCGATGGTCAGACGCTGATCGCGGCTCGGGCCTATGTTCGAGCACCTTCAAATCTCGAGGTTGAAGGTACCGTGGCGGCGATAAATCTTGCCGCGAGTATGATTGAGGTAGCTGGCATTACTGTGCTGATTCAATCGACAACACAGCTCGAAGATGAAACGGGCGTCTATCGAATGTTTAGTATTGAGCAACTCGCTATCGGTGATTATGTTGACGTGAATGGCCAGTATGATGGAGCACAGTTAGTTGCCTACCGTCTTGAGCGAGATAGCAGTGACAATGATCTTGATGACTACATCGGCGCGAATACCATAATTAATGGTGAAATCTATTACTCCGACGACGATGGTTATCTACATAACGAAGCCGGTGAATATCACCTCGATAGCGATGGTAACTACAGCGATTATCAGGATACCGATGACTATCAGGATCAAAATGATGACGATCGTAGTGGCATAAAATTAGAGGGTATTGCGACACAGGTCGGAGACAGCTCGCTCACACTTTACGGAAACATGATTAGCTATACCGCAACAACGGTTTTTGAGGTCAATGATCGTGTAGTGGCTCAGGCTACGTTCTTATCGGCAGTGAGTTCCGCTCCCTATGTCAGTGTGCGTGCTCTGCGAAGCATCTCTGGCTCTCTTACGGCACTTAAGGTAGAACTGGAGTCTGAGCGGGATGAACATTTGTCGGGCACTAGTTCAGATAATGATGACCAATACGCCCCCTATGACTTTACCGTCAAGGGCGCAGTGACGGCAATTGATGGCAGTGGCATCAGCTTAAACAATGGCTATAACCTGTTATTTGACGCATCAACTTTGTATGAAAGCTATGCGCTGGTTAGTCAGGCGCAGTTTATTGCCGCGGTTAATGCACTCAACAATTCAGTGGTTGAGGTCAAAGCCCTGCGCAATAGTACTGGTCAGCTGATTGTGACAAAAGTTGAACTGGAATCCAGCGATAGTGAGTACGATGACAGCGACAATGATGACGACAGCTATGGCGCATCTGAGCGCGAGTTTGAAGGTTATGGCTCAATTGATAGCGCAGGTGTCACTATCCAAGGTATTCGTATTGTGTTTATCACGACCACGTATTTTGAACTGTATGACCGTCAAGTTGAAAAGGCAGTATTTCTAGCCGCTGTCTCAGGGTCTGATAAGTTTGAGGTCAAAACCAGAGTCAACAGTGCTGGCACCTATGAGGCGCTTAAAATCGAGCTGGACGATTAAATGTGCGCTTGCGGTGGCTGAAAAATAGCTATTGATAGAAAAATCCCGGTTACTCTCAGTTAACCCCAGTTACTCCCAGTTACTAAGTGACTGGGATTTTTTTATGCCCAAGTATTTTATCGAGTAAAGATATTGATCCGGTGTTGGGTAGAAAAACTTTAAAAATATCAATTTTAGTCTATGAATTAGTGTGTTCACGCGGCGGCAGCGTTTCTGTTGTTCTGTATTAGCATCTCTGCGTTACTGTTTTCCTCCCCGTGCCAATCTATACAGCTTTTTACACTTTTTACAGCTTTGCACCATTTAAATTTAAACCCTTTAGATTTTTTTATATCTCGCCAGGAAAATCAAACATGATTGAATTAACTCACTCGCTGTCATCCGCGATGTTGGTCTCTGCAACGATTCTCGGTCTGACATTTTTAGGTATTTTCACAGAACAGTTTCACGGCATTGAGCGGGCAAAATTTGCCATGGCCGGTGCCGGCGCCATTATTATTGCCGGGCAATATTTTGGCTTCTATTCGCCTCAACTGGCTCTCCAGGCGATTGATTGGAACGTGGTTTTTTTGCTGGCCATTATGATGGTTATGGTCTCGATTATGATTAGCACCGGCGGCTTAGACCACCTTGCCCAGTACCTGGCTCGTGTCAGCGGCGGCTCGCAGCTTAAGCTTCTGGTGCTGCTCGGCACGACGGTGACGGTGATATCATTGCTTATCGACAATGTCACGACAGTCATTATTTTTGGTCCGCTGATTATTATGATCTGCCGCTCCATGGGCGTTTCACCGATACCCTATTTACTGGCAGCAGCACTGTTGTCTGATACCGGTGGTGTAGCAACTCTGGTGGGTGATCCACCGAATCTGATGATCGGTTCGGCAGCGAATATCAGTTTCAATACGTTCTTTATCTACATGGCCCCTCCGGTTCTATTAGCCTGCCTGGGCATACTGGTCGTGTTGGCCATGATGTTTAAGGCAGAGTTGCATACATCGATAGCGCACAGTTTTGATCACGTGGTTGAATATAAAAATCGCCGTCTGTGGCACAAGTCGCTTTTGGTCATGCTGATTATGGTGGTGTTATTTGTGGTCTATCACCGCATTGGTTGGGAGCCATGGTTAGTCGCCGGGGCCTGCCTGACGCTGCTGATTTTCATGTCTCGCAAGATTGAACTTGAAGTCGTCACCGGGTACCTGGAAACCCCTTTACTGATTTTCTTTATCTCGCTATTTATTCTTATTGGCGGTGTTGAACAGTCTGGTTTATTGGAGCTAGTCGGTGAGTCGTTCCGCGATACCATCATCGAGCATCCTAAATTTGCCGCGCTGGAATTGTTGTGGATCGCTGCGGTGCCCTCGGCACTGGTTGATAATATTCCCTTCACTGCCGCGATGATTCCGGTGCTCACCGGGTTGCAGCAGGAGGGGGTTAATGTCAGTGTATTATGGTGGGCGCTGGCCATGGGTGTGGGCATGGGCGGTCATGGTTCGCATATTGGCTCCACCGCCAATGTGTATATCGTGACCATCTCCGAACGCCTTGCCCGTGAGACTGGTGACCATACTATGGCGATCACCCCGTTGATGTGGTTACGAAAGGGTACTCCAGCCATGCTAGTCACGCTGATCCTCTGTAGCCTGTTTGTTTGGTTCGGTTACGATTATTTATTCGTTGCTAATTGACAGCTTTTGGCCGATATTAGGAATAGTGGCAAAGAATTTATCTTTGCACAGCAGCTTCAACCAGGAACCGTTGCTCACATATAGATCATGATGCGATATCCGCTTTACCTACTGCTCGCTATTTTTGTCAGCGCCACCAGCTGCAGTGGCTGGAGTGGTATAGCGGATAGCCACAGTTTGACAGGTGTTTCTTTAACATCGGTGGATAAGGCCGGCGACGAGGCTGCTGAGGTTGAAGACAAGCTGTGTAAAAGTCTGTCGCCATATTTTCCATCGGCCATTCTCGGCCAGTCCGCTGCAACGTTCTACTACTCTACTATGGCAGTTTCCCCCGGGCTCTCGGGCTGCCATGCAATCCGTGCACCCCCCATCCTGTCAGTTTGATTTCTCAATATCTATCCTCGAGGGTAGATTCTAATTGCAATAGTAAAAAAACAGTCAGATCCGGCTGAAGACTTACTCAGGTAATCAGGCTGACAATGTGGAGTGAAATCAATATGACAAAACTTAATTTTTACAACCCAACTGAAATTGATGACTTGGTTTGGCCCGAAGAGCAACTCCAGCTAACGACGGAAAGTCCCGCTAAAATGTTTTTTTCCGATTTTCGCAAGGTGCCACCGCTGGTGATCGAAGTGACTACAGCGGCGATCGCCGCCAAAGAAATGATGCGCCGATCTCATGTGCGACTAAAGTTTGTTGTCGACAGTGACAACCACTTTCTCGGCGTGATCAGTAGTGAAGATCTCAATGATCAGGTTATGGTGAGGAAGCGCTCAGAGGGATTTGCATCCAGTGATATCGAAGTGGGCGATTTAATGACCCCGAAAAACAGTCTCAAAGCATTTGATATAAATCAGCTGTACCATGCCAAGATCGGTGAAGTAATCGAGGCATTGACCCGCGAGGGGCAGCATTATGCGTTGGTGCTGGACCGTCACAATCACCAGATTCGCGGTATGTTCTCGGCGCAGGATATTTCGCGCAAATTGCACCGTGCGATCAATATCAAGGACCGGACAAAATTTTATAAGGTCTTTGCAGCATCAGACAGGCATTAAGTTTGCGATAATCACCCGCCGCAGCCGGGCAGTTTTGCCGGCTGCGTTTCAATGGGCCCTATTTAGGCGGTACTTTGAGCGATTATCTGCGCCGGTGGCTTACGCAACAGAACTACCATCGGAATCATGCAAATTACTACCCACATCATTAACTTAAAGTCGTTGATATAGGCAATCGTTGCGGCCTGTCGATTGATCTCTGCGTCCACCATCATCAGGGCTGAAACAACTTCATTGTTAAGAATTTGCGGCAATTGCTGGATTCCAATGCCCATCGAGAATGGTGTGATATGTTCGCTCAGATAGGCGTGTTGGGTCTGAACGTTGCGAGCAAAAAGAGAGAAGGCAATCGATACGCCAATGCTGCTGCCAAGGTTGCGTATCAGGCTGAATAGCGCGGCTGCCTCGTCGCGATACTTTGCCTCCAGCGTGGAGTAGGCGAGGGTACTCAGAGGCATGAACACGAAGCCGAGTCCAAAGCCTTGCATAATACCGGTGGTAACAATCATCTGTGCAGGCACAAAATTGTTGAATTGACACATCTGCCCAAGTGAATAGGCTGTGGTAATTAATCCAAACAACACGAGCCCACGGGGGTCGAGTCGGCTGCCAAATTTACCTAGCACCAGCATCGAAATCATGGTGCCAAAACCGCGTGGTGCGAGAATGGTGCCCACATCAAAGACCGGATAGCCCATAATATTCTGCATATAGGGCGGCAGCAGTGCCATGGTGGCGAGCAGAATCAGGCCGATAAAAAACATAAATATCAACGAGGTAACAAAATTGTGATCCTGAAAAATGGCCGGCGTCAGGAACGGGTGTTTTGTTGTTTTGGTGTGAGTGACATAGATCCACATGGCAGCGGCAACCAGACCGCAATAGAGTTGAATCTCCAGCGAGTCGAACCAGTCGAGATGATGTCCGCGATCGAGAATCAACTGGATGCTGGCAATAAAAATGGCCAGCGCGACAAAGCCAAGTTTGTCGAAGGCGCGCTCTTCACGGTCGGAATCCGGCATCAAGGTCAGCAGAATAAATGACGCCGCAATACCCAGCGGCAGATTGATATAAAACACCCAGCGCCAGGAATAGTATTCGGTTAAAAAACCACCCAGAGTAGGGCCGAGAATAGGACCAATCATCACGCTTACCGCCCACAGCGACATAGCCTTGCTGTGCGATTCCTTGGGATTGATATCGAGCAGAATTGCCTGCGACAGCGGCACCATTGAGGCACCAAACAGGCCCTGCAATATCCGAAACAGAATCATCTCGTTGAGCGCGTTGGCCACGCCGCACAGCAATGAAGCCAGGGTGAAACCGGCAATCGAGACCACAAACACATTCTTGCGCCCATAGCGGCCTGACAGCCAACCGACAGGTAGCGTCATAATCGCCGCCGCGACAATATAGGAGGTCAGAATCCACGCCAGCTGGTCCTGGGTTGCCGACAAGCTGCCCTGCATATGGGGCAGGGCGACATTGGCAATAGTGGTGTCGAGCATCTGCATAATTGCAGCGATCATCACTGCCGCGGTCACAGCGGATTTAACCCGGGGGCTGAGTTCAACAGCAACAGTCATGGAGGTTGGCCGACCGTCTTAAAGCAGCGACGACAGTTGGCGCACATGGCCGGTGTCAACTTTGACCACTGCACTCATGCCGGCTCTGAGGTTGGCAGGTGTGGTGGCTGGGTCAATCTCAAGTTTTACCGTGATGCGCTGCACCACCTTGACCCAGTTGCCAGTGCTGTTTTGAGCGGGCAGCAAAGAAAACTCGGAGCCGGTGCCCGGTGTAATGCTGGCGACACGACCCTGCCAGTTTTGGTTAGGGAAGGAATCAATCTCGATGGTCGCCGGCTGACCCGGCTGCAGATAAGTCAGGTCGGTCTCTTTAAAGTTGGCTTCGACCCAGATGCGAGCATCGTCAATCAGGCTAAACAGCGGCGCGCCGGCAATAATATATTCGCCGGTCTGCATGCCGAAGTTGGCAATCACGCCTGCGCGTGGCGCAACGGTCTGCACATGGGCCAGATCCAGTCTCGCCGAATCGCGCTCGGCTAGCGCCAACAGATAATCCGGGTGTTGTTGCAGTGGCAGCTTGATATCAATCAGGCGCGCTTTGACCACTTCCAGAGCCTGCGAGGTAACTTGCATCTGGTTGACCGCATTGCGATAGAGGTATTCCGCCTGATCCACCTGCGCGCTAGAGACCGCGTTGCTTTGCAGCAGCTTGCCCAGACGTTTAAATTCGCGTTGATAAAATGCCTGCTGGGTTTTGGTTTTATCCAGATCGGCGAGTTTGTTCAGATAGTCGGCTTTAAGACTCTCGATATCACCACCCACTTTTACCAGATTGGCCTCGGCCCGCGCCAGAGCGATCTGATAGGGTTGATCATCAACCCGGAACAGCACCTGACCGGCTTCGACGCGACCGTGGTCGGTGGTCAGCACCTCAACCACCTTACCGGATATTTCACTGGCAATAGAGATCTTGTTGGCTTTGAGATAGGCATTATCGGTCTCGATAAAGCGGCCGCCATGCAGGTAGAGATAGATCGCGACAGCGGCAATCAACAGCGGGCCAGCGAGGATCAGAAAGCTACGTTTAATATTGTCAGACACGGAATTATCCTGTTTCAGATTTTTAATTATTTTTTAATTGCTTGTTATTAGTTATTAGTTATTAGTTATTAGTTATTTACTGTCGCTATCTTGCGCACTGAGATTGCAGCGCATCCGCAACAGCAAATCGGTCAATTGCTGCTGCTCAGGCTCTGAAATTCCCTGCAGCGCCGCCTCGCGAACCTGCTCGCTGAGCTGTTTGATCTTCGCTTTAAGCGGCTCGACCTTGTCGGTGAGAAAGACCAGTTTGGCGCGGCGATCCTGTGGATCCTCGCGGCGAACTACCCAGCCATCGCGTTCAAGCCTGTCGACCAGACCAGTCATGGTGATCGCGGTCACACCGATAATGTCGGCAAGTCGTTTCTGTTGCGCGCCATCTTCACGAATCAACAGCGCGAGCACCGACCACTGCGAGCGGGTCAGGTGAAACGCCTGAGCGCGGCGATCAAAATCCCGGCGCAGCATGCGCGCGACATCGTGGATAATAAAGCCCAGGCTTTCGTCAGTTGAATGGCTCATGTTGAATAGCTCACAGAGATTGCGACAGCGTTCATTATTGGCTAATTTGTTATAAGTCAAATATTATAAGCATGCTAACTAACTGCGGCAATAGTACTAACAAAAGTGATGACAAAAGCGATGCAGAAATCCCCAGGAATGTCTTGCCACTAAATCTGGCCGCGATGGCTCTATCGAGTTAAGCTGACGCTGTGTTGCCAATAACAATAATCTGATATGACAGGCTGAAATCATTATGGGCTTCTACGATAAATATATTCTGCCAACCTTTCTCAACTGCGCCTGCGGCGCCAAGCCGATTCTCTATCAGCGCGGCAAAGTGGTTCCCCTGGCCGAGGGGTTGGTGCTCGAAGTGGGTATTGGTTCGGGGCTGAATATCCCCTTTTACGATGTTGCCAACGTGCAAAAGGTCATCGGCCTCGATCCCTCCCCGGAGCTCAATGATATGGCAAGCAAAGTCGCTGCCAATGCGGCTCAGGAAAAAGGTCTGACCGTAGAGCTGCTGATTGGCAGTGCTGAAGATATGCCGCTGCCTGATGATCACTTTGATACGGTGGTGATCACCTACACGCTGTGCACCATTCCCAATGCTCTGGCCGCTAACCGCGAGATACGCCGGGTGTTAAAGCCCGGCGGCAAGCTTATATTTTGTGAACACGGGCTGGCACCTGATGCTGGTGTGGCAAAGTGGCAGGGACGTATCGACCCTTACTGGGGCAAGATTGCCGGTGGTTGCCATCTCAATCGCAATATTCCCCAGCTAATTGTATCTGCGGGTTTTAGTATTGAGACTATGGAGGAAATGTATCTGCCTGGCACACCAAAGTTTGCCGGTTATAATTATTGGGGCGTGGCGACGATTGCTTAGGCAGACATTTGTGGTGCTGGCCATTGTTCAGTTATCCAAATTGCTATGACTCTCGTATAAACAGAGTTGCGAGTAAGCCGTAAGTTTTTAGGGGATTCTTAAAGCCGGCCTTTTACATAAATCATCCGCTGAGTCTAAAAGAGATGAATACAATTGACATGAAAACGCTATTACTTCTGACCTGCATTCTGAGTTTATCTGCCTGTGGTGGCGGTGGTTCCGACAATTCAGCGTCCAATTACAATCCTGTGGGAGCCGGCTCGGGTGGCATGTCCAACAGCGCGGCATCGGGTTGGGTGAGTGGCCAGTTTGCGTCAGCTGAAAACTTTGCAGACAGTTGTGCAGTGCCGCGCTCAGGGAGTTATGGTGATACTCAGGGCACAATGACCGATGAAAATTTCTGGATTCGCTCTTTTAGCAATGACACCTATCTCTGGTACAGCGATATTGTCGATGTTGATCCGGGCACCGTCGCCGACCGTCTCGATTACTTTGAGTTGATGAAAACCAATGCACTCACGCCGTCTGGCAACCCGGTTGATCAATTCCATTTCACCTACGATACCGAAGTCTGGGAGCAACTCTCGCAGTCTGGTATATCAGCCGGATACGGGTTTAACTTAGCGCTGATCAGTCGTTCTCCGCCGCGTCGGATTCTGGTCACCTACAACGAACCCAACTCGCCCGCTGCAGCCAACAGCATCAGCCGTGGCGCGGAAATTATCCAGGTCGATGACGCACTAGTTGAAGATGGCAGTGCCGATGCATTGAATGCAGGACTGTTTCCCTCGGCAGTGGGAGAGTCACACAGTTTTGTGATTCGCGATTTAAATGCTGTTGAGACACGCACCGTCACCCTGACCAGTACCGAGGTTACATCCCTGGCGGTGAAAAATAGTCGGACATTCAATGTCGCCGGCAGCAAAGTGGGTTATTTAACCTATAACGATTTTCTCGGCGCATCAGAAGTCCTGCTGATCAATGCCCTTGAACAATTTGCCAACAGCAATATCGACGATTTGATTATTGATATGCGCTACAACGGTGGAGGTTATCTGGCGATAGCCTCTGAACTGGCCTTTATGGTGGCGGGCAATGTGGCTTCAGGTCAGGTTTTTGAAGAGAAGATTTTTAACGACAAACACCCAAGTTTTAATCCTATTACCGGTGACCCACTGCAGCCAACACTGTTTCGCACCACTGCAGCCGGGTTCTCTGCCTCTCAGGGCAGAGTGTTGCCGCGATTGAACCTGCCCCGAGTGTTTGTTCTGGCAACGGGCGATACGGCGTCTGCCAGCGAGGCCTTTATTAATGGTTTGCGCGGTATTGATGTCGAGGTAATTCTGATCGGTGAGACCACTCGCGGTAAGCCCTATGGGTTTTACGGCATTGATAACTGCGGCGTGACCTATTTTACGGTCCATTTTAAAGGTCAGAATGCCAAGGGCTTTGGTGACTATGCCGACGGCTTTATCCCCTCGGACAGCGACGATATGTTCGGCGCTGAAGTGCGCGGCTGTGCGGTTGCTGACGATTTGACGCATGTGTTGGGAGATCCCGACGAGGCGCAACTGGCGACAGCGTTGAGCTTTATTGAAACCGGCAGTTGCCCAACAGTTTCGCCGACATCAAAGACACTTCGCGGTCAGTCGATCGATCCGTTGTCGGAATTCCGTGGTGAATCGTTAAGGCCGTTTCCGTTTGGACGGATTGTGCAATAACGCCAGCAGTGGACGACCGAATAGCAGATGTTAGTTTTGTTGTGATGATGTTACATTGGACCAATAAGAACAAAGACTGGTGCCCTAATAACAATAACAACAGTAGAGCCCTTCATGACTGACACTTCCCCCGCCAAAGCGGCCTCTGCAGAGAAAGCCGCAGAGGCCAACGCAGATGCTGCGACACCATCTAAATCCTATCGCCGCTATGTGCTGGTCGTACTCACCTTGGTCTACTCGCTCAACTTTATTGACCGGCAGATTCTGGTTATCTTGCAAGAGTCGATCAAGGTTGACATGGACCTCTCCGACTCGCAACTCGGGCTGCTGACAGGATTCGCCTTTGCTATTTTTTATGTCAGTGTCGGCATTCCCATCGCGCGCTGGGCTGATATCGGAAATCGCCGCAACATTGTTTCGCTGGCCATCGCTGTCTGGAGTGGCATGACGGCACTTTCTGGTTTGACGCAGAATTTCTGGCAGCTGCTGATGGCACGAATTGGCGTCGGCGTCGGGGAGGCCGGCGGCAGCCCTCCGTCACATTCAATTATCTCCGACTACTACCCGCCTGAGCAGCGCGGCAGTGCACTGTCGTTTTATTCCACCGGAGTTTATCTGGGTATTCTGTTCGGTTTTTTGATCGGCGGTTGGATCAATAGCCAGTTTGGTTGGCGGGCAGCATTTTTTGTCGTCGGCATACCCGGATTTTTGGTCGCATTGCTGGTCCGCCTGACGATTAAAGAACCGGTTCGCGGCGGGCTCGACGGCCGCGCTCTGGAAGCCCCGGCCACCTTTGGTGAAACCCTGCGTACGTTGAGGGAATTCGGTTCGTTTCGATTGTTCGCCATTGCTGCTGGCCTGAATGCCTTTAGCAGCTATGGTATCGGCAACTTTATGCCCTCATTTCTTATTCGCTCCCATGACTTTACCAGCATGCAGGTGGGCACCAGCCTGGCTCTGATCACAGGTATCGGTGGTGCCATGGGAACCTATTTCGGCGGTGTTTTGGCTGACCGATATGGTGCCAACGACAAGCGTTGGTACCTCTGGATTGCGGCGATTCCCGGCGCCTGCAGTGTGCCATTAATGCTGTCTGCGGTATTTGTTGCCGATCCGCGCTTAACATTGGCCTGCTTGTTTTTCGCCACGATGCTCGGTGCCTTCTATCTCGGGCCGACCATCGCCATCTCGCACAATCTGGTGAGTCCGAGTATGCGTGCGATGGCCTCGGCGATTCTGTTCTTTATTCTCAATCTGATTGGTCTCGGTATGGGACCACTGGTAGTGGGGATGATCAGCGACGCTCTCGCCCCAGCCTATGGCAGTGAATCACTTCGCTACTCACTGGGCATTGTGTCATTGATCAATCTGGTCTCGGCGACATTGTTTATTTTGGCGGCGCGCAAACTGCTCAGCGACTTGAGGAAGGGTTGATGGGTCGTCTGCGTGCAGGGCAAATCATCGCCGTACTGGTTATCACATTAGCTGTCGTCGTCAGCTGCCAAGCAGGCCGAGAGCCGCTGCCCGACTTTGCCCAATACACTGATGTAAAACAGAAAAAAACGGCATTTTTTGACTATATGCTGCCGCTGGTTGTCGACAGTAATCAGTCGATTATCGAACAGCGTGTTGAACTACAGCAACTGGTTGACAGCACCGGTGATTTATCTTTTTTCCAGCGGCGTAGGTTAAGCCAGTTGGCTAACCGCTACGCGGTGCCGATGGACAATGTCACCGAGTCTGAGGTCATTAAAACACTGTTGCTGCGCGTTGCACCGATTCCGCCTTCTTTGGTGCTGGCCCAGGCGGCGATTGAATCAGCCTGGGGCACCTCGCGGTTTGCCCGCCAAGGCAATAACCTGTTTGGCCAGTGGTGCTACAAAAAGGGCTGCGGCATGGTGCCCTTACAGCGCACGCAGGGCTCCAAACATGAGGTGGCCCGATTTGATAATGTGAGCGAGGCGGTCGAAGCCTATCTGCATAATCTCAATACCCATCGCGCCTATCGAAAGTTGCGTGTGCGGCGCGCTGAACTCGCTGCACTCAACCCTGAGGGTCCTAGCGGGAGTCAATTGGCCGAAACACTGTTGTATTATTCAGAACTGCGCGAAGTGTATGTGCATGAGGTGCAGGCGGTCATTCGAATCAACCAATTACACAGCTATGATGTGCTGTAAAACACCAGTGAGAAAATACATGAAAAAATCCTATCTTGCGCTAACAATTATTGGTTTGGTTCTGGTGCTGTTTTTTGTCGTTGCACCACCGATGCTGGACGATGACCAAAACCCGGTCGACGCGCACCAGCCATACACTATTTCCCCCGAAGCCGCTGAGTTACACAGCAGCTTAATTGTTGGTGACTGGCATGCCGACAGCTTGCTGTGGATGCGTGACCTCACCCAGCAGTACGATTATGGGCACCTGGATTTTCCGCGGATGCAGCAGGGCAATATGGCACTGCAGATGTTTACTACGGTAACCAAGTCACCCAGTGGTCAGAACTATGACACCAATGAAACGGATGCGCGGGACAACATTACCTCTCTGGCACTGATGCAGCGCTGGCCGATTGCGACCTGGACCAGCCTTGCCGAACGCGCCCTGTTTCAAGCAGACAAGCTCCACCAGTTGGCTGCGCGCAGCCCCGACGATCTAATGTTGATTACCTCGACTACTGAACTGGAAACCTTTCTCCAGCGTCGCGAGAGCAACCCCAAGCTAATTGGAGGCCTGCTCGGCACCGAGGGTTCACATGCTCTGGATGGCGATCTGGCTAATATTCAGCGACTCTTCGATCGCGGTTTTCGGATGATGAGTTTGCAGCACTTCTTTGATAACAAACTCGGTGGTTCGCTGCACGGTACCAGTGGCGCCGGGCTGACGGAGTTTGGTCGCGAGGCAGTTGCGAGAATGCGTGAACTGGAGATTATGATTGATGTTTCACATTCCTCAGAAGCTGTGGTTGCCGACACCTTGATGATCAGCGATAGGCCTCTGTTAGTCAGTCACACTGGCTTTCAGGGGCACTGCCAATCGCCGCGCAATATCAGTGACGAACTGATGTTGCAGATTGCTGAGGCGGGCGGCTTGATTGCGGTGGGTTATTGGGATGGTGCTATCTGTGGCAACAGCCCGGCCATTGTGGCCGAGGCGATTGCCTACGGTATTGATCTTGTGGGCGAAGACCACGTTGCGCTGGGGTCGGATTTTGATGGCACCGTCACCACCTCTTTTGACGGCAGTGAAATGGCTGTGGTTACTCAACATTTACTCAATATCGGTCTCAGCGAAGAGCAGATTCGCAAGGTAATGGGTGGCAATATGTTGCGCTTTTTGCAGGCTAACTTACCGGACTAATCGCAGCGTTAGCACTGCAGTTGCGGGATCGCCCTAAACTGCTCAAGAGCTTCTGGGTTGGCGAGTGCATCGGTGTTGTTCACCGCTTCACCGTGCACCACATTGCGCACCGCTAGCTCAACAATTTTGCCGCTAATGGTTCGCGGAATATCGGTTACTGGAATAATTTTTGCCGGTACATGGCGCGGTGTGGTCTCGCTGCGAATGGTGTTGCGAATCTTCTGCTGCAACCCGTCGTCGAGCGCCACACCTTCGCGCAGCACAACAAACAAAACCACTCGCACATCGTCTTTCCAATTCTGGCCAATACAGATGCTGTCGATCACTTCGTCGAGCTTTTCCACCTGGCGGTAGATTTCAGCGGTCCCGATTCTTACTCCGCCGGGATTTAACACCGCATCCGAGCGACCGTGAATAATCACCCCGTTGTGCTCAGTAACTTCGCCATAATCGCCCTGCGCCCAGATGCCGGGATACGTCTCAAAATAGGCGCTGCGATATTTCTTGTCTTCCGGGTCATTCCAAAAATAGATCGGCGCATTGGGGAATGGCTGGCTGCAGACCAGCTCACCTTTTTCCTCCACTATCTGCTCGCCCTGGTCATCGCGAATCTCAACCGCCATGCCAAGACCGCGGCACTGGATTTCACCTTCCCAAACCGGCAGGCAGGGGTTGCCGAGGACGAAGCAGGAGATGATGTCGGTGCCCCCGGAAATCGAGGCCAGACAGAGATCACTTTTAATGTCGCGATAGACATAGCGAAAACTCTCGTGGGAGAGTGGCGAACCTGTGGAGAGCAGCGCCTTCAAGTGAGGCAGTTTATGGCTTGCGCGCGGTTTGACACCGGCCTTCTCCAGTGCGCTGATATATTTTGCACTGGTGCCAAAAATGCTGACCTGTTCTTGCTCTGCCATATCAATCAACGAGGCAGGCTGAGGATAAAACGGTGAACCATCATAGAGGACCAATGTGGCCTCTGATGCCAGTCCGCTGACCAGCCAATTCCACATCATCCAACCGCAGGTGGTGAAATAAAACAGCTTGTCGTCAGGTTTTAAGTCAGTGTGCAGTTGCTGTTCTTTGAGGTGCTGAATCAGCGCACCGCCGGCGCTGTGAACGATGCACTTTGGCACCCCGGTGGTGCCCGATGAATACATAATATAAAGAGGGTGGTTAAACGGCAGTTGCTCAAACGCAAGCTCCGCGCCCTGATGGGGCTGCGAAAAATCTGCCAGCATTTGCGCGTTAGGAATGGCATCCAGATTCGGGTTATCTGCAGTTACCGGCACCACTATCAGCTTTCCAATGCTGTCTATATTGGCGCAGATCTCCTTTAGTCTCGGTAGTGAATCGATGGTCTTGCCGTTATAAAAATAGCCATCACAGGCAAACAGTACCTTGGGCTCAATTTGGCCAAAGCGATCCATCACCCCATTGATGCCAAAGTCTGGCGAGCAGGACGACCAGATTGCGCCGATGCTCGCAGTGGCCAACATCGCGATGACAGTCTCAGCAATATTGGGCATAAATCCGGCGACGCGATCGCCTTTTTCAACACCTAATTGGCGCAGTCCGGCAGCATAGGCAGCAACCTGCCTGTATAGCTCGGCGTAACTTAATGTCTGTCTTGAGCCATTTTCCAGTCGTGAAACCAGTGCGATCTTGTCACTGCGATTGCGCAGCAAATTTTCTGCAAAATTCAGTCGGGCGCCTTCGAACCAAGTTGCGCCGGGGAATTGATCGCCATTGCTGAGAACCTGATCCCAGCCCCGAGACGCGCGAATATCGCCAAAGCGCCACATCTGCGCCCAAAATGCCTCAGGTTGATCCACCGACCACTGGTGTAGCGCCTGGTAATGCGCGAATGTCAGACCGAGCTGGTCTTCGATCTGCTTAACAAAGCGCGCCATATTGCTGGTGCCGATACGCTCGGCACTCGGTTGCCAGAGTGGTTGGTTGTGACGTCTGGTGGGCAATGAGCTGTTGTAAGGAAAGCTGGCGAATTGTTGGGGTTTTTCCATACTGGCGAGGCGTCCTTGCGTTTGCTAATTGGTTATTTTAGAGATATTTGAGAGATATTTGAGATCGACTGAGAGCCCAAGTGTAGATTAAAAGCCCTGCCCGCGCAAAGCAGATTAATTATCTACCGTCAGCATATAGCGCGCCACGGCCAGTTGGGTTTCCGCGTCGAGATAATTTTGTGCGGGCATCTCCGGATAGTCCGGTCGGATTTTAAAGGGTGCATTGATATAGCTGACAATGCCTTCCGGATTGCCTGCATAGCGCGCCTGAATCTCTTCTACCGCGGGGCCGATCAACTGCCCGGCATAGGCATGGCAGCCGGTGCAAACACCCAGATAAGCAATTTCACCGCGTTCCGAGGGCGCTATAACACGAGGCTGAGCGCCACCGGCCAAGAGGTAATTGTGGATGCTGTCTGTATTAGTAAAGTCACAGTCGGCGAAGTCGCCGAGGCCGACGTGGTTGTAGCGATGACGGTTGATAATGCAGCTGTCCTCGCTGGGGCCGATCTGGAAGATATCGATATCGCTCGTGTGCAGCTCGGTGAGGGCAAAGGCGCGCACTTCATCAATGGTGTCATAACCATTATTTTCCATCACATTGTCGAGAATTTTGACGCGATCAGCGTTGGGATCCGCCTCTGGATCGAGAGTGAGTCCCGAGGCATTGGCATGGTCATTGATCAGAATCCCGGCAACCTTGTTGTTAACAATAATATTGCCCTCGATAACCACATCATCTGCCGCCATCACCAAAATTCCAGTGCCCGATGGGATACCCGCCACAGTTGAACCAGGCGCGCCAAAGTTGGGCGTATTGTTGTCGATAATAAAGTTGTTGCGAATAATCACATCGTAGGTGGTCTTGATTGGCAGGCCAGGCGTGATAAAGGCCAGAATGCCACCGGTATTGTCATGCACGTAGTTATTCTCGACGATTGCATGGCGGCTGTTCTCAATCTCGATGCCGGCGACACTGTCGAACACTTCGTTGTGAGCGACATGGATATTATCACTCATGCCCACATAGATCGCCGCATCGGCAATCCCGGAGACCACATTGTGCTCCATAAGACCATTGCTGCCGAGCTGCGGAAAGATGCCATAGATCCCGGTATCGATCACCAGATTGTTGCGAATCTCAAAGTTGTTACCGGCCTGACTCATAATGCCATTGCCTTTGTAACGGGTGATTTTAAAATTCTCGATCAGAATATTATTTCCAGAGTAGAGAATCGCATCGTTGAGGTTGCCAAGTCCATCCAGCGTTGCGCGCTGACCCGCCTGAATAACACCCACCAGATGAATATCATCTTTATCGATATACACAGTTTCTGAATAGATGCCCGGCATCACCCGAATAGTGTCACCTGGTCGCGCCGCTTCCACCGCGGACTGAATGGAATCGCCGGGTTTGACTACAAGCGTTGTGCCATCGCGAGTGCGTGGTGGCAGTGCCGAATTGACCCTGTCATCAGTGGCGGGCGTATATCCACCAGCATAACTGGCGCCGCCTACACTGCTGGTAATCTGCGCTGGACTGTTAAGATCTTGACCCAGTTGCCAGCCGCCCAAAAAGGCTGCTAGCGCGATAATGACACCCAGTGTTTTAGCTCTTTTCATTATGTTTCTCGCTATTTTTGTGACAGGTTTTGTTTATAGAGTGTTGGCAGTCCTGATGGTACTGACTGAGGAATCACTGGCTGCATACTGTTATCACTCAGCGTGCGCATAAAATCGACCAGTCGATCCAGTTCCCTGTCGGTTAAGTTGGGTTCCGAAATATGCCAGTGTAACAGCAGCTCCTCACCCTCCGGCACCGCATGACCACGCCCGCCAGTATAGAACGCGGCCACCTCACGCAGTGTGGCAAAACGTCCGGAGTGCATATAGGGCGCAGTCTCGGCAATATTGCGCAGGCTTGGCACCTTGAATCCGCCTCGCAGTTTCGCCGAGTTAAAGGTTGCGCCTGCACCGATATCACGCGGCATTCCCTCTGGCTCGGGTGTGCCAATCACGGCAATCTGCTGATTGGTAAACAGCGGCGGCATATGGCACTGAGAGCAGCGCGCGACAAACGAGCGGAAAATATTCAATCCCTCAAGCTCCTGAGTATTCAGGGCTTTCGCATCGCCGTGGGCATATTGATCGTAGCGGCTGTTGAGCGAAATCAGCGAGGTTTGAAAGGCGGTCAGAGCCGTCGCAACCATTTCGATATCGAGGTGAACACGGGCGGGAAAGGCCTGTTTAAAGAGTTCGGGATAGGCTTCCACAGACTCGAGACTGGCAAGTAATTGTTGCGGATTGTTGCCCATTTCTACAGCGGAAAATAGTGGGCTTAGCGCCTGTTCTTCGAGGCTGTGAGCGCGAGCGTCCCAGAAGAACGCGTTGAGAAACGCGCTGTTCCAGAGGCTCGGTGCAGAGCGGCTGCCGCGTTGACCATCGATGCCAACACTGCGGGCCCGACCATCGCTAAAGCCCTTGCGGGGATTGTGGCAGCTGGCACAGGCGACGCTGTGGTCTGCCGATAGCAGCGGATCAAAAAAAAGCAGCCGCCCGAGATCAATCTGTTGCGGACTAAAGCCATCACGATGAGTCGGCAGAGCGGTCTTCAGACCACCAACACCCCGGTCACCCAAAGAGTCGTAAAGTTGGTAGAGATTGCGCAGTTCACAGCGGTTGTTATCGGTGCGCAAAAAACTGGGCGGGCACTGATCAGAGAGCTGAAAATCCTGACTCGCTGAAACCAGGGGAATATAAACCAGAGCAGCGGAAACCAGCGAGCAGAGACCTGTGCGCAGATCTGTTAACGAAAGAGAGAATAATGTTGATCGCCGCGCCATCGCACGCCCCGATATTTTTATTACTCTTATCTCTGTAAATGGATAAGATGTTTTAACCGGGATTGATTATGCCATAGCTTAAATATGAAATGGCAATCCTGATTCTGCGTAACCACGTAAGATTACCTGACTATACTTGCCGCATTAGAGGAGATTTAGAGCATGTTTCAAGGTTACCGTTATACCCGGTTATTTCGTGGCATGGCTGTCTTGACGTTACTGACAACCGCCGCACTGAACAGCGCTGCCGATGGTCATGGCCATCATTCTATGCCGCAGTCGCCAGCACCCGATAATGCCAGAGTCTATTTTATCCAGCCTCAAGATGGCCAGGAAATCGACGGTTCTGACGTCAAGGTGGTCTTCGGTCTCGAGGGCATGGACGTAGCGCCCGCAGGAACGGATGCCGCCAATTCAGGGCATCATCACCTGCTGATTAATCTCGACCAGCTACCTGATATGACTATGCCACTGCCAGCCACAGATCAGATACGTCACTTTGGTAAGGGTCAGACCGAGACCACTGTGCAGCTGCCACCCGGCCGCCACCGCCTGCAATTACTGCTCGGCAACTATGCGCATATTCCGCACAACCCGCCGGTCCTGTCTGAGGTGATTGAGATTACCGTCAAGTAACAACAAGCCAAACAAATCCACCGGGCTGCAGTCAGCTCGGTGTGTGCGCTGGCCTAGCCAAGTATTTTGGCAAACTCGCCACTCTCAATCAGGCCATTCAGATCGTTGTTGCCACCGATCAACACCCCGTTCACAAAGATCATGGGAAATGAGGGCCAGCCGGTCCACATTTTCAGAGCATTGCGGCGATACCATTTTGATAGATAGCTACCGTACTCCAGATAACAGTAATCAACGCCCAGCGCATCCAGTGTTTTGCGGGCCTTTTTCGGTACCGGGTTTTGTTTCATACCAACCACCACTACCTTGTTGTTAGCGATTGCTTGCTGAACTTCGAGCACAATATCCGCATTATTACTGGCGATGGTTTGACGAATGGCGGGGTGGATGTGGTCGCTATCGAGAATATGTCGGGTCATAAAATGTCACTTTTTTATTGTTACTGTTTGGGTTGATCGTAAACACCCACAAGCTGCCTGCTCAATGCCAGCAGCTGGCCGTTGGGATGAAAGATTTTGCCTTCGGTGTGGGCATAGCCGAGATCAGCTTGCACGACTTCGCAGTGATAGTAGAGGAAATCATCTGCCGCCAGAGGCGTGCGCGGTTGTGTGAACTCCACATTCCAGGTGATGGAGCTGGTCGGGGCGCGCTGTTTCAGCATCGGCATCACTGCCGGAGGCCAGGCATCGATAAGCGCCAATATCGCACTATCTGAAAATACTGCGGGCGCTTCGTTAAAACGCATCCAGCCGCTTATAACAGTATTATCGCTGCCGCTGTAAGGTAACGCCGTGCTGGTAAAGCGGGTATCGAGGTAGTTGACAAATTCGGGCACCATGCCTTTTATAAAGGGCATCTGGATCCCCTGTTCGGGGCTTTTCTCAAACAGCATGGGAGGCGGGTTGACCTGAATCTCTGAAATGCGCTGACGGCCAAAGCAGGCGATAACTTGGGTTTTAACTTGATCATCTTGTAGCAGCTGGCCTTCCACCTGAATCACCGATTTGCCGTCTGAAAGCACCTTGCAGCGTAGCTCACAGGGCGCATTTTGAAGTGCCGGTCCGCAGAAGTGGATATTGATGGTGCGCAGGTCGCGGTCGTTTAGACCCGTCTGGCTCTCGATATGAGTCAGCACCAATGCAGCCGTCATGCCGCCAAAAACACTGCGTCCCTGTGTCCAGCTGCTGTCGACAGTGATGCGATTGGTTGCCTTGGCGAGTTCTTCATACGCAGAGTAATTCATTGCATACCTTATTTTAATATTGAGCACTTGATTCGGCGCAGACTATAGCACTGCGTTAGGGTCTACGCAGGTGCCGCGGTTGAATTAATCTGGTCAATTGGTGACTATTTGGACAAGCGCTTTGGTACTAGTATGGCAATCTGAAAATCACTAAAAAATAAAAGGTCCCACGTCGTGACGATCAATTTTACCGACAGTTTAACCCTTCCCTGCGGTGCGATACTTCCCAATCGCTTTTCCACGGCGGCACCTCGGCAGACCATGAGCCTGCAGAAAAAATTGCTGGCTAAAAATCATTAGCCAGCAATAGGGTAAATGCTGATCAGTCGCGCATTGCGCTAGCATTTGGATAGCTGTTTTGAGCGCGCCTTAGTTATTGGCGACTGTTCTATTGTTCCAGGGCATACGCGCCAGCATCATGCCCATGCCACAGGTATCGGTGACCCCGGCGAAAACCAGGCCGGCGCCAACAAAGCCTGACAGCCCATAAAACCAAGGATTAACCAGCGTGCCCAGTGCCACGCCAATCACTACCAGCGACCCGGCGGCAATTCGCACCTGACGCTCCAGGGACATGATGGTGCCCTGACCTTTTTGGAGGCTGGCTCCGGCATTGTCGAGAGCACCGATTCCGCCTTCAATAATCACTAGCGGGCAGTCCACTTCATTCTGCAACTGCTGCGCCGCGCGTCCGGCGCGCTGACCACTGGCGCAGAGTAAATAAACGGGTTGTTCAGACCTGTGCCCCTGGGCGTCGAGATGGCCTTTGACTTCGGCACAGCTAAGCGTTTGCAGCGGAAAGTGGGCAGCGCCAGCGAGTGAAACTGAGTCGACTTCTGCAGCGGTGCGAACGTCAATAATGGCGACTTTGTCGCCGCTGCTGAGCAGGGTTTTGAAATCACTGGCACTAATGGTTGTTGATAGATTGTTCATGATTTACCTCTGGTTATGGGCAATAGATAGATTTTAAAACGCGGATAATTTTGACTGCATCATCACCGCGAAGACTATAAAAAATGGATTGCGCTTCGCGCCTGGTCTGCACCAGTTGCGCATTGCGCAGCGAAGCAAGATGTTGCGACAGAGCAGACTGACTGAGTTGGGTCATTTTGTGCAACTCACCTACAGAGAGTTCACCGTTGATCAGCGAGCAGAGAATCATCAGGCGATTTTCATTGCCCAGCTGCTTGAGCATATCGGCTGCTTGTCGAGCGTGATTTTGCAGTTCTGTTAGTTCTGACTGCGCGATCAAGTCGGCTGAATCGAGCGCCGTGTTGTCTGATGAAGGCATTGGCTAAATCCTTGGCTGGCTTAATGTATCGAGGGCTGGATGGACTTTCACACAGTGTGAAGTGTAAATTAGGGATATCTAAATTAGCAATAACTAAATTAGATAAATCTAATGCAAATAATTATTGTGTGCGCCATAGATTAAACGGTGCTGGCTAGACTGTGTTAGATGATGCGAGATGGGACTAACGCCACTAAATGCTATCGGGAATTTTAATAAGTGGCCAGATCTTCAGGTTATGCATTTTCATCTTGTTGCGATCGACCAGAAAGCGCACCAGGATAAAATAGATATCCAGATCAAAATGGTCGTCGCTCTCTATTGCAGCTGTGGTTTCTGCGCTGGCGTGATCTATCGTCACCGGGCCCTGCGTTGATGTTTGCCGCGGCATGGCGAGTTGGTAGCCATAATCGAAAAGATCTTCTGTCAGCGTAAGTTTGGCCAGGTAGCGCCAGTTGTGAATCAGGTGAAAGGCAACATGCTCGGCATCCTGAGCGTCACGCTCTTCAACCATTATGGCGCCAGCATAGGGCCACATGGCGATCTGATAGTTCTTCAGTGCTGCATTGACACGCTGATTGTAGTGTTCAGCATCCTCAGCACCGTGACAGGCACCAAAGCACTTTTTCAGCTGTGCGCGGAAGCAGGGTTGCTGCGCGCCCGAGGACGATTCCAGTCCGAGCAATTTATGGCAAAGAAAATATTGGTCGGCGAGTTTTTCAATCTGTTTCGAGGCTTGGCGCGGTGAGCGAAACAGCCCAAAGCGCTCATCTTCACAGCCCGATTCCATTTCAACGGCTTCAATTGCAATGCGTTGATAGCCTGCGCGGTCTGCTTCGCAGCGATACTGGTAGAGCTTTTTGGTTTTGCGCAACCTGCGGTTATACAGCGGTGCCAGCGCCTTAATTTGATTGCTCTCACGAATCTGCGCACCAAAGTCAGTTGGCGTCTTATCAAAATTGATATGCGCCAGCTTGCTGTTGATTTGCAGGTCTTTGGGGTTTTTGTGATCCTGAGAAAAATGGCTCATCACGCGGTTGCGTATATGCACACTTTTGCCAACGTAGAGCAGCGCGCCGCTGGTGTCATAAAAATAATAAACACCTGCCGACGCCGGTAGCTTCTTGATATCCGCAGCTTTCAGCAATGGCGGTAGCGCGGGATTTTTTAGCAGGCTGGTGCAGGTGGAGGCAATTTCCTCTTCGGCAAATAGGGCGGAGGATTTCAGGAAAAATTGGTGGATCATCGCCGCGTCATCGAGCGCTCGATGGCGATTCTCAATGGCGAGCTCAAAGCGCTTGATAATCTGGTCGAGGCCATGGCGCTTAAACTGCGGGTAGAGGCTGCGACTAAATTTTACCGAGCACAGCGGCTTGGCGTTGTAGCTGGTGCCGATCCTCTCAAATTCATTTTTTAGAAAACCATAATCAAAACGTGCATTGTGAGCCACCAGAGTGCGCCCCTCGAGAAAACCGAGCAGCGTCTCCGCGACTTGTGCAAATTTCGGAGCCCCGCGCAACATACTGGGGGCGATACCCGTTAAGCTTTGGATAAACGGCGGCAGGCTGGTTTCAGGGTCGATAAATGACTGCCAGCGCTCAATCACCACGCCCTGCTCAATCACCAACAAACCAATCTCGATAATCCGGTGATGAGTTGCTTTACCACCGGTGGTCTCGAGATCAAGCAGGACCATCTTTTCAGGAAACCCCGGCGACAGTGCCGCCGGAGGTCGAGTTTCATTATCTAGCCAGTTTAATTGCACCGCTAAACCGCGCCTGCATCCGATGCGCTAGTCGTCATACTGACTCACGGCGTAGCTTTAAAGTAGCGATCGCGCAACTGCAGTGAGCGGCTGGCCATGGGCACAACGTCTCCATCGATAATAACCAGCTCTGCTTCACTGGTCATTTCCAACGGATCACCGCCCCACATGACCAGATCGGCTACCGCACCGAGCTTAATTTCACCACTGACATTGGCATTAAAAAGCTGGGCCGGAGTTACTGTCATAGCGGCTATGGCAGCCAGCTTGTCGAGACCATTGGCCACGGCATTGCCTGCAGACTGGCGCACGAGGTGGGCGTTGTGAGTGCTTGAGCCCATACCGGTAAACACTAGTGTCACGCCGGCATCGGCAAGCAACTTAGCGTTGTCGAGGCGCGCGCCAAGGCTCTCATAGCTGACGGGCAAGTTGTAAATCGGGTCCATGATTACAGGCACCTTGGCTGCGGCAATCGCATCCGCAACCATCCAGCCCTCGGTGGCTCCGCGGAAGATAAGCGTCAGACCATAGTCATTGGCCAATGCCAGCATGGCGCTGATATCGCTAGCGCGATGGGTGCTGACGATTAAAGGCTTGGCGCCACTAACAACCGGCTCCAGGGCTTCAAGATCGGCCAGTGACAGCGAATAGTCACGACGTTCGCCGGCCATTGCAGCACGTTTGTTGGCAGCAAAATCGATGGTGTCGGCGAGGTTTTGTCGCAACACAGCCATGGCGGCGGCCCGCGAGTTTCCGGCCAGACTAACGCCATGCTCGGTAAAGTCCATCGCTACAGCGACGCTGTCATGGATAACCCTGGGTTGGTTGCCGAGTTCGATCAGTGAAACCTGTCCGGCAATCAGCCCGGTATTGGCTTCCGGAACCGACAGCGCATGCGTTAACCCATGGGTGCGATTGTGTGGCAGCAGAGTTGAGTTGGGGTTAAACGCATCGGCCACTTTCAGTGATGCGGTAACGTTTGGATTATCGGTATAGAAATCCACGGTCGGTGCAATGGCACTCACCTCGACGCTGCCGAGATGGGTGTCGGCATTAAACAGTCCCGGCGAGATACTTTTGCCGCTGCCGTCAATTACACGATCGGTCTTTTGCGAACTGTTGCCAATTGCGGCAATACGTCCATCCACAATCAACAGGTCGGTTGACGGTAAAACCGTTTTGCCGGTGTAGATATCGGCATTTTTAATCAAAATCGATTCGGCAGCGGCATGACTTGAAAGTGCGACGAGCAGTAATAGCTGGTTAAATTTGTTCATGGGCGTGACTCCTGCGCATTCACTATGCCAAGGTTAAAATCGCGGGTTGGTTGCACAGAGGAATCTTCGCGGTCAAATCGTAGTGCGCCATCGATCCAGACTTTTTCTGCATGGCTGTAGACACTGAGTGGGTCTGCTGTCCACAGCACCAGGTCAGCGTTCTTGCCGATTTCCAGTGAGCCAATCTGCTTGTCGAGTCCCAGTGAAATAGCCGGGTTAAGGGTTGCCCAGCCAATTGCTTTCGCGCGGCTGATGTCGAGTCCCATGCGACGCCCGGCACTCATTGCCTTGGCCGTCTCTTGATTGAGTCGCTGCACCTGAATCGGATCATCGGAGTGGATAATGGCACAGGCATTGGCGTAGTCGACCAGTGCTATATTCTCGCGCACCATATCGAAAGCTTCCTGCTTAAAGCCCCACCAGTCGGCCCACATGACGGCACAGATATTTTCCTCGGCCAGAATGGGTGCTGCTTTATACGCTTCAACGGCATGGTGGAAGGCAGCAATTTTGTAACCAAACTCTTTCGACATATCGACCATCTGCGCCATTTCATCCACTTTGTAGCAGTGGTTGTGAATGCGTATCTCGCCGTCGAGAACACCCATCAGCGTTTCCAGACGCAGATTGCGAGTCGGTGGGTCGAGGTCTTCGCCCGCTTCAACGCCAGTGACATAGTCGTCCCAGGATTTTTTATACGCGGTGGCTTCGATCCAGGCATTGCGATAGCCGGCCATATTGCCCATTCGTGTCGAGGGCAGTTGATTGCGACTGCCGTAAACACGCTTTGGGTTCTCGCCGCAGGCCATCTTTAGGCTGTAGGGCGCGTCGGGAAATTTCATGCCTTGTACAGTGATCGACGGGACATTTTTAAGTGTGACACCGCGACCGCCGATCAGGTTGCCAGAACCGGGCAAAATCTGCACCGTAGTGACACCGCCAGCCAGCGCCTTCTCGAACTGGGGGTCGCCGGGCCAGACTGAGTGTTCAGCCCAGACTTCTGCGGTTACCGGAGAGGTCATCTCATTGCCGTCGGAGTGGTTGGAGGTCTCAGGCGCCGGATAGACACCCATATGTGAGTGCACATCGATCAGCCCCGGAGTCAGCCACTTGCCGCTGGCATCGATGACGGTTGCCCCCTCGGGTATCTGCAGATCCTTACCAATCGCAGTGATCAAACCGTTTTCGACAACCAGATCGGTATTGTCCAGCTGCTGATTAGTACCGGTCAGCAGGTTGGCCCCTTGGATAAGCAATGCCGAACTCGCCGGCACTTGATAGGTCGAGGGGAAGGGGTTTTTGTTTGGCAGAACAGGCTCGCCGATGGTTTTGTTGCTGTCGTCGCAGCCGGCAACCAGCATTGTGGTTACGAGCGCGGCAGCGGTGAGAGAGTGTAATCGCATAGAGAACCTTATTATTGTTATTAGACTAATGACTGGGACGAACAAGGCTGCGAATCTCGCTGCCTTTTGATTATTATTGAGCCGTTAGTCGGCAATAAAACCTTTCCATGTGGCCATATAGTGAATAAATTTTTCCCCCAGACCTTCGTTGCGTAAATGCTCCTTCGAGACGGGGTTACTCAGTGGCTCAAATTCGTTATCGGCCTGCATTAGCAATGGATAATTATGGTGCAGGATCGCGCCGCGGCCAAGCATTACAAAATCGATATTTTCCGCCATAGCACGATGAATTTCATTTGGGATGCGGAGTTTTCCGGCCACGCCGAGGGCGACTTTACCGCGATTCAGTTCGGTGAAATAAGAGAGTAGAGAGCGACCTTGATAAGCCTCTTCGACGGGCTCTTTAAAGACATCCCACAGCGACATATCAATAAAATCCAGCTTGCCGTCGTCCAAAAGTGTCTGGGTGAACTCAATGACTTCGCCGAGCTGCATATCAAATCGCTCAGGTGACAAGCGGATGCCGAGAACAAAATCGCTGCTGCAGCGGGCACGCACGCCATCAATGATGTCGCGAATAATGCGGCCGCGATTTTCGAGACTGCCGCCGTATTGGTCTTGGCGTTGATTGATTGTGGCACTTAAAAATTGCGCCAGCATATAACCGTGGGCGCCATGTAGTTCGACGCCATCAAAGCCAGCCTTTTCGGCGCGCACAGCGGCAGCAATAAAATCTTCCGTCAGTTGCTCGACCTCTTCCGTTGTCATCGCACGGGCGCCAGTTTCTTCGTTATCTGACGGGCACAGTGGTTGCTGCCCAATGGTTTCTGCCGGTGAGCGCATGCCAGCATGGTGCAGCTGCACCAGCGAGATGCTGTCGTGTTGCCGTATGCCATCGGCGAGTCGGGTCAGTCCTGCGATATGCTTATCGGAGAAGACCCCCAACTGTCCCGGAAAGCCCTGGCCTGCGGCTTGAACATGCGCGGCACAGGTCATGGTCAGGCCAAAGCCACCCTCTGCGCGCATGGTCAACCAATGGTATTCATCATCAGACAGTGTGCCGTCGAGATGGCTCTGAAGATTGGTCAGTGGCGCCAGAACAAAACGATTTTTGAGCGTCTTGCCGCTGTTAAAGGTCAGTGGATGGTAGAGGTTGGTATCAGGCTGAGTCATAAAAGATTCTTATTATAGGAGTTAATTTTGGGGTGGAAATTCTTGCACAGCATTGGCGTGTCGTGCAAAGCGTATTTTTTCGCCGCCATGCACCTGATCGCGATCGGGCCAGGGCCAGCCACCAAACTGAGTGCGTTGATAGTCATCAAAGGTTGCCAGCAACTGCTCGCGGCTATTCATAACAAAAGGCCCATGTTGGGCCACGGGCTCGGCGATTGGTTGGCCTTCAAGAATCAGCAAAAAGGCGTCTTGCGCGCCATTGTTAAATTGCAGTGTGGCACTGCAGTCGGCCTCAATGCCCTGGCCAGCGCTCAAGTTATGGTCTTCAACCTGCAACTGCTCACCGCGATAAAAATAGATCATGCGGTTAACGTGAGAGCTGTTTGAGGCGGGCAGTTGCCATTTACCCTGAGCGTCAATTTTGACCGTCCAGATTCTAACGTGATTGTTGCTGTCTGCCGCCCAGGAATTGGGCGGCGGCGCCAGTGCGGGTTTTGCTGCGCCATTTGTTGTGGATGAATAGCTGCCGGCAATTAAATCGATAGTGGTTTTACGCCCATTGCTATCCAGCAGCTCGATCTGAGGCGTCTGCTCACGCCACAACATCTTGAAATGCGGTGCCACCATTTTTGAGCGAGCGGGCAAATTTAACCAGATCTGAAACAGCTCCATGGGGTTGTCGCTGTCCTGGTTTAACAGCGGAAACATCTCCGAGTGCTGCACGCCCGCACCGGCGGTCATCCACTGGGTATCTCCGGCGCCATAACGCCCTGCGGCGTTCATCGAATCGGCATGATCGACAAAACCCTGTTTGACTACGGTGACGGTTTCAAAACCGCGATGGGGGTGGCTGGGAAAGCCTGGCACCCGCGCACCGTGATACATCCGCCATCCGTCTTTAAGAGTGAAGTCTGAACCAATTTCACGGCCGGCAAGAGAGGCGTCGGGCCCAAAGACGTCGTTGCCCCGAGGGTACAGGTCTCGGTGATGGGCGCAAAACAGAAACGGGTCCGCCGTTGGCCAGTGCAAGCCAAGGGCGAAAACCTGTCTGATCGTGGAGTGAGTCATAGTCTTTGCTGTGAGTGAACGTTATTCACCTGGCTTGTAGCGCCGAGTGATGTTGGCTTTTCGCTGTTCGTTATCAAACAGTGGGTCATGCAAGATCTCGGCGGCATAATCCTCGGCCTGATCGCTGTAGTGCGGTGATTCAGTATCCAGTGTAGCAGCACCAAACTGATGAACTCCACGGACTTTTTGCACGCCCTGCGCATCCCACGAGACAAAATAATACAGGCCATCTCCGGCGATATTGGTTTGATAGCCATCCTCTTCGAGACCCTTAGCATAGATTGCGCGGAGGGTGTCGGGGCCGCCACCGACCGGCAAATTAATGTCGCCGCGGACATGACGATTGATATCGCCCCACAGTGGATCAACTCGCCCGACGGCCGCAACCAGTTTGTCGGCGCAATTGTAGAATACCCCGCCGACATCCGGGATTGGTTGACCCTTTTGTTCCGCCAGCCATTCGGCCGCGATAACACAGGTCGACATTGCCGCACCGCGGTTATTAACATCGGTCGATAGATCCCAGTCGCGAATCACAGTTTGGGCATCGCGATAAATCTGTTCAGCCGAGTCATCCAGAGATAGATTAATCGCCCCTTGCAGATAGTGTACGGCGCGGGAGTTAGGACTAAACATCTTGTCGTGTTTGATCGCCGAGAACTCCTGCTCTGAAATTGGGCTGAGCTCGGCAAACAGTTCCAGACCGCGCACCGCGCGATTGGTCATGCGGGTCGGAAAGCCATCTTCCGGACGATAGTCGGACGGCTTAGGATTGTCTGCCTCGCCGCTAACAAAAAACGGACTCTGGTTGGCACTGTGTACAAATCCAGACGCGGGATTAATGACCTGCGGTAGCTTGTCGAAGGGCATATAGTCCTGCCATATCAGACTGCTATCGTCACCCGGCAGATATTGCGCCCAGTCATAGCCGGCAGCGCGTTGCGGGGTTAATGAATTGTGCACAAACATAATGTTGCCGTCGCGATCGGCGTAGACAAAGTTAAAACTGGCAAAGCTGTGAATACGCAGTGCATCGCGCCACTGTTCAAGGTTTTGCGCCTTACTCATTGCCAGCCACTGCTCTACTTGACGCATCTTGCCCATACCAGCATAGCGGATCGCATAGGTACCATGGTCGGTCTGCAACACTGGGCCATGAGCTGAGCGCAGACCCAGTTCGGTGACAGTCCAGGGCAGGAAGCCGAACAATTTCACTTTGATCTTGAGTTCAGTTGCTTCAAGCTCGTGCCACGCACCGTCCATGCGATAGTGCAGCGGGTTTTCCGGGTCGACATCAAGCACATAGACGTCTACGAGATCCGGTTTATTAACTGTTGCACCCCAGGCGATATGTTCATTAAAACCGACCCCCAGGGTTGCACTGCCGGGGAACAGGCCACCCATCGCATTGAGGCCCTCGCCACTTTGAATATGGGCTTCATACCAGGCTACGGGTCCGGTGGTTGGTTGGTGTGAATTGATCGCCAGGCGGGTTGCACCCTCGCTACTGTTAGACGGCGAAATGGCCATCGCATTGGAACCCACCGGCAAATTGTTGAGGGTTACGCCGCCGGCTGTGCTGATCGGCCGCTGCCGCTCACTGCTCATCACTTCTTGCAGCACATCAGCAAAACCGTAAAACAACAGATGACGGAACATATAGCCGGCGATCATATCCTGACCGGTAATCGGCAGCTCGGCCACGCCTCGCTCGGGGTGTCTGGCAGCGTAGTAATTCAGGCCGTCGGCATAGGCTTCGATATAGGCGCGAACCTCGGGTGACAAACTGCTGTAGTTGGCGTCAATGTCATCCCAGATACCCAGCCACTTGACCAGAAAGTCGGTCACGGCTGAATCTTTACCCTTGGTTGCTGCGGCGGTACCGCGATAAAAATCGATCGTGTCATAGACCAGTGCCCAGTTATCCTCGGCCTGGGCATAGGCAAAGCCAAATGCAGTGTCGACATCGCGCTCACCAATGATGTGCGGTACTCCCCGAACATCTCGTTCGATCACCACGTTGTATTGATCCGCAAGCTGCAGATAATCAGTGGTTGGTGGCTTATCAGCGCAACTGCTTAGCAGCAGAGCCGCACAGGAAATGAACAACGTGAGTATCAATCTGGGGGAAAAAGTCATTGCGGGAGATCCCTATTTATTATTGTTGTCTGGGCTTTACGTCACCTGTCTGGCAGGAGATTGATTTCTCTCTATTGTGCGCGGTTTTTGCCCGCTCGCCTAGTACTGTGCGGTGTTTAGAGATTGGTTATAAAAATGTTCAGCTATCGAACCTTTGATCGTGCAAAATGTCATAGCCTGCGCCAAACAGCGCCACAGAATCGCAAATAGCAGCCCAGATACGCTGGTTTTTTTAAAATGAGTTCTCGAGAGTTCAATCTGTCCCACTCGATGCATCGACAACCCTTGGCTTATTTTAAACAAGCGGTGTCGGTGAGCATTTTGGTGCATGGAGTGGTGTTGCTGATATTGGTGGGCCGAGATGGTTTATCGGATAAATCTGTTGAAACGCAACAACAGACGATTCAGATTCAGCTGCATAGGCCTGCGCAGCGAGCGATTCAAACCACACAGACAGAAACCCGGGTGCTGGAAGCCGATGCTGTCAGTGATAGGGGTGAAGTAAAACGAGAAAACAGAGTAAAACGAGAAAACAGAGTAAAACGAGAACAAAGAGTAAAACCAGAACAGGCCCACCAGATTCCTGCTGCACGCAATGTGCCCGCGACTAAATCGGCTCCAGTCCTCTCAGCATCTGTTCTTCGGTCAGAGCAGCGGCGGCTGCGCGAGAGCAACGAGTGGTTTGCCACTGGATGCAATCCGGCGGAAAAATATTCTCAGGTCCGTCAATGTGCAGAGGATTTTACAGCTGATCAGGCCAGCGTGGTTGCGCGACGTTTTCAGGGCGCGGTAGGACAACTGTTTTCTCAGTCCTCTGAGACGGTTATGACTGCGTACCACAGGGATATGATGCGGGTTGAGAAGTTAGTTTTTGAGATCGAAATGCTCGACCAAATGTTGAAAGCGGGTGGGGCCAACAGTGAGACATTGCTGCAACAGCAGCATTTACTTGCGGATGAAGTTCTGAGAATCGACCATCGCTACGACTCGGTTAACCTTTTGAAGGTGCTTGGATCAGGTATTAAGATATTCAACAATGCGGTAGAGGCCGCCAAGGCAGCCGCAGAATAAGCTCGAAGCCTCAAGCGCGCTGCCAATAGCGCAGCTGCGCTGCGTCTAGGCTGCTGCTGAGGTTTCGGAAATTTCTTCCTCAGCGTGCAGCACAGATCCTACAGGCATGGTTGCCGCCTGCAACACACTCTGTACTTTGTACTCCTCGGGCAGTGCAGGAATGGTCAGCACACGCCAGATACTGATGCCGCCGAGTAGCAACAGACATGCTGCGAGCAGAATAAAGAATGATTGCACACCAAAAATATCGAGCCAGAAGACCGCCGAAATAGGTCCTGTAATCGAGGTCAGCCCGGCGATTAGAATCACCGTACCGCTGGCAGGAATAATCTCTTTGGGTCGCAGGTGATCGTTGGTGAGTGCAACCACCAGAGAGTAGAGCGATAACGAGAACCCTCCAAACAGGAAGATAAGAAAATAGAGCGTTGCCGAGGCCTGACTTTCGAAGCTGATAAAAATCGCCACTACCACTGCTGCAAGGCAAGAGAATCCCATTACCCAACGGCGGTCAACTTGGTCTGAAAGCTTCCCCAGCGGCCAAGGGAAGATCATGCCGCCAGCCATCATTGCACCCATAAAATTGGCTACCTCAGAGATCGTAAATCCGAGCTTGGCGGCATAGACTGCCCCCATGCCAAACATAATGCTCGAGACCCATTGCGAGAGCACAATGCCGGTGACCCCCATTGGTGTGCGACGCCATAGATGGCCGATGCTGACACGTTCGGTTTCTTCCAGTGGTGGCGCGGCGATAACTGACAGCAGAATAGGCACCGCCGCCACACTGACCATTACCGAAATCAAAATAAACAGGGTGTGCCCCGCTGGGTCAGCGATATTGAGCATAAATTGACCCGCGCAAATGCCAGACAGCAAAATGGCAGTATAAATCGCCAAAATTTGACCACGGGTTTCGTTGCTTGACGCTTGATTAAGCCAGCTTTCTGCCACCACATAGATAGTCGAAAAAGCAAAGCCGGTCAGCAGGCGCATAAAGGCCCAGCCCCAGGGATTGACGTAGATGGAGTGGATCAGAATGGTTACTGAGGCTACAGCGGAGAGCGCCGCAAAGATGCGGATGTGGCCAACTCTATGGATCATTTTGGGAGTCAGTAATGATCCCGCCAGAAAGCCGGCGAAGTAACATGACATCAGCAAACCGATCAGATAATCTTCAAAACCTTCGATTTCCGCGCGAATCCCCAGTAGGCTGCCTTGAACGCCCACGGCGAGACCGATCAGAGCAAGTCCGATCAGCAGGGGCCAAAGACGAATCATGGTGACAAATGTCATAGCAAAGACCGAAAACCAAAACGCTGAAAAATGCCGACTACAGTACAGCCAAAAAGAGGATTCGCAAAGCACCTTTTAGCCTTAAATAGCCCTATAATTAGCTTTTTTGAAAGACACCAACCTCTAAAAAGTGCCCGTTGCACGTGTGAGCCTCTATGTCTGATGTTATGAAGTCCGATCAGGTCGAAAAACATATCCGTGCCTGGCTGCAGCGCTTTATTGTTGACCTTAATCTGTGCCCCTTTGCTCGGCCTCTGATTGCTGATCCCGCTCTGCGGATAAGTGTTTGTAATGCGGATAATTTGGCTGATCTGCACCATGCATTTTTATCAGAGCTGGATATGATCCAGCAGAGTAGCGATCAGCTGGTTGCCACCAGTCTGATGGTAATACCTTGTGTTCTGGACAATTTTGACGAGTATCTCGATTTTCTGGGGCATGCAGAAATTTTGCTTGAAGAAGCAGGGCTGGATGGCATTATCCAGCTTGCCAGCTTTCACCCTAAGTATCTCTTTGCCGATGAAGACCCCAATAGCCCGAGCCACTACAGCAATCGCGCGCCCTATCCGACGATTCACTTTTTGCGCGAGGAGATGGTTTCTGCGGCGCTAGAACATGTGTCCAATCCGGAGCAGATTCCTGAGCGCAATATTGCCTTGCTGGCGGGAATGGGTCTTGAAACTGTTGAGGCGCGTTGGCGTGGCTTGACCGCCGACGACCACAATAACCTGTGAAAAATCCGGATGTGATTATTATTGGCGGAGGTGCCGCCGGCCTGTTCTGTGCGTTCACCGCCGGTCAGCGCGGACTATCGGTGCTGGTGCTCGACAGCAGCAATAAGGTAGGTAAGAAAATTCTTATGTCCGGGGGTGGGCGCTGTAACTTTACCAACCTCGATATCACGCCGGAAAACTATCTCAGCCAAAACCCGCATTTCTGTATCTCGGCACTTAACCGCTACAACCAGTGGCAGTTTATTGAGATGGTCGAACGCCACGGAATTGCCTATCACGAGCGCAAACACGGCGAACTGTTTTGTGATAACTCGGCAAAAGAAATACTCGCCATGTTGCTCGACGAGTGCGAAGCCGCCGGCGTGCAAATACAGACCCACTGTGAAATCAAGTCGGTCGTGGCACTCAGTCCGGGTCAGTCCGGGGGCGGGTTTAAGCTTCAGACATCGAGTGGTCAGTATCGTTGCCAGTCATTGGTGGTTGCCACCGGCGGTCTGTCGATTCCGACACTGGGCTCGTCAGGTTTTGGCTATGAGCTAGCCGAGCAATTTGGATTGCGATTGTTACCGCGCGCTGCCGGCTTAGTGCCGTTTACTTTTAGTGATGGTGTTAAACAGATCGCTGAAAATTTGTCCGGTCTGGCCGTTGATGTAGAGATGTCGCTGCCGAGCGCCAGCTTCCGGGAAAATATGCTCTTTACTCACCGCGGTATCAGTGGTCCCGCGGCGCTGCAGCTGTCGAGCTATTGGCATCCCGGACAGACTATCAGCGTCAACTTGCTGCCGGACGAGGATGCCGCTCAGTTGCTGCTCAACTACAAAAGCAGCAGTGCGAAAAGTCTGCTGCGCAACCTGCTGGCACAGCATCTCTCCAAAGGCCTGGTGCTGGCGCTGCAAGCACTGCACTGGCCCAACTATGCCGAAACACCGATAGCGGAAATTCCTGATGCCCAGCTGTTGTCAGTCGCCAAGCAGATATCAGATTGGCAGTTAAAGCCCTCGGGAACCGAAGGTTATCGCACTGCTGAGGTGACTCTCTGCGGCGTCGACACCGCAGAGCTGTCGTCAAAAACTATGGAGTCCAAGGCTCAGCCAGGACTGTTTTTTGTCGGTGAGGTGGTCGATGTGACCGGGCATCTCGGCGGCTACAATTTCCAGTGGGCTTGGGCCTCGGGTTATGCCGCCGGACACTATGTTTGATTAACGCCGATTGGCCTTCGCGCGACGTCGTTTTTCGGCCGCCTTTTCGAGACGCAGTTTTTCCCGTTCTTCCTTCTCAGCTTTTAAAATCTCGACCTGCTGCATTTCGATATCAATTACATCCGGAGTTTCAAAACTGACCGTGCCCAATGTGCCGGCGCGCAGCTCATTGATAAAAATGGTCGACACTCGCTCCAGATCAACCTGGCCGCCGCTGCGCAGACAGCCGCGCTGAGCGCCGATGATTTCCAGCAGCTCAATCTCACTGCGGGGCAGGGCCTCAAACTTAAACCGTTCTTTTAACAGCTGTGGATATTTTTGCAGTAAAAAGTCCGCCGCAAAAAATGCCACATCCTCGTAACTCACCGCAGTGTTTTTAATCGCCCCGGTTGTCGCCAACCGATAGCTGCTATTGGGGTTCTCAATCTTCGGCCAGAGAATACCCGGCGTATCCAGCAGCATAATGCCATTGCGCAGATTAATTTTTTGCTGACCTTTGGTTACCGCCGGTTCATTGCCAGTCTTGGCAATATGCCGCCCGGCGAGGCTGTTAATCAGCGACGATTTCCCGACATTGGGAATGCCGGTCACCATTACCAGAGTATTACGTCCCTCTTTTTGCGGACACAGCTTATTGATCAGGTCGATTACCTGTTTGCTCGGATCAAAATGCTGCAAATCCAGCGCCATGGTTTTGGTGTTGTTTTGCTGCTCGTAATAATCCTGCCAAACCCTGGTGATCGCCGCATCGGCCAGATCGCATTTATTCAAAATCTTGATCCGCGGCTTATCCGTGCAAAGCCCCTGAATAAAGGGGTTAGAACTGCTGAAGGGAATGCGCGCATCGAGTACTTCAACCACCACATTGACAAGTGGCAGCGCCTCGATCATCTCGTTGCTGGCCTTGTGCATATGGCCGGGATACCACTGAATCGACATTGCAGACATCTCTGATGGTTGGGTTGCGGGCTCGGTGCCAGATCTATGAAGCGCTTGGATATTGCGCGTTTACGCCGCTATCTTCTGCCACCTGCTGAGCCTGAATCTCTTCTGGGCAACGTAGTTTAACGGCTTTTACTTTAAATCTGTTGTGTATTGCCAGGTTTTTCTGGGCTGAATGAGTTTTGGCGTTGCATCTCGTAAGGACACATAACGCTGTGGTTTGGGGCCGTAGTGGAGCGTCAGTGGAATAAAGGTCCCAGCCGAAGGCGCCAACACTGACTTGTTATGCCTGCACGCTCAACATTTTATATACCCAACAACGGCTGCATTGAAATTCCAATTGTAGAGCCTGATGGAACCTGTAAATTCACATCAGAGGATTGGCTTGCACTTGTAATTGCTCTTTGAGTAATAACACCAACAGCCTCGCCATTTTCATTCACTATTGGCCCACCGCTAGCACTACTGTGCATCCCGTTATCTATATAAATAATATCACCATCAATGTTCACATCCTGATCTGAATTACTTGCGTGAAACTTGCGATGATTTCCGATTACGCCTCGCTTAATCATTGGTCCAGTCGAATCTGCCATGTATCCACGCTCCATTTTACCTAGAAATTCAGACATACCTGGGTATTTTCGATCTGCGATTCGATCTATGTTAAAAGGCAGTGAAAGCTCATCAGAGTACCCTGCCATGAATACTTCCTGACCTAAATTTGGCATCGCAAATTTAGTTGGCAAAAAAGAAAATGTAATAGTCTCTTTTGTCTTGGGGATAAGAACTGCGATATCAACCTGAAGTATTTCTTTGAAAGCTTCTACTTGAATTCCAATACAACAAAGTGAAACGTCATACTCCAGTACAGGAAGACCACTGAATTTTACGTATATTCTACAATCAGGATCGGTGTGATCCTCTATTTTAATTGGATGCCTACCAGTAACAACATGAGCTGCTGTAAGAATTTCGCCTTTAGGAGTGAAAGCAAAACAAGAGCCCTGACTTATTATTTCATCATTTAAGATTACGGTTACATAACCGCACGCTTTCTGAATTCTTTCGTATATTTTTTGATACACCTATTGCCCTCCGAGGGCATAATACTCACAACAGCGGCGAAGCGAAGCGACGTCCGGGCCCGAAGGGCCAAACTGCTTGCGTTTTCTATGCGAGTTTGCATCATGGCCCTGGAACAAATGGCTCATTAAAAAAGTCATCCTCAAGTTTTGAATCGGATATTCTCAAATCTTTACAAATTGCCCTGGCGAGCTAGGTGAAATTATCGGCTGCACGACCAGGGAAATTTTTAAAATTCTTCAAGCATTCAATGATACACGGGGATTTTCCAAAAACAACGAATGCTTCGTTGAGAAACATAAAGAATTTCCTTTTGACCTCTGGGTCAGCACTTTCGACCAAACCATGGCGAGAGCCCATTAGCGCCCGAAAAACCTCCAACTTTTGCTTTCTTTCTTCATAGTAAATGTAGAACCAAGTGGATACAGAAAAAGTCACTAATCCTGAAGCTAGCGAGAGTAAAACTGTTAACCATACTGGTACTTGCATCGCAAATTCATCCATTCACGTAACGTCTAAAGCAGCGGAAAATAAAAACGGAGCTTTTTTTCCGACTGCCTTTACTTGTTATTGAATTTTTACTCATGAAGTAACGCCCTTAAATCACTGAGTATATTTTGAGCCTGCTTTTGCAATTGAACCTGTTCACTTTTACGAAGAGCTGCTCGCTCTTCGATAGTGCTGGAGCCATTATTAATGAATTTCTCGATTTTAGATTTGGAGGTTGCTATGTCATCGAAATGATGAGAAAGGTCATTTCCAACTTCTAAATTTGGCAACAATAGCAGCGCTTCAGCGGTGATAGCTTTTGCTGACTCTATACCCTCTCTACTTTTGTTAAGCTGAATGTCGACTAATTCTTTAGCAAGCATTGAGAATACTCTCATACGCTGGTCTCTAAGCCACTTTTCCCGTTCTGCATTTTTTAAGGCACTTTGCAACCAAATCACATCTAAAACTTTTGTGATTATCGCTCCGAACCCAATAGCCCCTAATAATTTTATCCAATCCATTCTTGATTCCTAGATGATTCATAACATTTTAATATCGCGCAAGTGCGCATTGCCGAATTTGATATTCGACAGCCTTCTCTAACCTGCGGATAAATAATTGAAAGTTCTGATATCACCGATTCCCTCCGGTATAAAGCGCCCACGGGGTTTCACAACACCTTATTTCCAGTTATAGATTTTCGAGACGATATAGGTGCTGCCCAGCGCTTTAATAAATGAGATCAGCGCCCACGACAGGCTGATCGAGAGTGGTATAGGCAAATAGCAATAGGTTGCCAGTTGCGGCGCGGCCATCACCAGGCCGAGTCCGGCGCCAAACGGTATGGCTTTTTTGCACTCGGTGTCTGATCCAATAATCGGGTAGAAGAACGCCAGTGCAGCGGCAAACAGCAGTTGGCTAAGCAACATGATGGCCATATTGCACTCTTCCTGGGGGCGCCATAGGCTGGCTGTTTGGTTATACAGGCCCATCATCAGTTGGCCATGCACTAGCAGTTCATAGAGAAAGACAAACACAAATGCGCCGAGTGTGGCTGAGAGAAAACGTTTTGCAGTCATAACAGTGCTCCTATGCGAACGAAGGCGGGTTTCCAAATTCCTTACGATTCAATATAGAACGATTTTCTGCGGACGGCTTTTTTTAATGCTGCATTTTCAATGCTGCTGTGAAGCGACGTGGGGCGGGGCGATTTCAACCCAACTGCTGTGGCGTAAAGCTCAGGCTCTGGTCATTTGAGTTCCAGGTGATTTCACCATCCTGAATGCTGACCTGCACATCCATATTGCGTTGCACAAGTTTGGCGAGGGCTTCGGTGGTGTTCGGGTCGATATGGTAGACGCTGATATTTTTAAAGCGGGCAAGGGGTGCCTGCATCTGTTTCCACCACTGTTCCGCTGAGCCGCTGCCGTAGGTGTAGACCATCACCTGTTGGGCGCGGCCGCTGGCTTTTTTTAGGCGTTTTTCGCTGGGCAGGCCGAGTTCAATCCACAGTTCGATCTGGTCGCTGAGGCTTTTTTGCCAGAGGTCGGGCTCGTCGTCGGTACTGAGACCTTTGGTAAAGTTGAGCGATTCGCTGGCCTGCAAGGCGAAGACCAGCAGTCGAAGCATCAGACGTTCGTTGGTTTCTGAGGGGTGTTGGGCGAGGGTCAGGCTGTGCTGTTGATAGTAGTGGCGGTCCATGTCCACGACATTGAGTTCTGCTTTGCAGATGGTTGCACCGAGAGCCATGATCGAGACGCCTTTTTATGTTGTGATTTTATATCGTGGTGATATTTCGAGACTAAATGACAAGATTACAGCGCGCATTAAAACCCCAAATCTTCCTGCGCCACTTGCACGCTGATATCATCTTCGCCGTGCACCTCCGTTTGAATCAATATCGGGCGGCAGCAAACGGAGCAGTCTTCGGTGTAGAGTTGCGATTCCGATGGGTCGATAAGAATGGTGATGCTCTCCCAGCAGAAGGGGCAGGTGATCTGTTGTTCAAGCAGTTGGAAGTGCATAACCAGTCCTGTTGCGAGGTTAGTCGATGTCGGCGAGAGGATGTTGATCCGCTGGCCAGGGGCTGTGGAAAAAGGGTCCGACCATCTCGCTGGTGACGTCTTCAATACGCGCCGGGTTCCACTGTGGAGCGTGATCTTTATCGACCACCAGTGCGCGGATGCCTTCGACAGTTTCGCTGGTTTTACCGCTGCGTCCGAGATGTTCGGTGTGGAAGCAGTGGTGAACTATGTTGCGTTCCATACGCAGGTCGTCGGCCATGCTCAGTTGACGGCCGCGGCGAATCTGTTCGAGGGTTACATGCAGCATCAGCGGTGAGCGTTGATGCAGGCAGTGCAGTGTTTGCGTGGCCCAGTCGTTGTTGGCTCGTTGCAGGGCGTTGATGATGTCTACCACCGTGGGCAGGGCAAAAATCGTGTCGATCTGTGGGTCGAGCCAGCTGGGTGTCGCCACCGGCGAGGGTTCGCTGACCAGATCGCAGAGTTGATCAAAGCGCTGTTGGGCGCTTATGTCAGTGTTGGCGGTCAGACTTTCCCAGAGGCTGGGCATCGCATCGCTGGCGGCAATACCGTCGGCGAGATCGGCCGCGAGAGCGTCGCCGCCGATCAGCATTTGACCGGTGAGTGCAAGGTATTCACCCAGATGACCGGGACAGCGGCTGAGGAAAAAACCGCCCCCGACATCGGGGAATAGACCGATATTGGTTTCTGGCATGGCCATCTTGGTGCGCTCACTGACAATGCGCAGATCTGCGCCTTGGGCCAGGCCCATGCCACCACCCATAATCACGCCATCCATGAAGGCAGCGAAGGGTTTTGGGTAGCTGTAGAGTAGGTGATTAAGGCTGTATTCGGCCGTGAAAAAGGCCTCGAGATCTGTGTCTCCGGCAATCGCTGCATCATGGAAAAAGCGAATATCGCCGCCGGCACAGAAGGCGCCAAAGGGCCCTTTCTTGCTGTTGCCTCGGATAGCGACCACCTCAACTTGAGGATCGGTGAGCCAGTTTTCAAATACCGCTGTCAGATCGAGAATCATCTGCAGTGATAGGGCATTCAAGGCTTCAGGTCGATTAAGTGTGACCAGGCCGACGCCGGCAACGATCTCTGTGTCGATTTGGCTCAAGAGTGCTCTCCCCGATATATTTCTGCTTTAAATAAAAACCGCCCAATAGAATCCTATTGGGCGGCCTGAACATGTTTGGCTGACGCTAGTTTAAACTGTGGCGAAATCCGCTGCCAGTGCAGCCTTTACCGCGTCATTGACCTGCACGACATTGGGCTGCAGAAATTCACTGTCGATACCCAGCTGAAGGTTGCCGCCTGCACGCAGTGCGGCAATTGCTTCATCGGAAAATTCGAAGCGCATAAAGTGTACACTTGAGGTTTTCTCTTCGTTTTCGCGCTCCAGGTCTTCATCGCTGATCGGCACAATTTTTGGCAGATCGTCCACTTGCATCCACACCTGACGTTCGACGCCCTTTAGCTTTTGCAGCATTACTTTGCGCTCTTCAATATCGCCATATTCAAGCATAAAGGTGGCTTTGAGGTTTTTGCCATCGGGTATCAGTGGGTTGTAGGATTCGATTTCTTCTTCGATGTCCGCCGCTTCAAAAATTTTCTCAACGCGCAAAATTTCCTGAATCTGATAGCGGATCGTTGTCAGATCTTCAAAGCAGAAGCGCGCGCTGTCTGCGACAGTAATTTCGCGATTCTTTTTGTAAGCCATTACCTTTTTGCGAAACTCAGCGCGCTCTGTTGAGTACTGTTCCAGAGACCAGAGATCGTCGCGGGTTAATGAAGTTTTTTGAGTCATTACTTTTTGTTCCTTAAATTCTCTATCTAAAAGTAGGTTTAGATTCCGTAGGCTCTGCGCAGCAGAGTCATTGGGTGTTCTGCGTGATCGACATTTTCAGAGAGGTTGCCGATATGGGTCGCTGCCATTGGGCAGTCGCTGATAAAGTGATCAGGCTCTTGTTCGTTGACCTTGCGCACAACCGGACGGGCAATCTTCACAGACTTGTCATGGGTCTCGGTCTTTACCGCATAGGTGCCGTCGTGACCGGAGCAGCGTTCAATCGCGTTGACCGTGGTGTCGGGAACCAGATTGAGAATATCGCGAGTCTTGAGGCCGATATTTTGTACTCTCAGGTGACAGGCAACCTGATAGCTGATGTCGCCGAGACTCTCTTTAAAGTCGGTGTTCAATACGCCTTCTTTGTGACGCAGGAAGAGATATTCAAACGGATCGTAAAACGCCTGCTGAACCTTGATCACATCTTCATCGTCGGGGAACATCAATGGCAGTTCCTGCTTGTACATTAAGACGCATGAAGGAATCGGTGCAATCAGGTCATAGCCTTCGTCAACCAGCTTGGCGAGTACCGGAATATTCGCTTCCTTGAGTCGCTGCACGGATTCCAGATCACCCAATTCAAGCTTGGGCATGCCACAGCACTGCTCTCTTGGCACCAGGTCGAGCTTGATGTCGTTGTGGCGGAACACTTCATAGAAGTCTTCACCGAGCACTGGGCTGTTGTAGTTGCCATAGCAGGTTACATAGAGCGCTACTTTGCCTGTGGTGATGCCGGCGGCCTGCGCTTCCAAAGGCGCAGCTTTAGCGATCATCGGCGCCACGCGCTTGCGCATAGTCTTGCTGTGGTACTCGGGAACCGGCGCCTGATGATGGACGCCAAAGCCTTTGTCCAGTGCTTTGCGGAAGGTGTTATTTTTGTTCAGCGCATTAACAGTCAGATCCACCAGCGGGATGGTTGCCAGCTTACCGACGGTGTCGGTACTGGTCAGAATTCGGTCGCGCAGTGATGCACCTTTTTCGCGGAACTTAACCGCTTTGGCGCGTAACATCAGATGCGGGAAGTCTACATTCCAGTCATGGGGTGGCGTGTAGGGACATTTGGTCATGTAACAGAGATCGCACAGGTAACATTGATCGGATACCTTGCTGTAATCGGCCTTATCAATCCCGTCTACTTCCATCGTGGGAGATTCGTCAACCAGGTCAAACAGTGTCGGGAACGAATCGCACAGGCTTACGCAGCGGCGACAGCCATGACAGATGTCAAACACACGCTCGAGCTCGGCATCAAGATTTTCCTGATCGTAAAACGCTTCCGATTGCCAATCCAGCGGATGCCGGGTTGGTGCCTCTAGATTTCCCTCACGTTGAGCCATGCTGTCTCTCCTGGAGCAATTGTGTCGAATGGTATCAGTGGATTTGTATAAAACAGCTGGGGCGAGGCCTCGCCCCAGTGTTTGTCTTGCTTTTCAAACGCAGCTTTAGCGATCAAATGTCGCGTAAAACTTAAGCGTCCAACTGATCCAGAGCTTTCTGGAAACGGTTGGCGTGGCTGCGCTCGGCTTTCGCCAGAGTTTCAAACCAGTCAGCGATTTCGTCAAAGCCTTCTTCACGAGCTGTTTTAGCCATACCTGGGTACATATCGGTATATTCGTGAGTTTCACCGGCGATGGCGCTTTCCAGGTTCTGAGCAGTTCCACCGAATGGCATGCCAGTCGCTGGATCGCCAGACTCTTCAAGATACTCAAGGTGGCCGTGTGCGTGGCCGGTTTCGCCTTCAGCAGTTGAACGGAATACTGATGCTACATCGTTGTAACCTTCAACATCGGCCTTGGCGGCGAAGTACAGGTAACGACGGTTGGCTTGTGATTCACCAGCAAATGCGTCTTTCAAGCTTTGCTCTGTTTTTGATCCTTTTAAAGACATATCTCATTCCTCTATCTTTGGTTGGTTTTACTTTCATTGCAATGACATCGGAGGCACCGACTAAAGCGATCCACTCCCAACGTTAAGCACAGTGTATGGTAAATCGATATGGTTCAGCCAATTGATTTCTTCAATGGATGTTATCAATTAAATTTTGCCTGATGAGTTATTCATTTCCCTCAGCTGGCAGTTCAATTGAAATAGTTGACCACCTCTATGCACAGCCAGTTTACGCGTTGAGCAATGGCGCGGATTGCAATTGCTCGAGATTTTTACTGCCGGTTAAAAACATCGCCCAGCGCAACTGCTCACTGAAGATAGTAATTTTCTCAATCACTGCCTCGCTGGATTCTAGAGCAGGTTGCAAAAAAGGCTGTGCCATAGCAGTCATGTCAGCGCCCAGCCGCACACTGCGTGCGATATCGAGGCCATGACGCACGCCTCCCGAGGCGATAATGCCGAGCCGCCCAGATTGGGCGCGTAATCCAGCAACAAGCTCTACCGTTGGCATACCCCAGTCAAGAAACGCTGAGGCAATTTGTTGCTCCCTTGACTCATTAATTCGAGCACTCTCGATGCTCGCCCAGTTAGTGCCTCCGCGTCCGGCAACGTCAATCCAGGTGACGCCAGCATCCATAAGCCATTGAGCTGTTGCGATGCTGATACCCGCACCCACCTCTTTAACAATCACAGGCACATCGACACGCGCACAGCACTGCTCAATCGCATTGAGAACACCGCGCCAGTCACGGTCACCATTGGGTTGGACCAGTTCTTGTAAGGGGTTGAGATGAACCACCATGGCGTTGGCTTCGATGCTGTCGATAGCCCTCTGAGCCAGCTCGACACCCTGCTGTTGCAGCTGTGTTGCACCGATATTGCCGAGTAACAAAGCGTTTGGTGCCCACTTGCGGACCTTCGATGCCAGTCCGGTTTCCAGCTCGGCGCGCTGTGAGCCCACAGCCATTGGAATGGTGCAGTGCTCTGCGGCCTCAGCGAGATGGCGATTAATGGTTTCGCCATGCTCACAGCCACCGGTCATGGCGCCAATAATGAGCGGCGCAGAGCAGTGGTGGTTGAGAAATAGCGTTGAACTATCAACGTCATCCATACACAGCTCTGGCAGGGCATTGTGAATAAACCGAATCTGTTCAAAGCCAGCTGACTGGTCGGCTTGATGCTTGGCATCCAGCGCCAGATTGATATGGTCGGCTTTGCGTTGGCTGATATCAGTCATGGTGATCTCTCTGCCCGTGGATAAAATCGATTAATACCATATGCGGCACCGTCAGCGCCGCGAGACCGATAAAGGTCAATTGGAGTAGAGCGGGGGTCATCGACAGATTGGCTGTCCAGCTCCCTCCAGTCTGCAGGAAAAAGTACAGGGCCGCTACGGCATAGGCCAGCACTGAATAAATAACAGTTTCTCGGGCACTGCGCGGACGGTCCTGCAAGCTGATACTGCGCCAAATACGCAGCATATGGTTGCGGCTGTGCCAAAGGCAAAAATAGAGTGCAAAGCTGACCAGCGGCGGCAACCGCCAAGCCGCCACAACGAATACAAGTAGCATGATCAGTGAGCCCCGCCAGCGCGGCTGATAAACGGTGTAGATACAGTAGGCGAAAAGCGCCAAGACCCAGGGCAGCAGCAGATGATCAATCTGCTTCAGCAACCAAAAACTGTTGTCCGCGCCGATTAGTGCGCTGAACAGTGGCTGTACTGCATCCTGCTGCAGTGCAGGTATCGCGATGGTCACTAAGCCGCCATGGCAGATTAATGGCAGCGAGGCCGGCAGTGAAAACGGCGATTGGATCTGACGAATATCACTGCTGCCGAAATGTAGCGCTGAGATGAAGAGGAAAAATACCAGGCTGATCAGCGGGTAGAGCCACCAGAGCCAGGCGACGGCCGCAGCCAGTCCAATATAGAGCAGGTGGAAACCGAGCCATGGCAAAAGGCCCTTCGGCCAGCCGACCCGCCGTGCCACTGCCGCATCCAGCCCGCCATGGGGCACGCCGATAAGTAAGACAGCGGCAAGGGCCCAGTAAGAGGCGGCTGATAAGCCAATTGTCGTATTCCACTCAGGCATGCAATAACTGCCTTAAAAAAGGAATTTTGGGCATAGCCATAATCACTCGCATCCAATCACTTAGCGTTGCTCTGCCCAGCATAAACCGCGCAAATTGATCGCCATTAAGGGCCTGCGCCATGCGCATATACAGTGATATGGCGAGATCTGGCCGATTCAGTAATACCCCATTAAATAACCTGTCCATCGATGTCAGCTGACTGGAGATCGCTGGCGGAACCCGCATATCGCCTTTGGCAATACCATCAGCCAGAGCGCCGACCTGCTGCTGAATATGCTGGAAGGCATAGCCTGACGAGCGTCGCACCGCACCGCTGGCAGCGCCGATTGCTGCGATCCTGGACTCCCCTGCGTGCGGGTTCGCTTCGAGTTGATCCATGGGGATGACGCCGGCCTCTTCATGGATAAGGTTTTCTACTTCAATATCGTTGTCTCTCAGCCAGCCTTCGATCGCGCTGCGATACCAGTCCCGCTCCTCCTCTGTGCGTGAAATCAAGGTCGATTCGACCAGCATGTGGTGATCGGAAAAGGGCAGCGCATAAATAAAGTGCAACCCTTTGGTCTGGTCCACTCGAAAGTCCATCAAGGTAGCGATATCTGGATGAGAGATGGGCTGTTTGCTGTGAATATGCCAGCCGAGAAAATGTTGCCGCAAACCGTTTTCAATCACTTTCGGGGGACGGCTATCGTAGACCTGACGTGCGTGATAGCGCTGATTATGGGTCTCGACCAACAATCTATCACCATCAGGTTGAACGCTGCTCACCGACTCTTGGACCAGTGTTACCGGCTCGCGTAACTGTGCGGCACAGCCGAGCAGATAGTCGGCGGAGCTGAGGCTCAGATAATTGTATTGGTTGCTGTTTTGTACCACTCGGTGATTGTGATCAACCAGCTGCCAACGTTGCCAGCGTCCCACCATCGAGTGCTCAAGCTGCTGTACTTGACCGGCTTCTGCCCACAGCCCCCAACTGCAGTCACGCTGCTCGGCGGTTTGCGGTTCGATCACTACTGTCTGCGGCGGATTGGTCTGCTGAGACAGCAGTGTTGCCAGCGTTAGACCGGCATTGCCGCCACCAATAATGGCAATATCAATTTCGCTCGACACCGGCTAACCCCTGTAATGCACTGTGCAAACCCTCATCATGGGCCGGAACCTCTCGCGGTACAAGATGAATCAAACTGGCCAGGCTGAGTATGATCTTGCGCCACTGGCTCACCACCGTGCGGCCTCGCCACCACTGCAAGCCGTTGCGCTGCAGCTGTCGGCCAATCTGGCGGTAGATGCAGAGCGCCACAATAATCGCATAGCGGCTGCGCCAGGGCAGCAGGTTAATACCGGTTAGGGCGCTGGCATAGTAACGTTCGGCCAGTTCCAGCAGACGGTTGATGGCGCTGGCTACCGGCAGATGACAGTCGTTGGCAGCGCAGGCAATGGTGGTTGGGCTCAGTTCCGAGTCGGCCCAGTTAGCGGGTAGCCAGTCAGCGGGAAGGTAACGTCGCTGCATATGCGCATCTTCAAGCACATCCCGAGCAATATTGCTAAGTTGCATCGCGACCCCGAGATCAATGGCAAAGGCATCAGCACGTGAATTCTGACAGTCGAGCACTCGACACATCATCAGACCCACAGTGCCGGCCACTGCATGACAGTAGCGCAGCAGTTCGATCTCGGTAGTCAGGGCGGTAGGGTGTTGGTCGCGCAGCATCCCATCGAGTAGTTCTCTCGCCGCGCGCAGTGGGATATTGGCCTCATTGGCCAAGCTAACAAATGCGTTTAACTCGGGAATCTGTGAGACGGCGGGGTGACTTGGGTCATCCAGTCCGGCACGAATATCTTCCAGTGAGTCGAGCCGATCGGGCAGATCGCCGTCGGCGAGGTCATCGACAAAGCGACAAAATTGATAGAGACGTGCAGCGCGGTCTGCGAGGTTTGCACCGAGAAACAAGCTGGCCCAGTAAAACGATTTTCCATGCTGCGCTAATACCTGTTTTGCCTGCGGTTTATTCATCTTCTAACCGCCGGACCCGACCTCTTTGCCGGTCAGTAATTCTTCGACCACCTTGGCCGAACTCACCACGCCTGGCAACCCGGCGCCTGGATGCGTGCCCGCACCGACAAAATAAAGGTTAGAAATTGCGCTATCGCGGTTGTGAAAGCGAAACCAGGCCGATTGGGTCAAGCGTGGCTCAATTGAAAATCCAGCGCCATGCATTGAGCGGTAGTCGCTGGCAAAATCTTCTGGCGTCATCCAGAAAACCTCTTCTATCACCGATGAGAGCTCTGGCAGGATGGTCTCTTCCAACGCGCTGACAATTCGGTCACGCAAAATCGGCGCCTCACTCTCCCAGTCGACATCGCCCTGTAGATTGGGCACCGGACAGAGCACATAGAACGACTCACAGTTTTCAGGTGCGAAGCTTTTATCCGTCGCGGTAGGACGATGAAGATAGAGCGAAAAGTCGTCACTCATTTTTTTGCTATCAAAAATCTCCGCCAGCAATTCTTTAAAACGCGGTCCCATCCAGATGCTGTGGTGAGCCACGTCGGGATAGAGCTTGCGCGTACCAAAGTAGAGCACGTAGAGCCCCATTGAGTACTGTTTTTTAATTTTTGGCAGACTGAACGAGCGCTTTTTCGCCGGCAGCAGATGTTGGTAACAGGTTTCCGGGTCGCCGCCAAATACCACCAGGTCGGCATCGAGCACCGCACCGGAGCGCAGTCGCACGCCAGTCGCCTGTTTATTCTGAACAATAATCTCATCGACATCGGCACCGTACTGAATATCAATGCCCTGGCGTCGCATCAGTGCGCCCAGTTCATCAACTAACTTGCCGGTACCACCCATACAGAAAAACACACCCCAGCGTCGCTCGAGATAGTGGATCAATGTGTAGATGGCTGTGGTCTTGAACGGATTACCACCCACCAACAAAGGGTGAATAGAAAACGCCTGGCGCATTAATGGATGCTTTAAATGGCTGTTAACCATCTGCGAAACCGTGCGATAGCACTTCAGCATCAGCAGAGCGGGGATCTGCTTGACCATATCCCATACCCGAGTAAAGGGTCGATGCACCAGCTGTTTAAAGCCAATGTCGTAGACTTCTTTCGATTTCTCCAGCAACTTGAGATAGCCGTCTGCATCATCGGCACTGAAGCGGCGAATTTCATCAAGCGTATCGTCAATTGAGGCGCGATAGTCGAACTGACTGCCATCGGCAAAGTGAAAGCGATAAAAGGGATCGAGCGGAACAAACTCGAGATAATCTTCGAGCTTTTCATCAAACAGTTCAAACAATTCGTCAAACAGAAACGGTGCTGTAATCACAGTGGGCCCGGCATCATGGCGATACCCGCCACGCTCAAAAACCTGAGCGCGACCACCGAGACTCTGCAGCCGTTCGAGTAATGTGACCTGGTAGCCGAGCGCGCGCAATCGCAATGCCGTGGCCATACCGGCAAACCCTGCTCCAATAACAACTACTCTTTGAGCATCCTGCTGAAGTTCTTCTGTCAAGCGATCTGTCCTTGGCGTTTGCTGGTCGCCTTGCCTTTTACTGAGGCAACCAGTCCGGCTGTCACCGACTGCAGTGGCGTTGGCACCGAAAGTACCAGCAGATCTGCCTGTGCCAACCAATAATCGACAAACTGATTGGCCTGCAAAATAACATCGCTGCTGGCGATACGTTTCTGCCAGTGGCTGACCTTACTGATATCGTCAGACTTATACCAGAGGTTGAAGTCATCGGCGCCAGTACCTTCCTGGGAGAATAGGCTCACGACGAGGTTGGGTTTTCGGCCGTCGAGATCACTGGAGCGGTGGCTTGAGGGAATAATGTCGTCTATATCGTTGCGTCCCTGATAGGCCAGGCCGCAGAATTCCACCAGTCGATCAAGGCTGCTCAAGTCTGCATTGAGTCCGGCTGCAATGGCAGCGCCCTTAATCGGTGCAATTAATAGCGGGGCGGTTTTGCCTTTAGCGATCCGCTCCCATTCGTCTAATTCGGCGCAGTCGCGCTGGGTAATATCAGAGATCTGACCACTACAGGTTTCCTGCATCGCCTGAGCTAACAAGGTCACCAGCGAACCCCCATGCTGGGAGTTTCTGGCGCCGAGCTCAAAGGCTTTAGCCACCATCCAGTCGCCGAGACAGAGCGCCATATCGGCACCAAAGTGCTGGTGGATACTCTCTTGCCCACGTCGGTGGGTGCTGGCGTCGCTGATATCGTCGTGAATTAGTGAAGCATTGTGCAACAGCTCGCAAGCCGCAGCCCAATGTAAATTATCTTGTTGACTTAAAGTCAGCGCATTACCGCTGGTCAGCGCAAGTTGCGCACGAAAAGATTTTCCCGGATTCTTGAAATGGTAATTCGCAGCGGCTGCCAGACTACTTTTAGCATCAGGCATTTCGCTTTTATACAGCGCATCCAGCTGAGCCAGACCATTCAATCGGTTTTTAATCTGTGTTGGGGACATTGGTAGTACCCTTTTTAAATCGTAACCTGTGTAGTTACTTGTCTTTATAATTTTTGAGAGAGAAAGAGCCGGCTGCGCCGACCCTTTCTGTCTTTCAACCGGTAGTACTTATTCTGAATCAGCTACTGCAGCTGCCCAGATAACTACACCAAAGGCGATCTTGTTCCAGAAGTCAGCCACGTTGTATACAACGTTCAGAGTGACTGCATCTGCTCCACCACCAAAGTAGCCGAAGAAATAACCCAGTGGGTAGATTGACCAACCCACAGTAACCAGCAAGGTCATTGTCTTATACGCTTTTTGTACGTGTTGATTGGCCAGTCCGGCATTGATCTGGCTGGCTTCGCCTTTGAAGATTTCCCAGATAATGTAGAACCAGGCCGCCATTGATGGAATAAACGCCACTTTGGCATCCATCAGTCCAGCTTCACCGGCGTAACCGAAGCCCAACATAGCCACGGTACCAACCAGTAAGCGCCAGAACACGCCAGCTGGAACCTTCGCTACGGCAGAGAGGATCAGATAGAACTCGATCATCAACAGAGGCACGGTGAGTAGCCAGTCGATATAGCGGAAAACCGTTGGTGAAGTGCCGGTGGCAACCCAGACATCGCGCATATAGAAATAGTGCACCGCTGCGATCAGAGTAACCAGACCAGATACTGTCAGAGACGTCTTCCACTTGCCCGCGACACGATCGCGTTCAACGAAGAAGAATGCCGTGGCAGCAACCAACGCCATGGAAATTAACCAAAAGGAAATACCAACGGGATCGTTGGCGGATAAGTTGTTAGTCATATGTAACCCCTACAGTTAGACATTTTTATTGTTATGAGCACTAGCATGCTTTGTTTTTTTATGCAATGGAAACACACCGTGCCCCGTCAGCAGATCCCCTTTTTTGTGATTAAGGGTTCACCGCACCCTCTAATCTATCGGTAAACAGCAGTAAGTGCAAATTTTCAAGAATCGATTTTTTATAAAGCTAAACTGGATTTTCGCTTATATAATCTGCCTACTTAAAAATGAGATTGATAATATGTTTAAGACGTTAACGACGCTTTTAGCCTTTGCAGCAAGTACATTTTTTTCAGCTTATGTTTTTTCTGGTCATCATGAAGAGGTTTCTAGCGGCGAATTTCGGCACTTACAACAAACTCCACAGGAGCAGTGGCAAGAAAAAACTGCATCTGAAGCAGGCATTGATCAGGCGAAAGTAAATCGCTTGTTTGATCTTTCATTTGAAGACAATGCCACCCAGGCTGTCGTGCTAATTAAAGACGGTTTTTTAGTGGGTGAGCGTTACGCCGAAGGCTATAACAAGTCGTCCTATGGTACTTCCTGGTCAATGGCAAAAAGTTTTTATGCTTCACTGATAGGTATTTCGATCGACCGCGGAGAAATAAAGAGCCTCGATGACAAGGTTGGTCAGTATCTGGAATATTTTAATGACGAGCGCGCTGAGATCAGCATCCGCGACTTGTTGGATATGACCAGTGGTCTGGAGATGCCGGATCATGAGCATGAAGAGATGTTTTTCTCTGCGGATCATCTCGATTATGCGCGTGCGGTTGGCGTTGAAAAGCCCGCCGGACAGAAGTTTGAGTACAATAATGTCAACTCAATGCTGCTGGCCGATATTCTGCAAAATGCCACCGGTATAAAGGCCGACCAACTTTTGCGCGAGCGCGTATTCGATAAGATTGGTCTGACTGATGTGACCCTGTGGCGCGACAGTGCAGGCAATCCACTGACCTATTGTTGTGTTGACACGACCGCGCGACAGTATTCACGTTTTGGTTTGTTATTTGCTCGCAGTGGCAACTGGAATGGCGAGCAAATTATTTCCTCTGACTTTGTTGACCAGACTTTTTCAAAAGTCTGGGGTGATTTGAAAAGTTCTACGATCAGTCAAGAGCGCGGCTATTCTTTGCACTGGTGGATTTCACGTCATGACGATAGCGCAGAAATATTTAATGCCAGTGGAAAATTTGGCCAGTATATTTTTGTCGATCGAGAAAATGATATTGTCTTTACCCGCATAACAAAATATCACCCTAGTGAAGGATCTGTTCAGAACTGGGGAGCGTTGCGTTACATCAACTGGATTGGCTCGGTCGATTTCCGGCTAAAACTGGCAGCCTTTTTGGACAGCATTGGCGTGATCACGCTGCAGGGCGATATTGCTACACCGGCAACGTATGCGGACGGAACCTCGAAAGAATTTTTTGAGAATTACAGTACCATTATTGACGCGCTAGTAGATATCAGCCAGAAGTAGTGATTCAATTTCGTCAAGTTAAAGCGTGTAACATTAAATCTCGAACAGTCACAGTCCGTCCAGGTTAGACAGGCAGTCGTCAGCTCTTTTTAGCAGCGACTGCCTGACTCCTGCATCCATTTTTTCCCAGCTGCGATAGGCCATTGCGGTGCGCGGATTATTTGCAAAGCGCTCACTGTGGCGTTGCATAAAGCTCCAATATAAACTGTTAAACGGACAGGCATTTTCAGTGACACGTTCTTTGACGCTGTAAAAACAGTCTTTGCAGTAGTCGCTCATTTTATTGATATAGCTGCCACTGGCCGCGTAGGGTTTGGTGGCGATCAGGCCACCGTCAGCAAACTGACTCATGCCCCGGGTGTTGGGCATCTCTACCCACTCAATGGCATCGATATAGATTCCCAAATACCACGCGTCGACTTGATCTGGATCGATTCCCGCCAGCATGGCGAAATTACCGGTTACCATAAGACGCTGTATATGATGTGCATAAGCGGTCTCCAGTGACTGATCAATTGCTTGCTTCATACACGCCATTTTGGTGTCACCTGTCCAGAAATAGCCTGGTAGATCGCGATCGGCAGCAAAACTATTACTCTGTGCATAGTCCGGCATATTGATCCAATAGACCGCACGCACATATTCACGCCAACCAAGTATCTGGCGCACAAAGCCTTCGACCTGCGCCAGATCAACGCCGCTAGTTGAGTCAGCGTGGCGCTGCAGCGCCGCATCGATCACCTGCATCGGATGCAGAATTTTACTGTTTAAGGCAAACGAGATACGTGAGTGATAGAGGCTCCAGCGTGATTCACCATGCTGGGTCATTGCATCTTGAAAGCGGCCAAAATTAGGCAGGCAATGCTCACAGAAATATCCCAACAGTTGCAGCGCCTGCTGCCGATTAACCGGCCATAGAAGTGTATCCGAGACACTGCCAAGGGTTGGGATATTATGTCGTTCGATACGCTGCAGATAATCTTCAAGCGGATTGGCAAACAGCAGAGGTTGTGGGATCGCCGCAATATCTGCCGGTTTCAGTTTGTTGCGGTTTTCACCGTCAAAGTTCCAGCGCTCTCCACGAGGTTGGCCATCGTCCATCAGGATGTCAAAGCGCACTCGCATCTTGCGGTAAAAAGATTCCATACGGTTGTGCTTGCCGGGCTTGATATAGTTTGCCAGCTCTTCTTTGGGCAATAAAAAATGTTCACTGTCGCAGCAACTCACCGGGATGGTTAATTGCATCTGTTGTAGCTGCTGAGCCAGACGATATTCATCGGGCTGTTGGTACTCAAAACGTTCGATACTGTGTTCACTGCAAAGTGCCGCAATCAGATCATTTAGGCTGGCATAGTCCGCCGTGTCATCGAGTATTAAGTGTCTGACCTGGTGTCCGGCTGCGCGCAGTGCGCTCGCGAACTGTTCCATCGCCGCAAAAAACGCGCAGATCTTTTGAATATGATGACGCACGTAATGGGCTTCCTGATGCAGCTCTGCAATCAGGTAGAGCACACCATCATCTTGCTCTTTGTACCAAGAGTGGCTTGCATTGAGCTGATCGCCAAGGATCAGGCGCAGGGTATGAATTGTTTTCATTGTGGTATGTGCCAGAGTCTCTAAATGGGCCAGTCGGCTGCGTCTACCGAGTCCAGTGGTTGCAGAGGTTGGTCTCCGCCCCAGCGTCGGACAAACTGATTGCCCGGATCATAAATCTGTGCCTGTTTGGCCAAATCAAAACGGCGATGACCACGTGGATCTGCACCCACTCCAGCCAGATACTGCCAATTTCCCCAATTTGACGCGACATCATAATCGATCAGTTGCTGTTCGAAATAGCTAGCACCATAACGCCAGTCGAGATTGAGTTCGTGAACAAAACAGCTGGCGACTAGCTGGCGGCCGCGATTGGAAAGATAGCCGGTGCTGTTGAGCTGGTTCATAAAGGCATTAATAATCGGATAGGGGGTGGTGCCCGCACACCATTTTTGGAAGCGCTCGGCATAAAAACTGGTGGTTGGTGCGTGCTCTCGAATGCCAGAAAATTTGAACAGCCGGTTGCCAAACTTATGTGCATACCATTGAAAATATTCACGCCATAAAAGCTCAAATAGAATCCAGTAGGTTGAATCACTGGCGCCAGCTCGCGCTTCATAATCTTGCAGTTGTTCGACAATGCGTCGCGCCGACACCGAACCATTAGCGAGCCAGGGCGAAAATTTGGTCGAATAATCCATGCCGTCGAGACCATTGCGTGTCTGTTTATACGAACTGGCCAGGTCGCGATTAAAATAGTCCCGGATATGCCTCTCTGCAGCTCCGGCCCCGCCAGTAAAGAGTCCCGAAAGATTGCTGATGTCTTGTTGCCAATAATTGTCTGGCACTGTGCATGGCGCTGGCAGTGACTGCGGGCTATTAAGCGGACTCGGAATCTCAAGGGCTGGTTTTTCTATGGCACGACGAAATTTGGAAAAGCTGTCGGGCAGCGCCTGGATGGCAAACGGCAGATCAGATGGCTCGAATAAAGTATGGCTGTGCAGGCGATTAAAGCTGAGCTGACCGTAGCGTTTTTGCAGTGTTCCCCACACCTCGTTCTCGTAACTGCCGACATGCACGGAGCTGTAAAGTTGCGAGACATTATGCACCGTGATCAGCTCGGCAATAGCATCGAGTGGAGGCTGTGCGCGGATTTCCAAATGTTGACCCAGTTGTTGCAGAGCTTGGTTTAAGTCGATAAGTGATTCGAGCTGGAATTGTCGGCGTATCGGCGATAGCTGGTTCGGGTGTCGCACATCACCAACCCGTGCAGGTCGATCCACGCAGTAGAGACAAATCAGTCGATAGACCTCTTGAGCGGCACGCGCCAGCGCCGCGTTATCGTCAACGCGCAGGTCATGTGTAAACCAGAAGAGACCGACTTTTAGCATGTTAGCGACCCAGAGTTTGCTTGAGCTGTGACAGATTCAACTCTAGGTACGTCGCTTTGAGCGATTTAGACTTTTAACCTTTGCGGTATGAATCATCCGAATCGCCGGAGCTGTCGTATCTTTTGCACTAAAGCGTTAATCGGCCCGACTGAATCTACTCAACCGGGTTAAGGTAGATAACCCACCGAAACTGGAGTAATCACATTGTCAGATCTCCCGTCATCCGACCGCTACCATCACATTACTGCAATGTTGGGCTATGCCGGGTCGCTGCCATTTATTATTGGCGTTGCGGTTATGCTCAATGCCAGATTTTACGGAGAGGGTTTGCAGAGTGCCGCGCTGTTTTCTCTCTATGCGCCCTATGTCTTTATTGGCTACAGTGTGGTGATTCTCAGTTTTCTCAGTGGCGCACTGTGGGAGCGAAGTCGTCTTGCGGATTCTGCAAGATCTGCTGGCGCCGCGATTCTGTTTAGCAACGCGGTGGCTCTGAGTGCCTGGCTCTCATTGCTGTTGATCTATTTGGCGCCGATTATGTCCCTGTTTGCCGTGTGCCTGTTGATGGCAGGTTTTCTCAGTTTGTTGTGGGTCGAGCGATTGGCGCTCAGGCAGCAGGCTGAATCGTCCAGCCAGACTAGTCCGACGCAGTTGCTGAGCAATGGTTATTGGTCGATGCGCGTTCGGATAACCACTTTGGTGGTGCTAACACATATCGTAGTAGCCGCACTGATGCTTGAGGAGCTTTAAACCATGTCAGAACTGACCATTTTTTACGATGGCGGCTGTCCGCTCTGTGTTGCAGAAATGCGACATTTATGTCGACTCGACAATGACGCAAAAATTGCTCTCGAGGATATCCATGCCGAGGGCTTTACTCAGCGCTTCCCGCACATTGATCCGGCTCGTGCGGATCAAATTCTGCATGGCCAACTCGCCAACGGTGAAATCATTTACGCACTCGATGTGACTTACGTTGCCTGGTCGCTGGTTGGTAAACGCCATTGGGTAGCCATTTTACGCTGGCCGTTGGTTAAGCAGGTGTCACACTGGGTTTATCTGTTTTTTGCCAAACATCGCTCACGCATATCGAAACTGTTGACCGGCAGTGAGCGCTGCGAGGTCTGTGAGATCAGTCGGAGTAAAGTGTGAGTGACTTAAATGTGGCACTGGTTCTCGGTGCCAGCGGTGGTTTGGCTCAGGCTATTATTGGCGAATTAATCGCTGACAGTCAGATCGATAAGCTGATTGCCGTCAGTCGTAATCCCTTGCCTGAGCACTTGGCCGAGCGCTATTCACAGGACACATTCCAGTGGCTTGAAACGGAGTACAACGAAACTGATATGGCGACGGTTGTAGAGACACTGCAGCCCTATCGAGGTTGCATTATCAGAGTTGTGATCTGTCACGGTATATTGCACAGCGAAAAAATCTGGCCGGAAAAGCGTCTGGAAGATATTAGCGCAGATGCGTTGCAGGCAGTTTTTCAGGCGAATACTGTGGTGCCGACGCTGTGGATGAAGTTATTGCACCCTGTTTTGAAAGGTCCGGAGCGCTGCGTGGTCGCTGCACTCAGTGCACGGGTTGGCAGTATTGGTGATAACCGACTAGGCGGCTGGTATGCCTACCGCAGTTCCAAGTCAGCTCTCAATATGATGCTGCGATCGCTAGCCATTGAATATGCGCGACGAGTAAAAAACGTCAAACTGATCTCTTTTCATCCGGGCACCACTGATACTGCATTGTCAAAACCTTTTCAGGCCTCTGTCCCGGAAGGTAAGTTGTTCACGCCACAGTTTGTCGCTCGGCAGCTTTGCGCCATTATGGAAAGTGCAGAGATTAATGGCGAGCTCTCCTATCTCGACTGGGATAACAAGGTAATTCCCTGGTAGGGTCGTCGAATTCCCCGTTCAGTTGGTACACTGCTGCCTTTAGAGTATTTAGATAAACAAAGGTAGCAGAATGCACATCTCAACCAAGCCGCTCAATCAATACCCCTGGTATCTGCGGCCCTTTTTTTGGAATCAAAAGCGCAAGTACGGTGCCGTACTCGATCCCGGGCTGCTCTGGGGGCGAGCGCCAACACTCTTTATGACGGTTGCACTGTTGTACGGTGCTCTGGACCGCAAACGGTCGCCGCTGAGTCCGGTGCTGCGTTCGTTGGTTACCGTTCGAGTCTCTCAGATTAACGACTGCCATTTCTGTGTTGATATCAATTCTGCGACGCTGGCCAAGCGCGCGGGCTCAATGGATAAAATTCTCGCGCTCAGCGACTGGCGCAATCAGTCGATTTTTGACGCCCATGAGCGCGCTGTTCTCGACTACACCGAGGCAGTTACCTACACGGATGCTGTGGTGACCGATCACATGATGGCTCGGTTGCGAGAGTTTTATGACGACGACGGCATTGTTGAGCTAACCGGATTGATTGCCTTTCAAAATTTATCGAGCAAATTTAATAGTGCGCTGGACGTCCCGGCACAGGGGTTTTGTCAGCGGCCGGATAATTCAGAGCCGTGACTACAGCGCACGTGCTTCCAGTTCGACGCTGATTTCGAGCCGGTCCTTAACGCTCAACAGTCCATTTAGTAGTGAGAAGGGTTGGATGCCAAAATCGCTCTGCAGCAGTGAAAAGTCCCCTTTGACAACCAGTTTTTCGGAGCCGTCGCGATCCAAATTCAGATTGATGGTTTGCTTCCGACTGACGCCATGCAGGGTGATGGTCACTTCTACTGCTTCCCCTTTGAGGAGCGTTTCACAGCTGTCGCTGCTGAGCTGAATAAAAGGGTACTCGGCAGCCTCAAGACTGATCAGCATATTGCGGTGGGTAGCTTTAATATCCTCGGCTGATGGCGTGGTTTGCAGATTGGCGCCGGCCCGCAGATCCGGATCATCGACAACCAGCTGATCCAATGGCAGATAGAAATCTGCTCGGCAGCTTACCTCAACGGGATTGAGCTGAATAAACCCTTTGACGTGGCGACTGGCGACAATATGGTCGTGTCCCAGAGCCGCCATCACCCCACCGCGAAAGACTTTAATACGAATTTCAGATGCGCGACCATCCAATTGATAAACACGGTTGTTCTGACCCGTTTTTGCAGCGCGATAAATAGCATAGGGAAAATCAGCGGGATGCAGGTCCTTTGAGTTCTCGCGTGGTGCGGTGTTGGGTACTAATAATGAGCACGAAGTGAACAGCGTGCTGGACAGCAACAGCACAAGCCAATAACGCATCGCTAATTGCGCTCGCTTGTCAGTCGCAGATGGACATCAAAGCCGACTCTGACATCAATGCCAATCTGATCCCCACTGGCCCATGGGCCGAGGCCAATCGAGAAGTCACTGCGTTTTAGCACCAGCTCACCGGTCATCTGGCCGTTGGAGTGCCAGTTGAAGGGCACCGTCACGGGCTGCTCAATACCTTTTAGTTTCAGGGTGCCAACAGCGATAAATTGGTCGCTGCTACCGGCCACGGCTGCAATGGCATCACTCAAAAAGCTGGCTTTAGCAAACTGGCCTGAATCAAACCAGTCGGCGTGACGAATCTCGTCATTGAGTTCGCTGTCACTCATATCGGCACTGCCGACATTCACTGTCACCTTAAGTTGCTCGCCGGCAATATAGTCCACAGAAAACTGTTTGAACTGCCCCCGAATAGGCACCCCTTGAAAATCGACCCAGTAATTAAGTCTGCTGTCCTGAGCAATGGAGCGCCAGCTCTCGGTGACAGGGTTCGAGTCCTGGTGATCGATTCCTGTGGCAAAGACTGAGGTCGTGCCGACGAGTAGGACAAGCAACGAGCTCTTTAGACCACAAAGCAATGCCCCGGCGCATACCTTGGCTTTTACCGACGCACTCATCAGGCTAGAACCACATTCGCTTGAGTACGCTGTCGCGGAGCTTGAAGTGGTGGTGTAGTGCCGCGCCAATATGCACCACCAGCACCACAATCAGGATAAACACTGAGATCTCATGAATCTCTTTCGCCAGCGCTTTTAAGGTTTCGTTTGGGCCGCTGATAGCGGGCAACTCAAACAGCCAGAAAAAATTGATTGGACGATTTGCGGCCGAGGACATCAGCCAGCCACTGAGTGGCAGCACCAGTATCAAACCATACAGCAGGCTGTGGGCCAGGTTGGCCAGTCGCCGTTGAATCAGGCTGGCATCGATGCTGGTTGGCACGGTTCCCGCTATACGCCACAGCAGACGCAGGGTCACCAGCATCAAAATCAGAATTCCCAGTGATCTGTGCCAGCCAAAGAGTTCTAGCTTGAGCGGCGAGCGCTCAAACTCATGGGCGTAGAAGCCAAGCGGAACCTGTATAAAAATTAACAGTGCTGTTAGCCAGTGCATTAATTTGCTTGGCCATCCCCACTGTTGTTCGCTGTTTTTGGCACTCATCACGCTTCTCCATTACTTTTGATGTTGGTCGCGGCGATTATTGCGCCAATCATCAGCCAAGTAAAACAATCCATAGTCATACTGGCAATCTGCTACCATAGGCGCCTTTCAATAACCCGCCACAAGATGCTGCCGCTATGGCCCACCAGACCCCTCTGACTTGCGAAATTGTCGATCTGATTCACGATGGCCGTGGCCTTGGCCGCCCAGATGGCAAAGCCTGTTTTATCGATGGCGCACTGCCAGGCGAAACGGTTGAGTTTCGACGCCATAATCATAAACGCAATTACGATGAAGGCCATCTGGTTAACGTCATCAATGCCTCGGCCAGTCGTATTGAGCCGCAGTGCGGTTATTTTCCCCGTTGCGGCGGCTGCACCTTACAGCATCTCGATCACGACGCGCAGATCGGCTTTAAGCAACAGCAGCTGCTAGACAGCTTGCAGCGTGCTGGCATGCAGCCGGATATCGTGTTGCCCGCACTAAGTGCTCAGCAATGGCACTATCGCCGCCGGGCACGACTCGCCGTGCAGCGGGCCAAAGACGGGCAGATTATGGTCGGCTTTCGCAATGCCGGCAGCCGTCGCATAGAGCCAATCAGTCATTGCACGGTGCTCGCTGAGCCGCTCGCGGCCATGCTTCCACACCTGCCTGAATGGATGGCTGCGTTTCCCCCTGGCATTCGACTGTTCGAGGTTGAATTGTTAAGTGCCGACAACGCCGATGTTATCGCCATCGAAGCCAGCCGCCAGCCCTCCGTCACCGAACTGCAGGCGATAATTGAGTCGATGAGCTTTAGCGAAGCGCAGCTGTGGTGGAAGGCGGACAAGGATCAAGCCTTTAAGCAGCTAACTGGTGTCGGCGAGAAATTGCGCACTGCCGTGACAGAGACAATTCAACTGCACACAGAGCCGGGTCAGTTTGTTCAGGTCAATGGTCAAATCAATCGCCAGATGGTTGAGCAGGTGTTATCACTGATTCGTCCAGTCAGGTCTCAAAACAATGACTCAGAAAAGACCAGTGTTGCCGTCGATCTGTTTTGTGGCGCAGGCAATTTCTCGCTGCCATTGGCCGCTCACTTTGACCGGGTGATAGGTATAGAAGGGCTGCCCGAGCTGGTCGCAAATGCAGAGAATAATGCACGCCAAAACCAGATTGCCAACGCCGAATTTATGGTCTCGGATCTCAATAATTGGTCAGGAATGCGCAAGCTGAAAGGCAATATCGATCTGGTCCTGCTCGACCCACCCCGAAACGGTGCTGCCGGTGTTATGCCATGGATTGCCAAGAGCAAAGCCAAACAAATTATTTATATCTCCTGTCACCCGTCAACCATGGTTCGCGATATCAAACTGCTAGGCGAGAGTGGCTACAGGGTCTGTGCTGCGGGGGTGATGGATATGTTTCCACACACTGCCCATATTGAGGCGCTGGTCTTGCTGGAAAAATGACAGTTGAAAGCGGTTTTTGACTGTTGACTGAATTCAGTTTCGGGTACACTTTGTGTCTTGTTCGTCTCCGGATATAAATATTTACACCCCGCATGTTTTTAACCACAACCTACAGTTATGGGAACTCGCTACCTATGTTCAGTAAAGACCAGTCCATTGAGAATTTTGATGCCGAAGTATGGCAGGCCATGCAGCAGGAAGATCAACGTCAGGAACAGCACATCGAGTTGATTGCATCGGAGAACTACACCAGCCCGGCAGTCATGGAGGCGCAGGGTAGTAAGATGACCAACAAGTATGCCGAGGGTTATCCTGGTAAGCGTTATTACGGCGGTTGTGAGAATGTTGATATCACCGAAGAGCTGGCCATCGAGCGTCTGAAAAGCCTCTACGGCGCCAAGTATGCCAATGTGCAACCGCACTCAGGTTCTCAGGCTAACAGTGCAGTGTTTTTGGCTCTGATTAAAGGTGGCGACACCATTCTGGGCATGAGCCTAGCCGATGGCGGTCATTTGACCCACGGTGCCAAGCCTAACTTTTCTGGCAAATTGTATAACCCGATCCAGTATGGTCTCGACCCGGAGACCGGGTTGATCGACTATGAACAGGTTGAAGCTCTGGCGATCGAGCACAAGCCAGCAATGATTATTGCCGGCTTCTCGGCCTACTCCGGCATTATGGACTGGGCGCGTTTCCGCGAAATCGCTGACAAAGTGGGTGCCTACCTGATGGTGGATATGGCCCATGTCTCGGGTCTGATTGCGGCGGGTGTCTATCCTAACCCGGTTCCCTATGCTCATGTTGTCACCTCTACCACGCACAAAACACTGCGCGGTCCCCGCGGCGGAATCATTATCACCAACGACGAAGACGTGGCAAAAAAATGTAACTCAGCTGTCTTCCCCGGCGGCCAGGGTGGCCCTTTATGTCACGTGATTGCAGCCAAAGCGATTGCCTTTAAGGAAGCTGCCAGCCCCGAATTTGTCGATTACCAAAAGCAGGTTGTCGCCAATGCCAAAGCGATGGCAGCGACCTTTATGGAGCGTGGTATCGATATCGTCTCCAATGGCACCGAAAATCATTTGATGCTGGTAAGTCTGATCGGCAAAGAGTACACCGGTACCGATGCCGACCGTGCCATGGGCGAAGCCTTTATCACCGTTAACAAGAATGCCGTCCCCAATGACCCGCGATCACCCTTTGTGACCTCCGGGCTGCGAGTGGGAACACCCGCGATTACCACCCGCGGTTTTGGTATTGACGAAACTGTGGAGCTGACCCACTGGATGTGCGATATTCTCGACAGTCTGGAACAGGGTACATCCGAGCAGGTGATTCCGCAGATTAAAGCTAAGGTTCTGGATATCTGCGCACGCTTCCCGGTCTATGGTTGATCTTTAGCTTTACAAGGTAGTCTGAAAAAGCCCTGTTTAGTGCAGGGCTTTTTTGTTTTTTACTGCTGGTGATAACGACAATTAGATAACTCATTAAAAAGAGGCTCCACTGTGAGCGAAAAAGCCATGGCTGACTTGCGGTTAGCCTCCACTGTTTTGATTTTGCGCCAGATCCCCTCCGGTCTGCAGCTGCTCTTGCTGCGGCGCAATGCGAAGTTGGCCTTTGCCGGAGGTGCCTGGGTGTTTCCGGGCGGCGCAGTTGACTCAGTGGACAGTGACAATTTCGAGGGGATGGCGCAGGAAGAAGCCAGTGCGCGCAGTGCGGCGGTGCGGGAATGTGAGGAGGAGTGCGGGTTGATTTTGCAGCCACAGCAGTTGGTGCACTTTGCCCACTGGACCACGCCCGAAAATCAGAGGCGTCGTTTTGCCACCTGGTTTTTTGTTGCCTCGGTCGATCAGCGAGATTGCGAAGTGGTTATTGATGATGGCGAAATTCATGATTACCAGTGGTTGTCACCGCGCCAGGCGCTCGCCCTCCACCGCCAAGGCGAACTGGATATTATGCCGCCCACCTATATCAGTATTAAATTGCTGGAACAGTTTTCCACGTCAGAGGAAGCGCTGCAGCGACTTGCGCTCACCGAGCCCTATTGGGTTATTCCGCGAGTCGCCCGTGATGGCGGCGCCCACGTGTTGCTGTACCCCGGGGATGCTGGCTACGAGGCGTGTGATGCTTCGCTCTCCGGTCCAAGACACCGAACCCTTCTTAGCGATGAAGGGGTGCATTATATTCACTCCGGCAAGGATGTTGGCGTTGCGGCAATGGATAAAGCCGAGGAAGCTTCAAAGGCCTGATCTTATGTTAGAATGCTGCTCCATTTTTTAGATCTTTAGTCATGTATTGTCCTTTTTGTAATGCCGATGACACCAAAGTAGTCGACTCCAGATTGGTCGCCGATGGCGGACAGGTGCGCCGACGCCGCGAGTGTCTGAGCTGCAGTGAGCGCTTCACAACCTATGAAATGGCCGAGCTGGTAATGCCGCGAGTCATTAAAACGGATGGCACCCGCGAGCCCTTCGATGAGCACAAGCTGCGGGCTGGTCTGCAGCGCGCGCTGGAAAAGCGACCCGTTTCTATTGAGCAGATCGAAGTTGCTCTAACCCAAATTAAACACTTTCTTCAGGTCACCGGTGAGCGTGAGGTTTCCTCGCGAGCAATTGGTGAAGAAGTTATGGCCAAACTGCGTGAGCTTGACGAGATCGCCTATGTACGCTTTGCCTCGGTATACCGCAGTTTTCAAGATATCAGTGAATTTCAGGATGAGCTTAACCGCCTGAAAGAATTCAAACCCCTTACGGCAAAAAACTAATGGCATGGACTATCGCTGATCGCGAATTTATGTCGCGAGCGCTCGAGTTGGCGGCCAAGGGTCGTTACACCGCCAGCCCCAACCCGACCGTTGGCTGTGTGCTGGTGCGCGACGCCAGCGCAATTGGAGAGGGTTACACCCGACCTGCTGGCGGCAATCATGCCGAAGTTGAGGCGCTCGGTGACTTATCTAAAGCAGCCACCTCAGGGGCGACGGCGTATGTCACCCTTGAGCCTTGCAGTCACACGGGCAAAACCGGACCCTGTGTCGACGCACTGATCAACGCCGAAATCAGTCGCGTGGTGATTGCCTGCGAAGATCCTAATCCAAAAGTCGCTGGGCAGGGTATTAAGCTTCTCGAGCAGGCGGGTATTGAAGTTGCCTGTGGCCTTTTCGAAGATCAGGCCAGAGAGATCAACAGGGGTTTTATCAAGCGCCAAGAGCACGGCACGCCCTGGGTATTGGTGAAGATGGCCGCCAGTCTCGATGGTCGCACAGCCATGGCCAGTGGCCAGAGCCAATGGATTACCACACCGGCTTCGCGTAAAGATGTGCAGCGTTTACGCGCCGCTAGCTGCGCCATTATTACCGGCATTGGCACCCAGATGATGGATGACCCGTCGCTCACTGTGCGCATTAACAATGACGACGTCGGTGTTGAAGACAGTCTGCGTCAGCCATTGCGTGTGGTGGTGGACAGCAGAATGCAGATGAGCCCCGAATCGCGGATGCTGGCGCAGCCCGGCGACACCCTTATCGCCACGCTTGATCAGTCCGAGCAGCGAGAAAAAGCTCTGGCCCTGAAAGCCGCAGGCGCCGATGTTGTGTTTTTGCCGGCGCTGGACGGCCATGTAGACCTGCAGCAATTGTTGCTTGAGCTGGCGCGCAGAGAGTGCAATAACGTCATGGTTGAAGCCGGTGCCGGATTAGCCGGGGCCTTTGTGGCCGAGGGCCTGCTCGATGAATTGGTCTGCTACTGGGCGCCAAAACTATTTGGTAGCGATGCGCGGCCGATGTTTGAGCTGCCGATACAGACCATTGATGCGCATCTTGCGCTGTCAGTGAAAGATATACGCCAGATTGGCGAAGATATTCGCATTACCCTGCGGCCAGATAAAGATTATTGATCATGCGATACCAGAAAAATTAAACACTAGAGGCACAACCTATGTTTACAGGAATTATCAGTGCAATCGGAGAGATCGCCGACCTTGAGCAGCGCGGAGGCGACGTTCGCCTGAGCATTCATGCCGGCAATTTGAGTATGGGCGATGTTCAGCTCGGCGACAGCATTGCCTGCAATGGGGCCTGTCTGACGGCCGTGGAGCTCAGTGATAAGGGCTTTGTTGCTGATGTCTCGGTCGAAACGTTGACCCTGACCACCATTGAGCACTGGAAAATGGGTAACCGTATTAATCTGGAAAAAGCGATGCAGGCCACCGACCGCTTTGGCGGCCATATTGTCTCCGGCCATGTCGATGGAATTGGTGAAGTGGTCTCGCTGCATGAAGATGCGCGCTCATGGCGTTTTCGTATCCGTGCGCCGCGGGAACTGGCAAAATACGTTGCTCACAAAGGCTCAATCACCGTCGATGGCACCAGTCTGACGGTCAATCATGTCGAGGGCGCTGAATTCGAGCTCAATATTGTTCCGCACACCATGACTCACACCATAATGGGTGATTATCGGGTCGGTACAAAAGTAAACCTTGAGGTTGATCTGGTAGCCCGGTACCTTGAGCGCCTGTTGCTCGGCGACAAAGCAGCGGACAGCCAAGGCTAAATACATACAGTCAGGATCAGAAGAGAATAAAAATGGTACTTAACACAGTAGAAGAGCTGATCGAAGATATTCGTCAGGGCAAAATGATCATTTTGATGGATGACGAAGATCGCGAGAACGAAGGCGATCTGGTGATGGCTGCGCCGATGGTACGCCCTCAGGACATCAATTTTATGGCCACCAACGCTCGCGGACTTATCTGCCTAACGTTGCATGAAGACCGCTGCAAACAGCTCAACCTGGCGATGATGGTTAACTCAACGAGCAATAACTCAAGCCATGGCACACCGTTCACTCTGTCGATTGAAGCGGCAGAAGGTGTCACGACAGGTATTTCTGCTGCCGACCGGGCACGCACAGTGCAGGCCGCCGTTGCCAGCAGTGCTCGCCCGGAGGATATTGTTCAGCCAGGGCATATTTTTCCGCTCAAGGCCCAGCCGGGTGGCGTACTGAGTCGCGCTGGCCACACTGAAGCCGGATGTGATCTGGCCAAGATGGCAGGCTTTGAGCCCGCCGCCGTGATTGTCGAGATTATGAATGAAGACGGCACTATGGCGCGTCGTGACGACCTTGAGCTGTTTGCACAAAAACACAATCTCAAGATTGGTACCATTGCTGACTTGATCCATCATCGACTGGTGACAGAGCAGACAACCAGTTGCATAAATGAAAGAGAAGTAAATACTAACTTCGGAAAATTTACTCTAAAAACCTACGTAGATAATATCCGTGGTGAAAAACACTTCGCCTTGGTAATGGGTGATGTCAGCGACGGTGAACCGCCGTTGGTGCGTGTTCATACCAACCGTTCCGCACGTGACTTGCTGGCCATTGAAGATGACAGCGACTTCAAGAGCTGGTCTTTTCACAAAGCCCTGGAGCGTGTCGCCAAAGAGGGCCGCGGTGTTGTGGTGCTGCTCTACTATCCCGAAACCTCGAACGATATCGACCGTAGCATCGAACAGATTATCAACCCAGCACAGGTTCGCGCGCAGCCCGCCAGCGAAGTGGTCTACCAGCAGGTTGGCACCGGCTCGCAAATTCTCCGCGATCTCGGTATTCAGAAAATGCGTCTGATGAGTGCACCGTTTAAATTTACCGGCATCTCAGGCTTCGATCTCGAAGTTGTCGAGCATGTCGACTGCGAATAATCACAGGAACAGAGCATGAGTGAATACAGACCCGAAGAGGGCAGTTTTAACGTTGGCAAAGTTCGCATTGCCGTGGTTGCCGCGCGTTGGAACGCTGAAATTACCGACGGTTTGGTTGCTGGAGCCGAGCGCGCATTTGCCCGTCACGGAATCGAAGGTGCCGCACTGGATGTGTTCCGCGTGCCCGGTGCCTTTGAGTTGCCGCTGGCCAGCCAGCGTGCCGCGCGCACCGGTCGCTATGATGCTGTGGTTGCGCTGGGTTGTGTGATTCGGGGTGACACACCGCACTTTGATTACGTCTGCTCCGAAACCACGCGCGGTATTGGCGAAGTGGCCCTGCAGGAAGATCTGCCGGTGGCGTTTGGCCTGTTAACCACCGACAACTTGCAGCAGTCTCTGGACCGCTCAGGTGACAACCATGAAAACAAAGGTGAAGAGGCGGCATTGACCATTCTCGAGTTATTAACCGTTTTTAAACAGATTCAGAGCGCCGAATAGATGTCGAAACCTAAAATGCGCCAAAAAGCGCGCAGACTATTGGCTCAGGCGCTTTATTCCTGGGATGTTGGCGGTACTGATCTAATCGATATCGAAGCCGAATTTCATGTTGATAACAATATGAAAACCGTCGACACCGACCTGTTTCATGAAGTGCTATTTGGCGTGCCGAAAAACCTCAGCGAAATCGATGCTGCCTACGAAAGCTATCTTGATCGCCAGCAGAACCAGTTGGACCCGGTGTCACGAGCTATCTTGCGTCTGTCGACCTACGAGATGCTGTATCGCATTGATGTACCCTACAAAGTAGTGATCAACGAAGGGGTCAATCTGGCAAAAACCTTTGGCCCCACCGACGCCTTTAAATATATCAACGGAATTCTCGATCGCGTCGCTATCGAAAAGCGTGCGATTGAAGTGGCGGCCAATAAGAGCCGTTAAATACTGCGCTGCTCAACGAGCTGCGTCGCTCAGAGATAGGAGGTTTCACCCTGTCTGATCACCGACAACAGCCTGGCGAGTTTGAACTGATTGCCTCCTATTTTACTGGCCTCACCGCGCAGGAAGGGGTGTCTCTGGGTATTGGTGATGATGCCGCGCTGCTCGAGCCCACGCCAGGTCACCAGCTGGTGGTCGCCTCCGATACCTTGGTCGAGGGTGTTCACTTTCCATCCAGCGCCAGCCCACAACAAGTTGCCAGCCGTGCGTTGTGCGTCAATCTCAGTGATATGGCGGCCATGGGAGCTGTACCGCGCTGGTTTACCCTGGCGCTGACCTTACCTAGCGAAAAAGCCAATGCCGACTGGTTGAGCGGGTTCAGTGCCGGCTTGGCCAAGGTGGCCAGCCAGTATTCAGTGGCGCTGGTCGGTGGCGATACCACCAGTGGCCCTTTGACTATCACTCTGACATTGCTCGGAGAAGTGCCTCAGGGTGAAGGTTTAACCCGCGCCGGCGCCGCGCCGGGTGATGCGGTCTTTGTGACTGGAACACTGGGAGATTGTGCAGCGGCCTTGAATATAATACTGGGAAAAAACAGTATTTTAGAGATGAGTGATCGCTTACTTCAAAGATTTTATTGCCCTCAACCACAGATCCAGGCAGGGCTAACATTGCGCCCTGTTGCCAGCGCCTGTATCGATATTTCTGACGGCTTGGTGGCCGATCTCGGCCATCTCTGCAAAGCCAGCGGTGTGACGGCTGCAATCCAGGCTCAATTGCTACCAATAGCCGAAGATGTGTGTAATTTCGCCAATTTTAGCGACAACTTTAGCGCACTTGATTGGGCGTTAACGGGTGGCGATGACTATCAGCTCTGCTTTACGGTAGCGCCAGAGTCACTGTCAATCGTGGACGACTGGATTGAACAGGGGCAGCTGCAAGCAACGCGAATCGGGGTGCTGAGTGCCGGCGATAAATCAATCGATCCGGTTACAGTGGTTGATAAAAACAATAAAATTCTCATTATCGAAAAGGCGGGGTACAACCACTTTGGCCACTAATCCAACATTTACTCAACTGCTGCGCTCACCGACGCTGTTATTGGCCTTTGGTTTTGGCAGTGGGTTGTCGCCGAAAGCGCCTGGCACCGTCGGCACAGTGGCGGCGATCCCGCTGTGGTGGTTGCTGGCACAGCTACCTCTGCAGAGCTATCTGTTAATAGTGGCGCTGGCAGCCATTGTCGGTATTGTTATCTGTGGTCGCGCCGCCGAGAAGCTCGGTGTGCATGACCACGGCAGCATTGTCTGGGATGAATTTGTCGGTTTCTGGATCGCCATGGCGGCATTACCGGTGACCTGGAATTCGTTGCTGTTTGGCTTTGTGCTGTTTCGCCTGTTTGATATTTTTAAGCCTTGGCCAATCAGTTGGCTGGACAAAAAAGTCTCTGGTGGTTTCGGGATTATGATCGACGACGTTATCGCCGGTTTGGCGGCGGCAGCGGTGATTTATGTTGCTGGAATGCTGGTGGCCTGATTGCTTAAACCGACGACTAATATCTAATCTATACTCGAACTTTGAAGAGAGGAGAAAGGCCCCCAAAGCGCTGATCAAACGCCAGAATAAACAGCGCAAATATGAATGTAATCAGGAAATGCCGCCGGATTGTGCCTTTTGGTTACGCCTCTCGGTTGTGCCGTTCGGCTTTACAGTTTTAAGGACAAGCCCCCGTGAAATGGCCTGTTGGCGGTGCCGCTGAAATCCTATGTGCAACCGCTGGTGATAATGTCGGTGATTCCATTTGGTTTTATCGGTGCGGTGGTCGGGCATCTGTTGTTTGGCGTTTCGATCAGTATGTTGTCCATTTTTGGTCTGATTGCCCTCGCCGGCGTGGTGGTCAATGACAGTTTGATTCTGGTGGAATTTGTTAATCGCGCGCGCAGCGATAATCTCTCTATTGAAGAGGCGCTTATCTCCGCCGGCCGCGAACGGTTCAGGGCTATTTTGCTGACTACCATGACCACGGTTGTCGGGTTGCTGCCGATGCTTTTTGAAACCAGCACCCAGGCCCAGTTTGTGATCCCGATGGCGCTGTCGCTGAGTTTTGGAATTATCTTTGCCACGGTGATCACGCTGGTTTTAATCCCCTGCCTGTATCGGGTTATTTATGATCTTCGCCAATCCAAACGATTCACCGAGCCGGTTTCAGGTTCCGATTGATCGCGCTGCTCAAAGCGTCTGAAAAGTCTGCACAAAGAGGGCGTTGAGGCTACAATACGCGGCCGATTAACCTTTTGGAGAAAACTGTGGCGCTTCGTTTTATCGAATCCTCAAAATTACCCACCCGTTGGGGTACTTTTGATATCCATGGTTTTGAAGACCCGTTCAAAGGCAAAGAGCATATCGCCATCAGCATGGGCGACTGCGCCAGCGATGAGCCGCTGTTGATTCGCATACATTCGGAATGTTTGACTGGCGACGCGTTGGGAAGCTTGCGCTGTGATTGCGGCGAGCAGTTGCAAGAGGCGATGAAGCGTATCTCGGAAGAGGGTCGTGGCGCCATTCTCTACCTGCGCCAGGAAGGGCGTGGCATTGGATTGGTGAACAAGATTCGCGCTTACAATTTGCAAGACCAGGGTGCCGATACCGTTGAGGCCAATGAGCGATTGGGTTTTGGTGCCGATATGCGGGACTACTCCATCTGTGCCTCAATGCTCGAACATCTCGGCACCAGTCAGGTTAGATTGATGACCAATAATCCGCGCAAAATCAATGCACTTAAAGATCTCGGCATTAATGTCGTGGGCCGCGAGCCGATTCAGGCCGACAGCAATCCCCACAATGTGCAATATCTTTCAACCAAAGCGGGCAAGCTTGGACATATGTTTAAGGAAGAGAAATGAGTCTCGCTAAACGCATTATTCCCTGTCTCGATGTCGACAAAGGTCGAGTTGTTAAAGGCGTGCAGTTTGTCGATATCCGCGACGCCGGCGATCCGGTAGAAGTCGCACGCCGCTACAATGAACAGGGCGCCGATGAAATTACTTTCCTCGATATTACCGCCAGTCATGAAGCCCGCGACACCACTCTTCACACAGTGGAACGTATGGCCGGTGAAGTGTTTATTCCGCTTACCGTCGGTGGTGGCGTGCGCGAACTGCAGGATATTCGCAATCTGCTTAATGCTGGTGCCGACAAGGTGGCAATCAATTCCGCGGCGATTCACAACCCTGAATTTGTTCGCGAGGCGGCCCAGCGTTTTGGCTCCCAGTGCATTGTTGTGGCGATTGATGCCAAGCAGGTTGAACAGGGCGGCGCACCGCGGTGGGAAATTTTTACCCACGGTGGACGCAAGCCGACCGGTATTGATGCGATTGAGTGGGCGAAAAAAATGACTGCCTACGGCGCCGGCGAAATTCTGCTGACCAGTATGGATCGCGACGGCACCAAGAATGGTTTTGATCTCGACCTGACCTCACGCATTAGCGATGCAGTCAATGTGCCGGTTATAGCCTCCGGCGGTGTCGGCAACCTGCAGCACCTGGTCGAAGGCATTATCGAAGGTAAAGCTGACGCCGTGTTGGCAGCCAGTATTTTTCACTTTGGTGAGCACACCGTACCCGAGGCAAAGCAATACATGGCTGAGCGCGGCGTGGCGGTAAGGTTGTAACGTTTAGGTTTTGCTTGCGAAAAAAAGCGCCAGATGGCGCTTTTTTTCGTTATCCCCCGGCTGCTTTTAGGGCTTGGACATAGTCGTCGCCATGGCCGTGTTCGCTGGCGATCTGGGCAAGGGTTTTGCCATCCGGGTTGGTGGCGTTGAGGTTGTAGCCGGCTTCTCTGAAATAGTTTAGGAAGGTTTCAAAGTTATCGATATTCATGCCGCGATAGGCTTTTTCCAGCAGGTGGAAGTCTCTGTCGACACCGGCGGGTGGCAGATAGTCGAGGAAGCTTTTGACTCGCTCATCGTCGAATACTTCGCCGAGTACTTTTTCTTTGTCTTTTTTTAACACACTGTTTTCCTGTCTGATTTACAGTAATTCATTTAGTTTTTGCAGCAGGATCTGGTTGACTTGCTGCGGGTTAGCTTGGCCTTTGGAGGCTTTCATTATCTGGCCCATAAAGCCGCCGAGCTTTTTCTTGCGCTTGGCTTCGTCGGTGTTGATGTAGTCGTCGACCATCGCTTGGTTGGCGGCCAGCACGTCAGCCACGATCTGTTCGAGCGCGCCACTGTCCGAAACCTGTTTCAGACCGCGTGCTTCAATAATCTCATCGGCGCTGCCTTCTCCGGCCCACATGGCTTCGAAGACTTGTTTGGCCATTTTGCCGCTGATGCTGTTGTCGGCAATGCGGGCAATCATGCCTGCAAGCTGTTCTGCGCTTACCGGGCTTTTGCCGATACTGATATCTTCATTGTTTAGACGTCCGGCGAGCTCGCCCATAGTCCAGTTGGCGGCCAGTTTGGCGTTGCCGGACTGGTCTGTGACTGTTTCAAAATAGGCCGCCATGGGGGCGTCGCTGCCGAGAATGCCGGCATCATATTCCGATAAGCCGTACTGCTCGACAAAGCGCGCCTGTCGTGCATCGGGCAGTTCCGGCATGCTGCGGCGCAGTTGTTCGATGGTCTCGTCGCTGACGATGACCGGCAGCAGGTCCGGGCAGGGAAAGTAGCGGTAGTCGTTGGCCTCTTCTTTGCTGCGCATGGAGCGTGCGGTTTTGGTGTCGCCGTTGTAGAGACGGGTTTCCTGAATCACGCTGCCGCCATCTTCGATCAGGTCTATCTGGCGCTCAACCTCTTTGGCGATCGCCTCTTCCATAAATTTAAACGAGTTGAGGTTTTTGGTTTCAGTGCGGGTGCCGAGCGTGTCGCTGCCGCGTGGCTTGACCGAGACGTTGACGTCAAAGCGCATACTGCCCTGTGACATCTCACCGTCACAGATGCCGATCGAGGTAACAATGCTGTGTAATTTTTTGGCAAAGGCGACGGCTTCTTCGGCACTGATCATATCCGGTTCTGAGACGATTTCGATCAGTGGGGTGCCAGCGCGGTTGAGGTCGATGCCGGATACACCATGGCGAAAATTGCCGTCATGTAACGATTTTCCGGCGTCCTCTTCGAGATGGGCATGGTGAATACGGATGTTTTTCTTGCTGCCATCGGCGAGCTGAATTTCAACTTGTCCGCGACCAACAATGGGCTTTTCGAGCTGTGTGGTCTGATAGCCTTTGGGCAGATCCGGGTAGAAATAATTTTTCCGTTCAAAAGCAGATTCTTTGCCAATTTCGGCATCTATCGCGAGGCCAAACATCACCGCGTAGTGGACGGCTTGTTTGTTCAGCACTGGCAGAGTGCCAGGCATGGCCAGGTCGATGGCGCAGGCTTGGGTGTTGGGTTCGGCACCAAATGCGGTGCTGGCACCGGAGAAAATTTTGGTTTTGGTGGCCAACTGCACGTGCACTTCAAGGCCGATAACGGTATCCCAATTGCTCATTAGACAAGACCCTCCGGTGCCGCATTGTGCCACTCGGTGTGTTGCTGATATTGATGGGCAGCATTGAGCATGCGCGCTTCATCGAAGTAGTTGCCGATAATTTGCAGGCCCACCGGTTTGTTGTCGACCAGACCGCAGGGCACTGACATGCCGGGCAGGCCGGCGAGGTTGGTGGCGATGGTATAGATATCTTCGAGGTACATGGCCACCGGGTCGTCGCCTTTTGAGCCAAACTTGAAAGCCGGTGAGGGGCAGGTGGGACCCATAATCAGATCGACCTGTTCAAAAGCGGTGGCAAAATCCTGCTGAATCAACTGACGCACCTGCTGGGCCTTGCCGTAATAGGCATCATAGTAGCCGGCCGACAGACAGTAAGTGCCGATCAGAATGCGACGTTGTACTTCTTCGCCAAAGCCTTCGGCGCGGGTGCGGCAGTAGAGATCTTCAAGATCTTTTGGCTCTTCGCAACGATAGCCGTAGCGCACACCATCGAAGCGTGACAGGTTGGCGGAGGCTTCGGCCGGGGCAATAACATAATAGGCGGGCACGGAGAGTGCCGAATTGGGCAGGCTGATTTCGACCAGCTCGGCACCTTGGGCTTCGAGTTCGGCGAGCGCACTGCGAACGGCTGTTTCGGTACCTGGGTTCAGGCCGTCGGAGAAGTATTCTTTGGGCACGCCAATTCTTAAGCCCTTGATGCTGCTGTTAAGGCTGGCGCTGTAGTCGGGCACCTCGCGTTCAATGCAGGTGGAATCCTTGTCGTCATAACTCGCCATGCAGTTGAGCAACAGTGCGCAGTCTTCGGCGGTACGTGCCATGGGGCCGCCCTGATCGAGACTCGAGGCGAAGGCAATCATGCCCCAGCGTGAGACGCGGCCGTAGGTCGGCTTGAGTCCGGTAATTCCGCAGAGTGCAGCGGGCTGGCGAATCGAGCCGCCGGTGTCGGTGGCGGTGGCACCTGGAGCCAGTCGCGCGGCAACTGCCGCGGCAGATCCACCGGATGAACCGCCGGGCACGCAGTCTGTGGCCCAGGGATTTTTAACCGGGCCGTAAAAGCTGGTTTCGTTGGAGGAGCCCATGGCGAACTCGTCCATATTGGTTTTGCCTAGCACTACAGCGCCGGCCTGTTCGAAGTTTTCAACCACGGTGGCGTTGTAAGGCGGAATAAAGTTGTCGAGCATCTTCGAGCCGCAGCTAGTGCGCACACCGTTGGTGCAGAAAATATCTTTGTGCAGAATTGGCACGCCACAGAGTGCCGGTGCATTGCCGGCAGCCAGGCGCTGATCAGCTGCGGTTGCTGCTTTCAGAGCTTGCTCGGCGGTCACTGTAATCACGGCGTTATAGTCGGGGTTGAGCTCTGCGATACGATCGAGAAAGTGCTGAGTCAGTTCAACGCTGGTAAATTTTTTGCTCTGCAGTCCCTGGACTAGCTCGGCGATGGTGAGGTTGTGCATGGGTTAATCGCCTTTTATTCGATCACTTTTGGGACTAGGAACAGGCCGTCTTCGGTGTCAGGTGCTATGCCCTGAAATGCTTCGCGTTGATTTATTTCACTCACTTCATCTTCACGCAGGCGCTGATTGGCTTGCAGTGGGTGCGACATGGCGTCAACGCCGCTGGTGTCGACGGCCTGAAGTTGATCGACTAGTTCGAGAACGCTGCTGAGTCCCTGCGATACTTGATTGATAGTTTCTTCGTTAATGGCAATACGCGACAGCGTGGCCAGTTTTTCGATTTCGTGCCGTTCGATATTCATGCATTAAGTCCGTTGATCTGTGGGGCCGGCAGTGGCCATGTTGCAGACTGTTATTGTGCTTGTTCAAGGGGGCGTAAGGTATCATAAATGGGCTGATCAGGTTAAGGGGCAAGATTGGATTAAAAGCTTATTTGTCAGTGTTTTAACTGAGCTTTTTTAGGGATTGCAGCAGGTTGCCGCCAGATTAGTTAAAATGCTGCGAAAACGGGGGTAAATGAGGCAGTGAATGCTTGCTCTACTGAGCAGCCACTGTTAAATTTGATGGCTATATTTTTGACTGTTTGCTTGCAGCCTGCAAACCCTGTCAGAGCCGTTACTTTTAAGGGAAACTTAGCTCAATGTTTAAAAAAATTCGCGGGTACTTCTCCAATGACCTCTCGATCGATCTTGGAACAGCAAACACGCTGATCTACGTTCGTGAAAAAGGTATTGTTCTGAATGAACCTTCTGTAGTTGCTATTCGCCAACATCTCGGGCAAAAAATTATTGAAGCAGTGGGCGTTGATGCTAAGCGTATGCTCGGTCGCACACCGGGTAATATTACCGCGATTCGGCCCTTGAAAGATGGCGTTATCGCTGACTTCCAGGTCACCGAGAAAATGCTTCAGCACTTTATCAAAAAAGCTCACGCGGCCAGCTTTGTTCCCCCCAGTCCACGAGTACTGATCTGTGTGCCCTGCATGGCGACAGAGGTAGAGAAACGCGCAATCAAGGAAGCTGCCTACAGCGCTGGTGCGAGGGAAGTGTTCTTGATTGAAGAGCCAATGGCTGCGGCGATTGGTGCCGGCCTGCCGGTTGAAGAGGCAGTGGGCTCGATGGTAGTGGATATCGGTGGCGGTACGACCGAGATTGCTATTCTGTCGCTCAATGGTGTGGTGTTTTCTGATTCGGTGCGCATTGGCGGTGACCGCTTCGATGAAGCAATCGTTAATTTTGTCCGCCGCAACTATGGCAGCGTGATTGGTGACAGCACCGCAGAGCGTATCAAGTTGGAAATTGGTGGCGCCTATCTGAGTAAAGAGGTGCGTGAAATCGATGTGCGTGGCCGCAATCTAGCCGAAGGGGTTCCCAAGAGCTTTACCCTTAACAGCGACGAGATTCTCGAGGCGCTGCAGGAACCACTGGCGGGTATCGTGCAGGGTGTTAAGCGTGTGCTTGAACAGTCGCCGCCGGAATTGGCTTCGGATATTGCTGAAACAGGTATTGTGCTGACTGGCGGTGGTGCCATGTTGCGTGACCTCGATCGCCTAATCACCGCTGAAACCGGATTGCCGGTTATTCTTGCCGAAGATCCGCTGACCTGTGTTGCACGCGGTGGCGGTGAGGCGCTCGAGATGATGGATAGCCGTAAAATTAATTCGTTAACTTTCTAAGGGTGAGGGCTGGAAACTACCGGCTCTCAATATCCCCCAGCGCTACTCAGGAGAGGGTTTATCAGAACTGTTTTTAGCCGATCATCCTCTCTCCGGAGAAAGATCCTCACTGTTGCTTTTGTCGCCATTTCACTGATGCTGATGGACAGTTTTACGCCTTGGCTAAAACCGGTCTACAGCGCGGTTGATAATCTGGTCCGGCCACTCTATTGGGTTGCAAACCTTCCGCTGCGGGTGCAGGAGTGGGCTGCGAGCAGCGTTACGCCGCGTTCACAAATCGAAGCGGATAATCAGCGCCTCACCAAAGAAAGTCTTATCTATCACGGTCAGTTGCAGCGAATGTCTGAGCTGGCTGCAGAAAATCTGCGCCTGCGACGTCTGCTGAATGCCACCGAGCTGCTTCAGGACAGTGTTCTGGTCACCGAGGTTATAGGTGTATCGGCCAACCCCTTGCGTCATACCTTGACCATTAACCGCGGTGCTGCAGACGGTGTGTTTGTCGGTCAGCCACTGCTCGATGCCGAGGGATTGATGGGGCAAATTATCGAAGTCCACCCGCATCACAGTGCGGCGCTGTTAATTACTGATAGCGATCATGCCTTACCGGTACAGGTATTGCGCAATGGTCTGCGCTCGATTGCCGAAGGTGTCGCCGACTACAATTTATTGAGTTTGGAGTTTGTCTCGCCCACTGCGGATATTCGTGAAGGTGACGAGCTGGTGAGTTCCGGGCTCGGTGGACTCTATCCGGTTGGCTATCCGGTTGGAACGGTAATCCGTATTGCCAGCGTGCCTGGTGAAAGTTTTCTCAAGATCGATGTTGATCCCTCTGCCGAGATCGATCGCAGTCGTCATCTGCTACTGGTGTTCAATTCTCGAGACAGCGCTGCGGGCGCGGCTGAATAATGCAGCCTGACAATCACGGCATTGCTGTCTCGCTAACGATTCTGCTGGCCCTTGCCTGTAGTCTGATGCCGCTGAGCGGCGATTGGATTGTCTGGAAACCCAATTTCCTGCTGCTGGTGGCAATGGCTTGGGTTTTTCGTTGGCCCAATGAATTCGGCGTGATTTTTGCGGCTTCTGTCGGACTGTTAGCGGATATTGTTATGCGCACCTCAGTGGGCCATTCAATATTGCTCTTCGCGTTCTGTGCCGCAGCCATCCTTTTGGTAGCGCGCTGGATAAAATACTTGTCTCTGGTGCAGCGTATGTTACTGGTGTTGCTGATTCTTCTCCTTGCCGGTCTGTTAGAGGCAGGCATCTACAGTTTTTATGAACAGCCTTCGGGAATTGAGTATCTGCCGATGAGAATTCTTTTGTCCCTGCTGGTGTGGCCGCTGCTCGATCGCTTGGTTGCTGGCAAACATCAACAGCGAGACTAACCGATGCCCGATCCAGTTGATTTAATTCTTGCATCTGCGTCACCTCGTCGCAGCGAATTGCTGCGTCAAATTGGTGTCCACTTTGCGGTCCTCGCGGTTGATATCGATGAGAGTCGTCTGCCGAACGAGTCGCCCGTAGACTATGTTTCACGTTTAGCGCTGGAAAAAGCCCGCGCTGGATATAGTCGCCAGCAAGGTCAGCTGCCGAGTCTGGGTGCCGATACCATTGTTGTCTGTCAGGGAGAGATTTTTGGCAAGCCCGCTGATCAGGCGGAGGCAGAGGCGATGTTGTTGGCACTGTCAGGTAAGACTCATCGGGTTTTGTCTGCGGTGGCGGTGTCTCAAGGACCCTGTTCATCGGGTCGGCTTTCAGAAACTCAGGTGCGTTTCCGCACAATTGACCAATCTGACTGTCTGACTTACTGGCAAACAGGAGAGCCGGAAGGGAAAGCCGGTGGTTATGCTATCCAGGGTTATGGCGCGGTGTTTGTTCAGCACCTTGAGGGAAGCTACAGCGGGGTGGTGGGCTTGCCGTTGAATGAGACCGCCGAGATACTCGGAGAATTTGGCATTCCGGTTTGGCGATCCAATCTGTCGGAATCAACTGCAGGTTAGTATAAGAGCATATTAGAAAATAATGAGTCAGGAACTGCTGGTTAATATTACGCCGATGGAGACGCGAGTCGCTCTGGTTGAAAACGGTGTGCCTCAGGAAATTATGATTGAGCGCAGTAACAAGCGCGGCCTGGTCGGCAATATCTACAAAGGCAAGGTGGTGCGGGTGCTGCCGGGTATGCAGGCGGCATTTATCGATATTGGTGAGGCGCGCACGGCATTCTTGCATGTCGATGATCTGCTGCCGCGCGATCACAAAAACAGTGCAGAGTCAGCGGAACCAGATATTCGCAAGTTACTGCACGACGGCCAGCAGGTTGCTGTGCAGGTGATTAAGGACCCGGTGGGGACGAAGGGTGCACGTCTGACGGCGCAACTATCAGTAGCGTCTCACTATTTGGTCTACATGGCGAACGCTGACCATGTGGGTGTTTCCCAGCGCATAGAATCCGACGAAGAGCGTGAGCGACTCAGAGTACTGCTGGGGGATATTGTTGAACAGGTTGCCGCTGAGGATATGGCTCACGATCAGCTTGCCGGCGGGTATATTTTGCGCACCTCCGCTGAGGGCGCCACTGACGATCAGCTGCGTGGCACGGTGCGTTTTTTAAGGCGGCTATGGCGCGATATTCTCGAGCGCAAAACCACCTCCAAGGCGCCCTCTTGCCTGTATGAAAACCCGTCGCTTGCAAAGCGTGTGCTGCGCGATATGGTTAGTGCTGAGGTGGAAAAAATTCGCGTCGATTCACGCGAGGTTTTCGATGCACTGACAACCTTTGGCAATAAATTTAACCCGGATATTGTGCGGCTGCTTGAGCACTATCCCGGCGAAAGACCGCTGTTTTATATGTATTCGATTGAGGATGAAATCAGCAAGGCGCTGGAGCGCAAGGTGATGCTGAAATCCGGTGGCCACCTGGTGTTTGATCAGACCGAGGCGATGTCGATTGTCGATGTGAATACCGGAGCCTATGTCGGCCACCGCAATCTTGAAGAGACGATCTATAAAACCAATCTCGAGGCGGCGGTGGTGATTGCCCGACAATTGCGGATACGCAATCTCGGCGGCATTATTATTATTGATTTTATCGACATGCAGAGTGCAGAACATCGGCGCCAGGTTCTTCGTGCTCTCGAAAAGGCTCTAGCGAGGGATTCCGTGCGAACGACCATCTCGGGTGTAACCGAGTTGGGCCTGGTACAGATTACACGCAAACGAACCAATCAGAGTCTCGGGCAGATTTTGTGTCAAGATTGCCCGATCTGTTATGGGCGCGGCTATGTTAAATCTGCGGAGTCGGTTAGTTACGAGGTTTTACGCGATATTTTGCGTGCGGCGCGGGCCTATGAGTGCGATAGTTTGCGGGTTTTGGCGGCGGCGCCGGTGATTGATCGGCTGACTGATGAAGATTCCGCACAGGTAGCTGATCTCGAAGCATTTATTGGCCGCACAATTCAGTTTAGCGTTGAGGCCCTCTACGCTGTTGAACAATTCGATATTATTCCGGTTTAACTATTAAGTGACTATGGCGAAGATACAGACAGCATTAAAAACAACCGTGCGTTGGCTTTGGCTAACGCTGGCGCTGTTGATTATCGGCACGGTTATTTTGGTCGTTATCGGGCGCCAGACCATTGCTAATCTCGATCAGGCCCGCCAGCCGATTCAACAGTTTCTCACTGACCGGGTTGGCTTGCAGGTTGATCTCGGAGAGCTGCGTGGAGAATGGCCGCGGCTGGTTCCTGTTATTGAAGTAGGCGAGATCTCGGTTCATGCCGCTGAGGATGCGCCGGCGCTGATGCTTGAAGGTGTGCGAGCCGACCTCGACCTCTTTAACAGCCTGCTGCATCGATCGCCTATCTGGCGCGAGCTGGCAGTCGAACGGATGCGCCTGACTATGGTTGAGAATGCCAGTGGCCACTGGAGTTTACAGGGCTTCAAGAGCGGTGTGCGGACCGACCTCAGTCTGATTATTGACCCACTGACTTATAGCCGGGTGATTCGCTTTGATGATATCGAAGTGGACCTGGTGTTTTACTCGGGCAAGAAAATGTCTCTCAGCGGCCGCAATCTGGCGATGGAAAATACCCCTGATTTTCATCGTGCCGAACTGTCCTTGGTCTTGTCCGAGCAGATGGCAACACTCAGCGACGGCGAAGCCGAAACACCGGCTTATTTGCTGATTGAAGGGCAGGGTGATCTGGCTGATGTTGAGAGCTTTTCCGCAGAGGGTTATTTCCGTTTTCACGACTTGAATTTGTCTGAACCGCTGGCTGATCTGTTGCGCTCGCTGTTGCCCCAGCTGTTTGCCAATCTTTCTGACTTTAAAGCTAATGCCAACGGCGAGTTGTGGTTTGAGCTGCATCCAGGTGGTGCACTGGACTTCGAAGGCAATTTGGCGATTGGCGAGGTACCGCTGAACTGGCTGGCAGATGTTCCGGCGGTGACCGATATCAAGACCGATATTACCGGCTGGTTTACGCCTGGTGTCGACTGGGGCGCGCGTTTGCAGGGCTTCAGGTTTGATTGGTCAGACACTTCGATTGAGCCATTGGACCTAGTGTTTAATCAACAGCTTGGCTCGCAGTGGAAGAGTTTTGACCTTTCGGTCAATCACCTCGATCTCAATCTGCTCTCTGACCTGCTGTCAAAAACCCGTATCGCGGATAAAAAGATTCTCGATATTGTCGATCGATTGCGGCCTCAGGGTATGGTCGATGCGCTGACGTTAGGACATAACGACAAAGGATATTACGCGTCAGCCAATCTGCAGGCACTGACGCTCGCGTCGTGGAAAACTGCCCCTGGGGTTAAAGGATTAGATGGTTTTCTGGAGGTCTATGGGACGCACGGACTGTTTGCGGTGTCGGATGACAACGGCTTCGAGGCGCTTTTTCCTACAGTTTACAAGCAGTACCTGGCAATTGATAAGGCGTCGGGGACGGTTAATTTTTCATGGAGCCCGAATGACAAGCTGTTGACCCTGCGCAGTGACATTATGCACACAGAGCTGGATGCCGGGGTCGCTTCGATGATGTTTTCAGTGGAGCAGTCAATTCCATCACAGGGTATTCCGCCAGAGGTCAGCTTGCTGATTGGTTCTCGGGATCTGGATATCAAACAGCGCACTAAATATATTCCCTACCGCACGCCAGAGAAGTTGAGTGAATGGTTGCAAGCAGCCATTGTCGATGGTCAGGTAGAGGAGTTTGGGTTGTTGATTCGCAACGGACCACCCCGACGTGATCCGCTGTCGCAAACCACTCAGTTAATGGTCAAGATGAGTGATGCGGACATCGATTATGATCCAAATTGGACGGGTATCCGCGAGGCCAAAGCAGTGGCGCTGGTGGACGACACTTACTCTGAGGTGACGCTTTACTCTGGCAAAGTCGGTGATGCTCAGGTAACCGATGCGTTAGTGGTTTATGACAAAGTCGGCGTGGATAACGATGCCGTGTTGACGGTGAAGGCAGATGTCCAGGGGACGTTAAAGTCAGCGATTGAGATTTTGGCAGAGTCGCCTCTGAAGAGCCGGCTGGGTGCGCTGACCGGCTGGGATTACACCGGTGATATTAGCAGCCGACTGGATCTGGTGATTCCGCTTCCCGTGGCTACCGAAAACGGCGAAAGCCGGGGAGCTGCTCCAGCAGTAAACAATATTGCGCCCCAATACAATATCACCACAGTGGTTGAGCGCGGTTCACTAGCCATTCCAGGTGGCCCAATTGCCGTTGAGGAGATCAATGGGCAGGTTGATTTCTCACTGGATAAAGGACTCTACGGCGAAGATATTGACGCCAGTTTCTGGCAGCGACCGATGCGCGCAAGACTGTTTAGACTTGGCGAAGAGCAAAAAATCGCTGTTACCGGTGACGTGCTGCCGGACAGCCTCAATCGACTGGTGAAGTTTCCGTGGCAAGAGGTGCTAAAAGGTGTGATCGCCGTGGATAGCGTGATTACACTGCCAGGTAGTCCCGGCGGAGAAGTTAATGCACAGCCAGCTGCACCGCTAACCATTCAGGTAAACAGTCAGCTCAAAGGTGTCGAATTGGCACTGCCTGCCCCGCTGGGAAAATCGGTGGCGGAATCTCGCAATCTCGATATGACGCTCTATTTCTCATCTGAGTTGGAACGTTTACAGGGAACACTCGCAGGTATCAAACGGGCCTCAAATCAGGCGGCAGATATCAACTTCGATATGCGTTTTGATCAGGGGGCGATGACGGGTGCAGCAGTTGATTACGACCGCGAAATAAGTATTCCTGAGCCGGGCATCGTGCGTGTGGCGGCACATTTACCCAGTGGTGACCTAGAAACCTGGGAGCCGCTGATGAGTTTGTTTCGGCGTCAAGACAGTGCCAGCGTGGCGAGTTGGACGCCGGTTTTTGATCTGCGTTTGGATAAAATGGAGCTGGCGACCATTACCTTTAGTGATATTCGGGCGGTCGCAACCCTGTCTGAGGGACTGGCCGACGTAGAATTCTTTAGTGACCTGGCTGATGGGCAGTTATTGATGCCACTTGCGCAAGCGGCCTCAGGCGCCGTGCCAGTGTCGGTTCCAAAACTCAATTTAAGTCGACTTACGGTTCCCGGCTCAATGCTAGAGAAGCGACTGACTGAATCGACCATCGATCCGCGTCAGTTTAACGCGCTGGATTTCTCGGTAGACCGTCTCCAGGTCGCTGGTGAAGATTGGGGCTCGATTGCTTTTCAGTTGCGGCCTGAAGTTTCCGGTGCGTCGTTTAGTCGTATCAGGGGCGATTTCCTCGGTTTGCAACCGGGAGCGTTTGATGATCAGCCGGCCACAGAGTTTTTCTGGCGCTTTGATGGCAGTGACTATTCCAGCCGTCTGGTGGGGCCGGTTGGGGTGGGCAATATCGCCAACTTCCTCAGCCTCGGTCTGGGTATTCCGAAAATTGTCGATAGTCGGTCTGGGCGCTTTATATTTGATCTTGCCTGGCAGGACCAGCCGTGGAATATCAGTCGGGGAAATTTGAAGGGTGAATTTCAGGTTGAACTCAAAGAGGGCAGTTTTTATCGCTCAGCCGGTGGTGCTGGTGCAGCCCTAAAGATGGTTAGTCTGGTCAACTTCGCTAACTGGTTGCGCAGACTGAAGCTGGATTTCTCCGATGTGGTGGGGCAGAACCTATCATATAACAAGCTCAACGGGACCTTGCAGTTTGATCAAGGCATAGCGAGCTTTAAGCAGCCACTGAAAATGGCGATGCCGTCCGGCCGTATGAGTATGGCAGGTAACTTCGACCTGCTTAACGAAGAAGTCGATGCGCGCCTGGTGGCAACACTGCCTGTGGCCACCAATCTGCCATGGGTTGTTGCACTGCTTGGCGGGCTGCCGGCAGCGGCCGGGGTCTATGTGACCAGCAAGCTGGTAGAGAAGCAGGTAGATCGGCTCTCCAGCATCAGCTATAAGCTGAACGGGCCGTGGGATGATATAGAGATTGCGGTGGACCGTATCTTTGCCTCAGAACTGCGTGGCGACGCTATTGGCTCCAGCGCTGAGAAAGCGGAAAAGGCGTCTGATCGTGAGCAGAAGTAATTACCTGTCAGTGGCTGCGATTCAATTGCGGCCAACTGAATCACTAGGTCAAAGTCTCGCCAATGCTGAGGCGCTGATTGAGCAAGCGGCCGATGGCGGTGCCCAGCTTGTGGTGTTACCGGAAAATTTTGCCTACCTCGGACGCAAGGATCTTGCCGACGTGGGTTTGCAAGAGCGCAATAGCAACGGCGCTGTTCGTCAGTTCCTTACTCAGCAAGCGCGGCGTCACGGACTTTGGCTGGTCGGGGGCACTGTGCCAATTGCTGGCTCTGACTCGACGAAACCCTTTGCCCGCTCGCTGTTGATCAATCCCTTGGGTGATGAGGCCGCCGCCTACGACAAACTTCATCTGTTTGATGCCGATGTAAGCGCTGATGCAGCGCAGCAGAAAAAACGTTATCGCGAATCCGATGACTATCGAGCCGGCAGAGATATTGTGGTGGCAGAGACCGAACTCTGCCGGTTGGGTATGACAGTCTGTTACGACCTGCGCTTTGCGGAGCTCTTCCGTCAGCTCTGTGATGCAGGCGCCGAGGTGATTGTTGTGCCGGCGGCGTTTACTGCGGCAACAGGTCAGGACCACTGGGAGCTTTTACTGCGTGCTCGAGCGGTGGAGAATCAAGTGTTTGTTGTTGGTGCGAATATGGTTGATCGCGAGCATCCGCGCCGCGCTCTGTGGGGTGGCAGTATGATAATTGATCCCTGGGGAACAGTGCTGTCGCGGGTTGATGATCAACCCGGCCTGGCACTGGCTGAGATTGATCTGGGCAGGATAGCTGAGCTGCGTCAACAGATGCCAATTGGTCACCATCTCAGATTATAAGTCGCGGTGACCGACATTCAGAGCTGCTCTACTCGCTGACCTCTCGCAGGTAAGCAAACAATTTTCGGCTCGCCGACGGCGGCTTCTTCTGTTCCATTTCTCTAGCCGCCTGACGTTGCAGATTACGCAGTTGTTGACGGTCGGCATCCGGATAACGGTCGATAAATGTTTCAATCGCGGCGCTACCCTGGTTGATTATTTGGTCGCGCCAGTCTTCCAGCTGTTTGAAATGCTGGCGATAGGTTTGGGATTGGTGATCCATTCTCTCCAGTGTTTCCTGGATAAAACTGGTGTCGATCGTGCGCATTAGCTTGCCGATATATTGCAGTTGACGGCGCTTGCCCTCACGATTTTTCAGTCGTCTTGCCTCACTGATCGCTTCCTTGAGATTTTCCGGCAGATCAAATTTTGCCAGCTTGCCAACGGGCATTTCCACCAGTTGGCTACCCATATCCTGCAGTGCCTGGCTTTCGCGTTTAAGCTGCGATTTACTGATCAGCTCATCGTCGTCGACATCATTGTTTTCAAAATCGTTCATCAGCCAAAAAATACCGTCGCAAGTCCAAGAAAAGAGACAAAGCCAACAATATCGGTGACGGTTGTCAGTATTACCGAGCCGGCCAGCGCTGGATCAATATGCATTGCGCGCAACATTACCGGTAGCAATGTGCCTGCCAGAGCAGCGGCCATAAGGTTGATGGCCATCGCAATGGCGATCACTAACGCGATCGTCCAGTCGCCAAACCAAAGTGAGACGATGACGCCCATTACGGTTGCCCAGAGCATGCCGTTGAGTGCGCCGACGGCAAACTCTTTACTCAACAGCCACTTCAAATTGCTGCGTTCAATTTGTCCCAGAGCCATACCGCGAATCACAACCGTCAGAGTTTGACTGCCAGCCACGCCACCCATGCTGGCGACGATTGGCATTAAAATAGCCAGTGCGACAACTTTTTCCAGAGTGGCTTCAAACATGCTGATCGCCGCTGAGGCGAGAATCGCAGTAAGCAGGTTCACGCCAAGCCAAAGAGCGCGGCGCGGCGTTGTTCGGGTAACCGAGGAGAAGGTATCCTCGGTGTCACTAAGGCCTGCCAGTGCCAACAGGCTGTGGTCGGCATCTTCAACAATTACGTCAACGACGTCATCGATGGTGATTCGTCCCACCAGACGATGCTTGTCATCGATAACTGCAGCCGAGACCAGATCCTGGCGTTGGAATAGTTGGGCGACTTCGGAATCGGTGAGATTGACATGAATCGCTTCAACTTCGGTGTTCATCACCTCTCTGACGGTGGTGTTAAGGCCAGAAGTAAGTAATTTACTGAGTGGTAAAACCCCTAAAAAGGTATCGTTGCGACTGACCACAAAGAGGTTGTCTGTGACATCGGGCAGTTCCTCAAAACGACGCAGATAGCGCAGTACAACATCGATGGTAATATCCGGGCGCACGGTGACGACCTCGGTGTCCATCAGTCCACCGGCAGTATCTTCGTTGTAAGTGAGCACTGACTCAACGCGCTGTCTGTCCTGCACCGACATCGCCTGCAGCACTTCGGGAATCACGCGATCCGGGAGCTGCTGCAAAATATCGACAATATCATCGACATCCAGGCCTTCGGTGATGGAGGCTACTTCCGCACCATCCATCTGCTTGAGGAACTCGAGTTGAATATCATCTGACAGCTCTTGCAGAACCTCACCGTTGATGTCTGAGTCAACCAGCTCCCAGAGCACATGACGCATCCGCGGTGGTGCGGTTTCTAACTGATGAGCAATATCCGGGGGGGAGAGATTGTTGAGAATATGCCGCACCTGATTGACGGTGCCGGAATCGATGGCGGTGCCGAGCCTGGCCAATAGGCTGTGTTCGTTATTGTTCATGCATCGCTCCCTTCTCTGCGCCGAGTCACTTCAGCGACGGTATTCTAACCAGCTGCGCGCGAGATCGATAGTGTTTACTGACGCAGAGATGCAAGCAGACACGAAGATAAGACAGATTATTGGCCTTCGCCAAAATAGTCTGCGATCAATTCGGCGATGGCGTTATGAGCCTGTTGCTCATCATCACCGTCAAATTCAAAGATCAGATTAGTGCCGCGGCTGGCGGCCATCAACATCAAAGACATTACGCTTTTGGCATCGACCAATGGTTCCTGAATACCGGTGCGTATGCGACAACTAAAGCGACCAGCGGTGCTGGCCAGCTTAGTTGCGGCTCTGGCGTGGAGGCCGAGTTTGTTGATGATCTCCAATTGGCAGCGAATCATGGTGCGGGCACCTGTTTGGTCACGACGCTAGCTCTTTGTGAGACACGTGCACAAGCGGGTGCAGCTGAGAAAAGTGCTCGTGTAGTCGATTAGCCAGATAAACCGAGCGATGCTGCCCGCCAGTACAGCCAATTGACACGGTTAGATAGCTGCGGTTGTTCTGTTGAAAGTGAGGAATCCAGCGCGTCAGAAAGCCGATTATATCGGCCAGCATCGATGCGACTTCCGCCTGGCTCTCGAGAAATTCAATCACGCCGGCATCATGGCCGGTCTGACTTTTCAGATGCTCTTTCCAGTAGGGGTTGGGCAGGCAGCGCACATCAAAGACAAAGTCTGAGTCGCTTGGTACCCCGTTTTTAAAGCCAAACGATTCAAATAAAATCGACATATGTTGCGGTGTATTCGGTACCACGATGTTTTTCACTAGGTCGCGCAATTGATGCAGCGTCAATCGTGAGGTATCAACGCTGCGATCGGCGATATCAGAGATCGGGCTGAGCAGTTGCTTTTCCAGATCAATCGCTTCCTTGAGCCCAACGCTATCACTGCTAAGCGGGTGGCGACGACGCGTCTCGCTGTAGCGGCGTAATAGGTCTGCGCGTCTGGCGTAAAGGAATATCACGCTGACATCGACGTCTTCACGGCGAATATGTTTCAGAATTTTGGGGATTTTGTTGAGGTCGCCCACCAAATTGCGCGCATCGATGCCAACGGCAACATTTAAACCCCGGTGGTTGGGGCTGGCTGTCAGTTGATCAATCAGATTCTCGAGTAGACTGGCGGGCAGATTATCAATGCAGGTAAAGCCGACGTCTTCGAGAATATTCAGAGCAGAGGTTTTGCCGGAGCCCGAGTGCCCGCTGATAACGACGAGGCGCATGGTTAAGCGGCGCGCTCGAGCTGTAATGCGGTGTTATAGAGCTCTTCACTGCTGCTGCACTGACGCAGCGATACGCGCGAGTCGTCGTTTTGCATAATGGCGGCAATCCGCGCCAAGGTGGCGAGATGCTCCTCGTTTTGCTCTTCAGGCACAATCAAGGCAAAGATTAAATCGACGGGTTGATCATCCAGCGAGTCGAAGTCCACTGCCTCTTGAAGTTTGACCAGGCAGCCATGGATACGCTTGAAGCCGGCGACGCGACAGTGGGGAATGGCAACCCCTTCGCCAATGCCAGTACTGCCTAGACGCTCCCGTGCAATCAGATTTTGGAACAGACTGTCGGCTTGCTCTCCGTCACCATCCAGCTGTTTGGTGATAAATTCAGAGAGGTTCTCCAGCACGCGTTTTTTGCTGCTGCCCGGTGCATTACACAGGGTCATTTGCTGTGTGAGTATGTCGGTGATTTTCATTGACGGTTTTAACGGCCTCGATGTTTCTCTTTATATTTGATCAGTTGGCGATCGAGCTTGTCAGTCAGTGCATCGATGGCTGCATACATATCTTCGTGTTGCGAATTGGCAAACAACTCTGCGCCGCTCACATGCACAGTCGCTTCGGCATTTTGCGATAGATTATCGACGGTAAGAATAACTTGGGTGCTGGTGATCTGTTCGTAATGTCTTTCAAGTTTGGAAAATTTCTGCGTGATGTAGTCTCGAATAGCTGTAGTAATTTCCAGATGATGTCCGCTGATGGTTAACTGCATTCGTTGCTCCTATCAATTTACGAGATTAAAAACGTTTGCGCTGGCTAGAAGATTGGATGCCCAAGCTCTCTCTGTATTTTGCCACTGTGCGGCGGGCGACTTGAATGCCCTGTTGCTCAAGCAGCGTGGTCAGCTTACTGTCACTGAGTGGCTTGGCCGGTTGTTCTGCACTGATCATTTCTTTCAGGATAGCGCAAACCGCTGTTGATGAACACTCCCCTCCTGCAGCAGTGCCAACATGACTGGAAAAGAAATATTTAAGTTCGAAAATACCCTGTGGAGTGGCCAGATATTTGCTAGTGGTCACCCGAGAGATGGTCGATTCATGCAATTCGAGCTTGCTGGCAATATCCGAAAGCACCATGGGTTTCATGGCCACCGGGCCGTGGTCGAGAAAGCCCTGTTGCAGTTCGACAATGGTGATGGCAACGCGCATCAGAGTTTCATTGCGGCTTTCGATGCTGCGTAAAAACCAGCGGGCCTCGGCGAGATTGTCTTTCAGAAACTGGTTATCGTTGCTGCTGTCGGAACGCTTTATCAATGCGGAGTAGGAATCATTGATTCGCAGTCGTGGCATATTGCTGTCGTTGAGTTTTACCCGCCAGCGGCCATTTACTTTTTCTACGTATGCGTCTGGAACAATATATTCAACGTCATTGCTACTGAATGCTTCACCTGGCCGAGGGTTTAAGCTTCTGATCAGGGCTAGGGCCCCCTGGCATTCTTCGCTGCTGAGGCCGGCCTTTTTGGCCAGGCGGGTAGTATCCATTGCAGCGATATCAGTCAGGAAACTCTCGGTTAAATGTTTTGCCGCCAGCAGGTATTCAGTCTCGGCTGACAGTTGATTGAGCTGGATACTCAGGCACTCACTGATGCTGCGGGCAAAGACGCCCGGCGGGTCGAACTGTTGAAGTCGGTGCAATACTGCCAGTAGTTCGTCTTCATGTAGGTCATCTTCAGGATCGTCGTAATTAATGTGAGCGGTGATGTCAGTCAGTTCGGCCGAAATAAAACCGGTGCTGTCGATGGCGTCGATAAAGGCGTTGGCGATTTCCCGGTCACGATCAGAGAACGGTGTCAGGTTGAGTTGCCATTCGAGATGGCCCTGAAAGGATTCGGTAACCTGATAGACCTGCTCCAGATTGACCTCGCCGCCAGTGCCAGCTGTTGCGCTGGGGGGGCTGTAGACATCGTCCCAGTTGGCGTCGACCGGCAGATCTTTTGGGATCTCGTCGTTCCACTCATACTCTGGTGTCTGTTCGCTGTTTTGTTCTGCTTGCTGGACCTGGTGGCTCTCACTGGTGGTCTGGTTGACGTCGCCGCTGGTGGCGGGCTCGTTATCTTCGTCAATTTCCAACAGCGGGTTGCTATAGAGCTGTTCGATCATCTCCTGACGCAAATCCAGAGTTGAGAGCTGCAATAGCTTAATAGCCTGCTGCAGCTGAGGAGTCATCGTCAGTTGTTGGCTAATCTTAAGCTGAAGGCCTTGGCGCATAGCAGAGAGTTATTATTAAAATTTGAAGTGCAATTTTAGTGCCAATTCATTGCTGCTGGCAATCGACGATTCACCTGAAGGGTTGATTACTGCGACCAGCCTGTCTTTAGAGGGTGAAATTTTCACCCAGATAGGTTTTCCGCACGTTGCTATTATTGAGAATATCAGCGGTGGTACCTTCGGCGATCACATGGCCTTCGCCAATAATGTAGGCGTGCTCACAGATATCCAGAGTTTCACGAACATTGTGATCGGTGATCAGGACGCCGATACCACTATCGCGCAGATGGCGGATAATCATTTTGATATCGGTTACCGAGATTGGGTCGACACCGGCAAAGGGTTCATCAAGCAGAATGAACTGCGGATTAGCGGCCAATGCCCGAGCGATCTCAACCCGTCGTCGCTCGCCCCCAGAGAGGCTGATGCCTTGATTTTTGGCCAGATGTGAAACATGGAATTCGCGCATAAGTTCTTCTGCGCGCTGGATGCGCTGGTTGCGGTTGAGTTCTTTTCGGGTTTCAAGAATGGCGAGAATATTGTCCTCGACACTGAGCTTGCGAAACACTGAGGGTTCCTGGGGTAAATAACCCAGTCCGCGACGTGCGCGGCCGTGCATTGGCAGGTCGGTAATGTCGTCGCCATCAATAGTGATCGAGCCACTGTCCTGAGCGACCAGGCCGATAATCATATAAAAACAGGTGGTCTTGCCGGCGCCATTGGGGCCCAGCAGGCCAACAATTTCACCTTGCTTGACCGACATGGAGACATCTTTAACCACTGGTCGCTTGCCATACGCTTTGGCTAAATTGCGCGCTTGTAAAGTTGACATCAGAGCGTGGTCTCCTCGGTCGGGGTTTCGCTATCGGTCTGCAGTGCAGAGGGTGGGATCACCAGCTGAATACGCTTTTGTTCGCCGAGATCGCTGCCCTTGGCTTTCCAAGTTTGCTTGTCGATATCGTAATCGATGGAATCGCCGCGAATAATAGTACCGTCACGAGAGAGCATGGCTTTGCTTTTGAGGGCAATGCTGTTGTCGGCGGGCAGATAATCGATATGATCGGCGCGGGCAATCATCACTGGGGCGTTGATCTCGGGTGTCTGTTGATAGCTGGCCGGCTTGCCGTCGCATTCGATGCGAACGACTTTGCTGTTTTCAAAATGCAGAATAATTTGCTCGGCTTCGATCAACACGCTGCCCTGGCTGATCACTACATTGCCACGGTAGACAGTCTGTCCTGTTTGGTCGTTGCGCTCGGCATAATCAGACTCGATAGAGATGTGCTGCCGGCGGTCATCAGGCAGTGCCAGTGCCGTCGTTGGCAATAGAACGGCGAGGATGCTCATCAGTAACGCTAAAAGCGAATATTGAAGCTCGGGGAGGTTTGGTCTACTGCGGTTCATGGGTAACCCTGACTCTGGATTGAATGGCAAAGGTTTCGTTGCGCAAGTCGGCTTTAAGGCCGGTGCCGGAGACGTTAGTCTTTGGCTGCGTCAGCGTGAAGGGTTGCTCGGTCGAGGCGACAGCGCTTTCGATAAGATAGCTCAACTGTTCGGTGGTCAGCAGTGCCGGACCCTCTTCAGTCGTAATTTCGGCACGGACAGTGCCCCGCAGGTCGAGTTTGTCGTTGTCGAGCTCACCGCGGTCTGCGCTCAGCTGCAAGGGGTAACGAATATCACCGTTGCCAACAAACTGCGGCTGCTCCAAGGTCAGCGTCGACTGGCCCTCATAGAAATTAATTCGCGGTGAACTGAGACTGAACTGCTGATTACCCAATACTGAAAAGCGGCGGCTGGTGACTGCGGTCATATAGCTGTCAGCTTGAGGGGTTTCATCGGTCGGACTAGTGGTCTGGCGAATAAATGATTCTGGTGGCGAGTCCCACACCAGCAGAAATCCACCGGCCATTAAGGCCAGTACAACAATCACAAGACCCTGTCGAATCATTGATAGGCCGCCAGTGCATCATCGAGTTTACCCTGCGCAGAGAGAATCATTTCCGCTGCTTCGCGAACCGCACCATTGCCACCGTTGCGGCTGGTTTGCCACAGTGCCGAGGCCGCGACAGCGGCATTGCCATTGGCAACGGTGATGCCGAGACCAACGCGATTGATCACGGCTAGATCTGGCAGATCATCGCCGATAAAGGCAATCTCATGCATCTCCACAGGCAAGGTTTGCAGCAGTTCGTGAAGTGCGGTGAGTTTGTCTTCACGCCCTTGAACGACCGGTTGCATGCCCAGCTCGTCAGCGCGGCGTTGCAGCAGTGCTGATACCCGGCCGGTAATAATGCCGACCTGCACGCCAGCGCGCTGCAGCAGCTTGATGCCGAGCCCGTCCTGAATATCAAAGGCTTTTAACTCCTCACCGTTATTGCCGTAGTAGAGGCGTCCGTCAGTGAGCACGCCATCGACATCCAGCAGCAGCAGTTTTATCTGTCTGGCGGCGTCGGTGACTGCTTGCTTGGGCTGATTCATTGGTCTCTCCACTGTGGTTTAAAGCACGCCGGCACGGAGAATATCGTGCATATGCAACACACCGACCGGAGAGTGATTTTCGTCTTCGACGATCAGTGCAGTGATGGAGCTGTCTTCCATGATCTTCAGCGCCTGAGCGGCGAGAATTTCGCTGTTGATCGTTTTCGGATTGGGTGACATAACATCAGCCATGGTGGCGCTGTTGATATCTACCTTGGCGTCGACGATACGACGCAAATCACCATCAGTGAAAACACCGAGCAACTTGTCGTCTTCGGTCACCACTGTGGTCATGCCGAAGCCTTTCTCAGTCATTACCAGCAGTGCCTGATGCAGTGGTTGGTCTGGCAGTACCCGTGGTACTTCACTGTCTTTGTGCATAATGTCCGCGACCCGCAACAGTAGTTTTCGGCCCAGAGCTCCACCCGGGTGGGAGAAGGCAAAGTCTTCGGCGCTGAAGCCGCGCGACTCAAGCAGCGCAATAGCCAGAGCATCGCCCATTGCCAGAGTCACAGTGGTGCTGGTGGTGGGTGCTAAATTGAGCGGACAGGCTTCGCTGTCAACACTGACATCGAGATTACTGACAGCGGCTCTGGACAGAATCGAGTCGGCGTCGCCAGTCATGCTAATGAGTGGAATACCGAGGCGTTTGATTAGCGGCAGTATGGTTACCACTTCCGCGGTGCTTCCGGAATTGGAGATCGCGATGACTACATCATTTTTGGTGATCATACCGAGGTCGCCATGACAGGCTTCGGCGGGGTGAACAAAAAATGATGGCGTGCCGGTACTGGCTAGCGTGGCGGCAATTTTATTGCCGATATGGCCCGATTTGCCCATGCCGGTGACGACTACGCGACCCTCGCAGGCAAGTATCGTTTCGCAGGCCAACACAAAACTATGGTCGAGGCGATGTTGTAGTTGCTCGACCGCCGTCGCTTCCATCTGAATGGTGCGCCGGGCTGAGCTGATAAAATCTGTTGCCGTCATAGAATCGGTCGCTAAGTTTAATGAGCTGGGTATGTTGGTGAGGGCATTATAGAGGCAAACGCGCGGACGGAGAACTGCCCGTTATCAGGCACCCACAATGGCCGGCCACAGCACCACGTAATAGAGCACATAGCCGCCGATCAAGAGCAGGCCAATAGAGCGTGACAAGCGTGCCTTGGTGTTTGTTCTCGACGCGCTGAACAGGGCGAATGCAACCAGCACAAACAGCAGCAGAGTCAACGCTGCAAGACTGACAAAATCACGGTTAAAGACTTCGGCGGACATTGCCATCGGTGAAATAATACCGGCCGACGACATTACCAGCATCAGGTTGAATAGGTTGGAGCCAAACACATTGCCAATCGCGATATCGTGATGGCCGCGCAGGGCACTCACGGCAGAGGCCGCCAACTCCGGCAGACTGGTGCCGATTGCGACGACAGTGAGTCCGATAACCAGTTCACTGACACCCATTGCCTCGGCAATAGTTTTGGCGCTCCACACCGTGACATGGGCGCTGCTCAGCAGCACGGCGAGGCCTAAAACAAACCAGAGGCTCGCCGCTACCATAGTGATATCGGGAATGTCTTCGCCAACCGCTACTTCTTCCGGGCTAACGTGGCTCTTTTTATATTTCACGGTGATATAGATCAGCGGAATGACCAGCGCCATCAGCGCGAGGTTTTCGCCCCAGCCGAGATAATTATCATACAGAATCAGGCCGGATAGCGCAGTGACAACCAGCAACACAAGGCCTTCCTGAGTCAGCAGATGTTTTTGCACAGGTGTTGGTGCAATCAAAACAGTGACGCCGAGAACCAGGCCGATATTGGCCATGTTAGAGCCCAGCGCATTACCCACGGCGAGCTCGGCTGCGTGACTCAGCGCGGCATTAATCGAGACCAGAATCTCCGGTGCCGAGGTGCCTATCGAGACCACGGTAAGACCAATAACCAGCGGTGAAATACCAAAATTTCTCGCTGCGCCGGCACTGCCTGCGACAAATCGATCCGCTCCCCAAAGCAGTCCGAGAACGCCGATAATCAGGCCCGCAAAAGGCAGTAAAAGTGCGCTCATAGTGTCTCCAAATTACCGCTGTGTGGGCGGTGAGTTCTATTTCTTCACAAGGTCGGGGATGTTATAGTGCCGCACCGACAATGTCAGCAAACTTCCCGTAGATTTTTGCATCGTTTCGGTGACGGCGCACGTAGAAGTGGCGTCGCACAGGATTTATCAGGAAAATAAACGCATGAACGTACAGTTTAAGATTATGACCAAATGGTTTTTCGCCTTGGCATTGAGTGTCGTTGCCGCTCTACCGGTCCAGGCACAGGAAAAGAGTGGCGCGGATCCGTATCAGCAGATTGAGCAGGTTACCACGGCACTGCTGGATATTATCGCTACTTACCGCGAAGGTTACCCCGCGAATGAGCAGGCCTATTTCACAAGACTCGATGCGCTACTCGCCAGCCATGTGGATTTTGGCTTTATTTCGAGCAATGTTATGGGCGGTTATGGCCGGACAGCGAGCGCCGATCAACGTCAGCGTTTCGCAAGGACATTTCGCGCAGGTCTGGTTGAGACCTACGGCCGCGGTTTGATCGGTTATGAAGATCAGGAAATTGTGTTGCTTCCAGCCGGCTCAGTTGAACCAGGCCAGCGTCGCTTGACCGTCAAACAGGAAATTCGCAGTGCCGATGCCGTCTATCCGCTGGAGTACAGCATGGCGCGCAAAAAGAGCGGCGAATGGATGGTGGTCAATGTGGTCATCAATGGCATTAATCTGGGTAAAACCTTCCGCAATCAGTTTGATCAGGCCGCTCAGCGTGCGGCGGGTGATATCGACAAAGTCATCAGTGACTGGTCGACAGATTAACTATTCCGCGCTTCGCCTTTGATGGCGAAGCAACAACTGAAGAGTCGTTTATGAATCCTGAAGATGTAAAAGTACTGCTTGAAAACGCAATGCCAGGTTGCGAGTTTCAGGTTGCCAGTGAGGGCAGCCATTTTAATATTATCGCGGTCGGCGATATGTTTGAGGGTAAGCGTGCAGTGCAGCGTCAGCAGCTGATCTATACCGCCCTGCAGCAAGAGATTTCCTCCGGCGCTATGCACGCTGTCAATATGAAAATTTTCACCCCCGCTGAGTGGCAGGCCAACGCCTAAACGACCTGATGTCGGTTCTCCTCCACGGTTTTAATCACGGTTTTTAATCAAGGCGATTTGATGGACAAATTAATCATTCAAGGGGGCGGTCCGCTCAACGGCGAGGTATGGATTTCGGGTTCGAAAAATTCTGCCTTACCGATTTTGTCGGCAACGTTGCTTGCCGAGGGCTTGGCAACCGTATCCAACCTGCCGCACTTGCAGGATGTGACCACGACCATCGAGTTGCTCGGCACACTCGGCGTGACCGTGAGTATTGATGAGCGCATGCAGTTGGAAGTGGATAATTCAACGCTGCACAGCACGACGGCGCCCTACGAATTGGTCAAGACCATGCGAGCATCAATCCTGGTCTTAGGGCCATTACTTACTCGTTATGGTGAGGCCAATGTGTCGTTTCCAGGTGGCTGTGCCATCGGTAGTCGACCGGTTGACCTGCACCTGCGAGGCCTTGAAGCGATGGGCGCCAGTATCGAAATTGAAGACGGCTATATCAAGGCGCGCAGCAAAGGCCGTTTGGTCGGCTGCCATATCTTGATGGATGTAGTGTCGGTGGGTGCGACAGAAAATCTCTTGATGGCCGCTGTATTGGCTGAAGGCCAGACGGTGATTGAGAATGCCGCGCGCGAACCTGAAATCGTCGATTTGGCCAACTGTCTGAATGCCTGGGGCGCTGATATTCAGGGCGCCGGCTCCAATCGCCTTGTGATCAATGGCGTCGAAAAAATTGCCGGTGGTCACTATCGCGTGATGCCAGACCGAATTGAGACTGGCACTTATCTGGCGGCTGCGGCTGCTACGCGTGGCAGAGTCAGGGTTACCCAGACCGACCCGTCATCTCTCGAGGCGGTGTTGCTCAAGCTACAAGAAACCGGTGCCGTAATTACTCAGGGTGAAGACTGGATTGAGCTCGATATGCAGGGTAAACGGCCGAAGGCGGTGAATATTAAAACCGCGCCTTATCCCGGGTTTCCCACCGACATGCAGGCTCAATTGACCGCGATCAATGCGGTGGCCGAGGGTACTGGCGTGGTAACCGAGACGATTTTTGAAAACCGCCTCATGCAGGTTCAAGAGTTAAATCGCATGGGCGCAGTGATAACAGTCGAGGGCAACACAGCCGTAGTCACAGGTGTTGAGCGGCTCAAGGCTGCCCCGGTAATGGCATCTGACCTGCGTGCTTCCGCAGCGCTGGTGATAGCTGCTATGGTTGCTGATGGGGAGACACGAGTTGATCGCATCTACCATATTGACCGTGGCTACGAATGTATTGAAGAAAAATTGCAGCTGCTCGGTGCCAAAATCAAGCGAGTGCCTGCCTAGACACAGTGTCCGCTATTGATGCCGGCACAGAGTTCAATAACACTAAATCAGTTACTCGACGAAAGTGAAAAAGCAGATAGGATAATGACACAGATAACCATCGCCCTGACCAAGGGACGTATTTTAAAAGAGACCTTACCGCTATTGGCCAGTGCTGGAATCGTTCCCTTGGAGGATGTCTTTTCCAGCCGTAAGCTGGTGTTTGCAACCAACTGCCATAATGTGCGCGTTATTATTTTAAGAGGATCGGATGTTGCCACTTATGTTCAGTTTGGCGCCGCTGATCTGGGGGTGGCCGGCAAGGATATGCTGCTTGAACACCAAGGCGATGGCTACTACGAGCCGTTGGACTTGGGTATCGCACGCTGCAAACTGATGACCGCCGCGCCGGTGGGTACAAAACCACAGTCTGGCCGTCTGCGTGTAGCGACCAAATATATCAATGTTGCCCGACAGTTTTATGCCCAACAGGGCCGTCAGGCCGATCTGATCAAGCTCTATGGAGCGATGGAGCTGGCGCCGATATTGGATCTGGCCCATGAGATTGTCGATATCGTCGATACCGGCAATACATTAAAAGCTAACGGTCTTGAACCGCGAGATGAAATTGCTGATATCAGCTCGCGATTGATCGTCAATAAAGCGGCAATGAAAACCAAATTTAACGAAGTTCAGGGGATTGTCGATGCGTTTAAAAAGGCGTTGGAGAACAACTGATGAGCGACTCCTCTCTTTCACCCGATAACAACGTTCGCTGTACCATCAACGCGCTCAACAGTGGTGACAATAATTTCGCCGCAAGTCTTGATCGACTGATTGCCTGGGAGGGCGTTTCGGACAGCGATGTCGAGGCGACAGTGGTCGCGATTTTGGGGCAGGTGAAGCGTGATGGTGATCGGGCTTTAGTGGCGTTAACCAACCGCTTTGATCGCAGGCAGGTTGAAGGCATCGGCCAACTGATGGTTGATCGCGGTCAGCTGCAGCATGCCCTTGAAAGCATTGACGCAGAGACTCGCTGGGCGCTTGAAGCTGCGGCCGAGCGGATTCGCGATTATCACAGCCATCAGTTGCAATCGTCCTGGCAGTATCAGGATGCAGATGGCACAACACTGGGTCAGCAAATCACCCCTCTGGATCGGGTTGGCATCTACGTGCCAGGCGGCAAAGCCAGCTATCCTTCTTCGGTATTGATGAATGCGATTCCGGCACGGGTTGCCGGCGTGAGCGAATTGATCATGATGGTGCCAGCACCGGATGGCGAGCTCAGCCCCATGGTTCTGGCGGCGGCAGCGATTGCCGGAGTTGATCGTGTGTTTTGCATCGGTGGTGCGCAGGCCATCGCCGCGCTGGCGTATGGCACTGAGAGCGTGCCGAAAGTTGATAAGATTGTCGGTCCGGGCAATATTTATGTGGCCACCGCCAAACGCATGGTGTTTGGGCTGGTGGGGCTGGATATGGTGGCCGGGCCCAGTGAGATCCTGGTGGTCTGTGACGGTAAAACCGATCCTGACTGGATCGCCATGGATCTATTTTCACAGGCGGAGCACGATGAAGATGCCCAGGCGATATTGATTGCCTGGGATGCCAACTATCTCGATGCGGTGCACCAGAGTATGAGCCGCTTGCTGCCCGAGATGGAGCGCAGAGAGATTATTCGTCAGTCGCTTAAGCGTCGCGGAGCACTGATCAAAGTGCGTGATGAAAATGATGCGCTGGACATTATTAACCGCATCGCGCCGGAACATCTCGAATTGTCGGTTGCTGACCCTGAAGCCTGGCTGCCAAAAATTCGTCATGCTGGGGCTATTTTTATGGGTCGTCATACCGCCGAAGCACTGGGTGATT
>Ga0206125_10000077_pt1 | contig 127051 bp, 116 predicted proteins | sample Helgoland_Spring_4_FD_148598 | JGI IMG/M metagenome (GOLD analysis project Ga0206125, IMG submission 148598) | Pelagic subsurface seawater microbial communities from Kabeltonne, Helgoland, North Sea - Helgoland_Spring_Bloom_20160331_1 | ecosystem: Environmental > Aquatic > Marine > Epipelagic...
TTTCAAATTGATATCTCTCTCTTACTAATACTGCTAATAAAGGAATTCCTAAAGCATCAATTTCATAATGATTATCATTGAAAATTTCATTTTCATTTGTCAAGATTGTACCACTTAATAAAAATTCTATTCCGTTAATATCTTTTCTTCAGTAGCTGTTCCGTATGCCACTCCTACTTTATTGTTCATTCTTATTTCGTAACTCATTAGACCTTTTGTAACTCCATAAATAATAAGTTTACAAAAGAAAATGGATTTGAAATTGAATACAGAAAGTCCATTGGCAGTTTTGTTTAAAGATAGTAATGCCATTGCACCTTGAAACTATTTTGATTCAGCATTCTTTAACGTTTATTTCATCAGTATATTTAATATATTTGAAAGAACTAAAAATTTAACAAAAATGAAGAAATTATTATTTACGTTACCAATTCTTTTATTGATCGCTTGTGCACAACAAGAAAAAGCAAGCGAACCCACTAATGGATTTGGACCTTATGAGGGACAAAGTGTTTATTTAGGAGATCAAGCTACCGTAGAGGCTTTTAAAAATCTTGATCTAGCCTGGGGAGCTCGCGATTACGAAACAATGAAAGGGATGATTCAAGACGGAGGAATGTTTGTTTTTGAAGACGGATTCACGGCAACTACGGGGCAAGAGTTTGTCGACAAAATTGAATCAGAATATCAAGAATCTCTTGAAAAAGAACAAGAATGGGGTTGGAAAACAAATTATGCTTTTTCGGTTTATCCGAAAGGCTCCGAAGATCCAAAAGCCTTAAATCAAGAGGGACAATGGGTTAATGCTCAGTTTACGGGTACCGATGGCACTTACATCGAATGGTATCAAATGGTAGATGGGAAGCTTAAAATGTGGTACCAAACTAAAGGGAACTTCGTAATGCCTGAATAAATGATTGAAAAAACATCTTTAAAAAGAACCCCTAACACAAGTTAGGGGTTCTTTTTTAAATAAATTATTGAAAACTACAATAAAGATGTTCCTAGTCGGATCCAGTCGATTAAAGTAGGTTCAGTCGTTTCATTAATTCGGGTCTATTAGAACGACTTACCGGAACAATATCTTTTTCGATTAAAACGCTGTTGTCTTCAATATCAATTATTCTATTAATATTAATGATATACGAGCGATGTATTTTTAGAAACATGTGATCGGGTAATTTTTCCTCGATTTTTTTTAAGGTAGAATGTACCGTATAGTTTTTGTTATCGGTTTTTAAAAAGATATAATCACCCTTAGCTTCTACCAAATAAATACTTTGAATATCAATTTTGATAAGTCGTTTATTGATATTTACGTAAAAGTCATCGTTTGCTGAAGGATTGTTTTTTTTCGAAGTCGCTCGAGAAATTTCTTCATTAAATTTAGCCTCTACTTTTTGTATGGACTTTGAAAAACGTTTTGGCTTAATAGGTTTTACAATATAATCCACGATACAGTCATACTCAAAAGCATTGATAGCAAAATCAGCATCAGCAGTTGTTAGAATTATGATTGGAGGATTTTTTAAAGTCCTTATAAAATCAAACCCATTAAAGTCTGGCATGTGGATATCAAGAAATATTAAATCTGTTTCATTGTGATTTAAATATTTTATAGCCTCGATAGCGTTAGAAAATACTTCTACTACATTAAGATTGTTGTAGTTTGAACATAATTCCCCAATTATAGTTCTAGAAGTAGCTTCATCATCAATAATTATACAATTCATTATAATTTATTTAGATAATTTGTTACTTTATTCAATATGTCAGAAAATCTATTTTGCAGTTCGTAATTCCCTTCGCGTAAATTATTTTCGTACTGCCCTGCAATTTCATAACTCTTTTCAAGGCCCAAAATACTAATTTTATGTTTAATTTTATGTACATTTTCTGCACATAATTTAAAATTATCATTTTTCATATTATTATAATATGTTTTTTTTTCCTGCTTAAATTCTTTTTTAATGATGTCTAAAATCTTTATTTCAAATGATTTATCTCCTTCAGATAAGCTATTGATATAATTTAGATTTGGTTGATCTTCCACGATTTTTTTATTTTTTTAAAGTAAAATAAAAAATTGTTCCCTCGCTTAATTCGCTTTCTAACCATATATCTCCACCGTGTAAATTGACAATTTTCTTTACAATGGAGAGCCCAATTCCAGTAGAATCTTTACTTCTGTTTAACGTGTGAAAAATTTTGAAAATTTTGTCGTGGTATTTTTTTTCAATACCAATCCCATTGTCTTTTACAGAAAATTCGTAATGATTTTCTTTTGGAACAACATCAATCTCTATATGTCCTTTACTCTTATCCGAAAATTTAATCGCATTGGTAATCAGGTTTAGAAAAACCTGTTGAAGCTTTGTTTTGTCTCCCTTAAGGGTAGGGAGCGGTTTATTAATTTTGATATTTATATGATTTGGGATATAAAGAACAGTTATGATATCTTTTACGATATGGTTTAGATCAACATCTGTTTCTTCTGTAGCCTCAATATCCACCCTAGAGTAATGCAGTACATCCGAAATAAGTTGTTCCATTCTCTCCAAAGTAGTCTCTATGAGTTCAAAATTTTTAAGACTATTTTCGTCAAACAAGTCTTTATTGTCCTCTTTTAACCAATTTACCAAGGCATCTATAGACCGTAAAGGAGATTTTAAATCGTGTGATACTATGTGAGCATACTCTTGAAGCGCCTCATTACTTTTTTCCCATTCTTTAAGTAGTTCTTTATTTTTAACTTCTACTGCTTCACGTTCTCTTATGTTAAGGGCTGTTCTAAGACTAATTGCAACTAAATTAGCAATATTTTCTAATATTTTCACCTGTTCTTTAGAGTAGTGATTTTTATTTTTATGTTCAGAGTCGATAACTCCAATTACCTTTCCATTACTAATAATAGGTACGGTGATTTCTGAAAAACGATTTGAATCATCAATAATATATCGGGGATCTTTAGAAGTATCTTTTATAATTTCAGAAATTCCAGATTGAACAACGGTTCCCACAATACCTTCGGAAATTGGAATTGCTAATTTGTTTTTTATCCCATAATTATCACCTAATTTATCTCCATAAACTGCTATTTGTTCTAAAATATTTTTTTCCTTATTCACAAGATAAATTATACAATCGTCGGAGTCAAGATAGTCTGCTATATAACCCACAATTGCCCAAGCGATTTCATAGATGTTGGTTTTTCCGAGTAAGGCCTTTGTAATTCTATCGATAGTCTTAATAATGGCTTTGTTTTCTCTTTCAGAAGTAATATCCTCGATAAGTCCCAACTGGTATTTAATATCACCATTCAGATCTTTTATAGCATTCATTTTAATCTTTACCCATAAAACAGTGCCATCTTGTCTAAGATATCTTTTATTAATTGTAAAACTATCCAGTTCATTACGTTTCATCTTTTTCAGAAGTTCTTTATCTCGATCAGATGCTAGTGCAAATTTCATCATTGAAGAACCTAAGACTTCTCCTTTTTTTATTCCCATTAATTCATCAAACTTCGAATTTGTTCTGATAAATTTGTCGTTTTTCCCCAAAATAATACCCAATGGGACATTACTAAAAATAGTATCTAGTTCCATTTTTTGCTCTTCTAACAATGCTCTATTATTTTTTGCTTCCGTAATATCTAGATGAATACCTATCGACCCAATTACATTTCCTTTTTCGTCAAAATTGGGAGCACCACTTACTAACCAGTGCTTTGTTTCCCCTCCTTTTATTTTTACTTTTAATTCGTATTTACTGGATTCTCCCTTCAATCGGCTATCAATCGTACGGTAAATTTTCTTTGAATCATTGGAATCTAACAGTAAAAGTTCAGAGCATTTTTTACCTAAAAGTTCACTTTCATTGAATCCAGACATATCTATAAAACCTTGATTAGCCATTAATATTTCATCCTGATTATTGACTTCAATTAAGCCAAGATTCATATTGGCAATAATATTCCCGTACTTTTGTTTTTCAAACTCAACAGCTTTCTGATACTTATCCTCTGATGTAATATCTCTCAATATTCCTTGAGCTCCAAAAGCGATTCCGTTATCATATATAATACTAGCGTTTATGTGTACTAGCTTAGTTTTTTTAGTTTGGGTGATCAGTTTTACTTTAAAATTGGTTATCGATCCTTTACTTAAGAGCTCTTTAAAGTTGGGAGCAATCATTTCAACATCTTCCGGATGTACCAAATTTAAAACGTTGATTTTATCTGATTGACTTTTTAGACCTAGCAAATCAACTGCAGCATTATTCATTTGTAGAATGTCCCCGTTTAAATCTATTTCGACATAAGGGTCAACGAGGTTCTCAAAAACCCCTTGTAATTGTGAATTAACTTTATTGTTTAAAGAGGTTAATTTTACATTTGATTTTTCTAATTTTATATTGAGCTCATATAATTCCTTGGATTTTTCCTCTAATATTTTTTCCGCGAGTTTCCTTGATGCTCGTTCTCTGTCAAGAGCCCTTTTTAATATATCTATTTCTTTTTGATTCATTGACTTTTAGAAATATTGAATTCAACTCTGGTTCCTTGAGGGTTTAATTTTTTTAGTTTAATCTCACTAGAAACATTAAAATATTCAAAAGTTTTTTTCATCAATCCTAATCCAAAGTGGTGCATAGCTCTGCTAGATCTATAAATCATGATTAATGAGTTTGCCGTTTTTTCTTTTATCTCGAATGAAGGTAACTCGGCACCTGGATATATTTTTTTGACCTCTACGTGAATATGATTTTCAATAGAAGAAATCAGTTCCATCGGATCGGTGTAGGCATTTAGTAATTCAGGATAATTATTTTTTAATACCTCAAAAAAGTGTTCTCCATAAATTAATAATAAATCGTCAATGGATATTCCTGTTTTTTCACTCAAGTGAGTTAAGAGTTGTAACATTTCAGAAAAACTATAAGTGCCAACGGAGGTATAAACCCCATTTGACTTTAAATTGGAATTTAAAATAATAGTATCTACCATTTCCAATCCAAATTTATTTTCTACCAACTCTAAAAATTCTGTAAATACAATTCCTTTCATGATGATTTTATGAGTTCATTATCGCTCCAATAGGATAATAATGAATTGATTTTAGCTATGTAATCCTCATATTTTAGTGGTTTAAGAATATAGCCCGCAATTCCAATATTATAGCACTCTTGTAGATCTTTTTTGTTACTAGAAGTCGTTAAAATTATGGTGGGAATAAATTTTAGTGATGTATTATTTTTAATGATACTAAGAAATTCAATCCCATTAATTTTAGGCATATTGAGATCTAATAAAATGATATCCGGACAATAGTCTTCTTTTAACAGTAGTTTTAGCGCTTCCTCACCATTATTAGCTTCTTTAACGTTATGACTCATATTTAATGACAACATGGCCCTATTTAATTTCATAATTTCAATGGTATCATCTTCAATTAATAAGATTTTTAGTTCTCGCTTCATTTTAATTGCTTAATGTAAAGATATAAGGTGTTTAATTTTTTTTAAAGGTATTGTTTTTTTAAAACAAAACACGATGAATTGCATTTTATTGTAGCTAAGTGGGGATAAAATGATTTTAGTTTTGTTAAATGAGACCTGTTAAATATCTAAAAGTTGATTCAAATCACAGCATAAGACTAAAAAAACCTCCAATTTTGGAGGTTTTTTTAGTTAAAAAAATACGTTTAACTTTTAATAGACACGAGTCAAATTACAAGTCGCTGTAAATGCAACTCCTTTTGGACCTGAAACTGTATACTCATAGTAAGCTTGATTTGGATCTTCCGGCATTGTATCTATTTTCCAGGAAGTTACGAACATATCTTTAGCAAGAGATAGGTTGCTTAGCCCGGCATCAGTTGTAAACTCAAATACACCATCTTTGCTGCTTTCCAAACGCGATACAGGACGGTTTTTTAATCCACAGTAATGAGTTAGTAAAAGCTCATCATTTTGTAGGTTAAAAATGGTAAGCATCTCGATGCCTCCAGTAAAACTTTCTTCCAATAATGCACTACCATTTGAGGTAATGCTGTATTCGATATTAAAACTATCAGAGGAGCCGTTGGTTCTTTCTAATGTTCCAATCCATTTTCCTTCAAGAGTTTTTAGCATTGCAAAATCATCTGCAGGAATTGGATTAATTACAGGGTTGATACCTGCCGTACAAATTGTAGTGCATAAAAATAACACACTGAATAAAGTCAATAATTTTTTCATGATTTATTTAATTAAATTGTTTTAAAATACGTAATTCATAATCTTTTACATCTTCTAGAGGCCCTCTCTCTTGGATGAGTTTCATAAATTTAGCATCCTTTTGAAGTTTATCGTACAACATCATATGGTCCTCTTTATCTTTTCCTGATAAAGCAACCCAGTGGGTAGCTCCATTTGGCCTCCCAAAATCGTAGGTGCCAAAACCTACAGCTCTGCCTTCAAAATCATCTTTAAACTCTTCAACAATTTTATCGTGACCTGCTTTAAACATCGTAGGATCATCAATTTTAATATCCCAAATATGGACCACACGATTTTCTTCTACATTTCCGTTTTGCCAACTTAATACTCTACCAGAATAGGACGCTTGCCATTCATCGACATAATTAACCATATTTGCCCATAAAGCATCATTTTTATCGTCGCTGACAGCATCTTCAGCCATCATTTCTTCTCCCATAGTCCAAAACCAAACTAAGCGATGCGTCGCTCCGTTTGACCTCCCGTTTCCGAGTCGTTCTAAAGTTATGCCTCCCTGATTCATTTCAACTTCCCCGAATGTTTCATTAAAAACATTCAGAATATCTTTCTGAGTATGCGGTTTGGCTTTAAATTCGACCACACTATAGGCCATTGTTTGTGCGGTAAGTGATAGGGTAGCAAAAAATACTACTACTAAAATAATTTGTTTCATTGTAAAGATTTTTAATTGTTAGTAAAAATTAAGAGCTTCCTGCAATTAGTGCATTAAACTCGATTTAAGTTGATATTAATATGCGGTATAGTTACTATTTGAATGAGCTACAGTAAGACCGTTAGCGCCTCCTTTCATATAAGGAATCATTTTTTCAATAATTTTGTATTCATCTGCAGTTTGTCTCCATTCAATATATTTTAAAAATAGATCGTTGGATGCCCAATCTTCGACAATCCAAACGGTATTTGTCTCACTATTGTAAACCATCTCTGTAGACATACAGCCCTCGTATGCTCGGGTAGCGGCTAAGCCACCTTCACTATTTAAAAGAGCCATGATTTCATCGGCTTTACCTTCTTTAATTTCGATGGTTGCAAAAACTTTTGTTTTAGGATAAACAGCATTATACATTCCGCCAAAGTCAAAGAAATCTCCTTGAGTGATCACTTTTCCATCTGCATCGAAATTAAAATACCAGTAGCCCATTAAATTTAATTGTTTTCCCGTAGCGACATTAGTTCCCGTCCAAGTTCCATAGGTTCTTACACTTCCGTCTAGTACCCCCTCTGGGTTTGTTCCCGGAAGCCAAACATTTGCATTGTACTTGATGTCATCAAAATCTTTGTGGTACCCCGCTAGCATCGCTTTGTACTGTTCAAATCCTACTGGTTTTGAGCCGTACATAGAAGAAATTGACTCTATTTCTTCGCTTACTAAAGCCAATTGTTCTTCAAGACTTTCTTTTTCATGAAGTTGAAATAATTTTTGAGCAGTTGCTAAATTTTTTGTGTAATTAGGATTGTTGTTACAACCAGTGAATACGATGGTCATTAAAAATAATAAAATAAGTTTTCTCATTGTTTTATTGGTTTGTTAGTAAAAAAATTAAAAGTGTCCTCTCTTTTGTTATCGAAAACCAAGAGCAATAAACAGTGGTAGTTATTATATTATCAAGATAGGATGGATTTTTTCTAAAAAAGTGATAAAAAAAATTCGATTAAATAAACTTTTCAAGCATTTTGATGAATTTTTCAGTCACTATTATTTTTTTGGTAAAAATAATTAGAACCTTACTCCCCTTTAAGCATATTCTTAAAGTCTTCTAGATCGAATTCATTTCCATAAAATAGCGTACTCATTTTCATAATATCTGCAGCAATTAATACTGCTGTTTTGATTTCTTCGTCACTAGCACCAAGTCTTTTTAACTCAGCTACGTGATAAGGAATACAGTATTGACATTTGATGGCTGCAGAAGTTGCAATAGCTACAAGATGCGCTTCTTTTTCAGGAATGGCACCTTCTTTGTATAGCCCCATTTGTGCTTTAAAATAAGTGTCTGAACTTTTTAAAATTGATGTTGGGTAAACAGAACTGAAAGGGTTCGTTGCTTCAATGGAAGCTTTTTCCGCTTCTCCTAAAGGCGCATCTTGCGCATTTAAGACCAAAGTGAGAACGAAGAAGAAAAATAGGGATAAATATTTTTTCATTGTTGTTATATTTGATAATAACGAATTTAAAAAAAAATAAAACTAATTCTACAAAAAACAAACAAATAATTATAAATTTAAGAACTAATTTAAATTAAAACTATAAAACAATGAAAACTATTTTAGTATCCCTATCCCTAGTGTTTATCCTTTTTTCTTGTGAAAGCGGAAATCATGTCGATTTTAGTAAAAATGTTGAAACCGTTAAAGAGTTGGTCAATCTCCACGGTCTTGAAGAAGCTGATGCTATCAGTGCTATGTTCCATGAAGATCTTGAATGGCAAGGTCCTGCGTATGGATCTGATCCGTTAAATAAAGCAAATCATATGGCTGCTATTGTGATGTATCACGATATGTTTGATAATTTAAAGTTTACCGCAAACAACTGGTTACCAGGGGTAAATGCAGAGACAGGCCAATTGGACGGTAGTGTAAGAACGTACGGTGTTTGGACAGGAAATCACACTTCGACAGGAACTCCTCTTGAGTTAACCTCCTACCATACATTTGATTTTAAGGACGGAAAAATAATTGCAGGGGGCGATTATTTTGATCTTGGCGGAATGGTTGCTTCCTTTCAAGTTGCTCCAGAAGCAGAGCCAGCAGAAGCAGAGTAAATACTTCACAATTTAACAAATATTTGATACGGCGTTATTTATTCTTAGATATCGCCGTATTATATTTGCATCAATAATTTTATTGATGTATCTAAAACCATATTTATTATTGTTATTTAGTTGTAGCCTAGTTATTACTAATGCACAAACATTCTCTGCAAGGGTTTTAGACACGAAGACTAAAGAGCCTATTCCTTATGCTACCGTTGCCACAGGATTAAATCAAGGTTTAATTACCAATGAAGATGGAGAATTTACTTTTTTGTTAGAAAATGTGAGCCACCCCCAAGATTCTATTTTTATTTCGTATATGGGCTATGAAACAAAAGGCGTTTTATTTTCGAAGACAGAAAATCTAGAAATTTTAATGACTCCAAAAACATACGAACTTAACGAAGTCTTTTTATCAACGAGAACACTTGATGTAGACGAAATAATCGATAATGTAAAAAAACGCCTTGACAAAAACTATGGGGTAGGTTTAACAAAAAAGAAAATATTTTTTCGTCAATCAGAAACGGGAACGATGAAAAAATTAGATTTTGGATTTGAAAAATCAACTATCGTAGAACTCAATAAAAAGTTAATCGACAGTATTACCAGGATCATTCCTAACAAATCATCTTATTATAAAGAAACAGCAGCTGACCTTTACGGAAATTATGAGAACTACAAACTAAACATTAAAAAAGCCGCTGAGCTGTATGATAAAAACACTGATATTTCAGCAGAGGGTATTGGTAAAAAATTAGAAAAAATTTTTAATGATAACATAAAAAAAGACTCTTACATAAAAATTAAATCAGGAATATTTAGTACCAAAATGGAAGTAGATTCGATTTTGCGTGAAAATGAAGATGCTAAGGCAGAAGTTGAAAAAAGAAAGACAGAAGGAGATTCTAATTTTCATCAACAAATAGAAAATCAAATAGCGTATTTGTATGAACAATTATTTTTTAGTGAAGACAGCAAAATAGATGTTATTGACAAATCAAACAGGTACAACTTTAGCCTAGAAAATTATACAGTGATTAACGGAATGTCAGTATATATCATCCCGTTTAGTCCTAGAGGAGGAAAAGAGTTTAAAGGAACGCTGTATGTTAATACACTCGATTTTGCCATTGTGAGATTGGATTTTGAGAATGTAAAGCCCATAAGTAACTTTGGGCTTTTAGGGATTAGCTATAGCAATGATGTGTTTAGAGGTAAAATGCTATTCGATAAGGATGAAAATGGCAATTACAGTCCAAAGTATATAGAACTTAGCGATGGAGTTTCCATGGGTTTAGAAAGGCCTTTGAAAGTGATAGAAAAAAACAAACACGTTAAGGGTAGAAGAAAACAAAATGAACTTTCTTTAAACCTCCATATACAAGGAAATCAATTAATGAAATATGAGTTTGTTGTTTTTGAATCTGAAGCTATTCATCAAAGTTATTTTGATAAAATTGAAGAATATAAGGTGGTAAAAGCAACTTATTTATCGCAATACGATCCTACTTTTTGGAAAAACCATACCATTATAGAGCCCAATCAGGCTATTGAAACATTCAAAGTTGTCGAATAGAGGTACTACTGCCGTTTTACAATTAGATAAAAATCGTTTTCCAATGCTAAATATCCTTGATCGTACAAATAAAAATAAACAGACCCAGTTTTAGTGGTATAAATGTTGGTGAAAAACTCAAAATTAAATCCTAACCGTAGTAATTTTTCCTTGGTTATTTTTGTTTTTCCATCTGGATTTAAGGATTCTAAAATCCGGTAATTTTTTCGCAATCGATTATTGATATTTCGAACAAGATTTTTACTGTCTTTGTTGAGTGCATTATTATGAGTATTCCTGCAAGCGTCACTGCAAAACTTTTTGTCAGCCCTGCCAATTATTTTATCACCACATTCTGGACAACGTTTATTCATTTTATAAAATTACCAATTATATTTTAGACGCAGCATTATTTTTTTTAAAATGTATTCTGTAAATCGCCTCAAATTTTAGAAAAATACTACCTAAAATATCAGGATTTAATTGGGTTCTGTTATCTCCAAAGCTAAAAGCAGAAATCCTATAATTTAACTGATCATCTTGCTTATAAACCTCATTTGTATTGCTTGAAAACCCTACTTTTGTTCTTAGTAAAATACTATTTTCTGCTAGACCAAATTGAATATAAGTACTTGCTTCAATTGGACGCTGGTCCACATAAACAGGCGTTGAGGTTTCCTGGCTAATATTATAACTTCTTCCGATGGCAAAATAATCAAATCCAACAGTCACGCTCTCAAAATGATAATTAATAGCCGCAGTAATTGGCAAAGAAGCATCTATTTCAAAATGTTTGTTGGGACTTAAATAGTAGGCGCCAATGATAGGAGTGGCAAAAATTCCAAACAATTCGGTAGAGGCGTACAACCCAAAACGGAACTTAAAATGTTCGTTTTTTTTAAGTTTTGCAATGGCATAGATTCCAAAATTGAAATCATCTCCAGAAATTATTTTATAATCAGAGGCAATTTTAGGCAATAAAACAAGGGTAGTACTCCATTTTTCCGTGAAGGTTGTTGCAAGGCCAACTTTAACTATTGTATTGTATAAGGTTGTCGATTGGTTATATTCAGGAGACAACCACAAGTTATGAGAGCTAAAATCGACACCGGTTAAAAAAACATGCTTTGAACTTAATTCAATGGGGAGGGTTACTGCAGCGTTAAAGGCGTTGATAGAGGTGTTCTCGTTAGTGTCTTTAAATTTTGCCTGATCACTATAGCTATATCCAAACTTAAAAACATCAACATATTCTTGTGCGATTAACGTTATGGGAAGAAATACTAAACAGAAAATGAGTTGTTTCAAAAGTAAAAAGATTAAAATTTTGTGTCTAAGCTACTGAAAACAAATTATATTTGATGAAAATTTAATTAATATATAAAATTTATGAAGTTGTTAAAAAATTTAGTTGTTCTCGTTATGATTTTTTCGTTGAACGCGTGTAGTAGCGATGAGGATTCAGACCAATATGAATTAAACAATACCAATTTAAGTGCGGGTAGTTATGATTTAACCTACTTTAATTCCTACACTACAGCAACTGTAGATATAAACGGACTAGAAATAATTTCTGAATTTTCGGCTACAGGAGAAACTTTTCAATTTACAATTACTTTTTTTGAAGATGGCACCTATATAGCTGATGGACAGTATGTCGTAAATGAAACAACAACGGTAGCAGGTCAAATTACAGAGGAAGATACTTATATTGAAGATGTTGATAACGAACAGGGAACGTATGTTGCAAACAATGATGCATTGCAATTAGTTATGGATAATGATGTTTTTGATGTAATACTGTTTAATGCAAATGAACTTAGAATTAGTATAAACAATATGTATACAGAAGAAGGTGTAGACTATTCGGAAACAGGTGAAATTAGATTGGTGCGATAAAAACCAACCAGTATTAACTAAAAAAGCTCTGTGGAATTAACCACAGAGCTTTTTTAGTCGCTTAATTTTAAGGTAATAAGCCATTGCCTTATCTTAACAATTTATTAAATTCGCAGCATTCTTTTTAGTGTAAAAAGCAATTTGCAAAAGCAAAAAATAATGAGTACAAAATTTGAAACATACAAAGGCTTAAACCTCCCAAAGATAGGAGAAGACATTCTCAAATTTTGGGAAGAGGAAAAGGTATTTGAAAAAAGTATTACTTCTCGGGAGGGGAAAACTCCCTATGTTTTTTTTGAAGGACCGCCATCGGCTAATGGCTTACCGGGGGTGCATCATGTTTTAGCACGTACCATTAAGGATATTTTTCCACGCTATAAAACCATGAAAGGATTCCAAGTAAAGCGAAAAGCTGGTTGGGATACTCATGGTTTACCTATTGAATTGGGGGTAGAAAAAGAATTGGGGATCACCAAAGAAGATATTGGAAAAACCATCTCGGTTGAAGATTATAATGCAGCCTGTCGTAAAGCAGTTATGCGGTATACTGATATTTGGAATAACCTTACCCAACGAATTGGCTATTGGGTAAACATGGAAGATCCCTACGTGACCTATGAGCCAAAATATATGGAAACAGTTTGGTGGCTATTAAAAGAAATATACAATAAGGGATTGTTGTATAAAGGATATACCATACAGCCGTATTCCCCAAAAGCAGGAACGGGTCTTAGTTCACACGAATTAAATCAACCGGGCACCTATCAAGATGTTACCGATACAACCGTGGTGGCTCAATTTAAAGCCATTAAGGATTCAATGCCCGCTTTTCTAAAAGATGTGGAAGGAGCTATTTATTTTTTAGCTTGGACGACTACTCCATGGACGTTGCCTTCAAATACAGCCTTAACGGTAGGAAAAAAAATAGACTATGTTCTTGTAAAGACATTCAATCAATACACCTTTGAAGAATCACAAGTAATTTTAGCAAAAAATTTAGTTGAGAAACAGTTTTCAGGGAAGTATGAAAAAGTAAACTCTCTAGATGAAGTAACTTCCTATGAAAAAGGGGCTAAAAAGATTCCTTACCTAATTCTAAAAGAATTTAAAGGAAATGAAATTTTAGAATCCAGATACGAACAGTTGATGCAATTTTCATTACCAAACGATCATCCAGAAAATGCATTTAGAGTTATTGCAGGGGATTTTGTAACTACAGAAGACGGTACAGGAATTGTTCATACAGCTCCTACATTTGGAGCAGATGATGCGATGGTAGCTAAGTTAGTTCAGCCGGAAGTTCCTCCGATGTTGGTGAAGGATGAAAATAATAAGTTAGTTCCTTTGGTAAATTTACAGGGGAAATTTAGACCTGAGATGGGAGAGTACGCCGGCAAGTATGTAAAAAATGAATATTATCCGGAAGGAGAAGCACCTGAGAAATCGATAGACGTTGAAATTGCGATTCAATTAAAAACAGAAAACAAGGCTTTTAAAGTAGAAAAATACACCCACAGTTATCCAAATTGTTGGCGAACCGATAAGCCTATTTTATATTACCCATTAGATTCTTGGTTTATAAAAGTTACCGATTTTAAGGATCGTATGTTTGAGTTAAACTTAGGAATCAACTGGAAGCCTAAAGCTACTGGAGAAGGGCGATTTGGTAATTGGTTGGCCAATGCCAACGATTGGAATTTGTCCAGGTCACGATACTGGGGGATTCCTTTACCTATCTGGCGTACTGAGGATGGAAAGGAAGAAATGGCTATTGGGTCTATTGAAGAATTAAAAAATGAAATGAAAAAAGCAGTAGCTGCTGGTTTCATGCAAAAAGATATTTTTGATGATTTTGTAGCAGGAGATTTTTCTGAAAAAAATTATGCAAAAGTAGATTTACATAAAAATATTGTAGACGAAATTACATTGGTTTCAAAAAATGGAACCCCTATGAAACGGGAAGCTGATTTAATTGATGTTTGGTTTGATAGTGGAAGTATGCCCTATGCTCAATGGCATTATCCATTTGAAAATAAAGATAAAGTGGATGCTATTTGGCGAAAAGCTGATTTTATTGCTGAGGGAGTTGATCAGACTCGAGGCTGGTTTTATACGTTGCATGCTATAGCAACCATGATATTTGACGATGTTGCTTATAAAAACGTGGTTTCAAATGGGTTGGTTTTGGATAAAAATGGGCAAAAAATGTCTAAGCGTCTAGGAAATGCCACCGACCCATTTGAAACGATCGATAAGTTTGGTCCCGATGCCACACGCTGGTATATGATTAGTAACGCCAATCCATGGGATAATTTAAAATTTGACATCGCAGGTATTTCAGAAGTGCGAAATAAATTTTTTGGAACCTTATACAACACCTATAGTTTTTTTAGTTTATATGCTAATTTGGATAATTTCAGTTATACAGAAGACGATATCGCTTTAGAAAAAAGACCCGAAATTGACCGTTGGATTTTATCTGAATTACACACCTTAATTGATAAAGTAGATCAATACTATGGCGAGTATGAGCCTACGAAAGCTACAAGAGTCATCTCAGACTTTGTGCAAGAAAACTTAAGTAATTGGTTTGTGCGTTTAAGTAGAAGACGTTTTTGGAAAGGTAGCTATGGTGAAGATAAAATATCTGCATATCAAACCCTACATACTTGTTTACTCACCATATCAAAATTAAGCGCACCTGTCGCTCCATTTTTTATGGATCGATTGTACAGAGATTTAATAGGAGGAACTATAAAAAAAGGCAAACTATCTGTTCATTTAAGTAACTTTCCACAAGCTATTTCGACGTATATTGATAAAGCATTAGAACATAAAATGCAAAAAGCACAAACCATTTCATCGTTGGTATTGTCATTGCGACAAAAAGAGAAAATTAAAGTGCGTCAGCCATTACAGAAAATCATGATCCCCGTTTTAAATAACAATCAACGAGATGAGATTCTTGCTGTTTCGGATCTTATTAAATCGGAGGTAAATGTTAAGGAGATCGAATTAATAGATGAAGGTTCTGGGATTTTAGTAAAACAAATAAAACCAGACTTTAAAAAGCTGGGCCCTCGTTTTGGGAAAGACATGAAATCCATTGCACAAATAATTAATAATTTTGGGCAGAAAGAAATAGCCATTCTTGAAAAAGAAGGAGAAATTAGTGTTTTAATTAACGAAAAAAATACTACATTGTGCAAAGATGATGTCGTTATAAGTTCTCAAGATATCGAAGGCTGGTTGGTAGCAAATAGTGATGGCATTACAGTGGCATTAGATGTAACTATTAGCCCAGCATTAAAACGTGAAGGTATTGCAAGAGAATTGGTTAATCGAATCCAAAATATTCGTAAAGACTCTGGTTTTGAAGTCATGGATCGAGTTCAAATCACCATTCAGGACGATGAAATATTAAAGATAGCAGTCAACCAAAATTTAGAATATATAAAACGTGAAACACTAACAAACGATTTAAATTTTGAACAAAAATTAGAGGAAGGAACTGAAATAATTTTTGATGATATAATTAGTAAGTTGGTTATAAAAAAAGTATAGAATGAAGCAAGAAGTAAACACAAGATACAATGATGCTGATTTGGAAGAATTCAAGCAGTTAATATTAGAAAAAATAGACCATGCAACGACTCAATTGCATTTAATAGAAAGTGCTTTTAGAAACGATAGTGATAACGGCACTGATGATACGTCTCCAACATTTAAAGCTTTTGATGAGGGGAGTCATGTAATGAGTAAGGAGGCGAATTCTCAATTAGCAATTCGTCAAGAGAAGTTTATTCGAGACTTAAAAAATGCTTTAATTAGAATTGAAAATAAAACCTATGGTGTATGCCGAGTTACTAAGAAATTAATTAATAAGGAACGCCTGAAATTAGTTCCTCACGCAACGCTTAGCATTGAAGCTAAAAATATGCAGTAAATAAATAAATCAAAAAGAGCTAAATTCCAAATTCTTTTGTAAAAAAAACTCAAGAATTTGGAATTTATTTTTTCTAGAGTTTTCATTTGAAAAATTTTATTTTAATATTATTCCTATTAGGAAGTAAATCGTTCTCTCAAAAAATAATTGAAAAGGAGCTGGACGCTACCTTATACAATACTATTGAAATCAGTTCCGATGAAATTCATCATATTAATCTGATTTCAACAAACCTTAACACGATATCAATAAATATAAGGATCGAAGGTAAAGATCACGAAAACATTGTTTTAAGCTTGCTAGAAAAAAACAATACATTATTTATTGCACCAGACACCACTCCTTTTTTTAAATCTATAAACGATAAATTAGCGGCCCACAAAGTACAATCTATAGAAATTGAACTTAAAATTCCGAAACGATTCGACATTTCAATTATTTCTAAAACAGCTTCGTTGACCTCTTCAGGAAGCTTTAAGTCCATCTTTACATCCTTAGAAAATGGAAATTGCACCCTAACAAACTTTGAGGGAAATGCAAATTTAAGCTCAAAATCAGGGTTTATTAATGTTTCCTCTAAAGCAAATATTAAGGGGGATGCTCGCTCAAAGTCGGGTTTTATAACTAACGAACTTTTAGATAATTTAAGAAGTAATTATAAAATAATTGCAGAAACAAAAGATGGGGATATCTCTTTAATTCAAATTCATTAAATAATATTATTTTTACCAACTATATAAACTAAGATGTCTTTAAAAAAATCTATAATCATAATTATTTTGATCTTGTTAATAGATCAGATTTCCAAAATATACATAAAAACACATTTTAAATTAGGCGAGAGTCTCATGGTTTTAGAATGGTTTAGAATTGCTTTTGTAGAAAATGAAGGAATGGCTTGGGGTGCAAAAATACCTGGACCATATGGAAAACTAGCCCTTACCTTATTTAGACTCGTTGCAATTGTAGGTATTGGTTACTGGTTGTGGGATTCTATTAAAACCAAATCTTCCAAAATTTTAATTATATCAGTTACTCTAATATTTGCTGGAGCATTGGGGAACATCATTGATTCTGTTTTTTATGGATTAATTTTTAATGATAGTTTGGGTCAATTAGCCTCCATGTTTCCAGAAGGTGGAGGTTACGCAACTGTATTTTACGGGAAAGTTGTCGATATGCTTTATTTTCCGATCTGGGAAGGTTTTTTACCAGAATGGATTCCTTTCTATGGGGGTAAATATTTCACTTTTTTTGATCCTGTTTTCAATATAGCAGATATGGCTATAAGTACTGGATTTGGTTTGATAATAGTATTCAACAAAAAAGCATTTCCAAAACAAAAAAAAGCTAGTCAGTAGGTGTCTGCCACTAAACGATATTTCTAATCACTGTAAAAATCAATAATAAGATTAAAATTAATAGCAGCCATTTATTTGATATCAATAGGTCTGGTAAGTAAATACGAAACGGTTTTAGTGCTATTTTTAAAAAAAGAAATAGCAATAAGGGGGTAAAAAAATAAATCGTTAAATTGAGTTTTGCAGCACCTATAAAATTACCATGTAATAATTCATGAAAAGCTCTCTGAGAACCACAACCTGGACAATCGAAACCACTGATAGTTTTGGTCATGCAAACCATAAAAGTAGGTTCACTTTGCGCGGGATTATTTACATAGAAATAATGAATTCCTATTCCTAGAAAAATAAATCCAATGATAGATAATAGTTTATAAATCAAAAATATGGTTGTTATTACAGATTATAAATTTCTAATATATCTTGATAAGTATCTATACCTCCCAAAAAATACAAATAGACGATATTAAAAATTAGTAATCCAATGGCTATATAAGCAAGAGTTTTTGAGTTTTTAGCTGAAGATAAAGCCCCTGAAAAATCACCTTTTTCAAATTTTGATTTTACTTGACTAGAAAAAATAATAGCTATAATACCAAGAATAAAACCAATACAACATGGAGAACATAACCCTAAAACAGCAGCCACAATCGCCAGTGTCATTTGATTATCGGGCATTGAGTTTTCTAAATTGTAGGTCTCAGACATGATAAATTATTTTATAAAATTATTTTTAAAAGTATAAATTTTATGTGGTGTAACACAAAAATTTAAAGGTATATCTGTTTTTTCAAAGGGGATAATTGCTTCAGGTGTAAAAAAAGACAATCCAATAAAAACAGTATCGACTCTACATGTTGTTAGAAAACGATCATAATAACCTTTTCCATAACCCACCCTATTTCCTAACTCGTCGAAAGCTAACAGGGGTACAAAAACAACATCTATTTGTGAGGGGGGAATTTCTATTCCTGATACTGGTTCTGGGACGCCATAATTAGAAACCCTTAAAGAGGTATTGTCCTGTAATAGTAGGTGAACCATTTCAACACTTTTATCCAATACTTTTGGAACCACAATAGTCTTGTCTTTCCCGTGTAAGATATGAAGTAAAAACTCAGTATTTACCTCTATTTTGTCTTCAATGGGTAAAAATATATGATAGTTAGATAATTCCCAAATAGGAAGTTTTAAACAATTATTTGCAATATTAATGCTGTCCTTATCTCTTTCGCTTTCTGTTAAACTGGATCTTTTAGATTTATATTTAAGTCGTATTTTTCTTTTATTCATCTAGGCATTCCCTTTCCTCTTCTTTTAGCTGATCATCTTTAGTTGACATATGAAAAATGGCATCGCCTTGATGAACAATAGGCGCTTGATTAACATTAATAATATACCCTTTGTTTGGAGCCATAACATTAAATTTCATTTTCCCGTAGGGATCGGTAATCGTAGCTAATATAGCGCCCTTTTCGACCAGTTGATTGCATTTTATTTTTAAGTGAAACAAACCGCTTTTTTGGGCTCTGATCCATCTCGATTTTTCAATTACAACGGTGTCTCTACTTGGATTGGTCACATTAAATTTAGAGTCTAGCATATCTAGGTAATACAACAATCTTTTAGTTCCTCTGACGCCGTAGTTTACAATTTGTGAATTGCTCTCTAGAGATTTGCCTCCCTCAAATAAAATAATTGGAATGCCTTTTTTATTGCAAGTAGTTCGATAGGTTTTTTTTAAATTTTTTGATAAAACTGAAAAAGGAACATTAAAAACCTTAGCTAGTTTTAATAAATTTTTATCCCCTGGATTTATTCGTACCTGTGGCGCATTGAAGCGACTGGCTCCTCCCGTATGAAAATCAATGCAGTAATCAGCATGTGGTAAAACTTCATTTGTAAAAAAGTAAGCGACTCTACTTGCCAAAGAACCCCTGCGATTACCGGGGAAAGATCTATTTAAATCTCTGCCGTCAGGGAATGCCCGATCCGTATTTAAAAATCCGAAAACGTTTAATATTGGAATACTTATAATAGTGCCCCTTTTAGGTTTATTAATTTTTCGTGAAATTAATTGTCTTACGATTTCTACACCATTTATTTCGTCTCCATGAATTGCCGCTGTAATTAATACGGTAGGCCCTGGATGAATAGACCTCTCAATAATGATTGGAATTTCAATATTGGTAGAGGTATATAACTTAGCAATATTAAAGTCAATAGTTCGGCTTTCGCCTAGTTCTATTTTTTCTCCTAAAATCTCAAGCGTTTTTATAAATTCACTCATGAACGTTTATTTCTTTCGATATAACTGATTATTTTTTCTGAGATGTCAACATCAGTTGTTTTTTCAATTCCCTCTAAACCAGGTGATGAATTTATTTCTAAAACAAGAGGTCCTCTTGAAGATTGTAGTATGTCAATTCCACAAACACCCAATTTCATTGCTCTAGCTGCTCTTAATGCTATGTTTTCTTCCTCGTCAGTGAGATTTATTTTTACAGAAGATCCTCCTCTGTGTAAATTTGATCTAAAATCCCCCTCTTTACTTTGCCGTTTCATTGCAGATGCTATTTTACCATTAACAACAATTACTCGTAGGTCTGTACCGTTTGATTCTTTGATATATTCTTGCAATAAAAACTTGACACCAGCAGTTTTCAGGGTTTCAATAGTTGATAGCGCGCTTAAATAGGTGTCAGCAAGAATAACACCATTACCGTGTGTTCCTTCTAATATTTTTATGATGACGGGTTGATCTTTAAAATTTGAAAGTAAATATTCTAAATTTGATGAGGATCCCAATATAGTTTTAGGAATGGGGACGTTGAATCTAGAAAGTAATTGTGAGCAGGTCCACTTGTCTCTTGTCTGTAAAATAGCTTCTGCAGATACTACAGAAAAAACATTCATGGCATTAAAATGACGAACTAATGTAGCTCCGTAATAGGTGTTTGAAGCTCCAATTCTAGGAATAATAGCATCTAAGTCGTCAATAATTTCATCATGAAACCGTACAATAGATTTTCCGTTTTCTATTGATAACGTGCAATGTGATGGGTCTAACACTTCCATCACATGCTTTCTTTTCGTTCCGGATTTAAGAAGGCTTTGTGTTGAATATAGCGTTTCCCCTTTTGATAAAATAGCAATGTTCATTCGTGATATAGTTGCAGCTAATTTAGTAATTTATCTACAAGTACTTATTTTCTCATTCAATAAACATCAATTATCTTTGACCGATGACATTTTTGCCGATTAAAATACAGTTAACTACGATACCCAACAAGCCAGGAGTATATCAGTATTACGATAAGGAAGGGAAACTATTGTATGTTGGAAAAGCAAAAAATCTAAAAAAAAGAGTGTCTTCTTATTTCAACAAACAGCATGAAATAGGAAAAACGCGGGTATTGGTAAAAAAGATTGTTAGCATAAAGCATATTGTAGTAGAGACTGAAACGGATGCCTTACTGTTAGAAAATAATTTAATTAAGAAATATCAGCCACGGTATAATATCATGCTTAAAGATGACAAAACCTATCCGTGGATTTGTATAAAAAAAGAACGATTTCCTAGAGTGTTTTCGACCCGAAAAATGATAAAAGATGGCTCTGAATATTTTGGCCCATATACCAATGTAAAGACGGTTTACACCTTGTTAGAGTTGATAAATGGGTTATTCCCTCTAAGAAATTGTAATTACGATTTGGCCGATAAAAATATTAAATCGGGAAAGTATAAAGTCTGTCTAGAGTATCATTTAGATAATTGCCTAGGCACCTGTGAAGGAAAACAAACGGAAGAAAATTACAATAAAAATATTGCTGCTATCAGAAATATACTAAAAGGTAATTTTAAAGACTCATTAGCAGCATTTAAAAAACAAATGGATGATTTTGCTGACAACTTATATTTTGAGGATGCTCAGAGAATAAAAGAGAAAATGGCTACACTGATGAATTATCAATCTAAATCGATGATTGTAAATTCAAAGATTAATAATGTAGATGTTTTTTCAATCGTAACCGATGAAGCCTACGGATATGTTAACTATCTTCAATTGTCGTATGGGTCGATTATTCGCTCACATACATTAGAAATAAAAAAGAAACTTGAAGAAACGGATGAGCAAATTTTACAAATTTCAGTAATTGAGTTAAGACAACGGTTTCAGTCTTTATGCAAAGAGATCTATGTTCCGTTTAAAATTAACGTTGGAGAAAATTTAAAAATTTATATACCTAAGCTTGGCGATAAAAAACGAATTTTAGACCTATCACTTCGAAATGCAAAATACTACAGGATGGAGCGGTTCAAACAAACAAAAATTACAGATCCTAACCGTCATGAAAATAGAATCATGTCTCAAATGAAAAAGGACTTGCGCCTATCTGAAGAGCCTCGCCATATAGAATGCTTTGATAATAGTAATATTCAAGGAACCAATCCAGTCGCTGCTTGTGTGGTATTTAAAAATGGAAAACCTAGTAAAAAAGAGTATAGAAAATTCAATATTAAAACCGTTAAGGGGCCCGATGATTTTGCTTCCATGGAGGAAGTGGTATATCGAAGGTACAAACGGTTGCTTGAAGAAAAGCAACCCTTACCTCAATTAATTATCATTGATGGAGGGAAAGGTCAATTATCTTCGTCCCTGAAAAGTCTTGACAAACTTCAGCTTAGAGGAAAAATTGCTATCATAGGTATTGCAAAAAGATTAGAGGAATTATTTTATCCTGAAGACCCCATCCCTTTATATTTAGATAAAAAGTCAGAGACCTTAAAAATTATACAACAACTACGAAATGAAGCCCATAGGTTTGGGATAACTTTTCACAGAGACAAAAGGAGTAAAGAAGCTTTAAATACCACATTATTGACTATCGAAGGTATTGGAGAAAAAACAATCATTCAATTGTTAAAGAATTTCAAAAGTTTGAAAAGATTACAAACTGCAAGTTTTGACGACATCTCGATGATTGTTGGCCCCAGTAAAGCACAAAAAATAATAGATCATTATAAATAAAATGTAACGATTTAGAGTTTATCTTTACTCATCGTAATATCTTAACTAGTTAAAGTGAAATATTTAGTATTCGCAACAATTTTATTTACGTCAGGACTTGTTTTTTCCCAAGAAGAAACTCCTGAGGAAGATATTAAAGTGGGATTGGTATTAAGTGGAGGCGGGGCCAAAGGGATGGCGCATATAGGAGCTTTAAAAGTTATAGAAGAAACAGGTGTTCGTATAGATTACATTGGAGGTACAAGTACCGGTGCAATTGTTGGCGGTTTGTATGCTTCTGGTTATTCAGCAACTCAAATAGATTCTATATTTAGAGCAGTAAATTTTTCTCAATTAATTCAAGATGAGATTCCTAGAAGTGCAAAAACATTTTTCGAAAAATATGAATCAGAAAGGTATGCACTGACGCTCCCGTTTAATAATTTTAAAATTTCACTTCCTACTTCAATTTCTAAGGGTCAAAATATGTATAATTTATTTTCGAAATTAACTACTCATGTAGGTGATATTGAAAATTTTAAAGATTTACCCATTCCTTTTTTCTGTATTGCTACTAATATTGAATCGGGAAAAGAAACCGTATTAAATAAAGGTTATTTACCAAGAGCTGTTGCCGCGAGTAGTGCATTACCAACATTATTTAACCCTGTTAAACTTGGAGATTCAATTTATGTAGATGGGGGTGTTACCAACAACTATCCTGTTGAGGAGTTAAGGTTGATGGGGGCTGACTTTATAATCGGAATTGATGTTCAAGATACCTTGAAAACAAGAAATGAACTTAAAAGCGCTATTGAAATATTAGGGCAAGTTGGTAATTACAGTGCAATCGAAGCAATGATAGAAAAGAGAAAAAATACAGATATTTATATTCGGCCAAATATCACTGATTTTTCGGTTGTTTCTTTTCGTGAAAAATCAGAAATTATAGCTGCGGGATTAAATGAAGCGCTGTCGGTCAAGAATCAATTAATTAAACTCGCCGCCAAACAAAAAAGGACTCCAAGAAATGAAGAGATCGTTAATTTCAGCGATTCATTAATCATAAGCGGAATTCAAATAGACGGTAACAGTCACTATACTCGCTCTTACATTTTAGGAAAATTAAAATTAAGAATTCCCTCGATAACTTCTTGGGATGAGTTTAGCGAGGGGGTTAACAATTTGTCAGCAACTAATAATTTTCAAAAAATTAATTATCGTTTTATCAGTGATAAAAAAGGTGGGCTTATCATAAAATTTGATGTGGTTGAAAGCGAAAACAGATCTTCTTTTCGACTGGGAGCACATTACGATGATCTCTACAAGACAGCTGTTTTAGTAAATTATACTCAAAAAAGACTCTTGACAAATAATGACATCACTTCTTTTGATATTATAGTAGGTGATAACCTCAGATATAACTTTGATTATTTTATTGATAAAGGCTATTATTGGAGTATCGGTTTTAACTCTAATTATAATACTTTTGATGAAAACGTAAATTTAGATTTTATTAGAGCAATTGAAATGACTGATGCCGAAACGGATATCAATAGTTTAAATTTTCAATATGCAGAATTAACAAATCAGATATATTTACAATCCTTTTTCAAAAGAACTTTTTTAATTGGAGTTGGAATTGAACACAAATGGAAAGAGTATTTTTCTAAAACGATTGGGATTGATCAAAATAATGAGCCCAGAACAGTTTTTGATGATACCAATTATATAGGCGCTTTGGGATATATTATTTACGATTCATTCGATCATAAATTTTTTCCAACGAAGGGGTTTTATTTTAAGGGAAATTTTAACTTTTATTTTTATGCAAATGGGATTAATAAAAACTTCAACGAATTTTCAATTGGGAGAGCTAAATTAGGGTATGCCAAGACCATTTTTAAAAATATTTCTGCACTGATAGAGGCTGAAGGAGGTCTTAATATAGGGGGAGATGCTACAAAATCTTTTGATTTCTTTGTAGGAGGATATGGTTATAAGGTGTCCAGTAATTTAGTGCCTTTGTATGGGTATAAAGATTTGAATCTTCGGGGAGATACATTCTTAAAAGCAACAATAACCTTTAATTATAATTTTTATAAAAAAATATATTTCACCACCTCAGCAAACATTGCAAATGTTGGAGATAATTTATTTGACGATAATAAATGGATTGATGCAATTGATTATTCGGGATATGCTGTAGGTTTAGGATGGGATACTTTTTTAGGCCCGATTGAAACTAAATATTCATATTCACCAGAAATAGAGAAAAGTGCATGGTATGTGAGTGTAGGATATCGTTTTTAACAGACGGTATATCCTTAGTTAGGTTTTAATAGTCTCTTCATCTAAAAACAATAATTTTTTACGATATTTGTATTATGACTACTCGTCGTTGGAAATATACCCTTCTTGATATCAAGTTTCAAAATAAAAGAAACCCAGAATAGGCATTTAATAATTTTCAGATAATTAAGTTTAATCATTTAATAAAAAAATTATGCCACGCTACCACAACCTCGGTAAAATACCACCCAAAAGACATACAACATTTGAAAAACCTGATGGATCTTTATACCAAGAAGAACTATTTGGTACAGCAGGATTTGCAGGGATGTCTTCTCTAATTTATCATTTATACCCACCAACTGTTGTTTCTGAGATCAAAAGAGGTGAAGATGTAAGCCCAAAAATTGCCATTGACAAAAATATGAAGGCGCTCAGCTTTAAAGGGTTTTCACTAAGTCCTGAAAAAGATTTCTTAGCAAGCAGGAAAACATTGTTTGTAAATAATGATTTGCATATTGGTTTAGCAGCTCCAAAGGAATTTTCTGAAGATTACTTTTACAGAAATTCAGATGCTGATGAAATGTTATTTATTCATATAGGCTCTGGAACCCTAAAAACAATGTATGGAAATATTAAATTTCAGTATGGAGACTATTTAATCATTCCTAGGGGGACTACGTATCAAATTGACTTTGAAACGGAAGAAAATAGACTGTTATATATTGAGTCCTTTAGTCCAATAGTAAGCCCAAGAAGGTATAGAAACAATTTTGGTCAATTTTTAGAACACTCTCCATTTTGTGAAAGAGACTTTAGATTGCCTAAAGATCTTCAAACCCATGATGAAAAAGGAGAGTTTAAAATAGTTTCAAAAAAACAAGGCGTAATGTGGGAATACACTCATTCAAATCATCCTTTTGATGTAATTGGTTGGGATGGTTTTCACTATCCCTATGCTTTTTCAATCCACGATTTCGAACCCATTACAGGAAGAATTCATATGCCTCCTCCTATTCATCAACAATGGGAAGCGTCCGGTTTTGTTGTATGTTCTTTTGTCCCTAGAATGTATGACTACCATCCAAAATCTATTCCTTCACCTTATCACCATTCAAATATTGACTCGGAAGAACTATTGTATTATGTAGATGGGGATTTTATGAGTAGAAATAATATCGAAAAAGGACAAATTACTTTGCACCCAGGAGGCATTCCTCATGGACCACATCCAGGTGCAATTGAAAGAAGCGTTGGAAAAAAACAAACAGAAGAATTAGCTGTGATGATTGATCCTTTTAAACCGGTTATGATCACGGAAGAAGCTTTAAAATTAAAAGTAGACGATTATTATAAATCTTGGATTATTTAATCCTTGAAAAAACAATATTATGAGTAATAAAGAAGTAAAACCGGTTGATTACGGTTTAGAAAAAATATTTGATGGAGCACAAGATTTTTTGCCATTGCTTGGAACAGATTATGTTGAGTTTTATGTGGGAAATGCAAAACAATCAGCTCATTTCTATAAGACGGCGTTTGGGTTTCAGTCCTATGCTTATAAAGGATTAGAAACAGGCTCTAGAGACAGTGTTAGTTATGCCTTAAAGCAAGATAAAATAGTGTTAATATTAACTACACCTCTTAATAGTAACTCTCCGATCAATGAACACATTGTTAAACATGGAGATGGAGTAAAAGTGATTGCTTTATGGGTTGAAGACGCAAAAAAAGCATACGAAGAAACTACTAAAAGAGGTGCTGTTTCTTATATGGAACCTGTTGTTGAGAAAGATGAACATGGAGAAGTTGTTAGAGCAGGTATTTATACCTATGGCGAAACAGTTCATATGTTTGTTGAAAGAAAAAATTACAAAGGAACCTTTTTACCAGGTTTTGTTCCCTGGGAATCGGAGTATAACCCAGAACCTGTAGGATTAAAATACATTGATCATATGGTCGGAAATGTAGGCTGGGGAGAAATGAATAAGTGGGTCAAATGGTACGAGGATGTGATGGGTTTTGTTAATTTTTTATCGTTTGACGACAAACAAATTCATACAGAATATTCTGCACTCATGAGTAAAGTGATGAGCAATGGAAACGGAAGAATAAAATTTCCAATTAATGAACCTGCAAAAGCAGCAAAAAAATCACAAATTGAAGAGTACCTAGACTTTTATGAAGATTCCGGAGTACAGCATTTAGCAGTTACTACTAATGATATAATTAAAACAGTCGCTCAACTTAAAGCTCGCGGAGTAGAGTTTTTGCCACCACCACCACAAGCTTATTATGACGAGATTCCAAGCAGATTAGGGCCGCACATGGATATAATGAAAGAAGATGTAAAAGAGTTACAAAAACTTTCTATACTTGTAGATGCTGATGAAGAAGGATATTTACTTCAAATATTTACAAAACCAGTAGAGGATAGACCTACTTTATTTTTTGAAATTATTCAAAGAATGGGAGCTCAAGGATTTGGAGCAGGAAATTTTAAAGCACTCTTTGAATCTATTGAAAGAGAACAAGCCAATAGAGGAACTCTCTAAATTTGAACTATTTTTAATAGCGTTATTGTTAATCAGTAGCATGAATAATTTTTGACAAAAATCTATCGGTTAATGAAATATTTAAGTGCTCTCATAATATTTTTTTTCAGCTCGTATTGCTTTTGTCAAAAAAAAGCCTACGAAGACGGAGAATGGCTAAAGTTTAAGATCCATTATGGATTAATAAACGCAGGACAAGCTACTCTTGAAGTTAAAAGTGAGCTATTAAATAATGAGGAGGTATATCACATCATTGGCTTTGGAAAAACTACGGGAGTGACTAGTTGGTTTTTTAAAGTTGAAGATCATTATGAATCTTATATTTTAAAAAATGACGACCTTCCTCTAAGGTTTATTAGGGACATCAATGAAGGAGGCTATAAAAAAGAGATTCAGATTGACTTTAATCATTCTTCTAAAATGGCGACCATAGTAGATTTTATAAATAATTATGAAAAAACAGTTCCTTTTCCAGAGAATGCTCAAGATATGGTTTCTTCTTTTTATTATCTTCGTAATAATTTAGATACCCTTCATTTAAAGGAGAATGATGAGTTTAATTTAGATATGTTTTTTGATAGTGAAAATTATAAATTCAAACTTAAATATTTACGTAGAGAGATATTAGACTCAGAGTTTGGAAAAGTTCCTTGCCTGGTTTTTAGGCCCTACGTTCAATCAGGTAGAATTTTTAATGAAAAAGAAAGTCTAACTATTTGGGTTAGTGATGATGATAATAAATTACCATTATTAATAAAAGCAGATTTGGTAGTTGGATCGTTAAAAGCTTCTTTAATAGAGTTTAAAAAACTAAATAATTCATTTAAAATATTTGTAGAATAGATTATGGCAACTCAATCAAATAGAGATCAATTGATACATCAGTTAGAGAATAAATTTAATGATATAGGTCAAGATTTAGATACCCACTTAGAGGGATTACTTTACAGTGAGCCAATTACTTATTGGGATTATATTAAAACAGACGCCTTACTAAATTTACAACTTCAAAGAACTACATTGCCAGATGAAATGATTTTTATTATGTATCATCAAGTAAATGAACTGTTGTTTAAAATGATCCTTTGGGAAATCGAGCAAGTCGCTCACCATAAAGCGCTAACTGCAGAGTTTTTTTCCTCGAGATTAATGCGTATCAGTAGGTACTTTGATATGCTTACTTCATCTTTTTCCATCATGCAAGACGGAATGGAAATAGAACAGTATTTAAAGTTTAGAAATACCTTAACCCCAGCAAGTGGTTTTCAAAGTGCTCAGTACCGAAAAATTGAATTTGCCTCTACAGATTTAATTAATTTAATAGATGCAAGATTTAGGGAGACCATAGATCGAAACACTCCTTATGAGCATGCTTTAAATCATTTGTATTGGCAAGCAGCTGGTAAGGATTATAAAACAGGAAAAAAATCGTATCTCTTATCTTCCTTTGAAGAAAAATACAAAAACGAATTTATTGCTTTTACCAAAGAGTACAATACTATAAATTTATATGCTAAATTCAAGGAGTTGCCAAATGAGGTTCAACAAGATTCCAAATTAATCAAGGCCATGAGGCATTACGATTATACCGTTAATATCACCTGGGTTTTGGCGCATTACAATGCTGCTAATCATTATATTTCAGGAGACAATTCTTCAGGAAAAGAGATTGAAGCAACAGGAGGAAGTGACTGGAAAAAATACATGCATCCAAAATATCAAAAAAGAATTTTTTTTCCAGATCTATGGTCTGAAAAGGAGTTGAATGAATGGGGAACTAATATTTAAAATTAATTTATATTGAAAAATGCTCTCCTAGTTATCCCGATTTTTTTTTATTTTATTTCTTGTACTCAAAAAAGAACGGATAATACCGTTACTACAAAAAATGTTATTAAAGCTAATTTTCAGTATGGGTATGATTTTAACGAATTCAATGTTATAAGGGATACCATACGGTCAGGGGATACTTTTGGCGCTATTTTAGACGAAAATCACGTGTCACAGGGAGAAATCTATGGAGTTGTTTCAAAAATAAAAGACAGCTTTGATGTTAGAAGGGTAAAAGTTGGTAACCCATATGTTTTACTTAATTCAAAAGATAGTATTGGCAAAACACAATTATTTATTTATGAAAAAAATAGAATTGATTTTGCGGTAATCGACTTGAGAGATTGTGTAAGTGCTTTCAATGATAAAAAGCCAGTTACCTATTTAGAAAAATCAGCTAAGGGAGTCATAACGAGTTCACTCTCTCAAACTATGGAGGATCAAAGATTAAGTCCAAATATGACCGATCAATTAGCAAATATATATGCTTGGACTATTGACTTTTTTAGACTACAGCCTGGAGATAGATTTAAAGTAGTTTACACTCAGAAGTACATTAACGATTCGATTCCTGCAGGCTTAGGAGAAATAAAAGCAGCGATGTTCGAGCATCGAGGAAAACCTCTTTATGCATTTGGATTCATAGGAGATTCTGTACTAGGAATTAAAGATTATTACGATGACAAGGCTAACAATTTAAGAAGAGCTTTTTTGAAAGCTCCTGTTAAATTCAGTAGAATTTCTTCAAGGTATAACCTAAAAAGAAGAATCAAGTTATACGGCAATAGAGTCCGACCACATAAAGGGACCGATTTTGCGGCACCAGTAGGAACTCCAATTTTGGCAACTGCAGATGGAATTGTTTCAAAGTCTGAAAAAAGAAGAGGGAACGGAAATTACGTTAAGATTAGACACAATAGCACCTACGAAACCCAATACCTTCACATGAAAAAGAGAAATGTAAAAAGAGGAGAAGCCGTAAAACAAGGAGAAGTAATCGGTTGGGTTGGAATGACGGGCAATACAAGTGGACCTCATGTCTGTTATCGTTTTTGGAAAAACGGAAAACAAGTAGATCCTTTTAAGCAAGATTTACCACCTTCAGAACCGTTACAAAAGACATACCAAAATTCTTATTTTAAATATATCACTCCATTAAAAAATCAGTTAAGTAAACTTGTATTTTAGTTTTTTAAAGTTCACAAGTTTGTTAATAAAAACTAACGAAATAAACGATATATAGTTAGAATTTTGTTATACTTACTCAAGCAAATTATTTTAAAAATTTGATTTTTTATTTACAATTAAATAACATAAAAAAACAAATTGAATATGTAAATTTGCATCAACTCAAAACAATTTTAAATGATGAAAAAAATTACTTTTTATTTAGTAGTAACCTTTTTGTTTGTAAGTGTCATTTCATTTGCACAAGGAACTATTACGGGAACAATTAATGACAACGATTTAGGGGGTCCGCTTTCAGGAGCAACTATTGTTGAAGATGGTACTGACAACGGTGCTATCTCAGATTTTGATGGAAATTTTTCACTTACCGTAGACGGAAATAGTGGAAATATTACCATCTCTTACTTAGGGTACTCTTCTCAAACAGTATCTTATTCACTTTCTAATGGAAGTGTAAATTTAGAAACAATTTCTTTAGCCATTGATGCTGACGCTCTTGCTGAGGTAGTGGTAATAGGTTCTGGGGTTATCGATTTAGCTACTAGTAGAAAAACGCCCATTGCGGTGTCAACTATTTCAGCTGAAGAAATTCAATTAAAAGGAGGTGGAAACGTAGATTTAACAGAGTCTATAGCTTTTACTCCCTCTGCAACAGTTACAGGTAACAATGGTTTTGGTGATTCTCAATTTTTCTTAAGAGGATTTGATCAAACTAATATTGCCATATTGTTAAATGGACAGCCTGTGAATAGTATGGAAGATGGTAAGGTTTATTGGTCTAACTGGGCTGGTATTGCCGATATTGCCACGACGGTTCAAGTTCAAAGAGGTCTAGGAGCTTCTAAGTTAGCCATTCCGTCTGTTGGGGGTACTACCAATATTGTAATGAAAGCTGCAGAAAAGAAACAGGGTGGATTTGCTCGTTTTACGGGAGCTAATGATAGTTACTTTAAAGGAACTGTTGGTTACGATTCCGGTAGAAATGAAAAGGGATGGGCTTTTTCTGTACTATTAGACCATTGGCAAGCACACAGAAAATGGGCCAAAGGTACTTATGGTCAAGGGCAAACCTATTATTTTGCTGTGGGATATAAACCAAACGAAAGACATAATTTTAACTTTCTAATTACGGGTGCTCCTCAATTACATGGTAATCAGTGGTCTCAATCTTTAGAAAGAATCGCTGCTGATCCTAAATTTAATCAACATTGGGGTTATCTTAATGAAGATGGAACAGATATCTCGTCAGAAAGACAAAATTTTTATCATAAACCAGTTGCTAACTTAAACTGGGATTTTGATATTTCTGAAAACACTGAACTTTCTACCGTTGCTTATGCTTCATGGGGACGCGGAGGTGGAACAGGACCAAGAGGTAACGGAAGGATTAGAACGGCAGATCCAGATGGTGACGGACCTCTATTTGGCCAACTAGATTATCCTGCAATTGAAGCTAATAATGCCCTTGTAGGGATAGGTGGTGATTATGGAGCCGAAAATGGCGCAGGATATATTAGAAGAGCTTCTATGAACAATCACGCTTGGTATGGATTATTATCTAATTTAACACATAACTTTTCTGATAACCTTACAGCTAGTGCGGGTGTAGATGTTAGAACTTACACAGGAGACCACTTCAGGCAAATTGCTGATTTTTATGGATTATCAGGATGGACAAATGATAGTGGAGACAACTTACCAGCCGATAACGTAGTAACCAATTCATATGACGCGACTCCCTGGGCTGCTTTATTTAATTTCGCACCAGAAGAAGACAGAATTGCTTACGATAATTCAGAAACAATAAACTATCAGGGTGTTTTTGGACAGGTAGAGTATGCGAACGATATGTTTTCTATTTTCGCTCAAGGGGGTGTATCAAATCAGTCTTACGAAAGAGAGGACCGATATAAACCTGCTAAGTCTGAAAAAACTAGTAAAACAGGATACAATTTAAAGGGTGGTGTTTCTTTAACCATGGCTGAAGGAAATACTATTTTCTTCAATGCTGGATATAACTCAAGACAACCTTATCTTGACAATATTTTTAATAGAAATACTGGTTTTATTACTGAATTGGTTTCACCTGCAGTTGAAAATGAAAAAATCACCAGTTTTGAAGCGGGTTACCATTTCAAAACCAACAATTTTAGAGCAAATTTCAATGCCTATGTAACGAATTGGACGGATAGAACATTGTCTAGTTTCGGTACAGATGACAATGGTACTCCTGACGATGATCAAGATGATTTTGATACTACCACTCTTCAACGAGGGATCGCTCAATACCATTCTGGAGCTGAACTAGATGTTCGTTATAGAGCTACTGATTGGTTGTCATTCCAAGGGTTTATTTCTGCTGGTTCATGGACTTATAAAGGAGAAGCTGTTGTTTCTACTTATAATGCGGACACAAATGAACAAATTGGTGAAACGAGTACAGTTAATCGTGATGGAATCAAAGTATCGACTGCACCACAATTTACAACAGGAATTGGTTTTGATGCCAAAATTGCTACTGGTTTAAGTATTGATGCTCGAATTAAGTACAACGACAATCATTACGAGTTTACGAACGAAAATACTTCAAAAGAAGATTATACGGGAGCTCAGCTTGGTAGTTATGCCTTAACAAATGCAGGAATTACGTACAGATTTAGCCTAGGAAATTCTAACAGAATGACTTTCAGAGCTAATATGTTCAATGTATTTGATAAAGTTGCAATTCAACAAACCGATAGATTTGGTTATTTTACTACTGGTGGTAGAACGTTCAATGCTTCTATGCGTTACGAATTTTAATACTAGTTTAAATAAATCATCAAAACGTCCTGATTTGTTCAGGGCGTTTTTTTTTGAAGAGATTTAATAATTGATATCATTAATAATTTAAATATTCTTTTATTTGTTTTTATAAGAATAAGATTATTTTAATAGATTTAATTAATTATTCTCGTATTTTTAATTTCAATATTAATTAACAAAAAAACGATACTATGAATTCAACAAAAGCTAACTTAATAAATTCTGTCTGTTTAATTGCAATTGGATTATGGGGATATCTTGAAGTAATTTCACCAACTGCTCTTATTCCTGTAGGTTTTGGTGCAGCGTTAATCTTTTGCTCACCTGGGATAAGAAAAGAAAATAAAGTAGTTGCTCATATAGCTGTTCTACTAACCCTAATAATTTTATTAGCCTTAGTCGGGATGAGACTCCCTAAATCAATAGATCAAGGAGGATTGGGGTTATTAAGAGTTTTGTTAATGATTGGGACTTCAACTTTTTCAATGGTTTATTTTGTAAAAAGTTTTATTTCAAATAGAAAAGCTAGATAATAAGTTAAATTCTCTCTTCAAACAATACACAAAGTTACTTTGTCAAAAAAAAGCTTCCAACTACAATCTTAATTGGAGGCTTTTTTTATGATCTAAGCTTATTTCTCTTTTACCAAATAGATATAAACCGGGAAGTGATCGCTATAGCCCCCCGTGTAAGATCCGCTCGCAAAACTACGATAGGGGTATCCTTTATAACGGCCATGAGCATTCACTAAGTAGGTTTTATTATAGATCCCAGCCTTATAAAAACGATAACTTGAAAAATCTTTTTTTGTTAACTCTGTTGATATTATTATTTGATCAAATAAATTCCAACTATCCCTGTAAGCAAGCGAGCCATATCCTTGTTTTGCCAAATCCTCCATTGGGTTGAATAATTCTCGCATTTGCATACCATTCGATTCTCTTTGTGCGTTTAAATGATCTTTTACACTTGGGCTTGTAGGATCGTCATTAAAGTCACCCATAGTAATTATTTTTGCATACGGTTCATCACTAAATATGGAATCAATAATTTGTCTATTTAATTTTGCGGCTTTGATTCTTTTAGATCTACTTCTTTTTTCGCCACCACTCCTGGAGGGCCAATGATTTACTATTAAGTGAATTTTTTCTCCATCTAACATCCCACTGACAACTAACTGATCTCGAGTAAAAACTCTTTTTGATTTATCATTATCATCATAAATTAAAAGTTCTTTTGCTTTGTAATGAGTAGGTGTAAATAATTTTTTCTTATATAGTAAGGCGACATCAATCCCTCTTCTGTCAGGTGAATCAAATTGAATAATTCCGTAATCTTGTTCAACCAAAGTTTCTTGATTAACTAGATCTTCTAACACTTTTCTGTTCTCAGTTTCACAAACTCCTATAATTGTCGGAGTATTCCCTGAAACATCAGCTCCAATTTCAGCCATAACCTTGGCCATGTTTTTTAATTTATCTTGATATATCTCTTCTGTCCAATGGTCTTTACCGTCTGGAGTCCTATCGTCATCATATGTTAGGGGATCATTTTCCGTATCAAATAAATTTTCAAGATTGTAAAAAGCAATCGTATTAACCTTATAAGCTTTTTTTTCTTGTGAAAAAATAGGAGTAAACGATATAAATAAAACGATTAGTAAGGATATTTTAACTTTCATTAAGTTTATTAATTAAGATTATTTGACGATAATATATTTATGTCAGTGTCAAAAGTAAATAATTCATTGAAATAATGTAGTTTTGTAAGTAATTAATTATAAACTAACAACTAAATTTAGAATGAAAAAAATCATTTTCACTTTATGCGTAGTATCATTGATGAGTTTTACTTTACTAGCTCAGGATGCTATCATAAAAGGAAGGGTGGTAGATACTAATTCGAGCGAGGCAATTCCAGGCGTAGAAATACGAATTTTATCCAGTGATTACAATACACAAACTGATGAAAAAGGAATGTTTCTTATTACAAGCAACACGCTCCCACAAGGGGAACAAATACTTGTCATAAGTAAACTAAATTACATTACTCAAAGTATTCCTATTACCATCCAAAACGGAGAAACCATTAACCTAGATCCCATTATTATGGATTTAGATCTAACCGAGTTAGAATCTCAGATCGGAGTAATCAATTTATCAGACAATGAATTAGATGGTGATCTTGGAGGAGCAGCAAGCAATGTTTCAGGGCTTTTGCAGGCATCTAGAGACGTCTTTTTAAGCGCTGCTGCCTTTGATTTCAGTGCCACTTTTTTTAGACCTCGTGGTTTGGACAATGCCAATGGTAAAGTTTTAATCAATGGAATTGAAATGAACAAACAATTTAATGGTCGCCCTCAATGGGGAGATTGGGGAGGTCTTAATGATGTTCAAAGGAATCGAGAATTTACGATGGGATTAAAAGCTAATGATTACACCTTTGGTGATTTAGCAGGAACAACCAATATGGTAATGAGAGCTTCTAAATATAGAAAAAGCAGTCGAGTTTCTTATGCTGCTGCAAACAGAAGTTATAATGGAAGAATTATGGCATCTTATCACAGCGGTTTATCAAAAACCGGATGGGCCTATTCATTTTTAGCCTCAAGGCGTTTTGGTGATGAAGGTTATATAGACGGGACTTTGTATGATGCAAATTCATTTTTTGCGTCTGTAGAGAAGAAAATAAATAACGCTCACAGCCTAAATTTTACCGCATTTTATACCCCAAATCGCCGAGGTCGTTCAACTGCAATAACTCAGGAGGTTAAAGATCTTAAAGGAATTCAATACAATCCTAACTGGGGATATCAAGACGGAAATATAAGAAATAGTCGTGTGCGTAATATTAAAGAACCAGTATTTATGTTAAATCATTACTGGAAGATAAATGATAAAACAAATCTCAACACAAATGCTTCCTATCAAACAGGAAGTATCGGGAATACAAGAGTTGATCAAGGAGGAACACGTCTTGTGACTATTGATGGGCAAGAGGCTTACATTGGTGGAGGAAGAAATCCATTGGGGAATTATTATCAAAGACTTCCTAGCTATTTTTTACAAGATCCCAACCCAAGCCCTGTAGATTATCAGAATGCATATTTAGCCCAACAGGAATTTGTAAATAACGGTCAGTTAGATTGGGAATCGCTTTACAGAGCAAATGCTATCGCTACTTCTACTGGAGGAAATTCTATTTATGCAATACAAGAGGATAGAATTGACGATACTCAGTTGACTGTGAATACAATTTTTGATACTCAGATTTCAGATAATATTTTATTAAATGCGAGCATTAATTATCGTAATCTAAAAAGTGAAAACTTTGCAGAAGTAAAAGATTTACTTGGAGGTACTGGATTTTTAGATGTAGATTTTTTTGCTGAAAGTGAAGATGGAGAGGTAGATTTTAGTGTTGGAGATGTTGCACAAAGTGATTTAAGAAATCGAAACCGTATTGCAAAAGTGGGCGACCGATATAAATATAATTATGAAATCAATGCAGATGTATTATCGGGATTTGCTCAAGCGCAATTTAAATATAACCGAGTAGACTTTTTTATCGGGGCTTCTATTACTAATACTAATTATCAAAGAAATGGTTTATTTGAAAACGGGAACTATCAAGGAGCTGAATCTTTTGGTAAAGGAGAAAAGCAAAGTTTCACAGATTTTAGCTTCAAAGGTGGAGCTACCTATAAAATTACAGGAAGACATTTAATAGATGTGAATTTAGGTTCGTTGTCAAAGGCACCTACAATCCGAAATACTTTTACCAATGCTCGTCAAAATAATAACGTGACTATTGGTTTAGAAAGCGAAAAGATTCAGAATATCGATATCGGTTATATATATAGGTCACCAATCATAAAAGCTCGTTTAACCGGCTTTTATTCAAATTTTTCTGATGGAACGGATTTAGGGTTTTATTTTACTGAAAATTTAGGCGGTTTAGGTTTAGAACAAGACGCTTTTATTCAAGAAGTAATGACTAATGTAGGGAAACAACACATTGGAGCAGAGTTAGGTATTGAAGCACAAGTGACTCCTACCATTAAACTAAAAGGAGCGGCTTCAGTCGGTCAGTATACCTTTAATAATAATCCTAACCTATATATAACTAGTGACGATTTAGATGGCCCAATAACGTTTGGCGATGGAACCACCAACCTCAAAAACTATCATGTTGCGGGTGGTCCTGAGAGAGCATATCAAGTAGGGTTCGAATACAGAGATCCCAAATTTTGGTGGGTTGGTTTAACAACAAACTATTTTTCAAATGCCTATGTAGATGTTAACAATTTATCTAGATCAGATAATTTTACTACTGATTTTGACGGCCAGCCTTTTAATGATTATGATTCAGAGGTAGCCAACGAGCTATTAAAGCAAGAAAAGTTTGATGACTATGTTTTAGTTAATATTGTAGGAGGTAAATCTTGGAAAATCAATCAATATTATGTTGGATTTTTTGCTACGATCAATAATGCATTGGATCAAGAGTATATTACAGGTGGATTTGAGCAAGGTAGAAAATCAAACTATAGAGATTTGAGAGAAGATAGATCTCGTGAAAATGGATCTGTTTTTGGATCTCGCTATTTCTTTGGAACAGGAGCATCTTATTATGTAAATGTTTACGTAAGATTTTAATAAATAAAATAATGACGTATTTATCGTCGACTAAAAAATAAAATTTATAACAATGAAAACTATTAAAAATTATAAAATAGTAGCCTTCTTTTTTGCAATGACAATGGTATTGTCTTGTGTGAAAGATGACGACTACGATGTGCCAAATACAGATCCAGTTGCTCCAATAATCGATGGAGAAGTCATTAGTATTAATGCACTAAACTCGTTACTGGAACAAGAACAAAATACAAATGGTAATGATATCCTGAGTTTTGCAGAAAGCGATTTATACATTTCAGGTTATGTAATTTCTAACGATGAGGCAGGAAATATTTATGAAGAGTTAGTTTTACAAGATTCGCCAAACAATCCAACAAGAGGTGTAAAGGTTTTAATTAATGTAAGCCCACTATACACAACCTATGAATTTGGGAGGAAAGTATATGTAAAGTTAGATGGATTAGCTGTTGGTTATAATGGCGGGGTTTTATCTTTAGGTTTTAGAGATGGAACTCAAGTTGATGCTATTGCAGAATCGCTACTAGATCAAACAATTATTAGAGAAACCGAATTAGCAACAATCGAAGCGATGCCTATAAATATATCCGATTTTTCTTTAGCTAAAACTAATTTATATGTTCGATTAAATGATGTGCAATTTAACAGAAATGATGCCATTGGAGACAACCGTAAAACATTTGCAGCAGAGCCAGAGGATGAGTTTGATGGAGAACGAAATTTAGAGAGCTGCACAGAAGGGTTGAGTGTAATTTTAAGCACAAGTACCTTTTCGGATTTTAAGGCGGTTGAAGTGCCACAAGGCAGGGGTTATTTAGACGGGATTTTAACATTAAACTATTTTGGTGATACCTTTAATATGGTGTTGAATACACCAGAAACTATTAATTTTGAAAGCACAGATCGTTGTGATCCACAAGAAGTAGATTGTGGTTTAGCCTCTAGTACAGGTAGCAATGTAATTTTCAGCGAATTTTTTGAAACTCAGGAAGAAGGAGAGTCTATTTCTGGTAACGGTTGGACCAATTATATCCAGGAAGGATCTAGAGATTTTAGAGCGTATTTTAACGATGGTGGTAACGGGAACCCATCTCTTGGGATTTCGGCTTCAATAGGAGCTTACAATTCAGATGATGATAGTTCAATTACTTGGTTAATTATGCCAGAGATTGATTTTGATGCACAAGATGGTGAAACAATTAACTTCAAAACATCGAATAGCTTTTCAGACGGAAGTACCTTAGAGTTTTTATTCTCAAGTGATTGGGATGGTAATCCAGAAAACATTATGACTGCTTCTTGGTCAATAATTCCTGCAGCTTATATCGTTCAAGATGATGATTTCTATGGCGACTGGTTTCCTTCAGGAAACGTAAGTTTGGATTGTATCACTGGTAAAGGATATTTAGGATTTAAATATACAGGTAGTGGTGAAGAAGACTTTGATGGAACATACGAATTAGACGAAATTATAGTTAACTCGAACTAGATTTAGGACACTCATACAAAAAACTGCTTGCGTTATTTCAAGCAGTTTTTTTTTAACATTTTTTGAAAATAGGGGATCAATTAGTACTTTAACGAACTCATTTTAATTTAGTCCAACTAAAATATGAAGAATTTACAATCTTTGTCATCCTTATTTTTAATAGCAGGCCTTGTTTATTATAGTTTTTACAGTTTAATGCCTCAAGAGGGGTCGCCGAGCTCAGTTTCTGAAACCAAATTTTCGACAGAAAGAGCTTTGATTCTACTAAAAGAAATTACAAAGGCGCCTCATTATATTGGAACAAGTGAGCACACCAGAGTTCGGGAGTATTTAATTGGTCAATTAGAGGAATTAGGACTAGAAACTCAAGTTCAAGAAGGCTTTGTAATCAATCCAAAATGGAAAAGTTTAGATAAACCAAAAAATATAATTGCTCAGATAAAAGGTTCAGAAAATGGGAAATCATTATTGTTGTTATCTCATTATGATAGCGCCCTAACCCCTTCCTATGGAGCTAGTGATGCAGGAAGTGGGGTAGTAACTATTTTAGAAACACTTAGAGCTTACAAAGCAAGTGGAAAGAAACCAAAAAACGATATAATAGTGTTATTCACTGATGCGGAAGAAGTTGGTTTGGATGGAGCTCGTCTTTTTGTTAACAAACACCCCTGGGCAAAAAATGTAGGAATTGCTTTAAATTTTGAAGCACGTGGTAGCGGTGGTCCTAGCAATATGATTGTGGAGACTAATGGAGGTAACAAAAATTTAATTAAGGCATTTATGGAAGCAGCTGTAACGTTTCCGGTCGCTTCCTCACTTATGTATAGTATTTACAAAATGCTCCCTAATGACACTGATTCCACGGTACTCAGAGAGGGAGCGGATATTGATGGTTTCTTTTTTGCTTTCATAGATGATCATTATGATTATCATACAGCAAATGATACTTATGACAATTTGGATGTAAATACCTTACAACACCAAGGAGAATACCTTTTGCCTTTGGTTCATTATTTTAGTGATTCAGATTTAAATCAATTAAAATCCTTAGACGATCATGTTTATATTAACCTTCCTTTTTTTAAAATGATCAGTTACCCATTTACGTGGGTATTTCCAATGCTACTAATAGCGATTGTACTATTTTTTGGTTTAATTATTTATGGGCTCCGCAAAAGAGTATTAAGTGGAAATGGGGTATTGAGAGGCTTTATCCCATTCACATTAGCAATCATTTTTAGTGGTATCTTAGGGTTTTATGGTTGGAAATTAATATTATTAATGTATCCACAATATCAGGAAATACAACACGGATTCACTTATAATGGCCATACTTATATTTCATTTTTTGTGTTATTATCCCTCGGGGTATTATTTGGTATTTACTATAAATTTTCAAAAAAAATAAATGTTGCTAATTTGTTAATCGCACCGCTAGTCTTTTGGATACTCATCAATATAGGAGTCGCTACTTATTTGAAAGGAGCTTCATTTTTTATCATCCCAGTTTTTTTAGGGCTATTGTCTTTATGGGTATTGATACGTCAATACCGTCCAAATTTGATATTATTAACGGTCATTGGTTCTATAGCTATATTTATATTTGCACCGTTGGTCCAATTTTTTCCTGTAGGCTTAGGATTAAAAATGTTAGTAGGAAGCTGCTTGTTTACAGCTCTTTTATTTGGAATATTATTACCAGTTTTTGGATTTTATAAATTTAAAAAAGTATTAGCCATATTTTTTGTAATCGTAGCAAGTCTATTTTTTATTAAAGCACATTTATCAAGTAATTTTTCCCCTGACAGACAAAAGCCAAATAGTTTAGTTTATTATCAAGACGCAGATAATAATAAAAACTATTGGGCAACCTACGATCAAGAACTGGATGATTGGACCAAAGAATATTTGGGAAATTCTCCAAAGTTAGCTTCTAGCCTTATTTCATATGCTTCAGGGAGTAAGTATGCTAAAGGATACAAGTTTGTAAACGAAGCACCTAGTAAAAACATTCCGATTTTTAAAACAGTACTCCATAAGGATACCATCATTGATAACAATAAAGAAGTCTCCTTTACCATATTTCCGAAGCGAGCTATAAATCAAATCAGTCTTTACAGTTCAGAAGAATCAAAATTTAAGTTTCTTTCATTTAATGGACAAAAATTACCATTAAATAATAGTTTAAATAGCGCTGCTCAGAAAATTAAAAGCAAAGAGTTGGTGCGTTATTATGTCTCCGATCAGGATAGTTTGGTAGTTTCCTATAAAATAGCTAAAAATCAGAAAGTCTCTTTTACCGTACTTGAGTATTCATTTGATTTACTAAATCATCCACAATTTACTATGGACAAACGAGAAAACTATATGATGGCAAAACCTTTTGTAGTAACAGATGCTATAGTTGTAAAGAAAGAAATAAACATAGAACGTTTATCCGAAAGCCAATTGAATTCTAAGTAGTATATTTATTTTTGCGATTCGATCTCTATTTTCTCATTGTTATTTCTTTGTAAATCAATCTGGTCCTTTTCTAATTTTTCATTAATTTGAACAAATAAGTTTTTAACAGAAATATTTAAGTCAATTAGCTTTTTTTCTAAACTAATGGAGTCTAGATGAACTTTTCTAGCCTCTTGATTTAATAAATGAGTTCGTGTTTTAACAACTAATAATCTTGAATAAATTATTGGAGTATTTAGAGTATCCGGTATTTTTTTCAGGATAGAATCTATATGAGATACCATTCTATTCGACTTGTTTTTTAACATTTCTAGAGTGATTCCGTTTATAGTTTTAGCCTGTTCTTCAAAGTCTTCAAATGCGCCCCATTGGATTACTTCCGCTCGAACATTATCTGGTAGTGAAGGGACTATAAACAAAGTATCGCCATAGGTGCTCAAATTATAATTTTGAGTTGATAACTTTTTTTTTGCTTCTTCTGATGACTTTCCACAAGCAAAAATTAAAAGACTAAATAAAAATAAATACTTCATTAAAGGTTGATATTACTACAAATATACAAGTTCTATACACATATTAAACTAAATATAACTGAATATAAAAGTAGAGAATATCCGTATATTTACAGAAATAAAACAAATATTTTGAAAAAAAGGATACTTATTATAGGAGCTTCAGGTCAAATAGGGACCGAGCTTACACTGTTTTTGAGAAAAAAATATGGAAATGATAAAGTTATTGCTACAGATATTAGAGAAGATGATGGGACCCTAAGTAAAGAGGGCCCTTTTGAGATTTTAGACGCAATGAATTATAAAGCGATGGAAGACCTAATTATTCGTTATAAAATTACAGAAGTATATTTATTGGCAGCGATGCTATCTGCAACGGCTGAAAAATTTCCTATGAGAGCCTGGGATTTAAATATGACTTCATTATTTAACGTTTTAAACTTAGGGAAAGACCGAAAAGTAAAAAAAGTGTTTTGGCCTTCCAGTATTGCTGTTTTTGGGCCTACAACTCCAAAAAAACAGACGCCTCAAAAAACGATTATGGAGCCTTCTACGGTGTATGGTATCAGTAAACAAGCAGGAGAAAGATGGTGTGAATATTACCATAATAAATACGATTTAGATATTAGAAGTATTCGATATCCTGGTTTAATCAGTTATAAAACTGCTCCAGGAGGAGGGACCACAGATTACGCTGTAGATATTTATCATAAGGCGGTTAAACATGAAAAATATAGTTGTTTTCTTGATGAAATGTCGACTTTGCCCATGATGTTTATTGACGATGCGATAAGAGCCACTTTAGCTATTATGGAGGCTCCAAAAGAAAAAATTAAAACAAGAAATTCTTATAACTTATCGGGGCTAAGTTTTAATCCCTCTGAAATTGCTGCGAGTATACGAAAAAAAATTCCTGATTTTGAAATAGAATACACACCAGATTTTAGACAAAAAATTGCGGATTCTTGGCCACAAAGTATCGATGATTCAGATGCTCAAAATGATTGGGGTTGGGAAAATAAAACTACGTTAGATCAAATGACTTCAATTATGTTAGAAAATCTCTCATCGTAGAGACTGGAGTATATTCCTGATCTCTATTAAAACCAGGGTCGTTTTCCAACTTGATAGGTGTTATAAAAGACTTCGTCACTTTTTGTCAGGTAAATAATTCCCTCAATAAAGCCCACAATTCCAGCAACACCACAAGTAATAAATGTCAATAAAATTTGAATAAACCCCTCTTTATTATAACCCAATATAAATTTATGGATACCAATATGACCAAAAAATATCCCTAAAACTCCAGCTAATACCTTTTTATTTTCTCTAGTAGTTGTTACTTGGTTCCAACTTTCTTTAAACTCATTTGCAGTTTTTTTTGTCTCTGCTTCAAATGAACTGTTATTTTCTTCACTCATATTAATATATTTAAAGTTTAATAAAGGTACTCATTTTTCTAAATTAAGAATATGTTATTCGTATTGATTCCCGTTAAAATTATCGATAATTTTATTCACAATAACTTGCGCTAATTTTTTTTTACTTTCAATGGTCCATCCTGCAATGTGTGGACTTAAAATAACTCGCTCCATTTTTAACAATTCAGACATTTCCAAAGGCATGTCCTCCTTAAATAAAGATTCAAAAGAACTTTTTTCATATTCTAAAACATCCAATCCTGCTCCAAGAATACTACCTTTCTTTAATGCATGAATTAAATCTCTGGTAACGACACTATTCCCTCTTGCAGTATTTATAAACCAAAAAGGTTTTGAAAACTGTTTTATAAAATCAGCGTTAATTAATTGATGAGTTAGGCTGGTCCAAGGAGTGTGAAGGCTTACAATATCAACACGTTTTTGAAATTCATTTAAACCAACTTGGTTTGCATTTTCATCTCCGACTTTGTTTTTTATATCGTAGCATAAAACCTCACAATCAAAACCTCTGAGTTTTTTTGCAAACGCTTTCCCCATATTTCCATATCCTATAATCCCTACAGTTTTCCCATCCAATTCAATTCCTCTATTTTCTTCACGTAGCCAAAGTCCATTTTTAACTTCTTGATTTGCTTTATTTAGTTGATTAAATAAGGAAAGAATCATCCCTAAAGCATGTTCTCCAACAGCATTTCTATTTCCCTCTGGAGCAGAAATCAAAATAATATTCTTAGAGGCTGCATAAGGAACATCAATACTCTCTAGACCGGCACCTACTCGCGCAATAAATTTTAAGTTTGCAGCAGCATCAATAAATTTTTGATCGCATTTAAATCGACTTCGAATAACAATTCCCTGATAGTTGGCGATTTTTTTTTCAATCGTCTCTTTTGAGGAGGTGTAATCTTCATCATTTTTGAATCCAGCTTCAGCTAGTTGTTTTATGAGTAAAGGGTGGTTTTTATCGAGATGAAGTATTTTCATATTTTCGAGAAATTAGATTCCCTAAAAGTTATTGAATAGATTTTCATTTAAAAACCAAGTATGAGTTTTGCAATATAAAAAAACAAGAAGATTCCAAAAATATCGTTACTGGTAGTTATAAATGGACCCGTTGCTATTGCAGGATCAATCCCTTTTCGGTCTAAAATAATAGGAACAAATGTTCCAATTAGAGAAGCTATAATAATAACCGAAAGCATTGACAAAGCTATTGTAAAACTAACGATAAACTCTTGATCAACTAATGCGCCAAAAAGGACCACCAATATCCCTAAAACACTTCCGTTAATCAATGCCAAACCGACTTCTTTTAACAACCGATTAAACATACTTCCCTTAACAACACCGTTTGCCAACCCTTGCACAATAATAGCACTCGATTGTACTCCAACATTTCCTGCCATGGCAGCAATTAGCGGGGTGAAGAAAAATAAGATTGGATAGTTGGACAATGCCTCATCAAACCCTTGTAAAATATACACACTACCCAAACCACCTAAAAGGCCCAGTATTAGCCAAGGCAAACGCGCCTTTGTGAGTTGATAAATATTGTCATCAGCCTCAACATCTTGTGAGATGCCGGCTGCTAATTGGTAATCTTTTTCTGCCTCTTCCTTAATGAAGTCTATAATATCATCGATAGTAATCCTTCCAACCAAGACTCCTTCTTGATCAACAACTGGTATTGCTTCCAGATCGTATTTTTGCATAATTTTTGCAACCTCCTCATCTTTCGCATGTACAGAAACGTAATCTACTTTAGGGATATATACGTCACTTATATGCGTTTTAGCAGAAGCGGTTAAAAGGTCTTTCAATGATAAGCGACCTTTTAATTTATCATCTTTATCCGTAACATAGATGGAGTGAACACGCGTCACATTTTCTGCTTGTCTTCTCATTTCTCTCACACAACCAGCTACCGTCCATGTTTCTTTAACTTTCACTAATTCTTTTGCCATTAGGGCTCCAGCTGTATCTTCTTCATAAGTTAAAAGCTCTACAATATCGGAAGCATGCTCTTCATCTTCAATTTTTTCAATTACTTTTTTTTGAATATGATCATCAAGTTCTGCTACCACATCGGCAGCATCATCAGTGTCCATTTCTTCAATTTCTTTGGCAATTTCTATAGGAGAAAGACGATTCAGTATTTTCTCTCGATCATCTTCATCGAGTTCCATTAAAGCCTCAGAGGTTATTTCACTTTCTAAAGACTTTATAAGAAAGGTAGCTTGTTTTGAATTTAATTCTTCTAACAGTTCAGCAACATCAGCAAAATGGAGATCTTTTAGTAATTGCCTTAGAGCAATTCTATCATTGTTTGCAATGAGTTGGACTACTTTTTCAAGATAATCCGTTGTTAGTTGAAATTGCATCGTTCTCTAATTTTTGAGTGAGCATTATAAATTCAGCAACAGAAAGTTGTTCAGGTCGCTGCCCAAAGATAGCATCTTCTTTCAATTTATCAGAAAGATTGAAGACTTTTAAGCTGTTTCTTAATGTTTTTCTTCGTTGTTGGAAGGCAGTTTTTACCATTTTAAAGAACATTTTTTCATCACAGGGAAGTATAAATAGGTCCTTTCTTTTAAGGCGTAGCACGCCGCTATCTACTTTAGGTGGTGGATTAAAAACAGAAGGAGGAACGGTGAACAAATATTCAGCAACGTAAAAGGCCTGAACTAAAACAGATAAAATGCCATAGGTTTTAGAGCCTTTTTTTTCGCAAATTCTTTGAGCAACTTCTTTTTGAAACATTCCGGTAAACTCAGGAATTTGCTCTCGCCACTCTAGGGTTTTAAATACAATTTGTGTAGAGATATTATATGGAAAATTGCCAGTAATAGCATAAGGTTTACCTTTAAAAAAATCACTAAGATCAAACTTTAAAAAGTCAGCAGAGATAATTTGTAAATTATTATGGGGGTAATTTTCGTTGAGATAAATAACAGATTCTGGATCCAGTTCCATGGCGATAACATCTAGCTTTTTTTTAATCAAATATTTAGTAAGAACTCCCATCCCAGGCCCAATTTCTAGTACATTTGTGTAGTTTTCAAGAGTTAATGTATCGGCTATTTTTTTTGCGATATTTTCATCTTTAAGAAAATGTTGCCCTAAATGTTTTTTTGCTCTAACAGCCATTTTAGTGATTTGTGATGGTGTATTCGTCGATAATTTCAAGCTCAGTCCTAAATGCCAGCATTTTGTCTGCGAATTTTATAAAGCCTTCTTGTTTTAAATCGGCGGCGTCATTTTGATAATAACTCTCCAGAGCTTCACGAGATTTTGCTTTGTATTGTATCGCATAAGTAGTACCTCCCATTTCTTCTTCCACGAGGACTTTGGTAAGTCTAGCGTCAATAAATTTGCCTGTGGCTAATACTTGCGGGATATGATTTTTAATCCATTCCAACCATTCGTCATGGATACTTTCTTCTATGTTTACGGTAACATTATATATGATCATAGTTGTTCAATTTCGTCTCCTCTTAATCGTCTAAATTTTTTTCTTGCCTCTATAAAGTAAATACTATCTTCATAATGATCAATGATTGCTTCGTAACACTCCTTTGCTCTTTGAGGTTGGTTGAGTTTTGTTTCGTATAATTGTGCTAATTTATAATAAGCATCATCTGCCAAAATATCCTCATTATAATATTCAATAAGTATTTGATAGTTTTTTTCTGCTTTAGCGTATGCCTTTTTTACTTCGTATAATTCCCCTAATTTTAAAAGGGCTTCATCTTCAATTTTTTCTCCCTTATGGTTTAGTAGTAAGTTTTCCAAAATTAAAATTGCTTCTTCTTCTTTTCCTTGAAGTGAAAATAAATCAGCTCTTGCATAGTGCCTTAATGCCGTTTGTGTAGAATCTTCTAACGAGTTGTCTTTTATCATCAAACTTAAGTACATGGCATCGTTAGCAATTAATTGTGTTGCAGATTTTTTTAAAACATCTAGCTGTATTTGCGCCCAATTAAAATCTCCTTTAAAATAACTCGTTTGGGCTACTTTATAGCGGGCTTCTTGTGCCAACAAATCACCTTTGACTTCATTTTGAATTTGTGAGTAGTAAATTAAAGCTTCATTAAATCGTTCATCCAACACCAGAATATCAGCAATTAACATTTTGACTCTTGCTTTTTGATAACGAGATAAGGGTTGTTTTGAAAAGCTTTTTAGATTAGCAATGGCAAATTCTTGGTTTTTATTTTTAAATGCCTCAAAATAATTATAGTCTAATTGTAATTGGTAGGTGTTCTTCCCCTCGCCAAATTCACTAAAAAGACGCTGATATTCTTTTTCAATTTTAAGATATTCATTTTTCGAAGCGGTCTCAAGCTTAATCTTCATTAAATGTTGGTACCCTGCTATTTTAACTTCTGGACTAGAGGCATTTTCTATTAAATAATTAATAATCAAAGTAGCGGTTTCATAATTCTCGTCTTTAGTTGCTATGTAGGCAATATCTGCAATTCCTGACAAGTCGCCATCTCCCATACGTTTGTAAATTGCTTTTTCTTGTATAAATGCTTTTTTATAATCCTTTTGTTGCACAAACAACCAACTTAGTAGTTCATTATACAATATATCGGGTTTGGATTGAAGTTTTTGCAATAATGCTTTACGAAGTAATATGTTTGCTTCTTTTTCTGAGTTTTCAGAAATATATTGACTAAAACTTTGTTGCGTAACTCCCAGGTAAGAACGGTTTTTTTTAATTAAGGTTAAGTAGCTATCGAACATTTTTTCAAGATTTCCTTGTTCTCCATATAATTTTGCTAGTTGATAACTAAAATCACTATCAGGAAAAACCTCCATTGCTACAGTGTAGGTTGCTATAGCTGCTTCAATTAAACTATATTTTTCAAAAGTCTGCCCAACGCTTCGTCCATAATTAAACCTGACAGTTTCTTTAACAAAAAGTATCGCTTTATTGTAGTAGATAGTTGCTAACGAATCGTTTCTCTGTAAAGAATAATTATACCCCAACTCAACATAGAGCTGAGGTATTATCTTTTTAGCATCCAATTTATTTAGGATTATTTTTTCAGCTTCTTTATAATTTTCAAGTTGTTGATTTGAAGTTATGATTGCTTTAAAATAATTAAAATTTTTATTTTTTTTATAAAGTTTAGTATAGAGTAATAAGGCTTTTTCATATTCCCCTTGTTCCAAATAATTTTTTGCCAATAAATCGTTCTGCGCATTAGCAATTGTTAATGGAAGTAATAATAAGATGAAAATAATTTTGCGCAAGATTCAAAGTTTTTTAATTAATCATATCAAAACCACAATAGGGGACTAAAACATTTGGAATTTTGATACCTTCTGGAGTTTGGCAGTTTTCTAGTATTCCCGCAAGTACTCTTGGCAATGCTAAGGCACTTCCGTTGAGTGTATGGGCTAGTTTGTTTTTGCCATCTTCGTCTTTATAGCGTAATTTTAATCTATTGGCTTGAAAAGCCTGAAAATTGGAAACAGAAGATATTTCTAGCCAACGATCTTGTGCCGTTGAGAACACTTCAAAATCGTAGGTCAGGGAAGCAGTAAAACCTAAATCCCCTCCACACAATCTTAAAATGCGATAGGGAAGTTTTAATTCTTTTAAAATATCTTTAACGTGTTCTACCATTTTTGTAAGGGCTGCATCAGAGTTTTCAGGTTTTTCTATTCTAACAATTTCTACTTTATCAAACTGGTGTAATCTATTTAGACCTCTTACATGTGCACCGTAACTTCCCGCTTCTCTTCTGAAACAAGGAGTATAACCTGTACACAAAATAGGCAACTCAGAATGCGTTCTTAAGTCTCCACGAAATATATTGGTAACTGGAACCTCGGCTGTAGGGATTAAATACAAGTCGTCACCGGTTACATGATACATTTGCCCTTCTTTATCGGGTAACTGTCCGGTTCCATAGCCTGAGGTTTCGTTTACTAGATGTGGCACTTGGTATTCAGTATAACCAGCATGGGTGTTTTTATCTAAAAAATAAGCAATTAACGCGCGTTGTAATCTAGCTCCTTTGCCTTTGTAAACAGGAAAACCGGCTCCAGTAATTTTTACACCTAGTTCAAAATCTATTAAATCGTATTTTTTTGCCAATTCCCAATGTGGCAATGCCCCCTCGGCTAATGTTGGAATTTCACCTTCTTTAAAAATTTCTTCATTGTCATTTTCATCAGTTCCAGCCGGAACTAAATCATTTGGAATATTAGGAATTGTAAAAAGAAGTTTTTGTAATTTTTCGAGGGTATTATTTAAAGTTTCGTTTAGCTCTTTTGATTCCTCTTTTAATTGAGAAGTTTTTTCTTTTAAAAGAGTTGCTTTTTGACCTTCTCCGTTCTTATACAGTAATCCAATTTCTTTAGAAAATGAATTGGATTGCGCTAGGGTTTCATCGAGTTTTGCTTGTGTAGCTTTTCGTAATTCATCTGTTTGCAACACATCACTGAAAATTATTGATGCATCAAAACCTCTTTTTGAAAGCGCCTGGATGAACTTTTCTTTATTTTCTCGAATTTCGTTTACCTGTAACATTTACCGAATTAATTTAGCTTGCAATTTAGCAAAAATGATACTTTTATTTATGATTTTTATTGCTTATTTACGATGGTAATCTTTTGGTGAAGACAATAGCCAATTGCTATGTTTTACAGGATTCCAATCAAGACCAGCAATATCTATAGTATCGTTTGTGAATTGAAAATAAGGGCCTCCATTAACACTAACTTTTGAGTTGAAGAATACTTTCACATAGTTTCCTGCTTTTTTTTCTTGTTCTTTAATTTTTTGAGCAAGCTGCCACATTAAATCAGGTTTTGTAGCGATAGCTCTTTTTTGCTTTGAGGATAACATTTTCTTGTAGTCGTACCGGCTTTTTTCTCCAGTTTCTTTGTCTAAAGTATATATTTTAAGCACCCCTTTTTTGGATCGCAACATCATTCGCCAACTCATCCGATGCCCTTCTTCAGTCCATAATACGTCGTCCTTTATAGCCCAATGTCGTAGAGGTAATCCAAGTTGAACAACGAAATACAACACAAATATACCAATCGGTATATTTGTGTTGTATTTGGGTTTGATCCATTCATTTTCAATATAAATTTCCTTATTTAACTTAAACCTTTTCTGAATGGTTTCAGAAGTAAAAAAGAAGAGTGCAAAAGCGATAGACATATACGGAAATATACCAACTTGAAATACAATCGAATTAAATAAATGAAAAAATAAAGAAAGATAAAAACCTAATAATCTTGTTTTTTTAAAAAATAGCATTGGAATAATGATTAAATCAAAAACAATCCCAAAATATGCGAGGATATAATGCGCCCATTTCTGTTGCAGGAGGTCCCCAATTAAATAGTAATGACTTTTTGATTGTAACAATATGCCGGGTGCAGTTCCATGAATCCAATCTGGATACCATTTAGCAATCGATCCATACGTAAAAACAATTCCTACTTGTAATACTAAAACCCACTTAACCCATTGTGAGACAGCTATGGATTTAAATGATGGGTTAAATTTCACGTCCAATGAGTATCGTTTATTTACGGGTAAAAATGCCATAATCCAACACAACAACACCATTAAATAATAATGATTGTTATAAGATGTTTTTTGCATTAAATAAACCGTAGTCCACAAAATTGCATAGGAAAACATAGCTATTCTATATTTATAGCCGAGCATTACAAAAATCCCGAGAATTCCCATCAGGACAAAATAAAGGTACATACCTTCTCCTACAAAGACTTGCAAAAAGTCAAACCCAATAAAATTAAATGTAAAGTCTGGCTCTACAAAAACTCGCCGTACCCAACCAGTTGCTATCGCACCAAAAGCTTCCAAAGTAATTAACAAACCAAAAACAACCCTAAAAAGACTGAGCCCTGTATTGTCAATTTGTTTGAAGAGAAATTTATTCATTATTATTTAAATAGTTCCTTGCGAATAGTTCATCTTTTGTAATGGCATTTTTTAATGCATCTTTAGACTCAAAAGTTTTTTCTCCTCTAATTCTTTTAATGAAATTTAACTGTATTTCTTTTTGGTAAAGGTCTCTCGAATAGTCTAAAAAATAAGTCTCAATTGTTTTATAAGTTCCTCCAACCGTAGGATTGGTGCCGATATTCGTAAGTCCAAAAACTTCCTTTCCTGAAATTATTGAATGCACTAAATACACTCCATTTTTTGGGATCAATTTATAATCTTCTTTTAAATGAAGATTGGCTGTTGGAAATTCTAATGTTTTTCCAATTCCTTTTCCCTTTACAATTAAACCAGAAATCATAAATGGATATCCTAAATAGGTATTAGCTGTTTGAACGGCTCCTTCATTTAAAGCGTTTCTGATTTTTGTCGAACTGATGGAAACATTTTCTAATTGTTGGGCAGATATTTCAATTACTTCAAAATCGTAAGTTTTGCCAAATTCTATTAAATCATGGATGGTGGCATTTCTGTTTCTCCCAAATTGGTGGTCGTAGCCAACAATAATTTTTTTAATATGTAACTGATTTACTAAAATATCTCTAACAAAATCCAATGCAGATAATCTGGAAAACTCTCTGGTAAAAGGCTGAATAATTAAATTAGAAATTCCTGTTTTTTCAATCATACGCGTTCGCTCTTCTATGGTGTTTAGAAGTTTTAAAGAAGATTCTTTTTGAAGTACCATTCTGGGGTGAGGAAAAAAACTAACTAATATTGACTCCAATTCATTTGCATGAGCAGTTTTATAAAGTTGTTTTAAAATTTGTTGATGCCCCACATGAACCCCGTCAAAGGTCCCTATGGTAACAATAGAGGGCTTTGTTTTTTTATAAGCAGCAATCGAATTATAAACCTTCATATTATTTTCCGTTAAAGGAATTCATTGTATTGGTAATACCTGCTAAGCCAAAAGATTCTATTGCTTCTGTAGCTTTTTCAAATCGCTCCGGGAGCAATTCTTCTTCTTCTTTAATCCATTCTCCCAGCACGTAGTCCACTTGTCTCCCCTGAGAAAAAGCATCTCCAATTCCAAATCGGAAGCGATTGTATTGGCTAGTGTTTAAAGCAAGTTGAGTATCTTTGAGGCCGTTATGTCCGCCATCGCTACCTTTTGTTTTAATTCTAAAAGTTCCAAACTTTAAATTTAAATCGTCGGTTACTACCAATAAATTTTCCAAGGGAATCTTTTCTTTATCGAGCCAGTATCGTATCGCTTTACCACTTAAATTCATAAAGGTACTGGGCTTTAATAAAATAAAAGATCTTCCTTTTAGCTTGTAAACAGTTACTTCCCCAAGTTTTTTACTTTCAAAAGTGAGTGCTGCTTTTTCTGCTAAAAAATCTAGAATTTTAAAACCTATATTATGTCTGGTATTTGCATATTTAGGGCCAATATTTCCCAAACCTACAATTAGAAATTTTTTCATAGGATTACTATCCGTTCGTTTTCTATTGGAATTTTTCCCGTAAAGTTTTCTTAAAAATGAAAACATAAAATTAGTTAACTTCTGTAAAAATAAAAAAAGCATCCCATATAAATGGAATGCTTTTTAAGTATATTTTTTAGAACTGGTTTATTCTTCTGCAGGTGCTTCTTTAGCAGCTCCTTCAGGAGCAGTTCCTTCTTCGCCTTCAGCTCCTTCTTCGCCTTCTTCATCTTCATCTTCTTCGTCTTCAACAGCAACACGGGATGTTCTGACTTGACAAACAACTCTACTATCATCTTGAAGTATCACAAATCCTTCACCAGTTAAATCTCCAACAGTTAGAACAGAACCAATTTTCATCGCAGAAATATCAGCATTTAGAAAATCTGGAAGATCTTTGGGTAATGCTTTTACTCTTAATGAACGCCTTACGATACGCAAAACACCACCATTACGAACTCCGGGAGCATTTCCTGTTATACGTACCGGGATTTCCATACTAACTTCTTTATCGTCAAAAATTTGATAAAAATCGATATGTAAGATTTGATCTGTTACCGGATGAAATTGGATATCTTGAAGTATTGCATCTATTTTAGAGCCATCTTCTAAGGCAATTACTACTGTGTGTACATCTGGAGTGTAAACTAATTTGTTGAATGCTAATGTTTCAGCTGAAAAGTGAATAGCCTTGTCTCCTCCGTATACTACGCAAGGAACCTGACCAGCATTACGTAAGGCTTTAGTCGCAACTTTGCCCACGCTTTCTCTTTGAGATCCTTTGATTGTAATTGATTTCATTTTTTTATTTTAAGATTTTAAATTTATAGTCGCCCTTGTTTTAAATTTAGGCGGGTGCAAATATGGGTTTTTTCTAGTAAATAGAAAAGGAATTGTATTTTTTTTTAAGGAGTATTCTTGCTGATTTTCTGAAAGTTACATTAAGAACTTGGTACTGATCGATTTATTAGAGTTGACGTTGGTCATTACCTCTGCAAACAAGTCAGCACAACTTAGTATTTTAATTTTTGAGCTTTCCTTTTTTGAGGGAATAGAATCGGTAACAATAAGTTCTTCTAATTTTGAATTTTCAATTTTGTCGTAGGCAAATCCTGAAAGTATTGGATGTGTACAAACAGCTCTAACACTGAGAGCTCCTCGTTCCATCATTAAATCGGCTGCTTTTGTCAAGGTCCCTGCAGTATCCACCATATCGTCCACGAGTACAACATTTTTCCCTTCTACATTACCAATTAATTCCATATGAGAAATCACGTTGGCTTTTTCACGTTGTTTATAACAAATAACAACATCACTTTTAAGAAATTTTGAATAAGCGTATGCACGTTTAGAACCTCCCATATCTGGAGATGCTATAGTTAAATTATCTAGGTTCAGGGATTGTAGATAGGGTAAGAAAATAGTAGACGCGAAAAGATGATCTACTGGTTTTTCAAAAAAACCTTGAATTTGATCGGCATGTAAGTCCATAGTGATGATCCTTGTTGCTCCAGCAGTCTCTAGCATTTTAGCTATTAATTTTGCGGCAATGGGCACCCTTGGTTTGTCTTTTCTGTCTTGACGAGCCCATCCAAAATAAGGAATTACAGCTGAGATGTGTCTGGCCGAAGATCTTTTTGCAGCATCCAGCATGAGTAACATTTCCATTAAATTGTCACTATTGGGATGAGTAGAACCAACAATAAAAACACGAGCGCCTCGAATCGACTCTTCAAATGAGGGCTGGAACTCTCCATCACTATAAGCGGAAGTAATAACATTACCAAGAGGGACACCATATTTGCTCGCGATACTCTCTGCTAATAGTTTACTTTGTTTACAGGCAAAAATTTTAGATGCAGGAATAGAAGTGTCCATTTTTTCGGGAATTTGTTGTTGTTTAACAAATGTAAAATGAAAGAACCGAAGTAACCAAAAAATGAATGAATTAGTTATTAAAAATTATTAATTAATGTCTATTTTTGCCGAGTAGATGCTCAAGTGGTGGAATTGGTAGACACGCTGGATTCAAAATCCAGTGCTTCACGGCGTGCGGGTTCGATTCCCGCCTTGAGTACCATTTATCCCCAAGAATAATTTATTGTTTTTGGGGATAATTTTTGGTTTAACACCCCAATGTGATTTAGGGTTGATTTTTTTTTGTCAATTTGATAAATGAAAGTTAACTTTCCCTCATGGATGAATGGTATCATTATATTCTTTTAATTGTAGTTGGATTTGCCGTAGGCTTTATAAATACCATTGCAGGTGGAGGCACATTACTATCCTTACCAGTCTTGATTTTTTTAGGGTTGCCCCCCAATGTAGCTAATGGAACTAATCGGGTAGCTATTATTATTCAAACTGCATTTGCCACAGCAGGATTCAAAAGCAAAGGAGTAACAACTTTTCCATTTAATGCATATTTGGGAGCTTCAGCCCTACTGGGAGCTATTATAGGAGCTAGGATAGCTGTCGACATAGATGGCGCAGTTTTTAATAAAATACTAGCTGTAATAATGATTGCGGTTGTTTTAATAGTTTTTTTTAAGCCAGAGATTAATCTAAAGGATGTGAATGAACGCCTTACAGGTAAATATTTATGGTTAGGGATGCTTGCTTTTTTCATTTTCGGAATTTATGGTGGATTTATAAATGCCGGAATTGGTTTTATCATTATTTTATTTTTACATTTTTTTAATCACATGTCTTTAGTGAGAGCTAATGCTACCAAAGTCGCAGTTGTATGTATATATACACTATCAGCATTGGTTGTTTTTGTATTGAATGACAAAGTAAATTGGATTATCGGTTTTGTGCTTGCAATTGGAAATGCCTTAGGCGCATGGATTGCCAGTAGAGTATCGGTTAATAAGGGAGATGGTTTTATAAAAATCTTTCTTCTGATGGTCGTTGGAATCATGTCGATTAAACTTTGGTTTTTCTAAACCGTAAGAAATTATTTTGAGATATTAAGAAAGAAATAACAAAGCAAAGCTATATTTTTTCCATATTCGCCAGATAAGTCATTCCTATAGTTATCTTCTAAAATAAAAAACACTTCAGCATTTTAGATTTCCCTTCTTTAGATAAAAATTCACAGCTTAAGATAATTATTAATAATAAAAATAATTATCCCAATGAATTTTGTATACTATTTTGGCCAAAAATTTTATTTCCCCATGCAATTAGATAAAATAAATAAAGAAGAATTAATGGAGTTGATAGAATTGGTTATTAAAGACGATACCCACCTTCAACACTCACTATGTTCGTCAGATTCTCACAATTTTTATTCAAAAGAAGAATTGCAAAAAACCATTGACGAAATATCTTCAACTAAAATGAGAAAAGTATTTGAAAAAAAGTTAAATAATTTCACGACTGATAGGAAAAAACATCTAATGGAAAAATATGGTAAATTTTTTCTAAATGAAAGATTGGTAAGATCTGTCTTGGATATAGATCAAAACATGAAGAAAAAGTATTCAATGTTTAAAAAATATTACTAGTTGGCACTCTAAAAAACATATGAATCCATAAAAATCCATCTAACTATTTATAAATATTAAATTGGTTGAATTAATATAAATGATTAAAAAAAATTCTAAATACGGATTGTTTTCACTAGTTGATAAATTTAGGATTGTAATTTATGCAATATTATTTATATTACTATTAATTAGTGTTTACAAAATAATTTTAACTTAACGGTTTTTATAAATTTAAAAAATGAAAAAAATTATTATTATTTGTGTTTTATTCTTTTGCAACTACTCTTTTGCAACTACAAATTATACAATTCATAAAAAATATGATGACAATATTTTTTATGATATTGTTTTGTATAAAAATCAAGTTTATATTTCATCAAATAAAGGGGTGTACGTTATTGACCTCTCAAATGCTAATTTGATAATGCATGATGAAACCATTAAGGGGACAATAAATTCTAATTTAACAAAAAATACGCATAACCTCAGAATTAAATTTATAGATCCGCCAATACCGCTTTCAGAAACCTATTCTGAAAGCGTAACAGATTTCTTGTACCATAATAATTACTTATATATTTTATCAAAAGGAGATTTACTTGTGTATAAAAATAATCCCTATAATTTTTCCCCTTACGCGAGTGTTCGATCAATTTCTGAAAATTGTGTTGGAACCTATAATGGAGTATTTATCGACACTTTAAAACTAAAAAAAACAAGATATACGGATGGACAAATTAGGGAATTCGATAGCATCATATTTATTTGTTATAATGGGCTTACAGAATTTAAAAATAACGAAGAAAAAATTCTGTATGATAACGATAACTCAAAACTTAGTAAAGCTGAGTATGGATTAATTTCAGATATATTTTTAATTGAAAATTCTAATTATTTGGTGCTTTCCTCAAAGGGAATTTACCACTACAATTACAATTTAAATAGTTTTGATTTAATATATTCAAAAGAAAAGAAAATTATTCCAATAAAAAATAAGATTGATTCCCGAATTGAGTTTGATAATGAGTTTCATTTTATTGATGGTGATAAGTACCTTTCATTAAACACCAATACTTTTAAAACAACTATTTTACATGATAATTTTAATTATAACCTAAAAGATATTCTAGAGTGTAGTTTTGATGGAAATATCTTCTATGGAATTGGAGAAAATAAATCATTACTAAAATTTGTAAGATCCAATAATGAATTTAAATTAAAAAAAACATATCAATTAAATATTTTACCACATACTATATCTGATAGCCAAGAGTTAATTTTCTTGTCTGGTAATGAGGGTTTGAGTCTTTTTGAAAAATCTATCGAAAAATTGGACAGTAAATTTATAGTAGACGAATTTAACAGAGGTGCTGTATATAAATCAAAAAATGATATTAGTTTTGGTAGTATTCATGGAATTTATAAAATTGAAGATGATAATAGCTTAATAGAGAGCTTATATTTTCAAAATACATTTCCAAAAAAGAATGAAAAAATTAGTGTTGAAGTTCTAGTCATTATAATTTCACTGATATTATTTTTAATAATTTTTAGAGTATTAAAAAGGAAAAATTTGTCCAATGAAGATTTGGTGATAGAAATAAAGAAATACATCACCAAAAATCTTAGTAAAGTAACTTTACAATCATTGCAAGACAAATTTGATTTAGAGTATAGCGCAATTAATAATCTGCAAAAAGGTTTTAGTCCTGCCAAATTCATAAAACAAGAAAGAAATAATAAGGCTAAAGAAATGTTTTTAAACAATCAACCTATTTCAAAAATCTCTCATCACACCGGTTATTCTGAATCGTATCTGTTAAAGAATAAATATATTTTCATAAAGTAGTTACTTGGTTCGATTCCAAGGAAATCTACCTTCTAACTCAATCTGTAGGGAAGTGCTTAAAATAGTCCTAACCACGACAATAAGCCCTAAAATAGAGACAGATCTTAAGGTTGGCTCCGCTGAAACGGTTAAAATAATATCAGCAGCAATTAAAATCTCCAAACCCAATAAAATTGATTTCCCAATGGTTTGCCTAAGTTTTTCCAGCTGATTCCTTTTCTTTTTAATTAGGCCAATCATAAAGACTAGTAAGGCATATAACAAGCCTAAAAAAATAGTTAAGACTCCAATACTTTCGATCATTTCAGCAACAAATACAATATATGATTTAATGTTCTCCATTGATTCTTATTACAATTCAACTACAATATATGGAAATATCATCAAGTTCTCATAATTTATTAATTCTTTCTAAATGAAAATAAATTTTTAAATGAACTCCACCTAGAATTAAATTAGATATACTTAATTTCTTGACCTCAAACATTAGGTGTTTAAAATTGCATCTATTAACTCTTTTTCGTCACCCATTAAATCATGCCTTTTATTTACCACCTCTTGATAGCTTTTTTCACACTTTAATATGGTATAAAACTTTTTTGCAAGTTCAGGTGCTAATACTTCATCTTTTGTTGATTGAATGATGGTGATTTTGTTTTTTAGTTTTTCTGCAAATCTGAAAGGGTTACGTTTACTAATAACCTTACTTATTTCTTCTTCATAATCTGCCATTGGTTTTAGTGATAAAATATTTTTTGCATACTCCCATAATTGCTCCATTAATAATTTATTCGAGAACAATGACATTGTATCGACCACTGGATTTAAAAGTATTATATGATCGAAAATACCAGGTTCTTTATTTATGATATTGGTTACATAGAATCCGCCCATTGAATATCCCAAAGCATGAAGTGGCACTTTGTATTTCTCTTTTAGATAACCAGCAACAGTTCTTATATCTTTTATAGAACCTAAAAAACTAAATTTTCCTTCACTTTTTTTATCACCTCGGTAATTTATTTCTACAAGCGAAATAGCACTATCTTTTAGATTATTACCCAACATGATAAGTCTACTTGATCCAGGAAAACCATGACAGAAAAGCACGATTTTTTTAGCATTATTTATATCGCCATAGTATTCAAATAGTATCTTGCTTCCATCGATGTCTAGCGAAAGTTCTGTTTTTTTAGTAGTTTTCATAATACAAAATTTCTTTAGTTCTTATATTCAGAATATTATATTTTTTTGAGAGATTTATAAGCACTTTTCTCTTTACAATTATCTAACTTCAAAATACAATGACTTTTGAATTATAATTTTATTGAATGATCACCCTAATAAAAATATAGGCATTTAATAACATATAAAACAAAGCAGGAAAGTAAGCAGAAAGAGAATCTTTAAGTCGTAATCTAACTATTAAACCTGCCAACATCAGCAAGGAAAGACCCAGCGCAGAAATTAATAAAATAGGTGGATACTTAAAACCAATAATTAACCCAACAGCTCCTATGGATTGCAATATGATTACAAAAAGGCCAATTTTTTGTAGGCCATACCGTATAAATTCTTGTTTCATATTTGGAGATATAAAATATGAAATTACATAACAGATAAAAGAAAGACTAGAAACGACCGCACAAATTTTAACTAATTCCATTTAACTTGGACAGTTAAAATAGGCCAATGCTAGACAAAAAATTAAAAGTACTAAAGACGGAAGTTTTTGGATAAAGGGATTCTTCACTTTAAAATGAAAATATTGAGCGCTAAGCATAAAAAGAGCCATCAAGATGGACGGAATAAAAATGAGTGATGGGTGCCAAACTCCAACAACAAGAAGCGTGGCTAGTATTATTTTTGAGGCTCCTACCAAATTTCGCGTGGTATCACCTAGCCCAAATTGCTCAAATTCTTTTAATACATTATGATATCTAAAAACCCAAACATAGACTACCGATATGGCAACTGCGAACAGTAATATTAATTGTAAATTTTCCATTTGATTTATTTATGATGATATCTCAAAAATACAAAATGTTTAATAAAGAAAATAATGGCAATCAAATGAATATTTCCGAGCTTTTATACCTTATATAAAAAACAAAAATTAACGAATTTTAAAAAAATAATATTAACTCTTATTCGCTATCTTTGAAATATAAATAGCAAATCCTAGTATGATAGATTTTTGGTTTTATTTAAAATTAGGGTTAACCCATGTGCTTAATTGGCAAGCGTATGACCATGTACTGTTTTTAATTGCATTGGTTGCAGCCTATACTTTTAGTAATTGGAAACGAATCCTTATTCTAGTTTCGTTATTTACCCTAGGACATACTATTTCGTTATTATTAGCAACTTATAATATGGTCACGGTATCCGGTAAATGGATTGAATTTTTTATTCCAATAACTATTTTAATCACAGCCATCTATAATATAAATAGTGCTGGTAAAAGGAATAGTAATGAAAATATTGGGTTATTTTATGTAGTAACTATCTTTTTTGGATTCATACATGGCTTTGGTTTTGCAACTTATTTTAAAATGATTTCGGGAGGCAATGAAATTTTACCGCTTATAGAATTTTCGCTAGGAGTAGAAATTGCTCAACTAATTGTAGTGACTGTAGTGCTGATCTTAAGTTTTATTTTTCAAACTATATTTAGTTTTAGTAAACGTGATTGGGTTCTCGTGATTTCCTCAATGGTTACTGGACTTACTATTCCCATGCTTCAATATACTTGGCCATTATAATTTATATAATATTTAACGACCCTAAATTTTGATTGTGTCTAAAACCTTTTAAATTCGTATCAATCATTACAATTTTTTATATCTAATGAAACCTGAAAAACAACTTAAATACGATAAAGCTTATTTAAAAATGGCATTGGAATGGAGCCAACTCTCCTATTGTGACCGAAGAAAGGTAGGAGCACTCATTGTAAAAGATAAAATGATTATCAGTGATGGTTATAACGGAACTCCCTCTGGTTTTGAAAATATTTGTGAGGATGACGAAGGGTATACAAAATGGTATGTTTTGCATGCAGAAGCGAATGCGATCTTAAAAGTAGCTTCTTCAAATCAAAGCTGTAAAGGTGCAACGCTTTATATCACGATGTCTCCTTGTCAAGGATGTAGCAAACTAATTCATCAAGCAGGGATCAAACGATTAGTATATATAAACGAATACAAAGATACTTCAGGAATTGATTTTCTAAAAAAAGCAGGTGTTCGTGTTTCCCATATAATGGATTTGTCATAAGTAATGAAGCTGTCCAATACATACCTGCCAATTTCTATAGGATTGGCTATTGCTTTTGGAATAATTCTAGGTGTTTTTTTAAATTTTGATTCTTCAGAAAGAATATTTGCCTCCAATTCAAAAAAAGATAAATTAAATCGCTTAATCGATTATATAGATTATGAATATGTTGAAAAGGTAAATACCGATAGTATTGTAGATGTTACTGTAAACGGAATTCTTGAAAATTTAGATCCTCATTCCACATATATTCCTGCAAATTTATATCAAGAAAGCGTGGACGACATGCGGGGTAATTTTGTGGGTATAGGAATTCGATTTTATGTTTATAAAGATACCATCGCTGTTATTAAAACAATACCTGGTGGTCCAGCGGCACAAGCAGGAATTATGGCGGGAGATCGTTTATTGTATGCTGATGGTTATCCTCTATTTGGAGATTCCATTGATAAAGATAGTATAACTAGTCGTTTAAAAGGAAAAAGGAACACAAAGGTATCATTAAACATCTATCGACGAGGAGTACAAGAGTTGTTGGCCTTCGATATTTTAAGGAAGGAAGTGCCCCTTGCAAGTATTGATGCATCCTACAAACTTGAGGATAAATTAGGTTATATTAAGTTAAATCGATTTTCTGAAACAACCTATGATGAATTTATGATTTCTTTAAATAATCTGATCGATAAGGGTATAACAGGTTTGGTTTTAGATTTGAGAGACAACCCTGGAGGCTATATTTTTACTGCAAAAAAAATGATTGATGAATTTTTAAAAGAGGGTCAATTAATTTTGATTACCAAAAATAAAAATGGAAAAGAAGACAAAACATATTCGACTGGAAAAGGGGAATTTGAGGATGGCAGAGTTTATATTCTGATCAATCAAAACACCGCTTCAGCCAGTGAAATCATTGCCGGAGCACTGCAGGATAATGATCGAGGAATTATTGTTGGAAGAAGGTCTTATGGAAAAGGACTCGTGCAAAAAGAAATGGCCCTAGGTGATGGAAGCGCTGTAAGATTAACTATCGCTAAATATTATACCCCAACGGGAAGATCTATACAAAAACCTTATGGAGAGGGTAACGATATTTATTACCAAGATTACCAAAACAGATACCACAGTGGAGAAATGGTAACTCAAGACAGTATTAAAGTAGTGGATTCTCTAAGGTTTGTAACTCCAAAAGGAAAAATTGTTTATGGTGGTGGAGGGATTATTCCTGATGTTTTTGTTTCGAAAGACACTAGCTTAGAAAAAGAAACACTAGATTATATTTCCAGAAGCGGGTTTGCAAGTTATTTTGTTTTTGAGTATTTAGAACAAAACAGGGATGATTTTAAAGGGAGAACATCAGAAGATTTTATGGCCCATTACGAAGTTAATGACTCGTTATTTAATGATTTTTTAAACTTTACAGGCATTATTAATGAGCCTAAAGAATTTAAACCCTATCAAGATCATTTAAAAGTAATTCTCAAAGCGTGCATTGCCCAACAATTATTCGGGACCAATGCATTTGAATTAATTTTAAATAGTCATGATAAAATGATCCAAAAAGTTTTAAAGTTAGAATCTGAAAGTAGCCAGTAATGGTTGCGAAAATTAATAATTCCTTCTTTTCTCTATGGTCTTTGAGATTCTTAGAATTAAAACTAACAATATCGCACAAATCGCTGTGATAATTCCAATAAGAGCGACGCCACTGTCATCATTATACAAGTTTTTGAAATCCAAAAAAGTGATATTATAACCAATCAATAAGATTGCAATTCCAATTAATAGGTAAGAGAAATATTTCATAGAGCTGTATATTTTAATTAAATAATAATTGAATGTTTGTAGTGAACAGCTTTACGGCAATTGCTAGTAAAACGACTCCAAAGATCTTTCGGATAATAATAATTCCGCTTTTCCCAATAGCACGTTGAATTTTCCCGGATGTTTTTAAAACGATGTACACAAAAATAATATTGATAACAATGGCAATAATAATATTTTGGGTTTCAAATTCTGCTCTCAAAGAAAGGAGTGTTGTTAAGCTTCCTGGGCCTGCTAATAAAGGAAAAGCTAATGGAAATACAGAAGCTAATTTTGGGTTACTGTCTTCATCATCCTTAAATAAGGTAATTCCTAAAATCATTTCTAAAGCTATAAAAAATAAAATTAGTGAACCTGCTACTGCAAATTCATTTACGTTTATGCCAATCAAACTTAATATTTGTTTTCCCACAAAAAGAAATGCAATCATTAAAACAGCGGCAATAACCGAAGCCATTTCAGATTGGATATGCCCAGCTTTTTCTCGCAAAGAAATAATAATAGGTAGGTTCCCTACGATGTCTATCACAGCAAACAATATCATTGTCGCGGTCAATATTTCTTTAAAATTAAAATCCATAGTGTTCGTTTATAATGGAACAAAATTAATTATAATACGATAATAATTGTGTTATTTTTGTGAAATGTTTCAATTAGGAAAAACAATTGTATCGGAAGAAATTATCGAAAAAGAGTTCGTTTGTAATTTAGCAGCGTGCAAAGGCGCTTGTTGTGTTGAAGGTGAAGCGGGGGCCCCACTTACGGAGGAAGAAGTAACGATCCTTAAAGATATTTATCCAAAAGTGAAGCCTTATTTGCGCCCAGAGGGTGTAAAAGCAATAGAGCGCCAAGGGACACATATAAAAACAGCGCTTAAAGATTTAGAAACACCACTGGTGGAGGGGAAAGAGTGTGCTTATGTTACTTTTTCAGAAAATGGAACTGCTTCCTGTGGCATTGAAAACGCCTACAACGATGGTAAAATTGATTATAAGAAACCAATTTCTTGCCACTTATATCCTATTAGAGTTCAGGATTATAGTGAGTTTTCAGCTGTTAATTATCATAAATGGCCCATCTGTAATGATGCGTGTGCTTTAGGAAACAAATTAAAAGTTCCAGTCTATAAGTTTACTAAAGAAGCTTTAATCCGTAAATTTGGTTTAAACTGGTTTTTACAATTAGAAAAATTAGTTTCAGAGTTATAAAGTCTTTTTTTTAAATTAAAAATTAACTTTCTGCTTTTTTTTCACACTAGGACCATTAATTTTTTTCTTTTAAACAGAACTCAAAAATTGATCATTATTTTGCCTCTAATCTATTGTAAAAAAAGACTTTCTGAGGGTTATCAACCGTAAAATTTCAGTTTGTTTATAAAAAGATTTGTTATTTATAAATAACTGATTAACAGTAAATTATAAATTATATTTAACAAATAATTAATATTTTAAAAAAATATTAATGTTGAAAACTTTGTTGAAAACCTAAAAAAAATATTTCTAAAATAACTGATAAAAATTTCCATATTTGTTAGGACACAACCACGTGTGATTTTTATAATATTTTTAAGCAAACCGATTATGAGCGTAGTAGAGCCAATTTTAGAAGAGAATAAAGACAGATTCGTGATTTTTCCAATTCAACATCATGATTTATGGGATTGGTATAAAAAACAAGAAGCGAGTATTTGGACTGCTGAGGAAATTGATTTACATCAAGACATCATCGATTGGAAAGAAAAATTGAATGACGATGAACGTTATTTTATCAAACACATTCTTGCTTTTTTTGCAGCTTCTGACGGAATTGTAAATGAAAATTTAGCAGAAAATTTTGTTTCAGAAGTTCAATACACCGAAGCAAAATTTTTCTATGGTTTTCAAATTATGATGGAAAATATCCATTCTGAAGTTTACTCTTTATTAATCGATACCTACGTTAGTGACGATAAAGAAAAAGACGCGCTCTTTAGAGCGATTGAAGTTTTTCCTGCGATCAAAGACAAAGCAGAATGGGCTTTGAAATGGATTGATAGTCCAAGTTTTGCGGAAAGGTTAATCGCATTTGCAGCGGTAGAGGGAATTTTCTTTTCCGGTAGTTTCTGCTCTATCTTTTGGTTAAAGAAAAGAGGATTATTACCAGGATTAACTTTTTCTAACGAGTTGATTTCACGCGACGAAGGGCTGCATTGTGATTTTGCAGTGCATCTTCATAACAACCACATCATTAATAAAGTTCCTAAAGAACGAATTCGAGGAATTTTAATTGACGCCTTAGATATTGAGCGAAAATTCATAACAGAGTCGTTACCAGTTAGTTTAATTGGAATGAATGCTAAATTGATGACGCAATACCTCGAGTTTGTTACGGATAGGTTATTGGTTGAATTTGGTTGTGAAAAAGAATACAATACAAAAAATCCATTTGATTTTATGGATATGATATCCCTTCAAGGAAAAACTAACTTCTTTGAAAAACGAGTTTCAGAATATCAAAAAGCCGGTGTTGCAAACGCTGGTAAAGATGAAGAATCAGGAAAAATAAGTTTCGACGCAGACTTTTAAAATTTTCGTTTCCCTTCAAAGGGCGAATTTTTTTAATCTTACTAATAACTACATTTTTACTGTAGATAATGGGTAAAGTATTCTTTACTCAAAAAATTAATTATAAAAAAAGACCAAAATGGATGTAATCAAAAGAGATGGCCGAAAAGAACCAATCATGTTCGATAAAATTACGGCAAGAGTACGAAAGTTGTGCTATGGTTTAAATGAAATTGTAGATCCTGTAAAAGTAGCAATGCGAGTAATTGAAGGGCTTTATGATGGAGTGACCACTAGCGAGCTAGATAATTTAGCAGCCGAAACAGCAGCGACTTTAACGACATCACATCCAGATTATGCCCGCTTGGCAGCAAGAATATCAGTATCAAATCTTCATAAAAATACAAAGAAAACCTTTTCTGAAGTAATGAAAGATTTGTATGAATACGTAAATCCAAGAACAGGAAAAAAAGCACCTCTTTTAAGTGATGAAGTCTATAAGGTTATCGAAAAAAATTCAGATGAATTAGACTCAACAATCATCTATAACCGTGATTTTGGATACGATTACTTTGGTTTTAAAACCCTAGAACGATCCTATTTATTGAAATTAAATGGAAATATTGTGGAACGACCACAACATATGCTAATGAGAGTTTCTTTAGGAATTCATTTGAACGATTTGCCTGCTGCCATAGAAACCTACGAATTAATGTCTAAACGTTTCTTTACTCACGCAACACCGACTTTATTTAATAGTGGAACTCCAAAACCACAAATGTCATCGTGTTTTTTATTGACCATGAAAGATGATAGTATCGATGGGATTTACGATACTCTTAAACAAACTGCAAAAATTTCTCAATCTGCCGGTGGAATTGGATTGTCTATTCATAACATTAGAGCAACAGGATCCTATATATCAGGAACCAACGGGACTTCAAATGGGATTGTTCCTATGTTGCAAGTATATAACGATACAGCTCGCTACGTAGATCAAGGTGGGGGGAAGAGAAAGGGTTCTTTTGCTATTTATTTAGAGCCTTGGCATGCTGATATTTTTGAATTCTTAGATTTAAAAAAGAATCACGGTAAAGAAGAAATGAGAGCAAGAGACTTATTTTATGCGATGTGGATACCAGATTTATTTATGAAAAGAGTTCAAGAAGATGGCTCTTGGACCTTAATGTGTCCCAATGAATGTCCAGATTTGTACAATACTCATGGAGATGAGTTTGATGCGCTTTATTTGGATTATGAAGCAAGAGATAAGGGGCGAAAGACTATCAAAGCAAGATTGCTTTGGGAGAAAATATTAGAATCTCAAATTGAAACAGGGACTCCTTACATGCTCTATAAAGATGCAGCGAATAGAAAAAGTAATCAAAAGAATCTAGGAACTATTCGTTCATCGAACTTATGTACTGAAATTATGGAATATACTTCTCCAGGAGAGGTAGCGGTTTGTAATTTAGCATCTATAGCACTCCCTATGTTTGTTAAAAACGGAGAGTTTGATCATAAAGAATTATTTAGAGTAACAAAACGAGTTACTAAAAATTTAAATAAAGTAATTGATCGTAATTATTATCCTGTAATTGAAGCGGAATATTCTAATTTTAAGCACCGTCCAATTGGACTAGGTATTCAAGGCTTGGCGGATGCATTTATCATGTTACGTATGCCATTTACGAGTGATGAGGCAAAAAAATTAAATCAAGAAATTTTTGAAACACTTTATTTTGCTGCAGTAACGGCTTCTATGGAAGAGGCAAAAGTGGATGGGCCTTACGAAAGTTATAAAGGTTCACCAATATCGAAAGGTGAATTCCAGCACAATATGTGGAACATAAAAGATGAAGAATTGAGTGGTCGTTGGGATTGGGGCAAATTACGCAAAAGTGTAAAGAAGCACGGTGTTCGTAACTCCTTATTAGTTGCGCCTATGCCTACGGCTTCTACCTCTCAAATTCTAGGTAATAATGAAGCTTTTGAGCCCTATACGTCTAATATTTATACTCGAAGAGTATTGTCTGGGGAGTTTATTGTTGTTAATAAACACCTGTTAGAAGATTTAGTGAATTTAGGCTTATGGAATGATGATTTAAAAGAAGAAATCATGAGACAAAACGGTTCTGTTCAAAACGTAGATATACCTCAAGATTTAAAAGAACTTTATAAAACCGTTTGGGAGTTAAGTATGAAAGATATTATCGATATGTCTCGCCACAGAGGTTATTTTATAGATCAATCTCAATCGCTTAATTTGTTTATGGAAAATGCAAACATGGCTAAATTAACATCCATGCATTTTTACGCATGGAAAAGTGGACTAAAAACGGGAATGTATTATTTAAGAACAAAAAGTGCAGTAGATGCAATTAAGTTTACACTGTCTAAAAAGGAAGAAAAGGAACAGCCAACAGTTCCTGTTAAAGAAGCAAAAGTGGAGGCAGCAACAGATGCAGTATCAGATAAACCAATGAGTCCTCAGGAATTCAGAGAAATGTTATCAAAATCACAAAATGGTGAGCCTGACGATGATTGTTTAATGTGCGGCTCCTAGTAAAACAGCTTGTTAAAATCAAAAAAGGAAAACATTAGTTTTCCTTTTTTTTGTGTCAGAAAGTGATTAAAAAGACTTAAAACTAATTTTTGTGAGGCTCATTATTAATTAAAACCTAGTTTTTAGTATTGTAGCTATTGTAATATTCTTCAATCAAATTCATAATAGCAGCCACTAAATCTTTGGTCTCTAGTAGTAAACTAAAATACAACGCCGTATTTTTAGGACTGTCGTCGTCTTCGGCACGTGTTCGAGTAATCTGACTTGCAATTTTAATAGCAAGATCGTCTTGGGCTCGTTGCTTACTATTTAAAATAGCACCTAATTTTTCAAATTCTCTACTATTAAAAACTGTTTCAATGTTGCTTAATAATTCCTCAAAAGATTTATCAATATCTTGTAAATCTTTAATTTGATTAAATCGGAGTGCTTTGTGATTATTATTGATGTGTTTATAGCTAGTTTTTGACAGAAAATCAAGAGATTGCCCAACATCCTGTAAGTATCCTAAAATAATAATGTAAAAATTAGATCCACGAACACTTGTTTCGTCTAAATTCTTAATGAAATAGAAAATATTATCTCTTAATGCATCAACTTCTTTATTTAGCTTTTCAACTCCTTTTCTGCTCTTTTTTAATTTAGATAAATCCTCTTTAGCTAAACCACTTAACATATTCGAATATATTTTATTGGTTCTGGAAACAACATTCGAAATTTGGTCTGCACTCTCTTGAATAATTCCTTGAACAGTTTTACTTTCTGTTTTCTTTAATGAATTTGAGTCTATAGATGTTATACTTTTCTTTTTGTGAGATAAATAATTTCTGACTAATAAACTGATAGTGATTAACAACAAAATAGGAATCATTACTTCCTTGTTCCAATTAATTAAAAAGGTTACAACGCCTGCTGCAATTAATGCTCCAAAAGCGGTAAAAAACCAACCTCCAATCACGTTCAATACCCCAGCTACTCTATAAACAGCACTCTCTCTTCCCCACGCTCTGTCTGCTAATGAGGTTCCCATAGCTACCATAAAAGTCACATAGGTAGTGGACAAAGGAAGTTTCATAGAGGTTGCTATTGAAATTAAAACACCAGCAACCATCAAGTTAACAGACGCTCTAATCATATCAAAGGCAGGAGCGTCAATACTTTGGTCTTTTGTAATTAAAACCTTTGGTTCTTTAAAACTTGTTTCAATTTTACTATTTAAAGAGTTTGGTAAAACTTCACCTAAATATTTAGATAATAAGGTGCTCCCTTTAACAATACTTCTAGAAAGCATATTTGGTTGAAATTTTTCATGCGTTTCGGTTTGACGAGATAGACTAATTTCAGTTTCAGCAACCGTTTTTGCTTTTTTTGAAAACCATAGCGTTACCACCATAATACCACCTGCAATAAAAAGCAAAAATGACTCTGCCGGCATTTTAGCATCTAGTACTTCCATTGAAAAATTACTTGGATCCATACCGGATACACTCCATGCTTCCCAAGAGTGATAAGCAGCCATTGGAACTCCAATAAAGTTAACAAGATCATTACCAGAAAACGCCAGTGCTAAACCAAATGTTCCAATTGCAATAACGACTAATAATACGGTTTTCTTTGTTAATTTCTCGAATAAAAATGATAATAAAGTCCACCCCATAAATGCAATTAAGAGAATGACTACTTCATTTCCTTCTATGGAACCTTTTAAATCTTTATAAATAGGGGTCCCTTTTAAACCCTTTAAAAATATAAAATAAGTGATTGCGGTTAAAGCAACTCCCCCAAATATAATTCCAAAGTTTTTTAATTGTTTTTCATACTGAAAAGAAAAAATTAATCTCGAGATCCATTGCACAATTGCCCCTACAGAAAAAGCTATTACCACCGAAAGTAAAATCCCTCCAATAATAGTTAGTGCTTTTGATGTATTAATGTAATTTCCTAAATCAGCAATTGTTTCGGTTTCTGATCCACTAATTTTTATTAAGGACATTACAATGGCAGCTCCTAACAAATTGAAAACAATAGATACCGTGGTTGAAGTTGGTAATCCAAGTGTATTAAAGAAATCTAGCAAAAGAATATCTGTAATCATAACTGCCATAAAAATGATCATGATTTCATCAAAATAAAACTCGCCAGGAACAAAGATTCCTTTACGAGCTACCTCCATTAAACCGCTAGAGTATACTGCTCCTATAAATATACCCAAACTAGCAACAATCATAATAGTTTTCATGGGTAATGCTTTAGAACCAATAGCAGAATTTAAAAAGTTTATAGCGTCATTACTAACTCCAACTATAATATCTGCGATTGCTAAAACAACGATTGCAACAATCATTAATATGTAAATATTTTCCATAGTTTTTTCCTTAATTTCAAATATCTTATAAAAATAAGATCTAAATGTTATCTAAATGTTATTATTAAAAATGTATGTCTACCTGTAGTCTAAATCTTATTTCACTACCAATGTCGTCCAGCGTCAAGTAACTAATATCTGATTGAACTTTTAATTTATGCCCTGCTATGTATTTAGAAACTCCAAAGGTGTATTGTTCTGAGATTTCACTCAATTTTAAGTCAATGAAAGAATACCTTCCGGTAAGCTCCCAGTTCTTTTTAAATAAATAACCAGATTGAATGTTTAGACCATTTCCTTCTGAAACTAAATCACCTGTTTCAGAACCATCAGAGTTTTTTGCGATAGGATCCTCAGCATCACGATTTGAGTATTCTCCCATAAAAGAAAATCCTTTGTAATTTACGATCGCATCAACAAATACCGTGCTAATATTAGTTTCGTAATAGCCTATATCGTTGGTCATATAACTTCCTTGATTACTTCTAGTTTTGACCGCATTATTATTAAAGTCATAGGATGCTCCAACGGCAAGTTTTAGTTTTTCCTCTCGTGTTAAACCACCACCTTTATAGTCTCCTTTTCCTTTAAATTTACCGAAAGGTAAAAATTCCAAACGACCCGTATATTGATGACCACCTAAGTTACCCGTAACTACATTTCGTCCTTCTCCTTGAGCCCACGAGACTATTTCACGAACTAAAAACTGATCACCAATGGTAAAATGATGCCTTAATTGAAGACCTATATCTCTATCTATATTAAAAGAAGCATTGAGTAAAGATCGGTCTACTAACTGAAGATCAGCTGAGGAAATAACACGCTCTCTGTTTCCTGGCAATTTGGTTTGACCTGCCCAAAGCACAAAATTTTCGTAAAAATTCCATTTAATAACTGCATCTAAAATGTATCTTGGCGTATTTTTATTGTAAATAGAAGCCCCAGCAATATCTCTGTTAGACAATCCCAACTCAAGTTTGTACTTTAACTTTGGTGATAATGCAAATCCATCAAATTTCAACCTAGCTCGTCGAATAAAAGCACTGGTGTTAGCTTCTCCAAAACCATCGCCACCATCTAACCAACCTGTTGATGACAACAATTGAAATCTAGGCGCAAATTTTACACTAAAAGAACTATCTTTTGCGGTGAAATTTATCATGCCTTTTCCAAACTTCATGTCTTCTAAAGTTTGGGAATTAGCAGTTAATGTGCAAATTAATAGTATTATAAAAAAAGAAAAGTAGTTAATTCTCATGATGAATCGTTATTAGTTTTTGTCACTGCAAATAACCAATACCAATGTTAAGAAATTGTTACCTCATTGTGAACAAATAAAAAACATTGTAAAAATTAACAATCTTTAAAGAATTTAAAAAATAAAATTAAACTAATTTTGCATTATGTTTAAATCTATTATACATATATCACTTACTGCATTGCTTGTTTTTTCGATTTTAGCTCCGTCTTTTGTTGAATTATTTTCAGATATTGAGATGGTTGAAATAGCCGAAATAAACGATAAAGAAAAGAAAGAAAAAAAAGAAAAAAATATTGAAGAAAAAATCATTCAACAGACTGAATTGGATAAAAATTTAGATTTTTCTAACAAAAATAATAATAGATTTTTTTATTACTTAAAAAAACATGCCAACATCTTGTTCGACATAATTTCTCCCCCTCCTGAAGCAACAGCATAATACTTTCGTCTTTTAATTTTTTTTTTAATTCAATGACTCTCCAAAACAGGGGAGTCACAAACTTTAATATTATGTTTAAATTTATTAAAAACGACTTGCCTGCAAGTATCGTTGTATTTTTTGTTGCGTTACCACTTTGTTTAGGTATTGCGTTAGCTAGTGGTGCTCCTTTATTTTCTGGAGTAATTGCTGGTATCATTGGAGGAATTGTAGTGGGAGCTTTAAGTGGCTCTCAAATAGGGGTTAGTGGTCCAGCAGCAGGCTTAGCAGCTATTGTTCTTACTGCTATTAGTGCCCTAGGAGGGTTTGAAAATTTTCTTGTTGCAGTTGTGTTAGCTGGAGTTTTTCAGATTATTTTAGGTATTTTAAAAGCAGGTGTAATAGGATACTATTTTCCATCCTCGGTTATAAAAGGAATGTTAACAGGTATTGGAATTATTATAATTTTAAAACAAATACCCCATTTTTTTGGTTATGACATGGCATTAGAAGGGAATTTTGCTTTTAATCAAGTCGATGGTGAAAATACGTTTTCAGGAATTTTCAATTCTATAAAATTTATAAGTATAGGTTCAACTTTAATTGCTATTTTTAGTTTAGTAATTTTACTTCTTTGGGAAAAGATATTATCTAAAAAAGGAAAAATATTTAAGTTAATACAAGGTCCTTTAGTAGCTGTAATTGTAGGAATACTTTATGTTTTATTTTCAAACAGCAATGACGTGTTTAGTATTTCTTCTTCTCAGTTAGTAAGTGTACCGATTCCTGATGATATCTCCTCTTTTTTTGGTCAATTTAGTCTTCCAAATTTTATGGCAATCACAAGAGCTGATATTTGGATAACAGCTTTTACGATTGCTTTAGTAGCTAGCCTTGAAACATTACTTTGTGTTGAAGCTACCGATAAATTAGATCCTGAAAAAAGAGTAACTCCAACCAATCGTGAATTAATCGCACAAGGCTCAGGAAATATCATTTCAGGATTAATAGGGGGGTTGCCAATTACTCAAGTTATTGTTCGAAGCTCTGCTAACATTCAGTCTGGAGGGAAAAGTAAAATGTCAGCTATTATTCATGGAATATTTTTATTAATTTCGGTGCTCATGATACCTAAATTATTAAATCTAATACCATTATCAGTTCTGGCAGCAATTTTATTACTTGTTGGATATAAATTAGCAAAACCATCATTATTTAAAACGATGTATTTTTTAGGATGGAAACAATTTGCACCTTTTATAGTCACTGTAATAGGAATTGTTTTTACAGATTTATTGATAGGAATAGGTTTGGGTTTAATGGTCGGAATTGTTGTAATTTTAATTAAGAGTTATCAAAATTCTCACTTCCTTCATATGGAAGATATTAGTAATGGTAAAAAGAAATGTAAAATAACCTTAGCAGAAGAAGTTACTTTTTTTAATAAAGGAGCAATTTTAAAAGAGTTAGATCAATTACCAGAAGATTCTTATTTAGAATTAGATGTCAGAAAAACTCGTTATTTAGATAATGATATTGTAGAAATACTAGAGGATTTTTCTGAGAAGGCGAAAAGTAGAAATATCAGTATTAAATTAATTTCCGAAAAAGGAATCGCAGATAACCCAAAAAGTTATATCAAATTTTTTAATTTAAATCCAAAATCAGCTTAACATGTATACACACACGAAAGAAACACAATCTAAAATGACACCAGAATCGTCATTGCAAAATTTAAGAGAAGGAAATAAAAGGTTCCAAGAAAATGTTCGTTTGAGCAGAAATTTAGTTCAACAAGTTAGAGAAACAGCAAGTGGTCAATACCCTTATGCAACTGTGTTAAGTTGTATAGACTCTAGAGTTTCATCAGAATTAATTTTTGATCAAGGAATGGGTGATTTATTTAGTATTCGTATTGCTGGAAACTTTGTAAATGAAGATATTTTAGGAAGTATGGAATTTGCTTGTAAGCTTGCTGGAACAAAACTAGTAGTTGTTCTTGGCCACACTGCCTGCGGTGCTGTAAAAGGAGCCTGTGACCACGCTAGACTGGGGAATTTAACTACTTTAATTAATAAAATTGAACCAGCTGTAGCTGCCGTTTCAGAACCAGCAGATGAATCTTTAAGAAATTCTAAGAATATTGATTTTGTAAATCAAGTTGCCGAAAAAAACGTAATGATGACCATTGAAAACATAAGAAACCAAAGCCCTGTTTTAGTTGAAATGGAAAAGAATCATGAAATTAAAATTATTGGAGGAATGTATGATATTTCAAATGGTGAAGTAACCTTCTACAATTAACAAGTCGATTTAGATTTTAAAAAAAGAGGCTGTTGAAAAAACAGCCTCTACTCTATAATCTAGTCGACAAAAACTAAACGATTTCAAGAGATGATTCAATAAAAAAAAATTATATAACTTAAATGTAACATAAAGATTATGTAATTGTGAACAATGACAGAATAACTTTTAATTTGTAAATCATTATAAGTTAATTGTTTACAATCCTAATGTTACCTTAATGTTAAGTAAAGTTGTCTTTAATGTTAATTTTTTGTAAATTTGAGATTAATTAAGGTTAAAGCTCAAATTATGAAAAATAACGTATTAATAATTGTTTTGTTTTTTACAACAATAATGGTGTCAGCACAAGAAAAAAAAGATAGTTTTGTTAAGACAGGTGACCAAATTGAAGCAACTTTTTTTCATGACAATGGACAGATTGCTCAAACTGGTAATTATAACAAGCAGCTAAATCTTCATGGAGAATGGATCAGTTATGACAGAAAAGGATTAAAAACTGCTAGAGCTCACTATAACAATGGAGAAAAAGTAGATACCTGGATGTTTTATTCTAATAATGTCATTAATGAGGTAACTTATGTGAACTCGAAAGTAACAAAAGTAAAAACTTGGGAAGCTAAAAAAGTTCAAGTAGTATCGAATTAAAAAAATATAAAATTAAATATAAAAAAACCTGCATACATAATGCAGGTTTTTTTATTTAAAATATAGCCTTAAAATTTAATACTGTAGCTGATACTAATCTGTTGTCCCGGGCTCCACTTAGAGTAAATTTGATTTTCCGCTCTATAGGATTTATAAACACTTTCTATGCTACTATTTAATAGATTCTCAAATTTTAAAGAAATACTTGAGTTTTTATTTTCACCAAAAGTTTTAGAAGCATTAAAGACTAAATTATTAAATGGGAGTGTATAAACATCTGGGAGGTTTCCATTACCCACCACTTGTAATGTTTCGCCTTGAACATTATAAAAGAACCCAGCATTCCATCCATTGTCATCGCTATAATCGATTCCAAAATTAATTAAATAAGGGGATTGACCCTGAAGCGGTCTTGAACTATCTAATACTTCACCAACCCTCAAGTTTTCTTCTCTATTTTCTCTTTCGTCCTCACTAAATTTTTGTTGAGATTCTATGATTGAAAAATTAAAATTTATTCCAAAATTTTCCCAACCAGGAATAAATCCTAACTGTTTCCTAACTTCAATTTCTCCACCATAGACATTAGCATCACCTAAATTTAAAGGAGTAAATTGTCCTGTAGCACTTCTAATAAATGAAAGCTCAATAGGATCCTTAAAAGATTTATAAAAACCACTAATTGCATAAAAATCTCCTTTATCTCCGTATTTTTCATATCTCAAGTCAAAATTATTGATATAAGTAGGTTGTATATTAATATTACCAATAAAAAAAGTATTATTAATTGGGTCAAATATTTCTGCTAAAGAAGCTTCTTTAAAAGAAGGCCTAGCTGTTGTTTTCGCATAAGAAGTTCTAACTTTCTGTGAACCGTCTTCATTTAAATCAAATATTAAATTAGCAGAAGGGAACAAATCATTTTTATCTATAATAGTTGCTTTAGTAAGATTTGTCCCATCTTGTCTTTGTCCAGAATAAATTAATTGAAACTTTTCATAACGCAACCCGGCAATCGCATTGAACCATTCAGTTATTTTAAATTCTTCAGATACATAGGCTGAAGCAATATTCATTTGAGATTCAAAAGAATCTGAAATTCCTGAATCTCTTCTTACAAATACACCACTATTTAAACTTGCATCGTACATATTTTGATCAGCAAATATTTGATCTGGATCTCCATTTGCAAAATCATTAGCAATATTTAATAAAGGAAAAGAATACCTATGGATTATAAAATCTCTTGATTTATATGTGTATGAACCACCAAATTTCACTTTTGCTTCGCTATCAAATAACGTATGTTTATTTATTAAATCCGCTTTTCCTACTAAATTTGTTTCTTCAAGGTTTCGGAATATTCTAGTTGGCAATCCTGACTCACTGGGTTCAATAGTAAAAGTTTCCTCACCGGTAATTTCATCAATTAAAACTCTAAAAGGGGATACTCTAAAATCTTTATCATAAACCAACGCTAGAGAAGGAGATAGTTTCCAATCTAAAGTCCAATTGGATTCGGTGCCTATGGAGTGTTTACCATTTAGTAAAACATTAGTAATAGAACGTTGTGTGTAAATTAAATTATCTTTTTTAACCAAATTGGAATTTATAATTCTATTTTGTTGATTAAAAATGGAAGCTTTCGATTCTCCATTTTGTAAATGAAGTATATTAAATTTATATTTTGAATTATCTGTTTTAAAAGACAATCCTGCAATCCCGCTAATTAATACATTGTTTGTACCAGCTTCCCCTTGTTGTGTTCTGTCTACATTAAGCTCATAAATTGAGGGATCAGGATCTTTTTTGAAAGATTGTCCGTCTATATATTCTGAATAAAATGCTGTTTCGTTCCTATAAGATAATGATGCTAAATATCCCAACTTATTATTCCCAATATCAAATTGATTGCCTGCTGTAAAAGAAAAATTATAATCCATAAAACTTGTTTCTCTTTGAGCAGCCATATTTTTAGTAAATCTATTAGTTAATATTTCTACAACTTCTGCGTTTTCTTGGGGTAATGGAATGTATTGTGCTGATGGAATAGGATTGTCTCTTAACCCGTTATCAAAACCTAAAAAATCTGTTTTACTACCATTGTAGGATAAATAATCGCTATTAAAATGAAAATCTGGATTATAGCTCAAGCCAAATGAGCTACTATAAGTAGCTTTTGTTGGTATGTCTTTGGTGATAATATTAATAGCACCTCCTGTAAAATCTGCCGATTGATCTGCAGTTGCAGATTTAATCACCAAAACATTTTCTAAAATAGATGAGGGAAATAAATCTAACTGTAAGGTATTTCTATCAGGATCTAAACCTGGAACGTCTACACCGTTTAAAGATGTTTTAGTGTAGCGATCTCCCAAACCTCTTACATAAACATACTTGCCTCTTTGAACAGAAACTCCAGGAATACTCTTGACTGCAGATGCAATATCGCCAGCTCCTGAATTTTTAATACTCTCTAAAGAAAGACCATCCATAAGATTTATGGAGTTTTTTTGTAATTTTAAAACCGATTCTTCAGTATTTCTTTTTAATGAAGTTTTAATAACAACTTCATCTAACTCGGCGGAAGCAGCTTTTAGGGTTACATCAATATTAATTGACTCTCCATTTTTTAGAATAATTTCATTGATTTCTTTAGTTTGATACCCTACAAAAGAAAACTCCAAGGTGTAGGTTCCTGGAGTTAATTCTAAATTGTATTTACCCTCAAAATCGCTTAAGGCTCCTTTAAGAGTCCCTTTTACAATAACATTTGCAAAAGGAAGAATATCATTGTACTCCCCATCGTTTACTGTACCAGTAATGATTCCAGATTGTGAAAATGAAGAAAAAGAGAGTAAACCTATAATTAGTAATAATAAAGATGTTTTTTTCATGGTTGTTATATATAAAAACAACTCATCCCAATAATTTGGAATGAGTTTTTAACAATTTATTTTTGATTAATTCAAATAAATTATAAGGCTCCCTTATGTTCAGCAAAGGTCCACCCAAAGTCAGATAAATTTGCTCCAACTGTTTCAGAACCATTGATTACTGCATTCGCATTATCACCAAATCCAGTAACGGTAACAGTTTCAGCTTTATTTACAAATATATCTTGTACATTTTCAACTGCTGAAGGCAGTACTATTTCCCACAGTCCGAATGATAGTTTGTCATCATTGTAATTTGTTGCAACGCCATCATTATCTAATTCAACATCTGAAGATTCTTTAAATCCTCTAGCAAACACATTATTTGAAACACCCATAGCATTACTTCTGTAATCAGCATACTCACCATTCTCTGTAGTACCGTTACCTATTAAAGTAATATTATTTAACGTAAAGCTTCCTTCTAGTGCACCTTCAGGACCATCAATTTCCATAGCATGATCAGAAATATCTCCTAATACAACCACTGAGTTTGATACAGTTCCAGAATATGCTTGGTCAATATCTAATCCATCATCACCTTGAGCCCAAACTAGCGAATTTGATACATCTACAGATCCACCAAATAACTCAATGCCATCATCAACATTTGCTACTACCTCAACATTAGCGATCGAAGTTCCAGATCCAACTCCACCTAGAGTAAGTCCATTTATTTCATTCCCTTCACCAATCTCAGCACCACCATGACGAATAGAAATATAATTTATTTCTCCTGAGTTATCAGAATTATCATTGCCCCCATACAAGCCATTGGTATCGCTTGCAGGGATTCCTTCAATTTGGGTTTCTGATGCGTTTCCTTCGACAGATATAGCGGCATAACCTAAGACTAACAATCCGCCCCATAATCCACGATCATTTTCAGTTAAGTTTCCTCCAAATGATTGACCTAATTGAATATTATCTGCCGCAGAAGTAAATACAATAGGGTTATCAGCAGTTCCATTTGCCATTATTTTAGCACCTCTAGCAATAATTAATGCGGATGCATTTGCACCACTTCCAGCAAAAGCCTTTATAATTGTTCCTGCTTCTATGGTCAATGTATTACCAGCAGTTACAGTAACTCGACCTTCAAGTTCCCATATTTCGTCATTTGTTAAAGTTTTGTCCTCTGTAATTTGACCGCTTAAAACAGTATCTGTTGTTTGACCTTCGCCATCAGTAGGAATAACTGCTCCATCATCATCACTACTGCAACTCATAAATGATCCAATCGTTAAAATTGCCATTGTTAAAAGTAAAATTTTTTTCATTTTTAATTTATTATTTTGATTATTAATGGTACAAATAACTAATACTAATGTGAAGTTCTTGTTATCTACAAATTAACATTAGATGATTTTAGTGTTAATTAATTGTTACCTACTTAACACTTAAAATACATTAAAAAGAACTTAATAATAGTATATTGCGATTTTATAAATTATTAGAATGATGAATTGGGAACAACTGTTATCATTAAGAAGGCAAGGTGATACAAATAAAAGATTACGAATTGAACAAGATGAGACACGGTTAGGTTTTGAGGTAGATTACGACCGGATTATCTTTTCATCAGCATTTCGAAGTTTACAAGATAAAACACAAGTAATACCATTATCAAAAACATCATTTGTACATACTCGACTCACCCATAGTTTAGAAGTTTCTGTTGTAGGAAGATCTTTAGGCAGAATTATAGGGAAGGCAGTTTTAGAGAAATACCCTCAATTAAAAAAGACACATGGTTATCAAAGTAATGATTTTGGAGCGATTGTAGCAGCAGCGTCATTAGCTCATGATATAGGGAATCCTCCATTTGGACATAGTGGAGAAAAAGCCATTGGCGATTTTTTTTTAAATGGAAAAGGGAAGCGTTTTAAATCTCTATTATCACCAAAACAATACCAAGATCTTATTGATTTTGAGGGAAATGCTAATGGGTTTAAAATTTTATCTGAAACAAAAAATGGCGTAGAGGGAGGTTTGCGACTATCCTACGCAACTTTAGGAGCCTTTATGAAATACCCAAAAGAATCACTTCCAAAAAAACCATCCTTAAATATTTCAGATAAAAAATATGGTGTTTTTCAGTCAGAAAAAGACTTTTTCCTTGAGGTAGCCAAGGAGTTAGGCCTTCAAAATAGAGGCGATCGTAAGGACATGAGCTTTAGTCGCCATCCACTAGCTTTTTTAGTAGAGGCGGCAGATGATATTTGCTACACTATTATTGATTTTGAAGACGGGATTAATTTAGGTTTAATTGATGAAGAGTTTGCACTTGAATATTTAATTAAACTCGTAAAAGATAACATAAACACTGTTAAATATACTAGTTTAAAGAAATCTTCAGATCGTTTAGCTTATTTGCGCTCATTAGCTATTAATACTCTAGTCACTGAGGCTGCATCTGTTTTTATTAACAATGAAGAGGCTATCCTAAATGGAAAATTCACTACATCTTTATTAGATAAAAGCAACTATAAAGCTCAAGTTGACGATATTATAAAAATTAGTATTCAAAAAATTTATAATAGCAAGAATGTAATAGACAAAGAGATAGCAGGTTATAAAATCTTAAATACACTCCTAGAAGTTTTTACAAATTCAGTTGAAAACTATAAAACTGGCGTTACAACTCAATTTGATCAGTTAATATTAAATGATTTAATTTTAGGAAATCCAGATGATTCTTCTATGTATCAATATTTGATTGAAACTTGCAATTACATCTCTAGACTTACCGATAGTAATGCAATGTTGAATTTTCAAAAAATTAATGGGAATCTCTCTTAGAGGACCGATATTAAGATTTTGAAAATTGAAAATTATCCGCACTATCCTAAATAAAGTCAGCTTTTATTTTCTCAAAGTTTCGCTTGAATAGTACAATTAAACAAGTAAAAATTATTGTTAAATGCTTGCTTTGTGTCATTAACAGTTATAATAATCACAAAATGATTATAATTAGTAAAAAATTAGTTAATTTCACACACAATAAAAAATTTAAAAAAAAACTTGTAACACTATGAAAAAATTACTTTACTTTTTTGTATTTATACTAGCGAACTCATTGTTCGGTCAGGACTACAAAAGCTCAGTGGACACTTATTTGAATGCTAATAAATCGGAACTAGGTCTTGAATCACAAGACTATGATGACCTTGTTATAGACAGGTACAGTTATTCCAAAAGTATGGATGTAGAAAATGTTTATGCAATCCAACGATACCAAGGAATAGAACTATTTAATTCTGTCTCTTCGTTTGCAATTAGAAATGGACAAGTTTTGAATGCTGGATTTTCATTCAAAAAAAATATATCAGAAAAAGTTAACACTACAAGTCCTTCAATAAGTGCTGCAACTGCAATTAATAAAGCAGCAGAGAGTTTAGGACTAAGCACTACCTCTAATATTGAGCTAATTGAAACCCTATCAGACAATAAATTTATATTTTCTGATGGAGGAATTTCTTTAGAAAATATCCCTGTTAAGTTGGTTTTTCAAACCATGGAAGATAATTCATTAAGACTTGCTTGGGATTTAAGTATTTATTTGTTAGATGCTTCTCACTACTACAGTGTAAGAATAGATGCACTTAATGGTGCTCTTTTAGATACCGTTGACTGGGTTGTTAGCTGTTCCGTTGAAAAAGGAATGTTTAGCAATCATACTCATATAAAAGACGACAGTCGTTTATTTTCTCAAACCACAAACGAAATGGCAGTATCAGGCGGTGCTCAGTATCGAGTATTTGCAATGCCAATTGAAAGCCCAAATCATGGTGTTGATACTCTAGAAGCGGATCCTTCAGGTGAAGGGCAGGGTTCTCCATTTGGATGGCACGATACCAATGGTGCTCCAGGAGCTGAATACACGATAACTAGAGGGAATAATGTTTGGTCACAAGATGACATAAACGGTAATAATTCTCCAGATGGTATATCTGCTGATGGCGGACCTGATCTTATTTTTGATTTCCCGTACATATTTGATTCACCCCCAATAGAAATGGTAGAAGCATCAACAGTAAATTTATTCTACTGGAACAACTTAATGCACGATATCTACTATCAGTATGGTTTTGATGAAGCAAGTGGAAATTTTCAAGAAAATAATTATGGGAATGGAGGAAATGGCAGTGATTCAGTGAATGCTGATGCTCAAGATGGAGGAGGATCAAACAATGCTAATTTCGCGACACCTCCTGATGGATCGAATCCAAGAATGCAAATGTTTTTATGGGATGGCGCAGTTACCTCAGGGCCCCTACTAACGATAAATGATGGACCACTAGCTGGTGATTATGACGGGATACCAGCAGCTTTTGGTGGTGAAATTGTAGATTTAACCGAAGATTTAGTATTGGTTGAAGATGATGCTACTGGTACTTCAGATACAAATGATGCTTGTGACCCCATTACTAATGGAAGTGATTTAACCGGTAAAATTGCTGTTATTCGAAGAGGAGAATGCGAATTTGGCTTCAAATCATTAGCAGCTCAAAATGAAGGTGCTGTAGCAGTAATTATGGTTAATAATGTAGACGGAGATGCGATAACCATGGCCCCTGGTGCTGTTGGTGATCAAGTAACCATTCCATTGTTTATGGTGAATAATATTGATGGTGAAGCGATCATAGAAGAATTATTGATTGCATCTATTAATGCATCCATCAACGGTGTAACAATAGGACCTGAAATAGACGGTGATTTAGACAATGCAATCATTGCTCATGAATATGGTCACGGTATATCAAACAGACTTACAGGAGGAGCAAACAATACAAGCTGCTTAAATAATGCCGAGCAAATGGGAGAAGGATGGAGTGATTACGTTGGCTTAATGCTAACCATGGAGCCTGGCGATCAAGGGTCCGACATCAGAGGTATTGGTACCTATGCAACGGGTCAGCCTGTTGATGCTCAGGGTATTAGAGAAGCTCCGTATAGCACTGATTTCGCTGTTAATAATTACACCTATGCTGATTCAAATAACAATGTATCTCAACCACACGGAATTGGGTTTGTTTGGGCTACGATGCTTTGGGATATGACTTGGTTATTAATCGATGAATACGGATTCGATCCAGATTTATACAATGGAACAGGCGGAAATAATATTGCGATTCAATTAGTTATGGATGGTATGAAATTACAAAGTTGTTCTCCTGGATTTGTAGATGGAAGAGACGCGATTCTAGAAGCAGACGAATTAGCAAATGATGGTGCAAACCGTTGTTTGATTTGGGATGCATTTTCTAATAGAGGACTTGGATATAGCGCTGATCAAGGAAATTCATTCAATCGTGCAGACCAAGTTGAGGCTTTTGACCTTCCTCCTGTTTGTGATGAATTGGGAATTAATGATAGTAATTTAGAAAATAATTTTATTATTTATCCAAACCCATCAAACGGAAACGTAAATATTCAGCCATTGTTAGATTTTGGTATAGGAACTATTGTAATTTACGATATGAATGGGAGAGAAGTTTATAACAAAAATACTTCATTACAAAACACAGTTTCTTTAAGTGTAGAAAATTTAACAACAGGTTTGTATATCATTCAAATAAACGGAGCAGACTACAATCATACTGCTAAGCTTGTTATAAAAAAGTAACGTATTTGAAATTAGTAAATAGTAAAAAAGCTGTCTTTCACGACAGCTTTTTTTATAGGTAATCGTTCAATAATTGGGTTATTTTATTTGCGGAAATACCAACGATGTCCTTTAATTGATCAATAGATCCTTGATTTGGAAATTCATCAGAAACGCCAATATTTTTTAACGTTTTTTTGTAATTGTTTTTGATGTAAAACTCATTAACAGCACTGCCAAAACCACCCATTACGATTCCATCTTCTAGGGTGATTATAGTGTTGTATTTTTTAAAAATACGATGTAGTAATTTTTCATCAATGGGCTTGACAAAACGCATATCATAACAAGAAATTTCTTCAGCAGCGGAGCATTTAATGATTCCATCCAAAGCGTTTTTGGAAATAGTACCTATGGTTAAAACAGCAATGCTTTCCCCCTTTTTCAATAGAAAGCCTTTTCCTATTTCAATTTTTGAAAATGGCTTTCTCCAAGAAATAATTTCTCCTTTTCCTCTAGGATATCTTATCGCAATTGGGTTTTTTAAACCCAATTGTGCGGTGTACATAATATTTCGAAGTTCTACTTCATCTCTTGGGGCAAATATGATTAAATTAGGAATACATCGTAAATAATTTATATCAAAAATACCATGATGAGTTGCGCCATCCTCACCTACTAAACCAGCTCGATCTAAACAAAAAATCACAGGTAAGTTTTGTAAACAAACATCATGAATTAACTGATCATATGCTCTTTGTAAAAAAGTTGAATAAATATTACAAAATACAATGTTCCCTTGAGCTGCCATACCTGCTGAAAATGTAACAGCATGTTGTTCAGCTATTCCCACATCAAAAGCTCTTTCGGGAAATGTTTCCATCATATATTTCAGAGAACTTCCAGTGGGCATTGCTGGAGTAATTCCTATTATTTTTTTATTCTTTGTCGCTAATTCAACCAATGTTTTTCCAAATACATCTTGAAACTTTGGCGCTTTATCAGTCACATTCTTAACTTGAATTTCCCCGGTAATAGCATCAAATTTTCCAGGAGCATGGTAAAGCACTTGATTTTCCTCTGCTTGTTTCAGCCCTTTCCCTTTTTTAGTAATAATATGCAATAATTTAGGACCATTAACCTTTTTTAATCGATTAAATTCATCAATCAAATCATTTAAATTGTGACCATCCACAGGACCTGAGTACTTAAAGTTTAAAGCTTCAAAAATATTATCGGTATTGGGGCTTTGGTCTAGGGTTACTTTTAGCAAATATTTTTTTAAAGCTCCAACGCTTGGATCAATTCCTATAGCGTTATCATTTAAAACAACTAATATGTTCGTTTTGGTAACACCAGCATGATTTAGAGCCTCAAACGCCATCCCACTTGCGATAGATGCATCACCAATAATAGCGATGTGTTGACGTTTAAAGTTTTTTGCTAATTGAGAAGAAATCGCCATTCCTAATACTGCAGATATAGAAGTACTGCTATGACCTGTCCCAAAGGCATCGTATATACTTTCAGATATTTTTGGGAAACCACTAATACCATTTAATTGCCTGTTGGTATGAAATTTATTTTTTCTACCTGTTAATATTTTATGGCCGTAGGCTTGATGTCCAACATCCCAAACTACAATATCTTCTGGTGTATTAAAAACATAATGCAGCGCTATTGTAAGCTCAACAACACCTAAACTAGCTCCTAAATGACCCTCCTTGGCAGCTACTTGATCAATTATTTTTTCTCTAATTTCTGAAGCTAGTGTCGGTAACTTATCTCGTGAAATTTCACGAAGATCTTTTGGGTATAGAATGCTATTTAAAATTGACTCCTGCATTTTGTAAAGATACAGATTTGATGTTGTATTTTTGGATTACAAAAAAAGGAATACCTTGATAGAACCCCACAATGACAGTTTTTTTATGAAGCAAGCTTTAAATGAAGCAAATGAAGCGTTGAAGAAAGGTGAAGTTCCTATTGGAGCAGTAATTGTTTGTGATAATCAAATTATTGCAAGAGGGCATAATTTAACCGAAACATTAAATGATGTAACTGCCCACGCTGAAATGCAAGCTATAACAGCTGCTGCCAATTTTTTAGGAGGAAAATACCTGATAAACTGCACTTTATACGTAACCTTGGAGCCTTGTCAAATGTGCGGAGGAGCTCTGTTTTGGAGCCAAATCTCAAAGATAGTATACGGAGCGAAAGACCAAAAAAGAGGTTGTATTAATTTAAAGACCAAATTGCATCCGAAAACTAAAATAGTAGGGGGTATACTAGAGAAAGAATCTTCTAATATTATTAAAAGATTTTTTATTGAGAAGAGAAATTTAAATTAAAAAAACTCATTTACAGAGCAAATGAGTTTTTTTACATGTAATTATGTTTTAGCTATGGATTACGCGGACTTGACCCGCAACCATACCTTTACGACCTTCTTCTTCTACGTATTCTACTTTGTCTCCTTCGTTTAATGCCTCGCCGTTGAGACCGGTTACGTGAACAAAGATATCTTTACCTGTATCATCATTTGTTATAAATCCGAAACCTTTTGATTCGTTAAAAAACTTTACTGTACCTTCCATTTTTGTTTAAAAAAAAATTAATAATGAACAAATATAGCAGATTTATTAAATAATAGTGCTAAAATTTCCTGATTAAAATTTTTCAGCACTTTATTTATCTTTCGAATTGTTGTACGCTCTCATTTTTTTTATACTTTCTTCTGTTAGCATGTAATCCTTAATATCTTTATTTTTCCATCGTGTGTAAATAAACAAGGGCATTATTATAAACATCAACAACATTAATGATATTCCAATTAAAAAATCACCAATTTCAGATTCTTCAGGTTTTACATAAAAGCCTACGCAAACTCCAATGATTGAAATTAACAACAAAAATTTTATTAGATAGGTCATAATTTTATCAATCCTTATTACTCAATCTTAAATTTAATTCTTTTAATTGTTGATCATCTATAAATGCAGGCGCGTTAATCATGACATCTCTTCCGGAATTATTCTTTGGAAATGCAATAAAGTCTCTAATAGTTTCTTGCCCCCCAAGTATAGCAACCAATCTGTCCAATCCAAATGCAATTCCGCCATGTGGTGGAGCTCCATACTGAAAAGCATCCATTAAAAATCCAAATTGAGCTTTAGCTTCTTCAGGAGTAAAACCTAAGTATTCAAACATCATGGCTTGTGTCTCTCTATCGTGAATCCGTATCGACCCTCCTCCAATTTCATTCCCGTTTAAAACTAAATCGTACGCATTGGCTTTAACCAATCCCGGAGCTGTTTCTAACAAGTCAATTTGCTCTGGTTTTGGAGAGGTAAATGGATGGTGCATGGCATGAAATCTGTTGGTCTCTTCGTCCCACTCTAATAATGGAAAATCTACTACCCATAATGGAGCAAATTCGTCGTTTTTCCTCAGGCCTAACCGTTCTCCTATTTCCATTCTTAAAGCGCTCAGTTGTGCTCTTACTTTATTGGTTTCACCAGAAAGAACACAAATTAAATCACCGATTTTAGCACCTGTCGCTTCGGCCCATTTAGCTAGATCTTCTTGATTATAAAATTTATCTACAGAAGATTTGTAAGTCCCGTCTTCATTACATTTACAATAAACCATTCCAGAGGCGCCAATTTGGGGACGCTTGATCCAGTCGATTAGCTTATCTATATCTTTTCGTGAATAATTGTTACCCCCAGGGATAGCAATTCCGACAACTAATTCGGAATTATTGAAAATGGCAAAGTCTTTGTGCTTGGTAAATTCATTCAACTCTCCGAATTCCATTCCAAAACGAATATCAGGTTTATCATTTCCGTATAATTTCATCGCGCTTTCATAGGTCATTCTTGGGAATTCACTAATTTCTATTCCTTTAATTTTTTTTATTAAATGACGTGTTAACCCCTCGAAAGTTGATAAGATATCTTCTTGTTCAACAAAAGCCATTTCACAGTCAATTTGTGTAAATTCGGGTTGTCTATCAGCTCTTAAATCTTCATCTCTAAAACATTTTACAATCTGAAAATATTTATCCATTCCTCCAACCATTAATAATTGTTTAAAAGTTTGAGGCGATTGAGGAAGGGCATAAAACTGACCTTGATTCATTCTTGACGGAACTATAAAATCTCTAGCTCCTTCGGGTGTTGATTTAATAAGATAAGGAGTTTCGACTTCCACAAAATCTTCATTAGAAAGATAATTTCTAACCGCCATTGTTACTTGATGGCGAAATACTAAATTTTCTCGCACAGGATTTCTCCTAATATCTAAGTACCGATACTTCATTCTTAGATCATCACCTCCATCTGTTTCATCTTCAATAGTAAAAGGAGGTGTTAAGGAATTGTTTAAAACTGAAAAATCTGAAACTAAAATTTCGATAGTTCCAGTTGGTATGCTTGGGTTTTTTGAAGCCCTTTCAATAACCGTTCCGTGAACTTGAATCACAAACTCTCGTCCTAACAACTTTGCTTTTTCTAGGAGTGTTTTTGTTGTACGCTCTTCATCAAAAATAAGTTGTGTAATTCCATAACGATCTCTTAAATCGATCCAAATCATAAATCCTTTATCTCTTGATTTTTGGACCCAACCGGCTAAGGTTACCGATTCATTTATATGTTTTTCTCTTAATTCACCGCAAGTATGACTTCTATACATTTTATTTTTTTATTAGGTAAAGTTACTTAAAGGTAACAATACGGGAAGTGCAAATTTAATAAGATAAAAGAGCATATAACACTCTTTTTAAAAAATTATTATATGGATGTCTCAAGGAAAATAATATTTAATATTGATGTTAAGTATTCATAAACAGGTAATTATTGTTTAAGCCTTGGTGCATTAATGGATGAACAATTTGAATGTGTCTCCTGATACCATTTATATAAAAGGTGATTTGATAAAGGATATAGGGGGTCGCTTCAAACATCCATGGGAAGTAAATCAATTTGGATTTAACAATACCATAATTACTGGAGGAGTTTCATTTTGTTTCCAGTATAGTAATTTACTTAAAAAACCCCTTAGATTATTAAGGGGTTTTTTTTATTTATAAATAGAATTTGTTAATCCTTTTAAAGATTGAATTTTTAATTTTATTTTATGGGTTATAAAAAATAAAACCGGGACAATAATTAAGGTCAAAAACGTAGCTATGACAAGGCCGTAAATTACAGTCCAAGCTAAAGGCCCCCAAAATATTACATTATCCCCCCCAAAATAAATATTTGGGTTAAAGTCAGTAAATAAGGTAAAAAAGTTTATGTTCAAACCGATTGCTAGAGGTATTAATCCTAAAATGGTTGTTATCGCGGTCAATAATACAGGTCGTAATCTTGCTCTACCCCCTTCTATTATTGACTCTTTTATGCTATCTGTCCTTAATAAATCCTTATCATTCATTCCCATTGATATCATTTTTCGATCAATTAGCAATTGTGTGTAGTCCAATAACACAACACCATTATTAACAACAATTCCTGCAAGTGAAATAATCCCCATCATCGTCATCATGATCACAAAAGCACTTCCGGTAATTACAATTCCGCCAAATACCCCGATCAAACTTAAAAATATAGCAAGCATAATTATAGCTGGTTTTGACACAGAGTTAAATTGGAAAATTAAAATTAAAAAAATTAAACCAAGACCTGTAAAAAAGGCTCCCAATAAAAATGCCATTTGTTTATTTTGCTCTTCAATTTGACCCGTATAATCTATTTTAATTTTATTTGGTAATTCGGTAAAATTTTTCATTTCACTTTGGATATTAGACACAATAACTCCAGCATCCGTATATCCCGGAGCTAATGCCGAATAAACTGTAACAACACGTTTAGTGCCTTTGTGTTTTATGGCACTAAATCCAGAACTATTTTTTTGTTTTGCAATAACTGAGACCGGTATTTCTTTAATTTTTCCTGTTGCTTGATCTCTAAATATTAATTTTTGATCAAAAAGAGCGTTGGTATTATACCTATCCTCTTTATTAAAACGAACATAGATATCGTAATCTTCGCCATCTTCTTTGTAAATACCTGCTTTAGATCCAAAAATTGAATTTCTTAAAAGCTGACCAACTTGTCCTGTGCTAACACCTAATTCTCCTGCCTTTTGTCGATCAATCTCTACCTGCATAGTGGGTTTAGATTTATTTACATCAATTTTTAGTTCATCAATTCCTGCGATATTTTTTGAGTTGATAAAATTTCTCATTCGTTCAGCAACTACAATCAATTCAGCATAATCAGGCCCTTCAATTTCTATATTAATAGGGGGTCCTGCCGGGGGACCATTTTCATCTTTTTCAACGGATATTAAAACACCTGGATATATTCCAACCAAAGCTTTTTGAACTTTTTCTCTCAATAGTTTACTATCTGCTCCTCGTCGATATTTATATTCCGTCATCGAGGCAGTAATTTTGGCTTTATGAGGCATTTCTGCTGTTGAGCCACCATCTGTTTGTGGGTTTCCGGCGCCTTCACCAACTTGAGAAACAACGCTTTCCACCAGAAAATTATAATCACCATCCATATTTTCAGGATCATTTAGAATTTGATATACCTGATTTTCAATTTCTTCAGTAATTTGATTGGTTTTTTCGATATCTGTACCCTGTGGATATTCAATGTAAACTATTATTTGGTTGGGAGTGTTGTCTGGAAAAAATTCTACTTTGGTCCTTTGGGAACCAATAGAGTAGCCAAAGCCTCCAAAAGCTACAAAAAGTAAGAGTATTATTCCACCCGTCAGAATGTAGGGCATCGCGCCACTTAAAGCTCTTCGAAGTGTTTTTTCATAGAACCGTTCCCATTTTGGAATTGTTCGATTTTGAAAACGATTTGCTAATTTTCTTAACACAAATCTATATGCCCACAACATGATTGCTGTAAAAATCATTACACTACCAATACCTTTGTAGGGTCCTCCAATCAAGAATATAATAAGACCAATCCCTGAAATGATACTTGATAAAATTATAATTCTTTTAAGAGGCATTTCGGCATCTTCAGTTTTCATAAATTGAGAAACTATCAAAGAATTAAAAAAGATTGCAACAAATAATGACGAACCTAATACTACCGATAGTGTAATTGGTAAATAAATCATAAATTCTCCCATTACTCCCGGCCATAAACCTAAAGGGATAAAAGCAGCAACAGTTGTTGCGGTAGATATAATAATAGGAAAAGCGATTTCACTAATACCTTGTTTTGCAGCATCAATTCGGTTCATTCCTTCTTCGTCCATTAAACGGTACACATTTTCGACTACTACAATTCCGTTATCTACCAACATACCAAGCCCCATGATTAAACCAAAAAGAATCATTGTGTTCATAGTGAACCCCAAATAGCTTAAAATCATTAACGACATAAACATAGACATGGGAATTGCAAAACCGACAAACAAAGCGTTTTTAAAACCTAAAAAGAACATCAACACACTCACCACTAAAATAATCCCAAAGAGTATATTGTTTACCAAATCATCTACCTGCCCAATTGTTTTTGAAGATTGGTCGTTCGAAATGGTAAGTTTTAGATTACTTGGAAATACCTCTTCTTTTGCGTTTTCTAAAATTACTTTAATTTTATCTGCTGCTGCCACCATATTTTTCCCAGCTCGTTTCTTTACATCAAGCATAACAACTCGTTGACCAAACTCCCTTGCGTAGGTAGTCCTTTCTTTTTCTTTAAATTTTACAACAGCAATATTTTTTAGATAAATGGGATTGTTGTTGTCAGATTTGACAACAAAATTTTCTAAGTCTGCGGGGGAATTAATTTCCCCTAATACTCGAATTGTTCTTCTTTGACCACTTGTTATAAAATTTCCTGCAGACATGGTTACGTTTCCGTTATTAATAGCTCCAATTATATCTTGAAAACTAACTTTTGCTGCCATCATTTTATAAATATCCACAGCTACTTCTACCTCTCTTTCTTGAGCGCCGCGTATGTCTACTTGCTTTATTTCAGGTAAATTCTCTATTTCATCTTCAAGATATTCACCGTATTCTTTTAGTTTTTCTACAGGATAATCTCCAGAAATGTTAATATTTAAGATGGGCATCTCTTCGGACATGCTTAGATCAAACACATTAGGATCTACTTTGGCTCCGTTAAAGGTGGGCCAGTCTTCACCAGATATTTCTGTTTCTATTTCATCCTTTACTTTTTGCTTGGCTAATTCGACTTCTATGTCTTCATCAAATTCAACGATAATCATAGAGACATCTTCTTGTGATGTTGAGGTAATTTCCACAACATTACTGACGGTCTTTAATACGTCTTCCAATGGCGTTGTAATTAGTTTTTCGACATCCTCCGCAGTATTTCCTGGGTAAATTGAATTTATATAAATTTTAGTTTCTTTAATTTCAGGAAAATTTTCTCTGGGCATGCTGAAATAGGCGGAGATCCCTGAAAATAAAATAATAAACATCATCACATAAATGGTCGTTTTGTTATTGATTGCCCATGAGGATAAGCGAAATTCTTTATTAATATTTTTTTCCTTTTTACTCATTACTTTCTGTATTTAGAATTTTCACGTCTTGTCCATCTTTGACATTTCGAGCCCCTTCGTTTACAATTACATCATTACTAGCCAACCCCTCTAATATTTCTACAAAATCACCTTGGGTTTTACCAGTTTTTATGATAATCTTTTTTGCAATCGCTTCATTTTCAAGATTAATATTTTGTGCTAAAAAGATATATTGTTCTCCTAATGAATTTTCTGAGATTATGCTCTGAGGGATCAATACAGCTTCCTTATTAGAATAATCATTGATTTTAATTTTTGCTGTGAGATTTGGTTTTATGTGTTTATCTCGATTAGGAATGTTGATATTTATTTTAAAAGTTCTATTTCCAGGGTTAATAAAATTACTTACTTGATCCACTTTTGTAATTAAATTTTCATTTAAAACCGGGAAGAAAACTTCCGCTATTTTTCCAGGAGTAACATTACTTAGATATCCTTCAGGAACTTCTGCTTCAATGTACATGTTTTCAAGATTAACCAATCTAAAAATGGGTGATACGCCAGCGCCTACAACAGTTCCTTCTTCGGTAATGATATCATCAATAACACCCGAAAAAGGTGCTCTAATGGAGGTTTTATCTAATTGAGATTGCATTTGGTTTACAGCATTTTGTTGCCCTTCATAGGTTGCCTTTGCTTGTAAAAACTCAATCTCACTTCCTATTTTTTGTTCCCATAAACGCTTTTGTCTTTCAAAGGTTGTTTTAGCCAAGCTTAATTGCACTTTCATTTGAGCAATTTGTTGAGACATCCCTCCGTCATCAATAGAGGCCAGAAGTTGACCTTTAGATACATTTTGACCCTCAAATACGAGAACCTTTAATAGTGAGCCAGAAAATTCTGGATATAAAATTAAATTTTGTTTAGTAGCAACACTACCTTGAAGTTCTAGAAAATGATCAAAGCGCTTTTGTTTTACTTTAAACGCTGTTACTAGTGGGTATTTTTTGATAGTATCTAAACTTTTAATCCTAGCGTCTATCATTTTAATTTTATTGTTTAAATCATTTTGTTTGGCAGCAAGATCATCTCTTTTTTTTCTGATTTTAGTTAGATCATTGCTTTCAACGATCGATTCTACTGATGTTGAATCTCCTCCACACGAGGTAATGAGAAGTGTTAGTGTGATTAATAAAAAAATATTTTTCATTACGTTTTTTTTATACTGGTTAATTGGTTTTCTTTAATTGTGGTGTATTTAAGACAGTTTCCAAATCTGCTTTGGTTGTAATTACTCTCAACATAGATTCAAAATAAGACTGTTGTGCATTGTATAACTGAATTTGAGCATTGCGCAAATCGAAACTTGTAGCAAGACCCTCTATAAATTTAACTTGATTTTTCTTTTCTACCCGTTCTGATAAATTTAGATTTTTTTTATTATTGTTGTAAACCTCAATAGCGAATCGATAATTATTTTTAGCAGTATTAATCTCCAATAGTATATTTTGATAGGTCTCTTTTAGGCTTGTTTCAGCTTTTTCTAAAGCGATTCTTGCCTGTTGAGTCTTAGCGCTTCGCAAACCGCTGCTAACGATAGGGATATTCATGCTGATTCCAAGTAAAGATGATTGATACCATTTTTGATTATTGCTTAAAAAAGTAAATGAATCACTATTTGCTTGCGTTCCATAATTAATAAACGCAGCTAGATTTGGTATCGAATAGGATTTTTCTAATTTCAGTTCTAATAAGCGTTGACTTTTAAAATTACTAGCAATTTTAAAATCAATATTATCTTCAATATTTATGTTCTTATCTAAAAAATCTAAACGAATATTTTCTTGGGTAAGTGAGTCTAAATTATCCAACATAATAACATCGCTTTCAACATCAATCCCCAAGGCCAAATTGAACATTTGTTGCGCTATCACAAACATTCTTTTGGAATTTTTAAGTTGTGTTTCTAGGTCAAGTAATGTGATCTCTAATTGCTCAACACTTTCTTCTTCCACAAAGCCGTTATTGAAATATGCCTTTGTTTCTTTGAGATTGTTTTTTAGATTTTTAATATTTAAATCTATAATATCAATTAATTCTTTAGAGAGTAAAACGCTTCCATAAGCATTGATTACTCCTAATCTAACTTCTAATTGTGTTTTTTCATCCGCATTTTGAGAGTAATCTAAAAATGTTTTAGCAGCTTGTAAACCAACAAGATAGCTGCCGTCAAAAATTAATTGACTTAGGGATACGCCAATATTTGCACTTTCTTTAGTGCCAAATATTACAGGAACAAACGTACCAGGATCAGCTCCCGTAATTTCACCGGGCAACAAGGTTGTAGGTTGTTTTATATTATTCTGGTAAGAAACGCTTCCGTTTAATTGAGGCAATCCTGATGCGGTAGTTTCCCATTTCTTTTTTATTGCTATGGCAATGTCTTTACGAGCATTTATTGCGGAATAATTACTGTCTATAGCAAAATTAATTGCTTCTTCTAAGGTGAATTTATAGGTTTGATTTTGCTGGGCTTTACTCGTTGTAGTAATCAGAAAAAAACCAATCAATATAAATATTTTATTCATTGTTATTTTTTAAAATTTTGTTTAATGTGTGTAATCCTTCTTTGGTAATGATTCCTCTTAAGTGATATTCAAGGAAATCATCCATAATCTCAGTTTTTGTAAAAACTTTTGTGGGAAATAAATTTTCGTCCTTAATTCCTGTAATTCCTAAAAAATATATTCTTGAAACAAACTCTTCGCTAAGATTTGTTCGATATAAACCCATCTCAATCCCTCTTTCGAAATTATTGACAACACAACTTTGCATTAACTCAAACTGTTTTTTCTTTAAGGAATCGTTGATTTCTGGATAGTATTTACAAAGTTGATAATGGGGAGAGGTCTTTTCATTTTTCAAATGAAGCATGACAGATTTTTTTATTTCATATAATTCCTCAATTGGATTTTTTTGAAGCTCACAAATGGAGTTAATCTCGCTAGAAATGGTTTCAAATACACAAAATGTTGCAGCTTCTACTAACTTGGTTTTGTTGTTGAAGTGAGAATAAATTGTTTTTTTAGAAATATGCATTTCTGAGGCAATATCATCCATTGTAACACTTTTGAAACCAAAGTTTATAAATAAATCAATTGCCTTTTTTAATATTTTTTCTTTCATAAAACAAATATTTGCGCTGCAAAAATAAAAAGGAAACTTTTAAAACAAAATTAGTTTCCTTAGTATTAACAAAATTTTAATAGTATCAGAAATCGATTTTATTGTTTTTAACATTTAATTAAATTTTGAATGGTATTTTTGTTTAAAATTTGATTATGGAGGGAATTGAAGATTATACGAAATCATTAAAAAAATATCTTGATGAAATAGTAGTTGTAAAAGAACCTAAACAACTTTATAGACCCATACGATATATTGTTTCCCTTGGAGGGAAAAGATTAAGACCGGTTCTTACTTTAATGTCGTGTGATTTTTTTAATAAAGATTATAAATGTGCTTTACCAGCCGCTTTAGCTCTAGAGCTGTTTCATAATTTCTCGTTAATTCATGATGATATAATGGATGAGGCACCTATAAGACGCGGGAAAGAAACAGTTCATAAAAAATGGGACTTAAATACGGGAATATTATCTGGAGATGCCATGTTAATATTGGCATATCAATTATTTGAAAATTATGAATCGGATATGTTCAGTGAACTCGCAAAACTTTTCAGTAAAACAGCCTTACAAGTATGTGAGGGACAGCAATATGATGTGGATTTTGAAACAAGAAATAACGTAACAATTGAGGAGTATTTGAAAATGATCGAGTATAAAACGGCAGTTCTGTTAGGTGCTGCTATGCAAATGGGAGCTATTGTTGCTGAAGCTTCTGATGCTTGTAAAGTTCATAGCTACGAGTTTGGAAGAAATTTAGGAATCGCATTTCAACTACAAGACGATTATTTGGATTGCTTTGGAGACCCAGAGAAATTTGGAAAACAGGTAGGAGGCGATATTATTTCAAATAAAAAAACATACCTCTATTTAACCGCACTCGTAAATTGCAATGAAATTGATAAAAAAAGGTTAATAAAGTTATTCTCAGAAACTCCAAAAGATCCATCTCAAAAAATTATAGAAGTAAAAGACTTGTATGTTAAATCTGGAGCGGCAAATCAATCCTTAAAGGAGATTACTAATTTTACTCAAAAAGCAAATACAATCATTGAAAAATTAAATATTTCAAAAAACAACAAATATTTATTAAGATCCTTTAGCGACCAATTAATGAAAAGAAAAGTTTAGTTTTTTGCATGAAACGAACCTGTAGGTTAAACGACTTAAAATTAAAAGATGTTTTTTAAGTTTTTATCCTGAGCAAGAAAACACACTTCTCATGGTGTTATTTAGAAATAAACTCTAACAAATGGATTGTAGGCGCTGCCGTAAATACTTCGATATTCGTCATAAAGAACATCAAAACGAACACCTACAGTTACGGGCCCTGAACTAAAACCAGCTCCTAGGTACAATCCGGGATACCAATAACTTTCATCGCAATTTGCAGTACTACAACCCGTTACAATAACGGAATCTTCAAAATTTCTAGTTATAAAGAGTTGTTCAAATTCTGCAGAAAATTGTAGTTGAGGAATTATATTAAATAATCCTACGATGCTGGTTCCAAAAACATACGATTCGTAAACGTATTTTTGACTGTTGTAAGATACACTCAAGCCAACTCCTGTTGCAAATTTCTCACTAAACCTATAGACTCCGCTTGGGGCTATCGAGCCACTAAAAAAATTATCACTAAAACTTAAGCCAATTCCTCCGCCAAACTGGACTTGTTTCCAAAAATGAGATTGCTTATTTTTAATCTCCTCTTGTCCATAGCTTTTAAAAAAAGAGAAACAAATTAAAAAAAGCACCAACAAATGATATTTTTTCATGATTGTATTTTTAGTAAAGTTACTGCCTAAATATATAAAATTTAAGAATAAATTAATTGTAATTATTGTATTTTTGCACTGTTTTCAATTAAATAGATTGTTAAAATTCTATTATGGATAAATATTCATTTCTTAATGCGGTTCACCCAACAATTATCGCGGAACTTTACGATAAGTACTTAAATGCCCCAGACGAGGTAGAGCCAAGTTGGAGGTCATTTTTTCAAGGTTTTGATTTTGGTATTGAGAATGGTTCAAGTGAAATATTGGGAGTGATGCAAGACGAAGAACTTGATCTGACAAATGTTCATAAAGAATTTCAAGTTATTAAATTAATAGACGCTTACCGAACAAGAGGGCATTTATTTACAAAAACAAATCCAGTTAGAAATAGAAGAACGTATACACCTACATTGGATATTGAAAATTTTGGGCTTAAACCCTCTGATTTAAAAACAGTTTTTAAGGCTGGAGAGATTGTTGGAATTGGCGAAGCAACCCTAGAAGACATCATAAAGAATTTACATTCTATTTACTGTAATTCTATTGGGGTTGAATACATGTATATTCGGCAACCTGAAGAACGAAAATGGATTCAAAAAAAATTACATGTAAATTCTAACCAACCCAACTATTCAAAAGACCAAAAGAAATTTATTTTAAAAAAATTAAATGAGGCTGTTTCTTTTGAAAGTTTTCTTCATACTAAATATGTGGGTCAAAAAAGATTTTCTCTAGAGGGGGGTGAAAGTTTAATCCCTGCCTTAGATATTCTCATAAAAACGGCAGCAGACAAAGGGGTTAAAGAATTTGTCATGGGGATGGCTCATAGAGGGCGTCTAAATACCTTAACGAATATATTTGGTAAAAGTGCTAAAGATATTTTTAGCGAATTTGATGGTAAAGATTATGAACAAGATATTTTTGATGGAGATGTTAAATATCATTTGGGCTGGACCTCAAAAAGGAAACTAAGTCATGGGAATGAAATAAATTTAAACATTGCGCCTAATCCATCTCACCTTGAAACAGTAGGGGCAATTGTAGAAGGTATTGTAAGAGCCAAACAAGACAAGCATTATAAAAATGACATAGGAAAAGTTTTGCCTATTATCGTTCACGGAGATGCTGCAATTGCAGGCCAAGGGCTAGTTTACGAACTGGTGCAAATGGCTTCCCTAGACGGATACAAAACAGGGGGCACTATACATATTGTAGTAAACAACCAAATAGGATTTACCACCAATTATTTAGATGCTCGATCGTCTACTTATTGTACAGATGTTGGCAAAGTGACCCTATCTCCTGTATTACACGTTAATGCAGATGATGCTGAAGCAGTAGTCCACGCAACGACCTTTGCTTTAGAGTACAGAATGATGTTTGGAAAAGACGTATTTATCGATTTATTAGGTTATAGAAAATATGGGCATAATGAAGGAGATGAGCCTCGATTCACCCAGCCTAAACTATATAAAGCTATTTCTAAACATTTAAATTCAAGAGATATTTATGCTGACAAACTTAAAAAGGAAGGAGTTATTGAAAGCGAGTACATCAAAAAACTTGAATCTGAATATAAAGATAAGTTGAACGAGGATTTAGAGGATTCTCGCAAAGAAAATAAAGCAGTTATCACAGCAATTATGAAAGACGAGTGGAAAGGATTTCACCACGCTCAAGAAATGAAAATGATGCAGCCAGTTGATACAACCTTTCCTCTAAACCAACTTTCAGAGATTGCTGAAATTATTTCTAAATTACCTTCTGATAAAAGGTTTTTAAGAAAAATTGAAAGACTTATTACAGCTAGGCATAAAATGTATTTTGAGACCAATGCGCTTGATTGGGCAATGGCAGAGACGCTAGCTTACGGGACATTATTAAAAGAAGGTTACCACGTCAGAATAAGTGGGCAAGATGTAGAAAGAGGAACTTTTTCACACCGACATGCTGTTGTAAAAGTTGAAGATAGTGAAGAAGAAATAGTTTTGCTCAATAATTTAAAAGGTGATCAAGGAGATTTTTATATTTATAACTCGTTACTTTCTGAATATGGTGTTGTAGGGTTCGACTATGGATATGCCATGGCAAGCCCAAATACATTAACAATTTGGGAAGCACAATTTGGTGATTTTAGCAATGGTGCTCAAATAATGATCGATCAATATATATCGGCTGCTGAGGATAAATGGGATTTGCAAAATGGATTGGTAATGTTGTTACCTCATGGGTACGAAGGACAAGGAGCTGAACATTCATCAGCAAGAATGGAAAGATATCTTCAGCTTTGTGCAAAAGACAATATGTTTGTTGCAGATTGTACAACTCCAGCAAATTTATTTCACCTTCTAAGAAGACAAATGAAAGTGAACTATCGTAAACCTCTGATAATTTTTACGCCAAAAAGTTTATTGAGGCATCCAAAGGTTGTTTCCACAAAAGAAGAGTTTTCAAATGGCGGTTTTCAAATGATTATAGATGATGCTACTGCAGAGATTAAAAAAATAAAAACTTTGGTTTTTGTTACAGGTAAGTTTTATTACGACTTATTGGAAAAGAAAGAACAGTTAAAAAGAAAAGATGTTGCATTAATTAGAGTTGAACAACTCTTCCCGTTACCCGTCAAAATATTACAATCTATTATTAAAAAATATAAAAACGCAGATGATTTAGTTTGGGCACAGGAAGAACCAAAAAATATGGGAGCCTATTCACATATATTGTTACATTTTGATGAGGCAAAACATTTTAGGATATGCAGTCGAAAAATTTATGCAACTCCTGCATCGGGAAGTCCTACTAGATTTAAATTAAGACACGATGCGGTAATAGATAGTGTTTTTGAAAAAAAATCCAATAATTGAGAATAGAAAAATAGTAGATTTTTTTCAGGAAAAATTATTTGGAAGTGTGTTTAAATTTAGAAGTATTAAATTAGTTAAAAAGTTTTATATAGATATTGAATAAATTAAAGTTTTGAATTAGTAGATTTTGTAAGTACTTATGTCAAAAAATAATAATTTCCCAATGTGGGGCGGAAACAAATGGACAAAATCAATGTTCAAGAAATATTGGTGGTACATATGTTTGTTTATCGTTGGATACGTTTTGATTGTAGTTACTGCAAATAGTTTTACATAAAAGATATGATGTTATGAGTTTAGAGATGAAAGTTCCTTCACCAGGAGAATCAATTACGGAAGTAGAAATTGCTGAATGGCTAGTATCCGACGGTGACTGGGTTGAAAAAGACCAGGCAATCGCTGAAGTCGATAGCGATAAAGCTACTTTAGAACTACCAGCAGAAGCTAGTGGTATAATAACGCTCAAAGCTGAAGAAGGAGATGCGGTAGCTGTTGGTGCTGTTGTTTGTTTAATAGATACAGATGCTTCAATGCCTAAAGAAAAAAATGAAACTCCTGAAAAAAGCGTAACTACCAAACAGGATAAATCTCAAGATCATCAAGTTCCAGAAATTACCAAAGAAACCTATGCCACTGGAACAGCTTCACCCGCTGCAAAAAAAATATTAGCTGAAAAAAACATGCTTCCTTCAATGATTAAAGGAACAGGAAAAGATGGTAGAATTACAAAAGATGATGCTGTAAAAGCGACTCCGTCGATGGGGACAAAAGGAGATAAATTGAGAGAGACTAGTCGTAAAAAATTATCAATGCTTCGACGTAAAGTAGCAGAAAGATTAGTAACTGTGAAAAATGAGACTGCAATGCTTACTACTTTTAATGAGGTAGATATGTCTCCAATATTCGCTCTTAGAAAAAAATATAAAGAAGAATTTAAAGAAAAGCATGGAGTTGGATTGGGTTTTATGTCATTTTTTACATTAGCTGTTGTTAGAGCTTTAGAATTATATCCAGACGTCAACTCAATGATTGACGGAGATTTTCAAATAAAACACGATTTTAAGGATATTTCAATAGCAGTCTCTGGGCCAAAAGGACTCATGGTTCCAGTAATTAGAAATGCCGAAAACTTATCGTTTAGAGGTGTCGAATCTGAAGTTAAACGTTTAGCAATATTAGCAAGGGAAGGAAATATTACCGTTGATGACATGACAGGGGGAACTTTTACGATTACTAATGGAGGTGTTTTTGGCTCCATGTTGTCTACTCCAATTATTAATCCGCCGCAAAGTGGTATTTTAGGAATGCATAATATTGTAGAGAGGCCGGTCGCCATTGAAGGGAAAGTTGAAATTCGTCCAATAATGTACGTAGCTTTATCCTACGACCATAGAATAATCGATGGGAGAGAGTCCGTAGGATTTTTGGTAGCAGTAAAAGAAGCTTTAGAAAATCCAGTAGAATTATTAATGAATAATGAAATCAAAAAAGCTTTAGAGTTATAGTACCATCATTCTAAATAAGATAAAAACAATTTTTTCCGTAATCAATCACAGCTCTATGTTGTTTTAAAAAATCAGCACCGATAACCCCATGGATCCGCGAATCGTCAGCTTCTTTAAGAGCTTTATTTATATGCGATAGGTCCATAAGTATAAAATTCATTTTTTTAATTTTCCAATCTCTAATCTCTAAAAGATTGTTTTTTGCAAGTGCTGTCTTCATATTTAAGGCGCCCGCTCCTGCTGCCTTAATATTACTTTCTTCTTTAGTTAAATTAAAATAGGAATCAAAAACAAACCCAATACAACTGTTGGAGGCTCCTGTGTCTAAAATAAAAACACCAGTAACATTATTTATTTTAACGTTAAAAGTATAATGCCCTGATTTTATCCTCTTAAGAATAATACGATAAAATCCTTTTTGCTCTAGAAAATTTCGAAGTTGATTCAATTTTTTTTAGTAAATATAACGAACATATGATTTATCATTTAAATCAATCTTGTAATTTTGTATAATGTTAACAGATACACATACTCATTTATATAGCGATCATTTTAAGGATGATTTTTCATCAATGATGCAACGAGCTTTCGATTCGGGTGTCAAACGATTATTTATTCCTGCCATTGACTCGTCAAGTACAGAGGCTATGTACTTTCTTGAAAAACAATATCCCGATAATGTTTTTTTGATGATGGGTCTGCATCCAACCTCAGTTAAAGATAACTTTAAAGAAGAATTAGAGCATGTAAAAAAACAATTTTCAAAAAGAAATTTTTTTGCAGTTGGTGAGATTGGAATCGATTTGTATTGGGATAAAAGTAACCTAGAAAATCAACAAAAAGCATTTAAAGCACAGATACAACTCGCTAAAAAGTATAAGTTGCCCATTGTAATTCATTGCAGAGATGCTTTTGATGAAGTATTTGAAATTTTAGAATCAGAAAATGATGATGATTTATTTGGAATTTTTCATTGTTTTACTGGAACTGAAGAACAAGCAAATAAAGCAATATCATATAACATGAAATTAGGTATCGGCGGAGTAGTAACTTTTAAAAATGGTAAAATTGATGCTTTTTTAAATAAAATTGATATCAGAAATATTGTTCTTGAAACAGACTCCCCTTATCTTTCGCCGGTTCCTTATCGTGGAAAAAGAAATGAGAGTAGTTACCTAACCTTCATAAGTAAAAGGTTGGCTGAAATTTATGAATTAAGCGAAGAAGAAATTTCAAGAATTACGACACAAAACTCAAAAGATGTTTTTGGAATATAAAAAATTATAAATGAAAAAAAGACCTAATATACTTCTTATCTATACCGGAGGGACTATCGGTATGATTAAAGATTCAGAAACGGGAGCTTTAAAAAACTTTAATTTTAATGAATTATTAGAATACATTCCAGAGTTAAATCTCTTGGACTGCAATATTTCATCAAAAAGTTTTTCAAAACCTATCGATAGCTCCAATATGAAACCATCTAACTGGGTAGAAATTGGAACTATCATAGAAGATAATTATAAAAATTATGATGGATTTGTGATTTTACACGGAAGCGATACGATGTCCTACACCGCTTCAGCGCTAAGTTTTATGTTAGAAAATTTATCAAAACCAGTCATATTTACCGGATCGCAACTTCCAATTGGAGATCTAAGAACTGATGCAAAGGAAAACCTAATCACTTCAATTCAAATAGCATCTTTAGTAGAAAATAATCAGCCTGTAATTCAAGAAGTGGGATTGTATTTTGAATATAAGTTATACAGAGCAAATCGAACTACTAAAATAAATGCAGAACATTTTGAAGCTTTCGATTCTCCAGATTATCCGCCACTCATAATTAGTGGGGTAAATTTATCTGTTAATTATGATTTTTTATTGAAAACAAAAACAAACAAAAAATTAGTAGTACATAAAATTTTTGAACCAAACGTATTGCTTTTAAAGCTATTTCCTGGAATTAATGAAAAGACGATAAATCATATTTTAACCACGCCAAACCTAAAAGGCATGATTTTTGAAACTTATGGGAGCGGTAACTTAACAGACGAAAAATGGTTTTTAAAAGCTATAAAAAAAGTAATAGATAAAAATATTCCTGTTATTAATGTTACACAATGTTTTGGAGGTAGTGTTGATATGAGTTTATATAGTACCAATAAATTATACCAAAATATAGGTATTGTATCAGGGAAAGATATTACTACCGAAGCAGCCATAACTAAATTAATGTTAATGTTAGGACAAAATATTTCAGCGAATATGTTCAAAACTAAATTTGAAACTTCATTAAGGGGAGAAATGAAGTAAAATTTTACGCTAAAAGTTTTAGCATACTAGTTTTTTTTTGTTATTTGGCAGCCCATTTGGCGGAGTGTTCTTTTTGAACAATAAAATATAGAGAGGTGGCCGAGTGGTCGAAGGCGCACGCCTGGAAAGTGTGTATACGCCAAAAGCGTATCGAGGGTTCGAATCCCTTCCTCTCTGCAACAAAATGCTTTAATTTTCCAAGTAATTCAAAGCATTTCATAATAACGTAATATACTTGGAGATTAACTATTTTTTTATATCTTTAAAATCTTTAAAAATTAAAACAAAACTTAAGTCAATAGCAATGAAAAAATTATTTTCTATTTTGGCAATTACCGCGCTGGTTTTTGCAGGAACACCAAGCTTAAAAGCAACAAATGTTCAAACGATGCCAATTAATGTTCAACTTTTAATGGCGACAACAACGATTTCGATTACTCAAGATGATAGTGGAACTGAAACACAGGAAAAAGGATTTCATCAAGAATTAAAAGAACGTTTCGTAGAGGGTGGTCCTGGATTTATGGGAATCGTTCTTTTATGTTTGATCTTAGGATTAGCTTTTGCAATTGAAAGAATTATCTACTTAAACTTAGCTACAACTAACACTAAAAAATTAGCTGACAACGTTGAAGACGCTCTTAAAAGTGGTGGAATTGATGCAGCAAAAGAAGTTTGTAGAAACACAAAAGGGCCTGTTGCATCGATCTATTATCAAGGTTTAGATCGTGCTGATGAAGGAGTAGATGCTGCTGAAAAAGCTGTTGTTGCTTATGGTGGTGTACAAATGGGGCAATTAGAAAAAAATGTTTCATGGATTTCGTTATTCATAGCCATCGCGCCTATGCTTGGTTTTATGGGAACAGTAATTGGAATGATTGATGCTTTTGATAAAATTCAAGCGGCAGGAGATATGAATCCTTCACTAGTTGCCGGAGGTATAAAAATAGCACTATTAACAACTGTATTCGGTTTAATTGTTGCAATTATACTTCAAATTTTTTATAACTACATTATTGCCAAGATTGATAGTATCGTAAATAGTATGGAAGACGCTTCTATTACTTTAATCGATATGCTTGTAGAACACAAAAACAAATAATAATTTAATATCCTAACGATGGGTTTACATAAAATAATTAAAATTGTCGGATTGATACTTAGTGTAGTTGGAGCAGCAATATTAGGTATGATCATAATGAAAGGTGATGATGTTATCAAGGAAACAGGATCTGGTGTTGATGGATTTTTATATACTGCATATATAATATTTGTATTGGTTTTGATTTCTGTTGTTGTTTTTGGATTCAAAGGACTGATGTCTGGAAATATAAAAAATACGTTAATCACTATAGGATCTTTTATTCTGATAGTAGCTTTATCCTATGGTTTAGCTGATAGCAACCAACTAACACTTGCCAACGGTGAATTATTATCTGAAGCTAATTCAAAATGGATTGGGGCAGGACTTTACACTTTTTATATTTTAGCGATTGTCGCCATAGGTTCAATGATTGTTAGCGGATTTAAAAAAGCAAAGTAAAATGGCAAGAAGATCAGCACCAGAGGTAAATGCAGGTTCTATGGCAGACATAGCTTTTCTTTTACTTATCTTTTTTTTAGTAACCACTACATTAGAAAAAGATAATGGAATTGCGAGACAACTGCCACCTATCGATAAATCTGAGATTGAACCTCCAAAAATTAAGGAAAAAAATCTTTTTATCGTATTGGTAAATAAAAATGACCAACTTTTAGTAAATGATTCTCCAATGGAATTGGAGGAATTACGAGAAAATGCAATTGATTTTTTAGATAATGGAGGAGCTTTGTCTAGCTCCCCTGAATACTGTGATTACTGTAAAGGAAATAGATCGATTACTTCGTCAGATAATCCAACAAAAGCAGTTATCTCAGTACAAAACGATAGGTTAACCTCGTACAAGATGTACATTTCTGTTCAAAATGAACTGGTGGCAGCCTATAATTTCCTCAGGAACAGAGAATCACAAAGGTTATATGGATGGGATTTTACTGATGTCAAAAAGGAGATTGATGCTGGTACTTATTTAGGAAATCAGAGTGATGCTCAAGACAAATTGAAGGAAATACAAAGGTTATTCCCACTAAAATTATCTGAAGCACAACCTAAAAAAAATTAATCAAAAGGAGAAAATGTCAAAATTCACAAAGAAAAAAAGTAACGAATTACCTCCCGTATCTACTGCATCCCTTCCGGATATTGTATTTATGTTATTATTCTTTTTTATGGTAGTTACAGTAATGAGAGATACAGAACTAAAAGTTGAGCAAAACCTACCAAAAGCAAATCAAATTGAAAAACTTAAAAAGGACAGGTCAGTTTTTATTTTTGCTGGAAAACCAAGTATGCAATACAAGAAGAATTTTGGGGACGAGGGAAGAATACAAATAGGAGATAAATTTACCGATGTTTCAAATATAGGGTTAGCTCTAACTGAGGCACGGGGTAAGTTAAATCCAGAATTACAGAGTAAAGTTGTGGTGGCATTAAAAGTAGACGACGATACCAACACTGGATTAGTAACTGATATTAAGGAAAAACTAAGAGAACTTAATATGGTTAAAATTATCTATATTACTACTTCAGGAGATCCATTAGAACAATAATATTTTAGTGTAACATACCGAAATGCCTTAAGTTTCTTCAAAATTTAAGGCATTTTTTTAGTTGTAATTTATATAGACTATATTTATTGCTCTTTAATAAAAAGTTATTTTTATAAATAATATGATTCGTTACGCTGTATATCTTCTTTTTTTATTTTTTTACAGCCTTACTTTGGCACAAGAATTAATTCCTCAATCAGAAGACGATTTATGTTATAGAGAAGATCAATTTTACATTGGTGTTTCTTACAATGTTTTTGCCTTTACTCCGTCAGGGATGAATCCTGAGGGAATCTCTGCTGGATTTCAATTTGGATTTCTGAGAGATTTCCCAATCAATAAAAGACGAAATTTAGCGATAGCAATAGGAGCTGGGTTTTCATATGATCAATTTGGTCAAAATCTTTTTATTAATGAAAACGAACAGGGGACAACGTCATTTGAAATATTGGCTTCTAATCAAGATTTCTTAAGAAATCGTCTTAGCTTATCTGTTGTTGAAGCTCCAATAGAGTTTAGATGGAGAAGTTCTACTCCCTCTAATTATAAGTTCTGGAGAGTTTATGCCGGATTTAGATTGGGATACACTGTTTGGAACCAATCCTCTCTTAAAAGATTTGATGAAACTGTTAAAATTCAAAATATAACTGAGTTAGAAAAGTTACGTATGGGAGCTAGTTTGAGCTTAGGTTATAATAAATTTAATTTATTTGCATACTATAGCATAAACCCCTTTTTTAATGAGGATGCAGTTACCAATGATGGTCAAAAAGTAAATTTTCATGGAATTAAAATGGGATTAATTTTTTACATCTTTTAATAACTATTCATTAACTCGTTAAAAGTTATTTAAAATCACAATTACGATAGCAGATTTTTTTAGAATAAAAACGATTTTAATTCAAAAAGATGATAAATGTCATTTTTTGAATTGGTAATGGATGGTATATTTGTTCATTTAATGGGTAAGTGTCTGTTAAATATTTTTCTTTTTGTAACATATGTTACATTCTAGAATAATTTTAAAAGTTATTTTGCAATTGCAAACAACAACAGTAAGGATATGTTATTATCCCCCATATCTGAGCTGACAATTTGGAATTAATAACAAAGGTATTTATTTGGGAGAATTGAATACCTTACCAAACAAATGTTTAGGACTCCGTTTTATAGTTAAGTTTCGTAGTCCGTTTTGTTTGTTTGCATTAGGTTTTATTTATTTAGTGGTTAATGATACCTAACACCGAAAGGTTGAACAACACCTTCTTTAATTAGAAGGTGTTTTTTGTTTCCAATAATTGGCTGTTAAGTCTCACAATAGTCAATCTCATAACTTCGATATTTTTTAAATTATAACCAATATTTTAGTATTACAACTTGTGGTAATGCCCCTATAAAGAATCCGATAATTAATTCTGATATAGAGTGAGATTTTGTTGCTAATCTGGAGGAAGCTACCCATCCGTTAATAAAAAAAAATAAACCAATTGCAAATAAATAATTTTCTGAAAAGTGGACACTTAGTCCGATTAAAAAAAAGGGAACTACTGCCACTCCCATTTGGTGAAGACTGGCTTTAATATTAAAAACAACCAGGGCCAAAGCTGCTAATGTAGAAAGTAAAACTGCAACGAAAAAGTAATATAATTCAGGATTTTGATATATTGAGAACACCTTATTAATAATTATAAAAATTAATATTATTTGTATCATGAGAGGATATTTTCGTTCTGTTACCTCCTTTAGATCTATACTTTTTACGAGTCCTAATACTTTTAATACTAAAAAAAAAATTAAAGGAATTATTACAGTAATAATTATAATTGAATACGCTTTAACAAAAACAATTTCAGAGTCGTTAAATCTTGGTGCTAATATGAAATAGGATCCAACACTAATCAACGGCATTAACAAAGGATGAAAAATAAAAGACGCACTTCGTAAAAAATAGTTCATTATATTTTTTTTCTTAAACGAGCAACGGGGACTTCCAATTGCTCTCTATATTTAGCAATGGTTCTTCGTGCGATTGGATAACCTTTATTTTTAAGAATTTCAGCGAGTTTGTCGTCTGTGTAAGGCTTTTTTTTATCTTCTTCTAAAATAATGTTTTCGAGAATATTTTTTATTTCTCTAGTAGAAACATCTTCTCCTTTATCGTTTTTCATGGATTCGCTAAAAAACTCTTTTATTAATTTTGTTCCATAAGGAGTATCTACATATTTGCTATTTGCGACACGAGAAACTGTGGAAACATCCATAGCTATTTCGTCTGCAATATTTTTTAAAATCATTGGTTTAAGCTTTTGTTCATCGCCTGTCAAAAAATATTCCTTTTGATGATGCATAATTGCATTCATCGTAATAAATAAAGTTTGTTGCCTCTGTTTTATAGCGTCTATAAACCATTTAGCTGCATCTAGTTTTTGTTTAATAAATAAAACAGCATCTTTTTGAGATTTAGTTTTTTGCTTTGTCACTTTGAATCCTTTTAGCATCTCACTATAATCTTTTGACACATGAAGATCTGGTGCATTACGACCGTTTAAAGTCAATTGTAGATCTCCGTCTTGAATTCTAATCGTAAAATCTGGAACTACATGTTCTATAATTTTTGTATTACCTGCATATGAGCCGCCTGGTTTTGGGTTTAAAATTTCAATTTCATGAATTGCAGCTCGAAGATGTTCTTCAGTAACTGAATGTTTTGATAGAATTTTATTGTAATGTTTTTTTGAAAACTGATCAAAAGAATCCTCAATTAATTTAATCGCTAATGAAGTTGCCTCCGTACTATTTTTTCTTTTTAGTTGTATTAATAAACACTCTTGCAAATTTTTAGCGCCAACACCTGCGGGATCGAGATTTTGAACAATTTTAATAATTTCAACAACTTTTTCTTCAGAAGTAAAGATGTTTTGCGTGAATGCTAAATCATCAACAATATCTAGTATATCTCTTCGAATATATCCTCCTTCATCAACACTCCCTACAAGAAAATGTGCTATTTCTTTTTCTTCTTCATTGAAATGATAGGTGTTTAATTGTTGAAGCAAATATTGATTAAAAGAAGTTCCAGAGGCATATGGAATTTGTTTTTCCTCATCATCTGGACTATAATTATTGGCAGATAATTTATAATTGGGTGTTTCGTCATCACTTAAATATTCATCAATATTTATTTCAGTTTCGATTACTTCGTTCCCTTCAACTGAATCGTTATCAAATTCTTCGTTGCTAAAGTCATCATCAAATTCATTTGAATCTTCTTTTCCTCCCTCAAGTGCCGGATTTTCCTCAATTTCTTGAGAAATCCTTTGTTCAAAAGCTTGCGTTGGTAGCTGTATCAGTTTCATTAATTGAATCTGCTGAGGCGAAAGCTTTTGTGAGAGTTTAAAGTTTAATTGTTGTTTTAGCATAGTTGATTCTATATCATAAAAATAAAAAAAACAATCTACATAATAAGAAGGTAGATTGTTTTAATGTCTAATTATAAAATAATAGTTATTTAAAAACTCGCATTACCAGGAGTGCGTGGATAGGGAATAACATCCCTTATATTACTCATTCCGGTGACAAATTGAACTAACCTTTCAAATCCTAAGCCAAATCCGCTATGAACAGCGGTTCCAAATTTTCGCAAATCTAAATACCAAAATAATTCTTTCTGATCAATGTCTAAATCAGCCATTTTTTGTTTTAAAACATCAAATCGTTCTTCTCTTTGTGAGCCGCCAACAATTTCGCCGATTCCAGGAAATAAAACATCCATTGCTCTCACTGTTTTTCCATCATCGTTCAATCGCATATAAAACGCTTTAATATTGGCAGGGTAATCAAATAAAATCACAGGACATTTAAAATGTTTTTCTACCAAAAAACGTTCGTGTTCACTTTGTAAATCTGCTCCCCATTCTTCTATTGGATATTTAAATTTTTTCTTTTTGTTTGGTTTACTATTTTTAAGGATACTGATGGCTTCCGTATAACTAACTCTCTTGAAGTTATTTTCTCCAATAAACATCAATTTCTCTAGGAGTGACATTTCACTCCTCTCGTTTTGCGGTTTACTTTTTTCTTCTTGAATTAGTCGTTGTTCAAGAAACTCTAAATCCTCTTTACAATGCTTGAGCGCATAACTGACTACATATTTTATAAAATCTTCTGCAAGATCCATGTTTTGATCTAAATCGTAAAATGCAACCTCTGGTTCAATCATCCAAAATTCTGCTAGATGTCTTGATGTATTTGAGTTTTCAGCTCTAAAAGTAGGCCCAAAGGTGTATACTTTTCCCAAGGCCATTGCATAGGTTTCTGCTTCTAATTGGCCACTTACGGTCAAGTTTGTTTCTTTTTCGAAAAAATCTTTTTTATAATCGATGTCTCCCTTTTCATTAAGAGGTGGATCTTTTGGATTTAAAGCGGATACTTTAAACATTTCCCCTGCACCTTCAGCATCACTTCCTGTGATAATTGGAGTGTGCATATAATTAAATCCATTTTTTTGAAAATACTCGTGGACCGCAAAAGCTAGTTTTGATCGGGTTCTCATAACCGCACTAAATGTATTGGTACGAACTCTTAAATGAGCTTCTTCTCTTAATTTTTCTAGAGAGTGTCTTTTTGGTGAGAGAATGGTAAGTTTTACTTCTTCAGGATCTGCTTCTCCTAAAATTTCTAATTTTGCAATCTGAATTTCAACTTTTTGCCCTTTCCCTTGACTTTCTACAATAGTTCCTGTCACTTTAATAGCGGCTCCAATAGTGATTTTTTTTAAGAGCGATTCCTCAAAATTCTCAAAGTCAATGACGCATTGTAAATTTTTGATAGTAGAACCATCATTTAAGGCAATGAAACGATTGCTTCTAAAAGCCCTAACCCATCCTTGAGTACTAATTTCTGTTGGAGAGGGGCCAGTAGCTATTATATCTTTAATTCTATTTTCTTGCATTTCTGGTAAGTTTGGTTTTCAAAGATACTTTTTACTTCAAAAAAGACAATGATTTATAAGATTTCATTTTCTTCATCGAGTTTAGTGTCTGATAAAATTTGAATACTTGGTTTTTTTAGAGTTTTCTTATTTGCTATGCTTCTCTCAAGAGACAACAGTAGGGAGGGAAGTAGTAATAAGTTAGAAAGCATCGCAAATAGTAATGTTATAGACACTAATATGCCTAGGGCTACCGTTCCCCCAAAACTAGATATTGCAAATACTGAGAATCCGAAAAATAAAACGATCGAAGTATATAACATACTGACTCCGGTTTCCCTCAAAGCTGCGTATACAGATTTTCTAATTTTCCATTTATTTGCAATCAATTCTTGTCGGTATTTTGCTAAAAAATGAATAGTGTCATCAACAGAAATTCCAAAAGCAATACTAAAAACAAGTATGGTGGAAGGCTTAATGGGTACTCCTATAAACCCCATAAGTCCTGCAGTAATTATTAATGGAAGCAAATTAGGTATTAATGAAACTAAAATCATTTTAAAACTTCTAAACATCCATGCCATAAATAACGCAATCAAAAATATAGCAAGTGACAGGGAAACGATTAGGTTGTTAACTAGATATTTTGTTCCTTTTTGAAAAACTAGTGCTTTTCCAGTGAGTATAACATTATAGCGTTCTTTTGGAAATATTTTTTTTATTTCAGACTTTAGATCCTCTTCTATCCGATCAAATCGTTCTGTTTCTGTATCTTTCATAAAGGTGGTAATACGAGCAAATTGTCCAGTACTGTCCACATAATTTTCTAAAAAATGACTGCTTTCAGTTCCGCTATTTGCATATGAAAGTAAAAAGGTTCTTTCTTGACTATTAGGCAATTGATAGTATTCAGGGTTGTTATTGTAGTATGCTTGTTTCGAAAATTTAACCAATTCAACTACAGAGAGAGGTTTTGATAGCTCAGGGACTTCGTTAATATAGGTCTGTAACTTATCCATTCGTTTTAGTGATGCAAGACTTAAAACTCCTTTTTTTCTTTTTGTATCTATGAGTATTTCAAGTGGCATAATCCCCTCAAATTCTTTTTCGAAAAATTTAATATCCTTAAAAAATTCTGTTTTCTTAGGCATATCTTCGATGATACTACCTGAAATCCCAATATTATTTATTCCAATAATACTAGTACAAAGGACAGATACCGAAATAATATAAATAGCAATTCGGTGGTTTTTTACCATATGTTCAGTCCAATTTACAAATTGAATGATCCAATTTTTACCTAAGTGTTTTAGATGTTTTTCTTTTGGAGGTGGCAGATAACTATATATTATCGGAATGATAAACAAGCTCAATAAGAATATAGTTATGATGTTTATAGAAGCAACGACACCAAATTCTTTTAATAATACACTATTGGTCAGAATAAAGGTTGCAAATCCTGATGCGGTCGTTAAGTTGGTCATTAAAGTGGCATTCCCCACTTTTGTAATTACCCGTTGCAATGATTTTGCTTTATTTCCATGAAGCTTTATTTCTTGTTGATATTTATTTATCAGAAAAATACAATTAGGGATTCCAATTACAATGATTAAAGGAGGAATTAAAGCGGTCAATACGGTGATCTCATATTCCAATAGCCCTAAAACTCCAAATGCCCACATCACACCTATGATAACGGTAAACATTGCAATAATAGTAGCTCTAAAGGATCTAAAGAAAAAGAAAAATAATAAGGAAGTAACTAATAGCGCAGCTCCAACAAAGAGGCCTATTTCATCGATAATATTTTGAGAATTAAGAGTACGTATATAAGGCATGCCAGATGTATATACACTAATACCGGTATCTTTTTCAAATTTATCTATAATTGGAACTAAATCGTCAATAATAAAATCCCTGCGAACAGAAGTATTAATAATACTTTTATCCATATAAATGGCAGTTCTAATGGACTGTTTGTTCGGACTATAAACAAGCCCATTGTAAAAAGGTAGTTTGTTGTAAAGTTCGTATTGATAACTTTTTAGTTTTTTGTCAGTAAAGATTGAATCTTTTATGAATGGCACTAGTCTAAAAGCCGTAGTGTCTTTTCTTTTCTCTAATTTTAACAAATCACCAACCGAAATAGTAAAATCTATTTCTTTGTATTTCAAAATATCTTGCGATAATTTATTCCAGGCTTTAAATTTTTCTGGGGTAAAAAGAGACGAATCTTTAACTCCGATAATTATTAAATTTCCTTCTTCTCCAAATTTATCTAAAAAAGTATTGTATTCAAGATTAACGAAGTGATCATCTGGCAACAAATTTGCTTCGGTTGTAGAAAAACGCATATTCTCCCACTGAGTAGATAATCCGAAAGTAATTAGGGCAATTAGGATTAACAGAAAAGTTCTATTTCTTAAAATAAACCGTGCCAATGCACTCCAAAATCCAATACTAAAAAGTTTGTTCAACCTAAATAATTATGATGAATAACAAATATACAAGTCCGCAAAGGTATTAAAATAGAGGTTATCATTTGTGTTTATGTTGTTTAATATGAACTTTTCTATCATAAAATAATGACATTGAACAAAAAAAGTGGATCGAAATCCACTTTAAGAAATATGATGAAATATTTTTTAAACCGTCATGATTTCTTTTTCTTTTATTGCTAATGATTCATCGATTCGCTTGATGTGTCGATCAGTCATTTCCTGAATATCAATTTCTAAATTTTTAGCCAAATCTTCAGAAAGATCAGCTTTTTTTATTTCATTATTAGCTTGTTTTCGGTCATTACGAACACCGACTTTTGTTTCTTCAGCTTCGGCTTTAGCTTGTTTTACCAACTCTTTCCTCCTTTCCTCTGTTAAAGGGGGTACGTTAATAATAACACTCTCACCATTACTCATAGGGTTAAAGCCAATATTAGCTTCATGAATTCCTTTTTCGATTTCAGGAATCAGTGATTTTTCCCATGGCTGAATAGAAATAGTCATACCGTCTGGGGTCGATACATTAGAGACTTGATTAAGTGGGGTTGGAGTGCCATAGTAATCCACCATAACTGCAGATACCATCGATGGAGATGCTTTTCCAGCTCTGATATTTAAAAATTTTTTGTTGAGGTGAGTTAATGCCTTGTCCATAGCCTCCTTCGTGCTATCAATTATAAATTGTACTTCTTCGTCCATAGTTCTTTTATTTTTCACTTAAAAATAAGTAATTAATCTTATTTTAGTTACGTAATTAGCTGTTATCGTTTATAAATTTACAGTTGTACCAATATTTTCTCCAGCTACAACTTTGAGTAAATTGCCTCTTGTATTCATATCAAAAACTACTATTGGTAAATGATTTTCTTGACTTAAGGTAAATGCAGTAGTATCCATTACTTTCAAACCTTTTTTGAGTACATCTTCAAAACTTATAAAATCAAATTTTGTTGCTTTAGCATCCTTTTCAGGATCGCTGGTGTAAATACCATCAACACGAGTTCCTTTTAAAATCACATTAGCTTTTATTTCGATAGCTCTTAGTACCGCAGCAGAATCTGTAGTAAAATAAGGATTTCCTGTTCCACCTCCAAAAATTACAACTCTCCCTTTTTCTAAATGTCGTAAAGCCTTACGTCTAATAAAAGGTTCGGAAACTTCGTTTATTTTAATAGCGCTTTGTAAACGAGTTGGAATTCCTTCATCTTCTAAAGCGCCTTGCAAAGCAAGTCCATTAATAACAGTTGCTAACATTCCCATATGATCTCCTTGTACTCGATCCATACCTTTGCTTGCACCTGCTAGACCTCTAAAAATATTGCCCCCTCCAATTACTATTGCAATTTCGACGCCTTTATCTGTTAATTGCTTAATATCCTCGGCATATTCTTTTAGACGATCGGGATCAATTCCATATTGACGATTGCCCATTAATGCCTCACCAGATAATTTTAGTAGTATTCTTTTGTATTGCATAGCAGAATTTTATTATGCAAAAATAAAGAAAAAATTTGACCGACTCCAGAAGAAAATTAGGAATAAAAAAACCGACCTAAATTTTAGATCGGTTTTTTTTACAATTAAAAAAGAATTTAACCTAGAGTAACTCTTTCAAAAGAAACTACTTCGTTTCCTTTAGATGCTACGTAATCAGCAACACTTTGCTTTTCATCTTTAATAAAGTTTTGATCTAATAAACATTGTTCTTGATCCAATGTTGTATTGTCAGAAATAAAACGTTCTAATTTTCCAGGAAGAATTCTGTCCCAGATTTGTTCTGGTTTACCTTCTGCTTTTAGTTCGTCTTGTATTTTAGATTTTGCAGCTTCAATAGCTTCATCAGTTAATTGCGCTCTAGAAATAAATTGTGGTACGTTGATAAGGTGTTTCCCCAAACGTCCTCTTTCAATATTATCCTTTTCTATCACAGCAATTCTAGCTTCTGTTTCTGAAGCAACAAATGCGGGATCAAAATCTTTGTAAGATAAAGTAGTAGCTCCCATAGAAGCAACTTGCATTGCGATATCTTTAGCAACAACATCAGCACTATTTTCACCAGAAGCCAAACCTACTAAAGCAGCAATTTTATTTCCGTGAATATAAGAACCTACAAATGGAGCAGCTAATCTTTTAAAGCCATTAATTTGAATTTTTTCTCCAATAACTCCTGTTTGTTCAATCATTTTTTCTGCAACTGTCATACCGTCAAAATCTGCATTTAAGAAGGACTCTTGATCGTTATGGCTCATTGCTAATTCAGCTAAACTAGTTGCTAATGCAACAAAATCACTGTTTTTACCAACGAAATCAGTTTCACATCCTAATACAATTAATGCACCTTCCGTTTTCGCTTCGTTTACTACTGCAATTGCAGCACCTTCACTAGATTCTCTGTCCGCTCTTTTTTCAGCAACTTTTTGTCCTTTTTTACGGAGTATAGCAACAGCTTCATCGTAGTTGCCATCTGCCTCTACAAGAGCTTTTTTACAGTCCATCATTCCAGCACCGGTTGCATCTCTTAATTTTTTTACGTCTGCGGCTGTTATATTTGCCATCTTTTATTAGAATTTTAGTTATTTAATTAATTTATAGAAAAGTCGTTAAAGTATCCTTGAAAAGAATAAAACTAAAACGACTTTTTTTGGTAAGTATGCTTATTTTATTCTTCTTCTGAAGAAGCTTCTTTAATATCTACAGCAGCTACTCTTTTACGGGCTGTTTTTGCTTTTGGAGCTGGTGTAGCTTCTACCGCTGGTGTAGCTTCCGGAGCTGTGTCAGCCTCTTTTTCGCTTTTATCTTTTCCGTTTTTACGACTGCTAAGTCCTTCAATAACAGCATTTGAAACACTGGTCATAATTTTTTCAATTGATTTTGAAGCATCATCGTTTGATGGAATTACATAATCAATTACATTAGGATCACAGTTTGTATCAACCATTGCAAAAATTGGAATCTTTAATTTCAAAGCTTCTTTTACTGCAATGTGCTCACGAGTAGTATCTACAACAAATAATGCTCCTGGAAGACGCGTCATATCCGCGATTGAACCCAAGTTTTTATCTAATTTTGCTCTGGTACGATCTACCGCTAAACGTTCTTTTTTAGATAAAGAATTGAAAGTTCCATCTTGCTTAGATCGGTCAATAGCAGCCATTTTTTTAACAGCTTTTCTGATCGTTACAAAGTTGGTAAGCATACCTCCTGGCCATCTTTCAGTGATGTAAGGCATATTTGCTTTTCCTGCTTTATCAGCAACAATATCTTTTGCTTGTTTTTTTGTAGCTACGAAAAGAATTTTTCGTCCACTTGCTGCAATTTTTTTAAGCGCTTCATTAGCTTCTTCTAATTTTGCAGCTGTTTTATAAAGATTGATAATGTGGATTCCATTTCGCTCCATATAAATATAGGGTGCCATATTAGGATTCCATTTTCTGGTTAGGTGACCAAAGTGGACACCTGCGTCAAGTAACTGTTTTACTTGTTCGTTGTTATTTGCCATTTTTGTAATAGTTTACGTTCTTGTGTTATTATAGATAGCAACTTTTTTATAAAAAAGTTTAGATGCTAAACTAACTCTCCGACTCTCGGAGTAACAGCGATTTTTAAAATTTTGTTTGTCAAATGTATTTGACTGTATAAGAACTTGTTACTTAATTTAGGCGCCCAAAGGCGCCTAAATAAGTTGTATTTTTTAACGTTTAGAGAATTGGAATTTCTTTCGGGCTTTTTTCTGACCGAATTTCTTACGCTCTACCATTCTTGGATCTCTAGTTAATAATCCTTCAGGTTTAAGTATTGATCTATTTTCTTCGTTCAATTCGCACATTGCTCTTGATATTGCTAAGCGGATTGCTTCTGCTTGACCAGTATTTCCTCCACCAAAAACATTTACAGTTATATCAAATTTCTTTGTGTTATCTGTTAACATTAGTGGCTGCATTACTTTATATTGTAATGTACCTGTTGTAAAGTAATTTTCGAACTCACGTTTGTTGATGCTAATATTACCTTTTCCTTTGGCAACATAAACACGCGCAACCGCATTTTTTCTTCTACCTATTTTGTGTATTACTTCCATTACTTTTTAGAGTTAAGATTAATGGTTCTTGGTTTTTGTGCTTCTTGTCCGTGTTCAGTACCAACGTAAACCTTTAAGTTTCTGAAAAGAGCAGCGCCTAATTTATTTTTAGGCAACATTCCTTTTACGGCTTTTTCAACTAGTCTAGCGGGGTCTTTCCCAAACAATTCTTTTGCAGTAAGACTACGCTGACCACCTGGGTAACCTGTATGTCTTATGTATGATTTATCTTCCCATTTATTTCCTGACAAGGTAATTTTTTCGGCATTGGTAATGATAACGTTATCACCACAGTCAACATGAGGAGTAAAATTAGGTTTGTGCTTTCCGCGTAATAATATTGCTACTTCACTCGCAAGACGACCTAAAGCTTGACCTTCAGCATCAACGAGCAACCATTCTTTAGTAACGGTAGCCTTGTTAGCTGAAATTGTTTTATAACTTAGTGTATCCACTTTTAATTTTTTTGCTACTTGCATTCACCTACAAGCAGTGTTAAACATTCCTTCTTTTGGATAAATCGGGGTGCAAATGTAATATTATTTTATTGAATTACAAACAGTCGCATTTTTTTATTTTTATAATATTTATATCAAATTAACTGATATCCAACATAAAGAATGTTGATTACTAAAGGACATGTTAAATAAATGTTTTTTTTTAATAGAGTATTACATGTAATTAATCCGGTATATAATGCTGATTTCTCCCATTTTTGAAATTTTATGCACTGGTATAAGTTTTAATTTAGTTATTGATGCAATTGAAATAATAGTATTGATTTGACAATCTTCTGAAAGGATCATAATTACTTGGTTGGTGGTAGTTATAAAGTTTGGTAATTGACTAAAAAGACTCTTAAAATACTCGAAATCTTCACCACAAAACCAAGCTTTTTCTTTAATGCTTTTTGCTTTTTTAGGGTAATATGGTGGATTAATTATAATTAAATCGAAGGATTTATTTTTTAAGTTTTTAAATAAATCGGAATTAATGACGTCTATTTTAAGTTGATTTTCAAAAGAGGCTTTTTTCAAATAATCTAATGCGATATTATTAATATCTGTTGCGGTAACAAAAGCTCCTTTTCTACTAGCTAAAAGAGAAATAATTCCAGAACCACAACCCAACTCCAAAAAAGCCTTGTTTTTTAAATCTAATTCAACTATAAAATCCAGCAATATTTTGGTGCTTAAGGTTAGATGAGGAGGGAATACTTCTGGGTGCACCAAAACTTCAATATCCTGATAGTTGTATTTTCTTGGTTTTCTATAATAATAAGCTAAACCAGTTTTTAAAAATGGCTGTGTTATGCGTTTTATAATATTTTTTAACTTTGACATTATTCAGAATAAAAACCTTGAGTTTCAGGTTGACGATATTTCCAAATTTTATGCATCAGCTTTATTTCATAAGGATATTTGTAAAAACCTGTTTTGTATCTAATTTTTGAAATACTTCTCAATAATTTTCTTTTTACTCCTTTAATTCTAAAATCAGTTGCTGTGGGATAATAGCCATTTAAAACTGTTTCAAAATTCATAATACGATCTACCATTTTTGGAGTTAACCAGGGTGTAAGCGGATTTTTTCTAAGGTCGAAATTTTCCCAAGCTGGAGCTAGCCAATCTTCAAGCTTTTTGGGAAAACTAAAGCCTGCTTTTTGAATTTGTTCATACAACTCAGATCCTTCAGTAGCTACAGGACTATACAAGTAAATAATAATTTCAGCATCAGGGTTAATTTCTTTAATTTCTTTTATAAAATTAATATCCCATTCTATTTGAGCCATAACTTTTTCGGGAGTTTCAGCTGGCATGCCCAGTACAAATGAAAGTTCTGGGATGATACCAATTGGATACAACCTTTTTACAAACTCTTTGATGGTTTCCCCAGTTTGAGTTCCTCCTTTATTCATTTGTTTAAGGATTTCATCATTACCAGTTTCAGCTCCCAAAAAAATCATCTTACAACCCGCTTCTTTCATTAAAATTAAATCGGTATCACTGTATTTATTAATAGTGTCTATTCTTCCTTCCCCCCACCAAGTGATGCCATCGCTTTTAATCAATTCAGAAAACTCGATGACTCTTTTCCTGGAAGTAAAGAAATTATTATCATGAAACTCTATGGCTTCTATACGATAAGTATCCTTAAAATATTTTACATCTTTATAAACTGCTTCTGCAGATTTAGCTTTCCAACGACCCTTATAAATTGGAACCACGGCACAAAAAGAACAAGTAAAAGGACAACCCAAACTAGAATGATAACTAAAGGTATTTCTTCCCAAAAAAGTTTTACTTAGATAGTTTTCTAGGTTGTAAAAACTATTTAAATGTTGATAAGGTAATTTCGGCAACGAATCCTGATCTAACAGTTCTTCTTTTGCTGTTTTTATGATTTCACCTTCTTCATTTTTGAAGATCAGGTTTTTTATAGTTGAAATTTCTGCATGAGTGTTATCCTCTAAAACCCTTATTAATGAAGGAAAAGCAACATCGCCAGGTCCATTTATAATATAATCTACAAAACAAGAGGAGATGGAAACCTGGTATTGGTTGGAAGCAAAGTATCCACCCCAAATAGTAATACAATCTGGATATTTTTCCTTTATTTTTTTAGTAAAAGGAATGGCTTGTTTTAATTGAGGCCCTGGCATTACCGTACTACAGAAATATTTAAAATTTCCTGTTTTAAAATAAGAATCAATTTTCTCCCAAGGATCATTTTCTAAATTTCCATCAACAAATACAAATTCGTAAATCCCATAAATAGAAGCTCCCACTTGTAAAATAGAATTTGGAATTCGATGTTTTCCATAGGCACTTCGGGGATTAAATATGAGTATTTTGTTGTTCATTTAGAATGAAAATAGTTTAGCAATTTAAAAATTATTTAATGATTTCTCTTTAAAAAAGCGATAAGCATTTTTGTATGCTTTACTTGCTTTATCTAATAAATCGTCATGAATAGTGATAGCTTTAGAATTGGTTTTAAATATTGTTCCTTTAGTTATATTGACAGAAGGATCCCCCCATTTTTGAGTATACTTTTTTAGCTGGTATTCTTTTTTTAGAGGATTGTTTAAGTTGAGAAAAACAGATAAATTATTTAATATCTCATCTGGGTTTTCTATTAATTCATCATAGTCAATAAAAAACCAATTGGAAGATTTTAACAAGGGTATAAAGTCTATTAAATAATTCAGCCTATCCATATAAATACTAGTAACTGTTTCCTGGCTCATCGGCATATTTTTATGGTTAGATAAGTTTATGATACTTGAGATTGTATCTTGAGGGTTTCGTATCAAAATGATATGTTTGTTGGCATGAGGAATAATAATAGTTCTATCAGGGGTGACAGATCGATGATTAACTTGGTTTACAATGTATTTACATTTTTTGAATAATTGATGCGATTTTCTTCTTATGTCAAATTCAGATTTTATGAGGCTTTCAAAATTTTGATATTTAATAAAATATTCACCAAACCCAATAATTTTATCATGATCTGATAAAACATGCATCAATAGTGAACTGCCGCTTCTTGGATGTCCCATGATAAATAGGAAACGTTGACTTTTATCAGGTCTAAATGGTTTCCACATTTGAATTAGTATGTTTTTAATGAAATTTTTCAATTTTTAGTTTTTTTTATCCAAAACCACAATAAAACAACAATAGCCCATTGTCCAAGAACTTTTATTAGAAGGGCTCCTGTTATATTCCAATATTTTATTAAAAAATACCCAGTAAATAATTGGAAGATTAAAATTAAAGAAGTGAAATAAGCTATTTTTAGTTGGTGATTTTTTTTATAATATTCATTTACCAATAGAATGTTTAAAAATAAGGGGGCTATGAATAAAAAAGCTAAGCCATACTGCAATTCTGAAAAGGTAAACCGATACAAGTAATTTAAAACAATAGAAATAACCAATGTGGCAAAAAAAGCAAATCCCCAACCGTAAAAAAAGAATTTTTTTTGAATATCTTTTATTTTTTGATTTTTAAACCGATAATAATTTTTAAGATAGGGGGTAATAAAGAAGGCACTTGCCATTTGTGATAATGCTAAAAAACTAATTAACATTTGATACTTGCTTAGTAAGGTAAAATTGAAAAATAAAGCTCCATAGTAGGTATCTACTCTTGATCTTAATGTTCCTAAAGCAAGAGGAATAAAAAATGGCAAAGACTTGTTTAACTCTTTAAATTGAAAATTAATAGGAGTATTCTTAAAGTCACCAATAAATAAATACATAAAAGTTAAAAACTTTACTGTAAGCGCGATGACAATTAGTTGTATTAAAACCTTTAAATTTAATACTTCAATTTCTAGAATTACTAACAATAAAAGGGTCACCAGAAACAACGATTCAACACCTATATTTAGTTTGAATTTTCTGTTGAAAACTATCAATGATTTAAATGATTGATTCAAAAATTTTAATAGTATCAATAAAAAAACATCAATCTCTATGTCCAAGAAGGCTGGAGTAAAAAATATTAAAATCCCACTAGGAATCAATAAAAAACTTCTAGCTAAAATATTATTCAACCACTTCTGATTTACTTTAGATGGATGCTCGCTAAAAGCCTTCAGCAAATAATCATTATTCCCAAACGACAAGAAAAGTAAAAATAGGTTACTCCAAATTAATATTTCTGCGTATTCTCCCCATAATTCAACAGACTTAAATCTTACGATAACCAGTGATAAAAAAACAACAGATAAAATGCTTACAATTTGACTTACGCCAAAAAGTGAAATAATTTTAATTCTATGTTTTGCTTTTTTTAAGTAATTCATTAAGTAGTTGACTCATTTTTTATGCTAATATGAGATCATATTTTAATTTAAATAATTAACTTCTTTGTTTGACTTTTCTCGAACACTACTGGAAACTGGTAATCCTGAAAAAGGCGCATATTGATCAATTTCTTCTCTAAAATAGAGATCTCCAAGAAAAGGAAATTCATCATAAATATGTGTTGGGATTCCGTCTAACAAACTTTCAATTTCATTGATATTAATACCCCATTCTATACTTAAACGCTTTGCAGATGGCTCCATAAAGGATATGTATAATAGTTCGGTTTGTATATGCTGTAATGATTCCTGAAAACCAACTCCATCCACTAAAGAATTTTGTAAATTTCTATGTGTTACTTTAAAATCTATCAGTAAATCTTTAAAATCTAAATAGGGAATAAACCCGTCATAATTATCTTGTATATTAAATAATGGTTGAATCTCAGATTCGTGACACCAAATACATTTAGCAGGTTTTCCTGCATTACTATGTAGAGGATCGGAGTTTGAAATTCGAAAACCATCTTTGTTGTAAATACCAAATCTAACTTGACCATTTTGCATTAAATCAAGGGTTTCGTACTCTAAAATCTCTTCAGATTCTGGACTAATTTCTGAGCACAAAAATAACTGGTTAAAACCATCTTGTTCAGAAAATCTAATGATTCGATTTTCATACGAAACACTAGAATTATTAACATAACCGCTCAGATTATTCAGTTCATAAGGAGTGGATAAATCGGAAAGTAAAAACGGGACTCCTGTTATTTCATAATAATGTTCAGAAGAACCTATTAATAGACTTACATACCTTCCCAGATCAATAGCTGAAGTAATTTGATATTCTTCTGTTGCTTTAATAACAGTATTGAGGCGCTTGAGTTTTTCTAATGCATCGATATTAAAACCTAATTTATTTATTTTTAAAATTATAAATGGATTTTGATTTTGAATACCATTTTCAGTAATTGGGAGTGTAGCTCCAAGATAGGACAGGCACCATTGCAAACCAATAATAGCCTTACTTATAGTGTCTTCCTCGTAACTCTTGTTCCATTTAAGTATTAACGAAAAATCCTCCTCTACAATATCATTGTACGTTGAATTGGTACACGAAGTCAATAAAATTAATAGTATAATTACGGTCTTTTTCATTATTTACTAACCATCATTAAGCTACCAGCTAACCATGACTTTATTTTTAATTTGGCAGCCTTAAAATAGCTTTTGTTTTTGCCCTTTAATAGTTCTTTATGATAATTAACTTCATTGACTACTTTTCTGATAGCATGATCATAATATTTTCTTGAATATGTTCTTTTAAAATCAATATCTCTGTCTGTTGAGGTTTCCCAGGCAGGCTGTTTTGTTATCTTATCTTCAATATCTGAATATAAGGAAGTCCCTTTTATTGGGTATGCCAACGTAATGGTAAAATATTTTGGATTGGCTTCTTTAAGGTAGTTAATGGTTTTATAAATATCCTCTTCAGTCTCGTTAGGATATCCAAGCATGATAAAGGTTCCTGACTCAATTCCTTTTTTGTTGGTTTCTCTAATAGCATTTTTCACTGTACTAACATCTACCCTACGATCCATAGCATCTATAATTTTTTGAGAACCACTTTCGGCTCCAATCCAAATACGATAACAACCTGTTTGTTTTAATTGTTCAAGAACTTTATCATTTAATCTTTCAGCTCTTGTGATACATTCAAACGGGATTAAAACCTTTTGTTTAGTTACTTCATTACAAAATTCTTCCATCCATTTATGACTGACCGTAAAAACATCGTCAACAAACCAAATGGAGTCAGGATTGTATTGTTTTTGAAGCATACGCATCTCTTCCACCACTAATTTAGCAGGTCTTCTTCTGTAACTTTGTCCATACACAGCGGTACTACACCATTTACAGGTATATGGACATCCTCTTTGAGTGCTAATAGTCATAGAACTTTTACCATGATTAGTTTTCCAGGTATCTAAATATTTTTGAATATTAATACCTTCTCTGTTGGGAGGAGGAAGTTGACCAAGATCTTTAATTTTTACTCTTGGTGGTGTTTTTATTATTGAATTATTTTTTTTGTAAGCAATTCCAGTAATAGAACTATAATCCGAATTTTGTTGAATAGATTGGTACAACTCAGCAATGGTTTGTTCTCCCTCGCCAATAATTAAAAAATGAGCTCCGGTATCTAAATAATTTTGAATATTAAAGGTCACATCGGGACCCCCTAAAATTATTTTCGGATGTCCATATTTGGGATCAGCTATCAATAATTTAATTAACTTAATAACCGTTATTTTAGTCATTAAATTGGTATAGATTGCGACTACTAAGGGTTTTTCCCGTGCTATAAATTCTAATTGAATTTCCTGATTTGAAAAGGTGGAATCGAATACATGATTTTCAATTTTTTCTTGATTTAAATAACTTGACAGGTACAACAAGCCAAGAGGAGCATATGGCTTCATTATACTTGCCTCCTTTGGATCTTTGTTTAGATAATAACCATGGGTTAAAACAATACTCATCTGACTATTTTTTTTGCAATACAATTAAGTAGTGATCTGATAAATTTGCCCACATACGCTGTTTTAATAATTTTTCTTTCCACTTTATGATCTCAAAAAGTATTTTTTTATTCTTAAAAAAAGGATTTAAATAAGAAGGTGGGATTGCAATTCCAATTGGATTTAAAGATACTATTTTATATTGCTCAAATAGCAAATTGACTAGTTCCTGATAATTATAATACCACGTAGGGATTTGTATCCCGTCAACATTAGTTAATAAGGCTTTATTTGTGTTTCTCCTCTTCATTTTTTTAAAATCTCCTTTAAGAAAAAAATAAAGCTGTTCCCAAATACAATGCTTAGGCATCATAACAAACGCTAACATACCTTGTGATTTTAAAATTGATGTTGAGTTATTCAAAAATTCTTTTAGGTCATGTTTTGATAAACAATTTAATCCTCCAAAATTAGAAAAAAGTAAATCAAATTTTTCCTTAAAGATTTCTGTGTGAATAGTCTGGAGGTCCAATTGCTTAAAAATTAAATTTGAATGATCATACTTATTTTTTGCAATTTCGATCATCTTAGAGGAAATATCAGAAGCAATAACAAAATGACCCTTTTTAGCCAACCAATCGGCATCGATTCCGGTACCGCAATTAATTTCTAGCACCCGTAGTTTTTTTTTCTTCTTTTCAAGCTGTTTATTTAAAAAATAGTGAACACGTTCCCGTTGCGCACTCCCAATCAATGAATTGGAGAAATACGCATCGTAATTTATTGCGTGATTATCAAAAT